>Ga0302232_10000330_pt1 | contig 36427 bp, 26 predicted proteins | sample II_Palsa_N2_3_FD_193575 | JGI IMG/M metagenome (GOLD analysis project Ga0302232, IMG submission 193575) | Peat permafrost microbial communities from Stordalen Mire near Abisko, Sweden - II_Palsa_N2_3 | ecosystem: Environmental > Terrestrial > Soil > Palsa > Peat permafrost | place: Sweden...
GCAGCCCGCCTGTGTCGTCCTGGAGCAGCAGGGTCAGGAAGTTCCAGTCGGTGTGCGGCCCGACACCTTGCAGGTCGGTGCCGTCGGCGGCCCCGACGTAATGGATCAGCTTGCCGAACCAGTGCGGCGTGGCGGCGAAGTACTTGTCGAAATGGTCTTGGGGTAGCGCCAGCGCCACGGCGATCGCCCGGGTGAGCTCGAGGCCGACGGTGCTCAGGAGCCCGGCCCACTGTCCTGCCAGCGGGCGGAGTTCAGGGACGGTGTCATCGGGCCACTGGTTCGGTCCTTCGAGCAGCCGGTACGGAGCGTCCCACAGCTCGCGGGGCACGGGAGCCTGTTCGGGCGCGAAGTCGATCTGCTCACGGGCGTCAGGCCGGCCGGCGGTGATCTCGTGTCCGAGCCGGGTGTAGCCCCGGAAGTGCGGGGACAGCCGGTTGTCCAGCCGCAGCCGCTGCTCCAGCGGCAGCGCGAAGAACCGGGCCGCCGCCGCGGTCAGCTCGCCGATCTGCCTGGGAGTCGCGCCGTAGTCGGTGAGCTGCAGGAACCCGATCTCGTGCAGGGCAGTGCGCAGCCCGGAGAGGAACGTCTCGTTGAACGTCCCGTCTGCGCGGCGGGCGGCGCCCAGACGCAGCACCGGGATGGGCCCGGCCGCCCGGGAAGCGTGGTCCGGCGCGGTGTGCTGGTGACCTGGGTCGTCGACGTGGTCTGTCATAGCTCTCCTGCTCTCACGGTACTGCTCTCGGTCGCGGGGACGGTGCACTTCCCGGTCAGGGCGTCGCGCTCCAGTGCACCCAGGAACGACCCGGCCCCTGGGATCTCCTGCGGTCCACGCCTCGAGCTGATCGAGCTCGTCACCGGGCGGGTTGATGGTGCGCTCGGCGACCGGCACGGTGTCCAGCCCGAACCGCGATTCCCGACGGCGGCGGGTCGGGCCGGGTCCGGGCTCATGCGCTCGCCCGCTGGGGTACCTCAGCGAGGGTGGCGAGGATGTGCGCGGCCTCCCGCCAAGCCCACCAGCGCTGGAACGCCTAAGCCGAGACGACGCCATGATCACAACGAGCCGCAGCTGCCTACCAGGCAGGATATCGAGAGGCGTCGGCTCGCGGTTTGACCCGCTGTGTGCCCGGGGCACATCAGAACCTGAACCGGTCGCAGAAGGGAATCGTTGTGCAAGCTATAACCGTGCGAGACCGAGCCGCTGGCGCCGCCGGGCTCACGCTGTCCGACATCCCCCACCCCCACGCGTCCGAAAACGACGTGATCGTGCGCGTCCACGCGGCCGGGTTCACCCCGGGAGAGCTGGACTGGCCAGGCACCTGGACCGACCGCGCGGGCCGCGACCGGACCCCGAGCGTGCCCGGACACGAGCTGTCGGGTGTTGTCAGCGAGCTGGGTTACGGCACCACCGGCTTGACCGTGGGCCAGTGGGTGTTCGGGCTGGCCGACTGGACCCGTGACGGGTCGCTGGCCGAGTACACCGCGGTGGAGGCCCGCAACCTCGCCCCGCTTCCGGCGGACATCGACCACACCGTGGCCGCCGCCTTGCCCATCTCCGGGCTGACCGCCTGGCAGGGCCTCTTCGACCACGCAGGACTAAAGACCGGTCAGACCGTCCTGATCCACGGCGCCGCGGGCGGCGTCGGGTCAATCGCGGTGCAACTCGCACACGCGCTGGGCGCCCGCGTGATCGGCACTGGCCGTGCCGGGGACCGGGAGGCCGCCCTCGGCCTGGGTGCGGACACGTTCGTGGACCTGCAGGCCGACCGGCTGGAGGACGCCGGCGAGGTCGACGTCGCGTTCGACGTGATCGGAGGTGAAGTCCTCCAGCGCACCGCCCCGCTGGTACGCGCCGGCGGCACGCTCGTCACCACCATCGGCCCGCCGAAGGTGCGCCCCGCCGACGGCCGGGCGATCTTCTTCGTCGTCGAGCCGGACCGGCTCCGGCTGGCGGACCTCGCCGAGCGGGCGCGGTCCGGGCGGCTGAATCCGGTCATCGGGGCCGTACGGCCGCTCGCCGAGGTGCCGTCCGCGTTCGCACCTGACCGCCGGGTGCACGGCAAGACGATCATCCGCGTCACGGAAGGCGAATAACGGAAGGCGGGTATCTGATCGGTCGGCGGACCGGTCCCGGGCGACCTGCTCTGACAGGTAAAGCCCGAGGAGGGCGGCCCCACCGGCTGCACTGGCCCACCTGGCACGCCGCCACCAGCACCACGCCAGCCAAGCCCACCAGCCCTGGAATGCCTATGCCGAGACAACACCATGATCACAACGAACTACAGCTGCTCTAATAGTGCTGGATAGTAGCGGCTTACTCGACTTAAAATAGTCATATGGAACCACTGCGCCTCTAGGTGTGGTGGTTTTTTATGCCCGTATGGCGCTGCAGTTACCTCTGCCTGCAGTGGGTGCAAGCCCGCAGAGCGGGGAGAAGGTTTCCCCATTTCGTGAGGCGTTCCCCGACTAGATCATCGTCATCGTCATCAGACACGCTCACAGCTTGGGACGACCGCTGCTAGCGTGCGTGAATTTGGACCGGCGAAGATACTCTCCTGCAGAACGGCGTCTCGCGCGTGCGTCCCAAGCTCATCACGGAAGGCAGCCCTGTTTGTCAGCGCTGCCGGGCTGCCGGGTATCCGAACGGCGCTGCGGCCAGCGGCGCGGGAGCAGATGCCCCCGGACACGAACCATTTGCGCAGATTCAGGCCAGGATAAACAGTGGCCTCCTCCAGCCGCCCGTCGGGAACTGGGACTGCCAGGTTCCTTCACGGTTCTGTCATCTGTGTTACGGCATGATGAGTCGGTGTCAGAATCCGCAGGTCGACGGAGACGGCCGACGGCGGATGCCGGTCGGCGCCCGGTGTCGGCGCGCGTGCGCCGCAGGCGTGCCGTCGTAACGACGGGGGCTGTGGTCGTCGTCGCCCTTGTCGGGTGGTTCGCAATCCTCCCGCACGGCGGCACCAGCACGCACGGGACCGCGCCGCGGCCGGCCCGGGCCGCAGTCGCGCCACCCGTCCTGGATGCCGCCGAGTCCGGTCTGCTGCCGTGGCACCTGGCGGCGCCGCTCAGCCGTGAGGTGGTGGTGCCGGGATCGCGGGGTCAGCTCATCGTGCTCGGCGGGCTCACGCCAGCTGGCACGTCGGCCAGCGGCGTGTATGTGGTGCGCACGGCCACGGGGACGGCCCGGCAGATCGGCGCGCTCAGTGCCCCGCTGCACGATGCCGCCGGGGTGAGCTCCGGCGGCGGGGCGCTGGTCTTCGGGGGCGGATCGCCTGTCACCGTGGGCACGGTCCAGGCGTTCTCCGGTGCCGGTACCGCCCGCGTGACGGGATCGCTGCCCGCGCCGCGCTCCGACGCCGCGGCGGTCACCATCGGCGGCACCGCCTATGTGGTCGGCGGCTACGACGGGAGCAGGCCCGATGCCTCGGTACTGGCCACCACGGACGGCAGGATCTTCACCACAGTGACAGCGCTTCCGATTCCGGTGCGCTATCCGGCCGTCGCCGCCCTCGACGGCATGATCTACGCGTTCGGCGGGCAGGCCATCACGGGCCCGGATGCCGGGGCGGCGGTGAACGTGATCCAGGCAGTGGACCCGGCCCGGCACACGGCGGCCATCATCGGCCGCCTTTCCGAGCCGCTTGCCGGTGCTGCCGCGGTCACGCTGGACGGCGAGGTGTTCGTGGCCGGCGGCGACAGCCCCGCAGCCCGGCGGCCGACCCCGGGCCTCGGCACGACCCAGCTGTCCGGCCAATCCGGGGCGGCCGGTTACACCGGGTCGACGATCTGGGCTTTCAACCCCGCCACCAGGCGTCTGCTGCCGGCCGGCCGGCTCCAGGTGCCGGTATCCCATGCCGCAGTCACGGTGACCGGGGCCACCGCCTGGATCGTGGGAGGCGAATCCGGCGGCACGGTGGTCTCGGCGGTGCAGATGCTGCGCCCAGACCGCGCCTTCGGAACCGCAGGCGCGCCGGGGGCGGGCTCGCCGTACTTCGGGGCCAAGCTGCTCATCGCCGACCGCGGCAACAACCGGCTGCTGTTGATGGACGCGGCCATGCACGTGGTGTGGAGATACCCAGCGCCGGGCCTGCCGCGGGATCCGCTGCGCTTCTACTTCCCCGATGACGCGTTCTTCATCGACCACGGTACGGCGATCATCTCCAACCAGGAGCAGAACGAGACCATCGTCAAGCTCGCGTATCCGTCGGGGAAGATCATCTGGTCGTTCGGCCATCCGGGGCACTCGGGAACGGCGCCGGGGTACCTGAACGAGCCCGACGACGCCTACCTGCTAAAGGATGGGCAGGTCACGGTGGCCGACGCCCAGAACTGCCGGGTGCTGGTCATCAACCCCAACCGGACGGTCGCACACCAGATCGGCACCGACGGGGTCTGCATTCATCATCCGCCGGCCTCGATGGGCTCGCCGAACGGGGACACGCCGCTAGCCGACGGCAACCTGCTGGTATCGGAGATCAACGGCTCATGGGTCAGCGAGTACACGCCGGCCGGGAAGCTGGTGTGGACCGTCCAGCTTTCGATCAGCTACCCGTCCGACCCGCAGCAACTCGGCTCGGACAGGTACCTGATCGCCGACTACGCCTCGCCAGGGCAGATCCTCGAGTTCAACCGCCAGGGCTCGATCCTCTACCGCTACCGGGCTGCCTCCGGCCCGGGCACGCTCAACCACCCCTCGCTGGCCGAACTACTGCCGAGCGGCGTATTCATGGCCAACGACGACTACAACGACCGCATGATCGCGATCGACCCGGTCACCGGCGCGCTGGTGTGGCAGTACGGCATCACCGGCAAGCCGGGTACCGCGCCGGGAGAACTCAACACACCGGACGGCTTCGACCTGCTGCTGCCAGATGGCTCGACGCCGACGCACTTGGTGACTGGTTAGCTGGGTCGGCGGCACCGGCGGCTGGCCCCGATCATGCGGCAGATACTCCAGGCCCGCCGGTCGTTATCTGATGGGCGGCGAGCCGGTGCGGCGTGGGATTCCGCTTTCCAGGTCACCATCATCAGGGCCCCGCCGAGCGGCGAGTCACCAATGTGCCAGCGGCCGCCGGTGGAGCGCACGATCGAGTCGCCGATGGCCAGCCCGAGGCCCGTGCCCGATCCGTGCTCGGTCGCGCGGTGAAACCTGTCGAACAGCCGCGGCCGTTCGGCCTCCACAATGCCGGGGCCGCTGTCTTCGACGATGAGGCTGATACGGCTGCCGTGAGCTCGGACGCCGATCCGGACCACGCCGTCCGGGCCGGCATAACGGCAGGCGTTGTCCACCAGCACGCCGGCCAGCTGGTCGATAAATTCCGGCGGCGCGCTGATCAGCGCAGGCCCGGCGGCGGTTTCCACGGTGATCGCCGGGCCGACCACGCGGAACCGGTCCGCGCAGGCCTGCGCCAGCGGTGCCAGGTCCACCGGCTCGTCACCGGGCGGCGGCGGCCGGGAGTCGAACCTGGCCAGCCAGAGCATGTCGTCCACCAGGTGCCGCAGCCGCACGCTCTCCCCCTGGATGCGGACCAGGGCGTCCCGGTACCCGGCGGCGTCGCGCGGGGTACTCAGCGCCACATCAGTCTCGGCACGGATCACGCTCAGCGGCGTGCGCAGCTCGTGCGAAGCGTCGGCGGTGAACTCGAACTGGCGGCGCCGCGACTGCTCGACGGGGGCCAGCGCACGCTGGCCCACCACAAGGCAGCCGAAGAACATGGCCAGCAAGACGAACGGCCCCGCTAGTACCTCGGCGTACAGCAGCAGACGCTCAGTATGCGCGACTCCGGCCAGGCTCTGGCCCCCGACCAGCCAGCTCGTGCCATCCCGGGTCATCTCCAGCCGGAGCGGGCCAGCCCGGCCGGCATTGACCGTAACCGCGAGGCCGTCGCGCGGCTGCTGACCGCCGAGCGGGCGGGTCGGCAGCACCGGGGCGGCCGGACTCTGCGCAGTGACCAGCTGCCTGGCGTCCAGCAGCCAGAAGAAAACCGGCGCCGAATCGGCGTCACCATCACCCGCGCCGTCGAACGTCCGGGACGCACGCTGGCTGAACACATCCTGGTCATGGCTGGCCGCGGAAAGGCGGTCGGCAAGCCGGTTGTCGTTCTGCTGGGTCAGCCGGACGGAGACCACCAGGTTGAGCACGATGACGCCTAGGACGTAGACCACGGCGATAATCCCCGTCGCGGTGGCGGCGACCCTGGCCGCGGATCCGAGCCTCATGGCGTGACGATGCGGCAGCCCACGCCGCGTATGATCTCGATCCGCGCCCTGGCGGCGGCCTTGGACCGAGCGGCGGCCCTCGGCTGAGCGGCAGCGACCTGCAGTGCGTACACGTGAATAAGGATGCAGGCCAATCGTGACAGCACCGTGAAGCCAGGCACCGCAGCACGGCGTGTCACCGGCTAGCCGCCGGGCCAAGACCAAAACCGGCCGGCACGAAACTTTACGGTACCGGCTCAGCGGCTGCCGGTGAATGGTGACAGCGAGCCAGAAGTGGGATATGCGCGTCGAGCAAGTCTCTGGTCCATCCAGTGAGGTACTGGTCGGCTGGATGGCGTCTGGCGACAGCGAACGAGCGCAGGCCTCGGTTCGCCCGGTTCGGGTAGCTTTCTTGGACCAGACAGGTGCGGGAGGCAGGCATCCAGTCGTGACTTCGGCCGTAAGCGGCACCAAGCGGATCGTCGTCGCTATTCTCGTGGTGCTCGCATGGGTATCGGGCTGTGCGGGCCAGCCGGAGCAGCCGGCGACCAGGCCGGCCAGGTCCGCGGCCTCGGCCGGACCTGAGGCACGCACCCGGTCCGCTGCGCCGGCCGCAGCTGCCGCCGCCGTGGGCGGCTACGGCGGCTATCGGACCGCTGAGCGGCAGGTGACATTCGCCGAGCCTGCCCACACAGGCCCGGCGGACCAGTATCTCGGCCAGCGCACCCTGGTGATCCAGGTCTGGTATCCCCGGGTCCGCGGGCCCGCCAGGTCGTTCCCGCTGCTGATGTTCGCCCCGGGTTTCCTGCAGTGCGCCGGGGCGTACTCCGACCTGCTGCAGGCCTGGGCCAGCGCCGGATACGTGGTCGCCGCGGTGAATTTCCCGCGCACCAACTGCCACCTTGGCGCCGAGGCGTATGAAGCGGACCTTGTGAATCAGCCCCAGGACATGTCGTACGTCCTGACCAGGCTGCTTGCGCTGAGCGCACGGCCCGGGGACCCATTCGCGGGCCTGCTGGACCCGCACGAGGTCGGTGCGGCCGGCCAGTCCGATGGCGGCGACACCGTCGCCGCCCTGGCCGCGAACAGCTGCTGTGCCGACCGCCGGCTCAAGGCGGTGGCCGTGCTGTCCGGGGCGGAGTGGCCGCCGATGCCGGGGCGGTACTTTCCCGGCGGGGCACCGCCGATGTTGTTCACGCAGGGCAGTGCCGACACGATCAACCCGCCGTGGACGAGCCTGCAGCTCTACCGCGCCGACGGCGCCAGCGCCAGGTACTACCTGGACCTGTTCGGCGCAAGCCACCTGATTCCGTACGAGGGAACGAATCCGGTGGAGCGCCTCACGGCCCGCGTGACGCTGGCCTTCTTCGACCGGTACGTGCTCGGCCAGCCTGGCGCACTGAAGACCATGACCCGCGACGCTAACGTCACCGGCACCGCGGCACTGGTGGGCGGCGGTCAGCCCCCGCCATGACGCCAGACCAAGCGAACCGGATCCGAAGCGAGGTCCGCTGTAGCGGCCGGCCTGTGAGGTATGCGTCGATGCGTTCCTTCACCTGGCCGTCATGATCTTTCCATACTGTGCGTTCCGTGCGAGTGGATGGCCGTGACGAGACGTGGCTGCCCGGCGGGTCCCGTCGCCTGGGCAGATCGGGCAGTCCGCCCGAGGAGTACGGCCCCGGCACGCAGCGCCGGGGCGAGCGCCGGGCGAATGCGGGGGTGGCTAGCAATGCCCGCCTGACGGCGGCTAATGCGGCCGTATTGCTGGTGCTGCTGGCGGCCGAGGGCGTCACGATCCTGCGCGTGCACCGGCTGCTCTCGCCGCATGTGTTCATCGGCGTGGTGCTCATCCCGCCGGTGCTGCTCAAGGTGGCCAGCACCACCTGGCGGTTCGCTCGCTACTACGCCGGCGCACCGGCTCACCGGCGCAAGGGGCCGCCACCGGTGCTGCTGCGTCTGCTGGGCCCGGTCGTGGTGATCCTCACTTTGGTGCTGCTGTTCAGCGGCGTTGGGCTGCTGCTGGTGAGCCGACCGTGGCTGCCGCTGCTGCTGAAGGTGCACAAGGCCAGCTTCGTGTTGTGGTTCGGCGTCATGACCATTCACGTGCTCGGCCACCTGGGAGAGGTGTTCCGGCTGGCCCCGCGGGACTGGCTGCGCCGGACCCGGCGTGAGGTTACCGGGGCCGGGGCCCGGCAGTGGCTGATCGCGGCCAGCCTGGTGGCCGGCGTGCTCCTCGGATTTCTCTTGCTCAGTCACATGGGCCACTGGCAGTCAGCGGGGCCGGGCGCAAGTCAGTAGCATCTGGACGGCAGCCACGGTCGATGGGGCGCGGTTCGGTCTGAGGCGATCGGGAACCGGCTCGTCCATCGCCTGCTGCCGTCGGGGCCGATAATGAGCGCTTCGTAGCCCTCTATCGTTCCGATCAGGTCCAGCCCTGGCTCTCCGGCTACCGCCACCGCGGTGGCCAGCGCGTCTGCCAGACCGAGGTCAGGCCCGGTCACGCTGGCCGAGGCGGCACGGGCGGCTGGCCGCCCCGAGTGAGGATCGATGAGGTGGTCGCCCCGCTCGTAGGTCCCGGAGGTGGCGATCGTCCCCGTCAGCTCGACGATCGCGGCGAGACGGAGCGGCGTATGGGGATCGGCGATGCCGACCCGGAACGGCATGCCGTCTGCTGGGCCGCCGGTACTGGCGATGTCGCCGGCGGCGTTGACCAGTACGCCGCAGATGCCGCCGCCGGAGAACGCGGAGAGCGCATGCTGCGCCGCCCAGCCTTTGACGTATCCGGACGGGTCGAGGCCGCCGGGCATGGCCCACGGATTGAACCACCCTCCGGACAGGTCGCGGGCGACAGCGCAGTGCTCGAGGAGCTCAGCCACCTCCGCGGGGGCCTGCGCGCTGGTGATCTCCCCCCGGCGCAGCCGGCTGACCGGGCTGTCGGGCCGCCAGGTACTGAAGGTCGCGTCGGCCCGATGCAAGACGGCCACCGCTTCGGCAAGCTGCCTGCCGAGATCGCCCGCTGGCCGTCCCGCACCGCCGTCCGCGGCGGCGTACACGTCGATGATCACGATCGTGCCCATCACGTTTTCACGATGGTGGACGACGGGAACGGGCGGGCTGGCCACGGCAGCAGGCCGTGGCTTCATCTCATGCCCAGCTGGTGCAGCGCGGACTGGAGCGACTGGCCGAACCCGGCGCTGGTGTAGCTGGCCCCGGACACGCCCTGGATGCTCGCGCTTTGTGCCTGCAGGGCCTCTTGTTCCAGTATCGGGATGGCCTGCTGGTCGATCATCTGCGAGCGGGGGCTGCCGCCGTCGTCGAGCGAGGCGATCCCGACCTTGGTGATCCTGGTCCTGGATACTGTGACGGTGACCGACAGCACGCCGTAGTTGTAGTTGACGGCGGGTCCGACGGCCGTCCGGGTACCGCCCGGCGGCTGGCTAGACGAACTCGGCCGGGGTGAGGCACCTGACCCGGCGCTGCCCAGGGACGGGGCCGTCGTGGCCGGGCTGGCGGCGGCCGACCCCGCCGCGGGTATCGTCCCGACATTGACCTGGGCCGGCCGGGTGTGGAACTCCAGCACGGCGATGAGGCCCGCCACGGTCGCGGTGATCACGATCGGCGCGCGCCTCATGGCGTCAGGCTTTCGCAGGTGCGCATCCTCTGTCCCGTCCCTTCCGGACCTCAGAATCCGAACGTCTCGGTGTGAATCTGCTCGGGCCCGGTCCCGAGCTGCAGCGCGGCGGCGGCGATCTCCGCGCTGAACCCGTCGGGTCCGCAGATGTAGACGTCGCGGTAGGCGATGTCGGGCACGATCCGCCGCAGGGCCCGGGCGCTGAGCCGGACCTTGTGCCGCGAGCCGACGATTTCGTGGAGCCGACCCCGGCGCTGCCGGACCAGCGCGGCCACCTCGTCCCGGTGAACCAGGTCCGCAACGGTCGACGCGCGAATCACGGCTACCACGTCGACCTCGGCCGGCAGGTCCTGCAGCAGCGCCCGGATCGGGGTGACCCCGACCCCGGCGGCGAACAGGGCGACCCCGTCGCAGGTGCGTGCGTGGTCGGTGAACGCGCCGTAGGGTCCTTCGATAGCAACCCCGGTGCCCGGCCGCAGGCTGGCCGCCATCCGGCTCTGGTCGCCGACCCCTTTGATGGTGACCCGGATGTGGGGCGGCCGGGGCAGGGCGGACAGCGAGTACGGGTGGCCCTGCCACCACAGTTCCCGGGTGAGGAAATGCCACAGGAAGAACTGGCCGCCCGACACGGCCAGCCGGTCGAGGTGCCGTCCCCGGCAGACCACCGAGACGACTCCCGGCGCCTCGCGGCGGACCTCGACGACCTGAAGCCGATGCCGCAGGCTCCGCCAGATCGGCTGTGCGATCCGGAACACGATGACCAGCCCCGCGGTGGCCGCCCAGACCAGGATCCACAACGTCCTGACCAGAGGATGGCCAATGAACGGGACGCCGGTGAAGATCTGATGAGCGAACGCGAGCGCGAGCCCGAGATACACGTACAAGTGGATGACCCACCACGTCTCGTACTTGACCCGGCGCCGGACATGCCGGTAAGACGCGATCGCGGCCATGATCAGCAAGCCGAACCCGGCCGCCGCCGCCAGCATGTCCCGGTAGGAGGTCAGCAGCACCCACAGCTCGTGCCAGGCCCCGGTGCTGGCCGCCCGCGCGTAGCCGAGCACGATCAGGACGACATGGGCCGTGATGAGGCTGATCGCCCAGGGGGCGACCTGCCGGTGGCAGCGGACGAGCTGATCCTGGCCGGCCGCGCGCTCGAGCCACGGCAGCCGCGCTACGAGCACCACCATGATCAGCATGAGGTATGTCCCGGCAAAGCCGGCGAGCCGGCCGGCCGCGGAGAACAGCCCGCCCGGTGCGGCAAGCGACCCCCGGGACTCGGCGAGGATCACCGCGGCCAGGACAGCACCAAAGCCGAGCCCGGCCAACGCGGCACACGCGTCCACTATCGCGGGGCGCGGCGCAGGAGCCGGACGTGGCAGATCGTGCCGCGTCGGCACTCTGTGCTCGGACGGCAACCGACCAGGCTCGGAGACCTGCCCACCCGGCATCACGCGCAAATCGTCACCGGCACAGCTGAAAGCATCCTCGACGCAGCTAGAGCATCCCTTCTCAGCGGGTGCATAGTCCGGTTAAATGTGCGACCGGACGCCGCGGACGACGCCGGCCTCGGCGGCAACCGACTCGAATACCACCTCGGCGAATCCCGCTTTGCGCAGGGCCGATAGCCAGAACTCCGGCGAGGCTGGGTGCTCGTGCCCGACGCCCAGACCGTAGCGGATCAGGTTCTTCGCGATCCGCCACCAGCCGCCAGGGCCCTTGGCGGCGAGCGCCGTCACCTTCTGGAACAAGATGCCGCGGTCGCGCTGGCTTGCGCCGCGGCCGAACATCATGTCGGCGATGACGAGCCGGCCACCCGGCCGCAGCCATCGCGCCGCCTGGGCCACCAGGACCCGCTTGTCGCGGTTCGACAAGTGGTGCAGCGCATAGCTGGAGACCACGAGATCCACGCTGGCCGCAGGGAGCTGGAACTCCCTGAGGTCTTTGACCTCGGCCGACACATTACGCAGTCCATCCTCGGCGGCCCGCTCGGTCAACGCGGCGGCCATCGCGGACGAGACGTCGACCGTCACGACCCAAGACACCAGCGGGGCCAGAGCCGTCGTCACGAAGCCCGTTCCTGCGCCCAGGTCTACGCAGGCATCTGACGGCTTCGGGGACGACAGCTGGATCAGCCGGTCGAGCACTTTCCCGAACGTTTCGGCCGAGGTGACATGAGAATGCCATTTCTCGACACGCCGATCCCACGTCCGTTCCGCTGACAGCATCATTCATCCGCCTCTGATAGATCTTGATTTCACTCTGGCAAAACAGTACGGCCCGCTTGTGAAGACAACATGAAGCGTTTCCTTTATGAAGGAAACATGAAGTTTCCAGCGCGCAAGCCGGAGGCGCGTACATGGTGGCCAGGAGTAATTAGGTAGAGGCGAGGGGTGTGGCAAACCGGTCGATGATGGTGAATCCGGCGGCAGTAGCGAACGGAGGGGTACTTCGATGCGAGTGGTTGACATCGTGATCGGCGTGGGCTGGGTCATCTTCTGGGTGGGCTGGTTCGCCGCATCCGCCGGGGCCAAGCGGGGACAGCGGGGACGGGGCAACTGGGCGCGCTTCGCGGGCTTCCGGGTGGTGCTCATCCTGGTCGTCGTGCTCCTGGTCCGGCTGCGGGTGCTGGAGGGACATGGCGTCGGATACGTCAGAGACCCGGTCCTGTGGGGCGTCGGCCTCGCCATCTGGGTCCTCGGCCTGGGACTGGCCGTCTGGGCGCGGATCTACCTCGGCCGGAACTGGGGAATGCCGACGTCCACGAAGGAAGACCCCGAGCTGGTCACATCCGGCCCGTACCGGACGATCCGGCACCCGATTTACACCGGCATCCTGCTGGCGATGATCGGCTCGGCGATCGCCGTCAGCGTCTGGTGGCTGATCGCCGTGGCACTGATCGGCGGGTACTTCATCTACAGCGCCTTCGTGGAGGAGCGCAATATGACCAGGCTCTTCCCCAGTGCCTATCCGGAGTACCAGCAGTCCACGAAAATGCTGATCCCCTTTATCTTCTGAGGACGCGCGGCTATGCAGGAAGTGCACAGCTCGTTATGGCCAAAGATGCAGGTCAGGAACGTGGGGTTCAGCTCGCCCCGGACATTGCCCATTCGCCTGTACCGATGTTGAACCAAGGCCGCGCCTTCGTGCGAGACTTTGTTGTCGTCGAAGCTACGGCTCCGAGGGGGGCCGTCGAGGGCCGGAGCGCTGCCGACGGCGCGCACGCCGCTGGTCGGGCGCGAGTCGGACATTTCGCGGGCACTCGGCCTTCTTCGCCGACGACGTGAGCTTCATCGCCGTGGCGGCGCGTACGACGACGTCGTGTTGCCGGCAACGGGCGGCCAGCACGACTGGGAACTGGAACTCGGAGTTGTGATCGGCACCGGCGCTTACCGGATCAACCGGGCGGACGCCTGGGCGCACATGGCCGGCTACGTGACCGTCAACGACCTCACCACTCGCGACCGGGTGTTCCGCCCGGACCTGCCCGGGATCGGCACCGACTGGCTGGCTGGCAAGAACGCACCAACCTTCCTGCCGACCGGCCCGTGGCTGGTGCCAGCCCAGTTTGTTGCCGACCCGGGGAACCTGCGCATAACGCTGAGGCTCAACGACGAGACGATGCAGGACGAGACAGCGGCCGACATGATCTTCGACATCCCGCGCGTGATCGAGCATGTGTCCGCGATCTGCCCGCTGCTGCCGGGTGACCTGATCCTGACCGGCTCTCCGGCCGGCAACGGGGCCCACCACCAGCGCTACCTGCGAGCGGGCGACGTCATGACGGCGACGATTACCGGGCTCGGCGAGCAGCGCAACATCTGCGTGACGGCGCCATGACCGTCATCGACGTGCATGCCCACATGGACGTCCCGGAGATCGCCGGCCTGGTCGCGGGGCGCCCGGGACATGAAGCTGAACTCGCCGCTCAACTTGCCGCCTTCGGACCGGAATCGGTGCGGATTAACATCGAACTTAGCCGGACGGCGTACCGATCCCCGCTCGACGACATCGCCGCGCGACTGGCCGCGATGGACCGGGGCGGCGTGGACATCCAGGCGGTCAGTGTAATCCCGAATCTCTACCACTACTGGGCGGACACCGCCTTGGCCGAAGAGATCGTGGCGGCAGCGAACGAGCGGATCGCTGCCGCCGTCGCCAGCGCGCCGGACCGCCTGGTGGGGCTGGCCACTGTCGCCCTGCAGCACCCCGAAAGCGCAGCCGGCCAGCTGCAAGAAGCCATGACCACGCTGGGCATGCGCGGCGTGGAGATATCGACCGCGGTTCACGGGCGGGCCGCACGATGGCCCGGCCGCGTACTGCTGGGCAGCGATTTCCCGTTCGACATGGGTGTTGAAGATCCGGTAGCGCGGGTGCACGCGGCCGGGCTGGGCACCGCGGACGAGACGTCGATCCTGGGGGCAGCAGCGGCCGGCTCGCTGCGGCTGTGCCCCGCGAGGTTCGACGGTCCGGAGTCAGCCGTACTCGTTCGGGATAATCCGCATGCTCAACCCCCGATCGGCTGAGGCCCGAGCGCGGACGGCAACGGAGGACCATCCAGAAAGCCAGATCCGCAGTTCACCACGATAATCCAGGGGCAGCGCGTGCACTTCATGCACGTGCGCTCGGCCGAGCCGGACGCCGTGCCGCTGATCATGACCCACGGCTGGCAAGAGCCATCATTCGAACCAGGCCGGCTTGTCCAAGTCATCGCCCTCCTGGTCTACGAACCAGTGCCTGGTTTCCTCGTGCTGCCGGAGTATCCGATAGGTCTCTTTGAAAGTGTTATCCTGTTTACTGCCTTTTTTGAAATTGCCAGTTATGGCTCTTTTCTGCAGCGCAGCGATACCCGCTGGCAGTTCGGCGCCATTTAGGTGCTCGGTGCGATGGTCCTGGAATGCGTATTTGGCCTTTCCGACTCTGAGGTGACCACCGCCGTCGGGAAAGAAGTGAACGTGCGTATCGGTCTGGCTCTTAAGGTCATATGTCGGGTCCGGAGCGCCCACGAACTCATCCTCATTGTTGTTAAATTTTTTACCCCGCTTTTTTTTACCGCCCTTACCTCCCTTACCCCCGAGCTGGGTGACGGGCTGTCCGGCGGACGGTGCGGCAGTCCCATCGGCGGGGGACGCGGGACGATCGGGGGCGCGCCGGGACGCGCCTAGCGCTCGGGCCCCCATGATGTCGGCCTCGCGTTCGAGTTCCGGGTTGCGGTTAGCCGCCTCGGCGTCGCCCCCGTGACCAGGCGGCACACGGCGCTGCGCTTGCTGCACGGCATGCCAGGCCTCGTGCGGCAGGAGGTGCTCGTGGCCGGGACCGATGTGAATGTGAGTTCCCTGAGCGTATGCGCCGGCGTCCAACCTCGCGGGCGCTGGCGAGTTGTAATGCACCCGCACCGCGTCTAGCCGTACCCCGGACAGCGACTCGATACCCGATCGCAGCGCATTTGGGAGCCCTTGGACACTCCCCTGCTCCTCGCGCTGCGCGGGCGGCGCGGAAATCGGCAGAGTGGCCAGCAGGTCGCCCCGGCGGCGGCCATCCCAGGCGGGGGCCTGTTGCGTGACCAGTTGTGCAGGCTCCGCCGCTGACGGCGCAGCGTGGCCGACGCTGACACGCTTGCCCGCGGCCATGAAAGTACGGGCCATGATGAGGTCAACCTCTCGGAATCTGCAAGAATCTGCGCTTACGATACGGCGGCCCGGCGATGACGGCAATGCCCTCCTGGCGACCGGGATGCCAGGAATTCTGGAAATAACTTTCCCCGCGAATAGCAGACCGCGGCACGTTCGGAATAAAAGCGAAGATCAGACCGAACGGACGGTTGCGGCTGCCGTAAGCCTGAGTTGTGACGCCGGGGCGGCGGGGCGCGGGGCACGGCGGGGATCACCAGCCGGCCAGCTCGTCGGGGCCCAGGTCGCGATCCTGCTTGCGGGCTTCCTGGCGGGCGCTGTCCCGCAGGTCCGCCATCGTGACCGGCTTGTCCCCGGCGGCGGCCATGAACGCGGCGCGGCGGGCGATGTTGCGGATCGTGCCGCCGGTTACGGCCAGCTGGGCGAGCCGGGCCGGCGCCAGCTTCGCGACCGGGACCCGCGGCGGGAAGACCGACCGCCAGATGCGCTCGCGCGCGGACGGTTCCGGGAACGGAAAGTCGATGACGAAATGCAGGCGCCGGACAAAGCCCGGGTCCAGGGCCTGTTTCATGTTCGTGGTCAGGATCATCGGCACCGCGGCCCGCTCCACCTGCTGCAGCAGGTAGGACGTCGACAGGTTGGCGTACCTGTCGTGGCTGTCGCGGACCTCGCTGCGCTTGCCGAACAGCGCGTCGGCCTCGTCGAACAGCAGGATCACGCCGCCGAGGGCCGCCGCGTCGAAGACGGCCTGCAGGTTTTGCTCGGTCTCGCCGACCCACTTGCTGAGCACGGTGGCGAGATTGACCCGGTACAGGTCGAGGCCAAGGTCACGCGCGAGCACGAGCCCGCCGTGCGTCTTGCCCGTCCCGCTCGGGCCGGCGAACAGCGCCACGGGGGCCGGGTCCCGGTGGCCGCCCATTCCCCACCGTTCGGTGACGGTGTGGTGGAAGCGGACGTGATCTGCCAGCGCGGCGAACTGTTCCCGCGCGGCTTCGGGCAGCTCGAGATCCTGCAGGTCCTGGACGTCAACGCGCTCGGCCACCGGGTCGAGCCCGGCGCGCACGATGCGGTGACAGCCTTCGCGGAGCAGTTCCGCGAGCCGTGCGGGATCCGGTGGCGACACGGTTTCCCGCTCGCCGCGCTGGCCGCCGGCTTCGTCCACCACGACGGCCTTGGCCTGCGCGCAGATCCCGCCGATCGCGGCCGATCCGAGCTTGAACTGGCTGGCCAGCAGCGTCAGCTCGTCGCTTTTGGGGTCTAGGGCGCCGTCCAGCCCGGCCAACCGCAGCTGAGCCGCCCAGGTGTCCAGCCGTTCCCCGGCGCTGAGCGGCGTCGCGTGATGACGGATCAGCGGCCAGCCCGCGATCGCGACCGCCGGCCTGGCCGTCGAGACGAGCGCCAGCGGCAGCCGCCCGGACGGGAAGCGCCGCAGTCGCGGGTCGTCGGGCCACGGCTCGCCGGCGACGGCGCGCACGAGAAGCTGGACATCCGATAGGCGGGCGTAACGGGCCCAGCGCAGAATCAGCCGGTCCAGGTCGGCTCCGGGAGGCGGGAGGTCCCGTAGATCGGCGATCCCCAGGCCGCTGCCCATGGTGTCCGCGATCACGACGGCGAGCGCGGTCCGCTCGTCGTCGCCGGCGCCGGCCAGCTCGATCACCGGCGCGCGACCCGTCTGCTCGGCGGCGAGCGCCGCGGCTGCTACGAGCTGGCGCGCGGCGTCGGTCTGCCGCGGAAAGACGACGGCGGGGCGGTCAGCGGGAGCGAAGAGATCGAAGACGCCGGGCAACCCGGGGAACCCGAGCAGGTACGCGGTGATGTCCGGATCGAGCCGTAGCCCGGCGCTGGCCAGCGGCGCGGAGGCGTCGACCCGGATGATCTCCCAGTGCCGCAGCGCCCCGCCGGGGTCGAACGCGCTCCAGTGTGCGCCCGGCAGGGCCTCCAGCGTCCCGGCGACGGTCACCTCCGATTCCGGCGGAAGCACTTGGTGGCCGATCTCGGTGCCAAGGCACAGCAGCACGAGGTCCCGCTCGAAATCGGTGAGACCGAAGACGCCGGCGAGATGGAGCAGCGCGGGGCGGTGGCTCAGCTGGCGGGAGCGAGCGGCCGGTTCAGTGTCTTGGCCGTCCGGCTGTTCGTCCGCCTGTTCGTCCGCGGCCGGGACCGGGGCACCCGATGCCTGCAGCCGGAGGCGAAGATCATCGAGCGCGGCGGCGAGGAATCCGCGGTTCTGCTCCTGCCAATCCGGGTGCTCACTCACGGCAGCGTGTCACCGGTCCGCGTCCCGCGGTGCTTCCGGCTCGAAGAGGAACCAGGGTCGTTCGGGTGGCAGGGTCATGAGGAGGACCTGGCCGGCCGGATCGACGCCGGCCAGGAACAACTGGCCTTCATGCAGCGCCATGGCGGGCGACTGGACGCGCCGCGGAGGATACGGCAACTCGGCCCAGACGCCGGCCTCGGCGTCCAGGGCGGCGACGCGGAGCGCCTGCCGTGGCGATGGCGACGCGCCGGCGATGAGCTGTCCGCCGGCGCCCGCGCAGACGACGACGGCGCCCGCGGCGGGCAGCAGGGGGCCCTCGCTCCAGGTCCGTGCGTGCTCGTCGTAGACATCGGCGGAGGACAGCGCCCGGTCCTCGCCGCGTCCTCGCACGTTCCCGCCGAACAGGTAGATCGCGCCGGCCGCCGCGCCGGCCGCCGCTCCCTTGCGGGGCTGCGCTAGCGGCGTGCCCGCGATCCACTGGTCTTCGGCTGGGTCGTAGATCTGGTGCATGGGCGACACCCGCTCGCCACGCTGTCCCCCGGCTCCGCCCAGGAGGTGGACGCGCGCCGCGCCGCCTTCCGGGGCGCCGCCGGCTGTTACCGCGACCGCGGGGCCGTCGACGGGCCTCGTGAGCGGCCGGCGACCTGTCAGCCAGCTTCCCTGGGCTGCGTCGAACGACAGCACACGGCCGTCGGGGCGCTCCGCTCCGCGCCGGCGGCCGCCGAGCAGGAGGATCGTGTCGCCGACGGGCGCGCACGCGAACCGCTCCCGCGGCTCCGGCAGCTCGTCCAGCCGGGTGGCCTCGCCACTGGCTGGCTCCACCGTCCAGATGTCCGTCGCGGTGATCAGCAGCAGGCGGCCGCCTGCGGACACGAGCGCCGCGGGCAGCGAGTTTCCCGGTACCGTCACCGTGACCGGTGCCGCCCACGCCCGCGGAGTCGCGACCTGTACACCGGTGGGGCGCCAGCCCGGAGCGGTGGCGCCCGCCGGGCCCAGCACCGCGAAGCCGGGCGGGACGGGCGGTCCCTCGTCGTCCTCGTCCTGGTCCTCGTCCTGGTCCTCGTCCTCGTCGCCGCCGCTCGCCGGGGCGGTGTCCGTCGTGCCCGTCCCGGGCGCGGCTTGCGGCGGAGCCGGCACTGACGGTTCCGCGGCGGCCGTCCCCGCGGGCTCGGGCAGGTCCGGCTCGCCGCCGTCGGGTGCGTCTTGAAGCGCGGCCGGCCGGACCACCGGCCGCAGCGTTCCGCGCAGGTCGCGCACGCGGAGCTCGTCCCCGATCTCGACCAGCGCCAGGGGAGCGCAGCAGCGCTCGATCCCGTCCGGCCGCCGGGGCAGCGGATGACCGTCGCGTCGCTCCCACAGCACGGGGTCGCCGTCCTGGCGCACGGGCACCCACCAGTAGTCACCGGCGCGGTAGCGGCCGGGCCCGAAGCGCACCCGGACACCGTGCTCGAGCTCGATCCACTCCCCCGTCGTCAGCGGCACCGCTCCGCCGGGGGCCGACGTGCCGGGAGCCTGGTCCCACAAACGCAGCCGCACCACCGCGGCCCCCAGGCCGGGGAGAACCTGGTCGAGCGTGACGTGCCGGCTGTCGGGGTCGGCGGTCACGACGTGCCGGAGCGTTCCTGGCTGGCCGGTATCGGCGGCTGCGGGGCCGCCGAGCACCTCTACCACCTGGTCCTGCGCCGGGAGCGATCCGGAGACCAAGTAGAACGACGCCGGATGGTCCTTGACGGCGCGCAACACGATCGTGTCGGCGCCGTTGGTGCGGCTCCACTTGAACGTCGGCTCGGGCGCCGGCTGTCGCAGCCGGAGGTTCCGCAGGCCGGCCAGCTGCGCTGCCCCGCCGGTGACCCGCAGCGTGCGCCGGTCCGCAGCGTCGCCGGCGGGCTCCACGGAGTGCCTGGCGGTGACCTGACGGCCGTCCGGCGCGATGCCGAGGAACTCCACTTCCGCGTGCGCCCGGTAACGGCCAGTCCAGGCCTCAGCGAGCGTCACCGTGCCGCTGGCGGGATCCACCGCGACGTCGACTTCGGTGAGCTCGGCTTCGGTATTGCCGCCCTGGTGAACCTCCACCCGGTACAGCCAGTTGCCGGTGACCGGCGGGCCCTGGTGATCAGCGGCGAGCTCTCCGGTGGTGGCCTGGCCCACGGCGTGCAGTGCCGGGCTGAGCAGCTGCTCCGGGTGCCGGTCGCGGCGCCGCGGGGCGGCGACCCAGTGGACGCTGAAGGCCAGCTCGGTCGCGACGACGCTGTCCAGGCCGCCCAGCGCCGGCTCAGCCAGCGCCGGATCTTCCGCAGCCGAGACCGACTCCTCCCACACCTCCAGGTAGACGAGGTGGTTTCCGGGGGTTAGGGACGCGCCGGGCGGCCGGGCGGGGAGCACCAGCGGCTCGTCGAGCGACACCATGTTCCCCTCGACGTAGTAGCGCCCGGGCGACACCTCCAGCTCGGTCAGCTGCCACCGTGGCGGCACGGAGCCGGCCGGTGTCGCGTGCTCCCGGCTGATCCGCTCTTCCAGGCCTGACGCGGCGGAACGGTCCAGCGGCCACCAAGCCAGCAGTCCGTCCGGTAGCGGACCGTCACCGGACAGCGCCGCACCCAGCTCTCTGGCCGAGCGCGCGATGTCCCAGATCCGCACGTCGGCGATGACGCCGGTGAAGTACTGGCCGTGAGCGCGGCCGCGCCCTCCGGCCGCCCCCCCGATGATGACCAGCCATTCATCGGCCGCGTGGGTCCTGGTCAGGCGGCCGGAGCCGACCGGGCGTGCGTTAACCCAGACGCCCGCTTCCCCGTCGCGGCAGACGACCGCGACGTGCGCGGTCTCGCCCGCGGTCAAGGACTCGCGGCCGGCCGTCTCGGCGACACTGACCGACTTGATCGCGCCCCTGGAGAGCTGGCTGAACATCACCGTGCCGTCGCCCCGCACCGACAGTCGCAGATGCCCGCCGGGCTCGCCACGGCTGCCGCTGTTCCCCCGCTCGTCGCGTTCGCCACGTCCGTGTTCGTCGGCGAGGTCGATGAGCGTACCCGCACCGCCGCCCCATCGCACCTGCATCTCAATCGTGAACGAAGCGGCGCCGGGCTGTCCCAGCGCCAGCCGCCGGCGGGTAAGGATCGCGCCGTGGCCGGAGAACTCCAGGCGCTCCCGCGGTCGGACCTCGAATCCCGCGCCGGTCGCGGGCGCGCCGCTGGCACCGAGGATGTCGGCGATAGCGCCGGAAAGGCGCCGGCCGGCCAGTTCGGCCTGCGCGTTCCAGTCCGCGTCCAGCTGGACCCGTCCCTGCTGCATGAGCAGCGCCGTCTGACGTGTCCGCGGGCCCGCGATGAAGCGGGAGAAGTCACCGTACCGGGTGCCGTGCATGCCTCAGCCTCCTTGCTGTGGGTCAGGTCCGGTAGATCACTGTCGCCGTACGGCCGGCTGGCAGCATCTCGTCCAGGGCGTTCAGCAGGCGGGCGGCGCGCGCGGGCTGCCACAGCCAGTTGTACGCTCCCATCTCGCGGCCGAGCCGCGCACCGGCGGCGATCTCCGGAGGGCAGGTGGGCGCCAGCTGTCCGTACCCGGGATCGCCGAAGCGCGTCGAGGTGAACCGCGGCGGTCCCGCGGCCCCGGCCCGGCCATCGGCCCAGGTGCCGCGGCTTTCCACCCGCGGCGGGGTCCTGGACCCGCCCGGGTGGTAGCTGTAGCTGATCAGCCCTCTGGTGTGCTGGCGGGCGATGACGAGGCCGGTGAACAGGCAGTCCTCGGCGACGATGACGTCCGCCTCAGTCACCCCGAGCACTGTCGTCCGCTGGATGTCAAGGCCGCCCGCAGGATCCGCGTCCTGGCCAATTACCTGGCCGTCTCCCCGGGCGGATGCGCCGTCGTGGCACGTGATCGCGGGGCCGCCGCTTCCGTCAGCGATCGTGTCCGAGATGCTCAGTGAGTACACCGCCTCGGCCTCTACCGGGCCGGTGATGCAGTACGACACCGACGCGATTCCGCCGTGGATCCGCAAGGCGGTGTCGCGGCCGGGCATGATCGTGGTGTGCTCGATCTCGAGCTGCCCGGTGCCTGCGTAGCTGACTGCCTTCGCGAGGAGGACGCCGCTGATCTGCACCTGCGACCGGTCACCGGCAGAGATGCGAAGTTCCCCGTCGAGCACCGGCGCGGCCTCGGGCGCCGAGATGATGCGCAGCTGCTGGTTCTCAGCCAGCGTGATGTCCCACCCCCCCGTCGGAGCCCTGTAGGTGGCGCTGTCGCCGATAGTGATGGTGCACATTCGCGCCGGGTCCTGCCCCCGCACCCAGGCGAGCGCGTCCTCGACCGTGTGCCGAACAGCGGGCCCGTCATCCGGTTCCGCCGTTTCCCCGGCCGGTTGCGCGTAGGGGTCAAGCGGATCCGGCAGCCCGATCGGGGTGGCCGACGCCAGGGCGGCCGTGTGATCGGTATCCCGTGGGCTGGCGACGGTGCAGGACGACGTGGCGGCAGGAGTCTGCTGCCAGTTGGTGGCGGTCCCGTACGGCCCGCCGCCGAGATCCCCGGGAAAGCCGTACGCGTAGTCGACCATGACCGCTTCTGGACGGAGCGCGGGGAACAGCAGTCGCCCCAGCTCCGGATCGATGAACGCGGTGGCGTCGCCGCCCGGCGGCACGGCCCAGTCGGTCAGGTCGGCTGCGGCCAGGCCGCTGGCCGGCCAGGGATCCGCCGGTGGCGCGGAAGACGTACCGGTGGCCGGCCTGACGGTCCAGACCGCCAGCGACGGCGGCAGCTGGCCTTCTCGTAGGACGGCCGTCAGCCCGGCCCGGGTCAGCGGGACCGGCATCTCGCTGGGGTCTGGGACGGTCAGCCGGTTGTAGGTCACCTGAGGCTCGACGAACAGCGGAGAGTCGACGCCCAGCGGATGAAACGTGTACGCTCCGTCCCGGCCGGGGACCTGGTACGGCGTGCGCTGGATGACCGGGAAGGCCTGCAGCCGCCAGATCGACAGCTCGGCTCCGCCTGGCACCGGCTGCCCGCCCGCCGCCGGGAATGCGGCTCGGGCGTCCTGACGGCGGCCGGGGAACGGCTGGCCGCTGATGCCGGCGGTGCGGGTGAGCTGCTGGAAGACGACCGCGCCTGGATCACCGGGCGGCAGGGTGCCGACGTTGACCCACCGCGCGTACTGCTGGCCGGGGTAGCGCACCCAAGGGGTGCGCGCGACCCTGGTGAGGCCGGCGCTGGCGAACGTTGGCCAGCCGGTCGCGGCGATCGCCGCCCGGCCGAGGGTGGCGAGCGAGCCCTTGTGCTCGCGGAAGCTGACGATCCTGCCCACCCACGCCCGCTGGCTGAAGCCGGGGCCGCCCGGCTCCAGCCCGGTGACGCCGACGCCCTGGGCGATGTACGGGACGATCGCCTCAGGGCACGTCTGGATGAACATCGCCGCGTACAGCATGCCCAGCCTGGCATGGAGGTCCCAGTACCGGGCGGCGATCAGGCTGACCAGTTCGGCCAGCGTGCCGTCGTCGTTCAGCCACAGGAACGCGGGCAGGAGCCGCTTCAGGAGCCGCTCGATGTCGGCGGCGGTCATCTGGAGCGGGTCTGTGGTCTTCATCTGGAGCGGGTCGGGCTCAGGCGCCATCGTCGGTCGTCGTCCTTCCTCGCACGGTGATCGTCAGGCGGTCGCTGCGCCCGTCGATGCCCAGCAATTCAGCGGCGGTCAGGATCCGCTGGTCGCCGGCGCGCCGGGCGGACTGGGCGGGTAGCGCGGTCCGCCGGGTCTGCGCGGCGCCCTCGCGGCCCCAGCCCACGATCATCGCGGCCAGCACGCCGTCGACCCCGTTGGCCGCGGCGAGGACCTGGGAGGCGAGCAGCGGGTCGCCGGGACGGCGCGCAGTCAGGCCGCCGAGGCAGTCGCGCAGGGCAGGTTCGGCTCCCGGCCCGTCGGTCACGATCCGCACGTTTAGCAGCACCGGCACGGCGATTGCTGGCACAACATGCAGCGGCAGGTCGCCTGTCGCCTGTGACCGCAGCGTCTGGGCGACGGCGGCGGCGAGCGCGGCCGGATCGACGCCGGGCGCGGCGGCGACCGTGACCACGATCTCGCGCGGCTCGCTGCCCAGCTGCACCCGTGCGCTGGCGACCCCAGGGCACGCCTGCGCCGCGTCACGGAAGTCCTGCAGCGTCACGATCCGGCCGAGCAGCCGGGCCTGGGCCAGCGGCGCGCCCGCCGGGACCTGCGGCGGGAGCCGGGCCGGCTGGGGGTTGTGCACCGTCTGGACGAGCTGGGGACGGTCGAGCGGCTGGATGAGCGTTCCTTCGGCGACCACTCCCGTGGCGCCGCCGCCCTGCAGGTAAGTGGCGACGACCTGCCCGGCTGGCAGCCGGGCGCCGTGCACGCCATCGCCGAATCGGACCGTGCCGCTGCCGTCGTAGCCGGCGTCGAACGTGTACACGCGGTCGTCTTTGCCTGCTGTCAGCAGCGCGTCGGTCTGGGTCCACGGCACGTCGCCGACAGTGATCGCCAGCGAGCTCTGCGACTCGGCAGAGGCGTCGCCCGCAGTGGCGCCGCTTGCCACCATCGCCACCGGTGTGGGCAGGGAGAAACTCTGGCCGGCCTGCTCCGGGCGGCCGGTGCCGAGCGTCACCGCGGCCGGCATGCCGTGCGCGGCGGGCACGATGTTGAGGTTGATCTGCACCGTCGCCCCGTCATAGATGTTGCCGAGCGGCGCCTGCAGGCTGAGAACCCCGGCAGGATCGTCGGGGTCGGGAGCCGCCAGGGTCACCGTCTCGGCCGCCGGCGTGGCGTCGGCGGCGGCCGGCAGCCAGATGATGGTTTCCGGCCGGGCGCGGATGATCCCGGGACCTGCGGCGAAGCTGACCGGCAGCACCTGCACCCCGGCCGTCCCGGCGGCAGCCGGGGCCCCGGCGGTGCTGGCTGCCGGTTGGCACGCGTAACCGCGCAGCCGGGAGCCGCGGGGCGCGTCGCGGCGGACGACCAGGTACACGTCCGCGCCCGCGGTCAGGCGCCAGGCGTCCCCGGCGGCCGTCGCCCGTGTGACGGTGAGCGCCGAGCGGTCCAGCGCGAGGCTGCTCGTCCTGTTCGCGCCGGTACCCGGGTCCGTTCCGTTTCCTCCGGCCGAGTTCGTCTCGATCGCGTCGGCCACGGCGGCCGGCAGCCCGCCCTGGTCGAACGTGGCCAGGTCATCCGCCTGAACGGGGAGGTCGGCGAACACCGCCGCGGGCCGGACGGCGATGGGCGCCGCGGCCGCCTGAGGCAAGATCAGGGCAGCGTCGGAGGCTGCCGCCCACAGTGTCCCGTCGGCCGCGTAGGCCAGCGCGTTGAGGCCGACGGCGCCCGGGTCGGCTACGGCTTCCCACGGGCCGGCGGCCGACCGGACCCAGATTCCCTGCGGTGTGGCGGCCGCCAGGCGGCCGTCCGACGTCACGGCGAGCGCGGTGACACCGCCACCGAGGATGGCGTTCGGGTCCTCGCGCCATTCTCCTGCCTGCGGCGGCAAGCTGGCGACGCCAAGCGGCGAGCCCGCCCACAGCGTGCTGTCCGAGCCGATCGCCAGGCTGGTCACTCCGGGCGGAGCACCCTGGCCGGCTGGCTGCCAGCTTCCCCCGGGTGCCAGGACCAGGACGTCGCTGACGGTGGCCGCATACGTGCGGTCCCCGGCGATCAGCAGGACGCTCGCGGCGGCCGGCGGCGCGGGCAGCGCCGACCAGGCCGGCTGCCCGCTATCCGGTTCGGTGGCCTGGTATACGGCGCCGCCTCGCGTCGCTGCCACGACGCGGCCGGAGACAGCGCTCAGCGCGGCGATGTCCAGCCCGGGCAGGCCTCCGGCCGCCCACCTTGCGTCGGCCCAGTTTCCCGGCCCGGCGGCGAGGCGGAGCACGCCGTGCGGGGTCGCCGCCAGCAGGACGCCGGGCGTAGGCGAGGCGACGGCGACGGCCGCGCCGCCCGGCCAGCCCCGGTCGGCGAGGAGCGGCCCGGCAGCCTGCGGGGCCAGGATGAACACGCCCTCCGCCGTGCCGATGACCACGTCGGCGCCGGCCGTCACGCACAGGTCCAGGGCGTTTGCCTGGGCGGGGCCGCGAGCCGTGACGCCGGCCGAGGTGACCTGCAGCGCTCCGCCGAGCGGCGCGACCGCGACCTGCAGCGGCTTGCCGGCGACCGAGCCGAGGCGGCCGGCCGGGAGGGGCGGGTCGAGCGGCGCGCTCAGCGGTATCCGGGTGCCGCTTACCGGCGTGACGCTGGCCGGCGGCGGATTGTAGAGCGCGAGAGCCGCCGCGCCCGCCCACACTGTGCTCGTGCGGCGCGGGAACGCGCCGGCCGGGAGCTCCTGCTTGACGGTCACCCTGGTCAGGTGGGCGGCCTGGCCGAATCGCTGCCCGGCGTCCAGCTCCACGGCCGTGATGTCGAGCACCTGGCCCCGGGGAGCGGCCGTCTGCTGGACGATGGCGGCGCGCCCGCCGGGGACGGCGGCGCGGACAGTGCCGGAGAGCTCCAGCTGGCTGCCTGCGACCAGGAAACCCGGCCATTCGCCCGCGAGCTGCGTGACCGGCGACACGCAGGCGACGACGCCGTCGGCACCGGGGGTGACGGCGGTGACAGCGGGCAGCCCGTCGGCCAGCGCAACCGGCCACTCGGTGCCGTCACCGGTCAGCAGGTAAGTGACGCCGCCCTGGTCGGTCAGCTCCAGGCCGCCGCCGGCGGCGGCGGTCAGGCGGACGTCCGCGCCGAACTCTATCCCGCGCGCCGAGAACGCCGCCAGCAGCCAGGACGGCGGCGCGGCGGCGGCCGTGACCGCCCCCGGGCCGGCCGGGACCCTGAACAGCTCAGCGGTCGTGCAGCGCTGCCATTGCTGGCCGTCATCCTGGGAGCGGTACAGTCCCGCCGGGGTCGCGGCTAGCAGGAGTCCTGGCGCGGCCGCCAGCGCCGTGACGGGCGCCCCTGCCGGGAGGGCGGCGGCGCCGTGGCCATTGACGGGCTGCCAGTTCGCGAACGCCGCGTCGGCCGACCGCTGCACGCCGGCGTCGGTCCCCGCGTACACCACGGGCCCGGACGGTGCCGAGGTCATCGCCAGTGCGTAGACACGGGTCCCGGAGAGCCTCGCGGTGACCGTGAGATGCTCGGCGTCGCTGCCTGTCAGTACCTTCACGCCGGCGGCGCCGCCGGCCGCGAACATGCGCGCCGTCACCTGTAGCAGCGCGAAGATTGCCTCCGATGCGCTGGGCTCGGGGTCCCAGCCGGGTGCGTGGCGGAGGTAGAGACCGGTGTCGGTTCCGGCCAGCAGCATGTCGCGCTGGCCGGTGTCGAGGACGGCGTGTACCGGCGAGCCGGGCAGCTGATGCGCGATCACCTGCAGGTCGTGCTTCGTCGGTGGCCCGCCGGTGACCCGGCTCCAGCTGCGCCCGTCGTCGGCGGACTGCAGGACGAGGCCGTCGCTGGTGCCCACGAGCAGCCTGGCCGGGCGGCCGCCGGCGCACGTCACGCCGTGATTGCCGCCGGGGAGCCTGGCGGCCGTGAGCGGCGATCCCGCCACGGAGATCAGCGCTCCGGCGTCGGCGGCCCCCACGAGCAGCACGTCGCCGACCGCCGTCACGGCCGTCAGCTGGGTCACCGCCGACGGCAGCGCAGCCATAGGGCTCCAGCTGGTCCCGCCGTCAGTGCTGCGCAGCACGCCCCCCCGGGCCGGCTGCGGGACGCCGGCGAACGCCGCGGCCCGGTTGGCGGCTGAGGCCGATGGCCAGGCCTGGGCGTCGCTGCCCACCAGCTGAGCGGAGGACGCGAAGGCGTAGACGGTGCCGAAGCCGAAATCGGCGGGGGCCTGCCCGGCCGCCGGGGCGGACAGCGGCTCGTTCCATCCGATCCGTGTCGACTTCCGCTGGGTATCGGGGATGACCGCCGTCAGCGTCCGTATCCACGACGCCGGCTGTCCGCTGTCGTCACCGCTCTGGCCGCCGGCGACGATGAGGACCGGGGCACCCGGCTTCAGGCCGGTAGCCGTACCGGTCAGCTCCAGCTGGGTTGTGGCGCCCGTCAGCGGCGGCGGACCGGCGGAGACGGAGAGCCTGGGCTGCAGGCCGCTCAGCCCAGGCCGCGCGTCGAGGTCCGCCAGCGTCACGAACACCGGCGGCGGCGCGCCCTGGTCCGGGACCGCTCTTACCTGCGAGCCCGCCGGGATCGTCGTCCGCGCGCCCGGCGATGCCGCGGCGCGAGGCGCCGTGTCCGTGGCCGCCTGGCCGGCCGGCGCGGCGCCGCCAGCAAGGTTCTGGCGCGGCACGCCGAAGACCGCGGTCGAGCTGGCCGTGGCGAGCTGGCTGGGCGGCGGCGGCGCGGAGGGCGGCGCTGGCGGCTGGGTCGTGGTGCCGCCCGCCCCGCCGCGCCTGGCCCGCGCGACGGCCTCGACGCCGGCCCCGCGGTCGTTCACCTGGTAGGAGAGCGTGGTGGTGGCCGCGGTGTTCACCGGGAACGCGTGCCCGAGCGAGTGGTACAGGTGGTTGAGGGTGCCAGGCTGCTCGGCGGTCGGCAGATAAGCGGCATTGAGGATCCGCTCGGCGTAGAAGGCGATGACGTCCACCACGGTGACCCAGCCCTCGAGCAGCGCCTTCACCCAGTCGGCGGTGGTCCCGGGCCGCAGCCCCGCAAGTGTTTCCTGACCGGAATCGCCGAGCGGGTCGGTGCCGGACTGGTCGAAGCGGATGTCCCCGAGACCGAGCGGCGGGAGCCCGCCGGCGCCCGGATCGCCGCCGCTCACCTGACGCCTCTCAGCCGGTAGCTGATCTGCCCGTTAGCGGGGATCCGTGGGTCGTTGTCGAGGCGCAGGATCTGGCCACGTGCCGGGGTGAGGACCTCGCGGCGGCGGCGTTCCTCGCCGGTGAACGCGAACCTCAGGCACGTCACGTCCGCCACTCCCGGGACCGCCGCCACGAGCGCCACCACCGCGCTGCGGTACAGCGAGGTGCCGAAGGCGAACGTCCCCGGCGCCAGGAGGCTGGCCTGGATCGCGCTGTCGATCTGCTGTCCGGCGAGGCCGACGGCCGTGCCGGGGTGCAGCGTGACCTCCAGCTCGATGGTGACCGGGCATGGTACGGCGCCGAGCACGCGCAGATCGACCCCTAGCGGCTGGCATTGCCGCAGCGCGCCGCTGACGTCGTCCAGCAGGCCTGCGTCGGCCCCCGGCCACGAGCCTGGGTAGATGTGCACGGTCACGACCGGCGCGGCACCGTCGCTGGCGAGTTCGGCAGCGGCGTCGACGACCTGGCCGGCGGACAGGGACACGGCCAGCTGCTCGTAATCGGACATCAGGATGGCGCGCTGGTTGACGCGGAACTGCTCCGGCGCGTGCTGGCGGGCGGACTCCAGCGGCTCGGGATCGGCTCCGCCGGAGGCGTCGACCGGCTGGACGATCCCGGCTACCTGGGGGTTGTCGGTGCACACGTGGCGCAGCGATCCGGCGGCAACGTTGCCCGCGGCGCCGCCGCCGACACGCTGGCACACCCGCAGCTCGGCTCCTACCCCCGGCCGCATGCCGTTGGTGTTGTCACCGAACCGCAAGCGCGCGGTTCCGTCCTGCTCGGTTTCGACGACGAAATCGAGCGCCAGGGGACCGCTGTCGAGCAGTGAGGGGCGCACTGTCCACTCGCGCAGTTCCGGGCCGATCTCGCACACGCGAACCGCTGGCAGCGGCGGCTGGCTGTCGGCGGCGGCCAGTTGGGCGGCGGCGCTCGGATAGCCGACGCCGGCCGCCGGCGGCAAGACGCCGGCGGCGGGACCGGCCGCGTCTGCCGCCGACTGGAGCGCGAACGTGGTCCCGGTGGCGGGCAGCAGCGGCCAGTACGTCAGGCCTGCCGTCGGGGCCGGAAGTTTGCGCCAGGGCTGGGTGCTCCCATGGTCGGCGATCACTAGGTTGCCCCGCAGGAGATACATGTCGCCATCTCCCGCGGGCATCCCCTGGGCATCCGGAGCGTCGTCGGGGCTCCAGGTTAGCGTGACCCGGCCGCCGTCAGCGTCAGCGGAGATGACGTCCTGGACGCGCATGACCGTTCCGGCCACGTTGGCGGCGTTCAGGAGCGACGCCGAGTCGCTGGTGCTGGCGAGCAGCACGAGTTCTCCCGGCTCGACTTTGGCCGGCGGCGCCAGCACGGTCGCGGACGTGGCTCCCGCCTGCAGACGCTTGCCCGGATGAGTCGCCGGATCCAGTTCCAGCAGCGTCTGGCCGGCTGGCGCCACTGTCACGGGAGCGACGGTCTCGAAGACGAGCGGCTGGGCGGACAGCGCCTGCGGCAGGTGCCGGGAGTCGACCCGGCTGTCCGCGGCCGCCAGTGCCGTGAGCAGCTTGGTCCCCGCGGGGAGCACGAAGGACTCGGTGCCGTCGTCCACTGGCTGGACGCGGATCCAGGTACGGGCGCTGCAGCCCTGACCGATGTAGTAGTTCAGCAGCGCGGCGTGCCGGTAGACCGAGATCCGCCGCCGCGTTGTCGACAGGTACGCCTCGGTGGCGATCGCGTCCTCGTAGTAGCTAAGGGCGTCGCCAAGGTACGCCATCTCCTCGATGAGCGCGACCACCTCGTCAACTGTTATCGGGGCGATCGTCGTTCCGACACGTCGCGTGACGGTGGTGAGGATCAGCGCCCGCAGCGCGTCGAAGTCGCGCGCTGTGTAGTCGATGTTCGGATTGACTGGGCGCAGCGCCGTGCCGGACGGGATGGGGCTGGGCTCTTCCCATAGGCCGCTGCCGAGCACGATCTCCGCACTCCAGCCGGGCTGGTCGGCGGCGCTCAACCGGTACCGGGCGGGCACGGGCCCGGAGCCCCCGTCACCTACGCTGATAACGATGCTCCACCCCCGCGGCGCCGCCGGCGTGGGCGCCGCCACGCTCTCTATGCGTATCGGCGGCGCATCACCGTAGGGTTCCACGCTGATGTCCCGCGGCATCGTCAGGGGCGCGGCGGGCCCGGTCACGGGCTCCTGGACCATCAGCCGGTAACGGCCTGAGCCAAGGTGCTGGGCCGACAGGGCCGTGCGGCGCGGGCTCATGCGCTCACCGTGGTGGTAAGCAGGGCCGGATCGCCCCGCAGCTGGTAGGTAATCGTCACATCGAGCTGGCCGTCAGTGCCGGTGACCAGCACCGAGACGACGTTGATCGTCGTGCCCAGCCACTGCTGCAGGCTGCTCGTCACCTGGAACTGGACCGCCGCGCGCATCTCGTCGCTGGACGCGCCGAAGATCAGCTCGATCAGCCCCCCGCCGAGCGTCGGCCGGTTGAGCCGCTCACCCGGATTGGTGAACAGAAGCTGCACGATGCGCTGCTCGGCCAGCGCGCGCGCTGAGGCCGCCGGAGCGGTCTGTCCTCGCTCGTCGATCCGGAGCGGATACGCCGGGAACGGAAGCGCGGTCATGGGAACGGCGGCGGGAGGATCGGGCCAAGGAACAGCGTGCTGGCGACTTCGCCGGCGACTTCCACCCCGCCGAGCACGGCTATGTCGCCCTCCGCGGTGACAGCGCCGAGGAAGTTCGTCTCACCCTCCACCGTGACCAGGCCGGCGAAATTCGACTCGCCCTCCACCGACAGGGCACCGCCCACGTTGGCGTCACCCTCGACCGAGGTTTCGCCGGAGACGTTGAGGTCCCCGGTCACGTTGGCCTCGGGTTCCAGCGTGGTAACGCCCACGACGTCGAAGTCGCCTTCGACGTTCGTGTCCCCGGTAAAACTTGTCTCCCCGGTCACGTCCACCGTGTCGGCGGTAACGGTCATCGCGGACGCCTCGATCGACAGTCCCGTCTCGGCGCTCAGGACCGCCACGGTCTCGCCCGCCTGCAGCGTGATCCCCTCTTCCGGGTTCATCAGCAGCTTCAGTTCGCCGACCTCGATGGCCACCCCCAGCGAGCTCAGCGTGACCGTCACCGGAAGGTCGACGGCAGGGTCGGCGGCCTTAACTGTGATGCCTCCCTCAGCGGGCAGGTCGTTGTAGATGAGCGTGCAGAACTCGCTGCCGAACACCTTGATGGCGTCGGGCTGCTCCGGCGAAAGCTCCGGCATCACCGGGATCTCTTCGGCCTCCCAGAAGCAACCGGTCCAGATCGGGTGGTCCAGGTTGCCGCCCTCGAACTCGATCCAGACATTGGCCCCGACTGGCGGCACGGACAGGAACCCCTGTTCCGGTGCCGCGTAGGGGACGCACGGTGTCGCCCAGTTGAGCACGCCGCCGGGGACCGACGGGACCGAGCACAGCAGCCGGGCGCTCACCATCGGATCGATATTGTCGATCACGGTGCCGCGGTACTTGCCCCAGTACGGCCCCTGCCACGGCGACCTGCCCGCAGCGGGCCGGGCGGACGAGTTAGGCCGCTGGTCGGGGGCGATGCCATGGGTCATGGAGCCTCCAGGAGCTGAGTCGTGGTGCCAACGCCTTCCCGGGTCAGCACCAGGCTCTGCGTGTAGTCCCACTGTCCTTCGGAGTACAGGCTGATCTGGTGACTGGCCGACTTCAGGTAGTACAGACCGTCGTAATCCTCGCCGGTCCCGCGCAGCCCGACGATGTCCGGAGCCTGGAGTACCCGGCCGACCTGCAACGGCGAGACCTCGCAGCGGACAGACACCACCGCATCCGTGGAGAGGTCGGTCTGGGCCTGCGCCTGGACGTTGGCCGTGACGGGATCCAGCCCCGCGTCCTCGGCGGTCAGCGGCCACAGCTGCAGGCGTGTTTCCTGCCGGGCCACAGCCACTGGGGTCAGGGCGGGACGGGCCGCCAGGGGAGGCACGCGCGTGCTGCCCACGGTGGCGACGGGCAGCGGCTCGTAGGGATCAGCCGTCGTCTCCATGGCGTAGCCCAGCGTCGCGACCGGGGCGAGGGCGTCGTACTGAGCCTGCACCGAACGGGCCGTGGCCGCGGCTCCCACGGCAACGTTGAGGACGGCGCTGGGGACGCCGACCCGGGGCGGGGGCCCCCAGTAGGCGTTGTTCTGGAACGGCACCAGACCAGGCGTGACGTAGAAAACGTTGCCGTTGCGCTGGGCGAGCTCTTGGATGAACGTGCGGTCGGTCCCGCTCTGCTGCGGTACGTACGAGAACGGGGTCAGGCTCACTGGCGTCGGCACGATGCACGGAAGGATGCCGAACGCCAGCCACTTGGCCAGCACGACCGCCGCGATCGCCGGATCGGGCATCGCCGGATACTCCAGGGAGTAGGAGACCAGGTCCATCTTGACGCTGACGTCCTCGCCGGTGACCACGAACGTTGACAGGTCGGGACCGTTGCTCGGCAGGTACTGCTGATGGGTGATGAACCCGTCGATCAGCGTGCTCGGATCGCCGTCGACGATCACCTGCACGAGCACGCGGCTGAACGGGCGCAGCAGATCGTTCTGCACGACCGCGAAGTCAGACTGCGGGGCCAGCTCAGTCTGGAAGGTGAGCTGGAACCCGCAGGGGGCGGTGTCGGTCTGGGTCACTTCGACCGCGCGCAGCGCCCGCATCAGCTCCGGGGGCGCGGGACCCGGGATCCCGGGCCCGATCCAGAGCGCCAGCCTGATCGACGAGATGCTCACGACGGCCCCGCCACGGTATCGGGCAGCGCCATCGTCTGGCCGGAAAAGGCGACCAGCTCGAACGGATCCATGGCATCGTTGGCGTCGGCCAGCTGCCACGCCTGCGGCGCGGCGCCCAGCGTGCGGTAGGCCACGAGGTCGAGCCGGCCGACCTCGCTGGCGGCCACGGCCGCCCGGGCCGGGCCAGCTACCGAGGAGCCGGCCGACAGGATCCGCGGTGCCAGGTAGGTGACGGTTACCCCGTCCGGCGACATGTAGGTCAGCTGCTTGCTGGCCTGGTAACGCCCGGCCATCAGACGCTCAGCCCTGGCGGCATGGCACCGTAGGCCGACTGCGCCATGCGCTCGAGCCCGCGCTGGTAGACGAGGAAGTCATTGAACGTCGGCGACGTCGCGTCGACGTCGGAGTAGCTCATCGCGCGCAGCGAGAGCGAGACGCTGGCCAGGACCGGCGTAAGGTTGGAATCGTACAGTTGCTCGGTGACCGCGAAGGCCGTCACCGAGCACGGGATGACGCGCTGCGAGCCCCAGACGAACAGGAGCCGGTCAGCGATCGCCGGCGCGACCTCGATCTGCCCGGCGTCCAGCAGAGTCTGGGCGGCCTGCACCGCGGCTGTCGCCGGGTACACCAGCAGCGCCAAGGCGGCGAGCGCCGGCGCCACGCCGTATTGCACGGTGACGCTGTCGCCGCTGTCCAAGCCGTCGGCGGCCGCGAACAGGCACTCCAGCGAGATCGTCTCCACCGGTGCGCCCGCGAACCGCACGGCTTGCGCGCGCAGTCCCGGCTGCCCGCCGACGGTGTTGGGCTCCAGCGTCCGCCGGAGGCTCTCCGGGATGTACTGGAACGGGATCGAGCGCTTGGAACCGTCGGCGGCGATGGTGACGAGCGCGGCGCGCGGCAGTGGCGTCCGGTTGGCGGGCGGCGTGGTCATCGCGGGCCTAGCTGTGAGCCGGTGAGCTGCCGGTACAGATGACAGGCGATCGCGTGGGCGACGCTGGCCGTGGTCGCAGGCTCGCTGAGCTGAAGGCGGACGTGCCCTGCCGCGGAGTTCCCCAGAGCGGTTTGCCCCGCGGCCAGCAGCCGGGACAGTTCCCGCTCCACCTGGCGCGCCAGATCGCCGGTGTCCACGTCATGGCCGGGCGGCAGCCAGACGCGGGCGATCCGGCACCTGACTAGCCTCGGCATCCGGCCGGCGCCGGCGCCGGATCGCGCTCCAGCTTGCGCGCACCCCATCGCGTCTTCCCCTTTCATCGTGCCGCCGCGCGGATCCCCTTCCGCGCGGCCGTGGCCGGCCGCCGTGCTCACAACGTCACCTGCGGGAGCGCGAAGCGGCCGCCGGCGAGCGCCGGGACTGAGCTGACGCCGTCCACTTCCACCAGCCCGAGGTAAGACCCCTCCAGGGGCGACGCTCGCGAAGGCAGGGCAAACCGCAGCGTCCCGGGCTGCGCGCTCGCGGCGACGACCGGGCCGACACGGATCGGCGCAGCGCCGTCGTCGGCAGCGTTCAGGCTCACTAGCGTGAGCGCCACCCGCTGGCCGACGGCGGGCGGTGGATCGACGGTCATGGCCACTTCGCCAGTCCCCTGGATGAGGCTCAGCTGGCTGAGGACCGGCTGGATGACGAGCAGCCGAGGGGCGCTTCCCGGGACCGGCACCGCCGCCGGGACGGGAGCCGACGGCACGGATTGTGCTGTCACAGGGCCTTGTACCCCCGTGGCGACGGACTCGCCCGCGGCGCCCGGCGCCTGCCCTAGACGGACCAGCGTCACGCCCGCCCGCGCGTTCGCCGGCAGCCGCGCGGACAGGGTGCCCCCGGCCGCCGCCTCGATCGGCACCCACGTATCGGCGATCTGCAGGAACTGCCCTGCCTGCACGCCGGTACCGGTGACAGGAATGGACGCGCCGGCGGCGAACGTCACCGGCGCAAACCCGCTGAGCGCGGGTGCGGGCAGGCCGGAGTCCAGGTCGAGGCCGAGGTCGACCGTCAGCACCGGCAGGCCCGGTCCGGTGCCTGGCAGCGCCGACGTCAGCAGCACGACCGACGCCTCGTAAAGCATCGACAGCGTGTACGGGGCCTGAAAGAAGCCCGACCAGAACCGGGAAAGCTCCTCCAGCGTGATCATGCTCGGCGACACCGTGACCGGCGGCGCCTGGTTCTCAAGCCCGGAGCCCGCGAGCTCCGGATGGCCGGTCAGCGCCTGCTCGATCAGCGCAGCGTCGAGGATGCCGTGCTCGCGCAGGGCGATTTCCGCCGCGCCCAGCATGAGCTGCGCGCCAGGCGTCGGGCCGAAGAACGAGAAGAGGTACCGGAGCCTCAGCGGCACCTGCGGCGGCGTAGTCAGCTGGCCGTTGGCGGCGCGCATCGGCAGGTCGGCCGAGCGCATCGCCGGCTCAGGGAGGACCTGCACGAGATAGATGTTCAGGCGCGGGACGTCCCGCGCGGCGGCCGACTGCACCTCGGGCGGGGACAGCGTGACCGTCGCCTCGGGCAGGACCGCTCGCACCGCACTTCCGACGAGATAGCTCAGCGTCTGTGTGACGGCGGCGATCCCCTGATAGGTCGTCATCGGGATTCAGCGCGCACGGCGGGTGAGGTAATCAGACAGGGACACCGGTGGTACCCGCGCCGATGGCGGCCGGGATGGCGGCTGACGCTCGACAATCTCCAGCACCTCGATGTCCACCGTTAGCTCCTGCGTGCGGCCGGAATCCGGTGCCGGCCGTCGGATGTGACCGTCCCTGACCGGAGCCTCGCCGGTGCCACTGCCAGCCCGCGGGCGGCGGGCCGGCTCAGGCGAGGTCAGTCGCGGCTCGGATGGCGGGTCTCGACGCGCTGTCGCGGGCGGCAGGCCGGACCGTGCGCCGCTCACGTCGTCCCTGACCGTAGCGTCGTCTGTCACCGGAGGGCCGACACCGGGCCGGCGCAGCGGCTCGCCGCTCCCGGCGCGGCGCCCGGCAGCCAGACCCGGGGAGCCCCCGATGGCGCCGCGAGGTGCCGGCGGCACCGGCGGCACGGTCGGGTGCGTGCCAGATGAGCGGGCGGACACCGCGGGCGGCGGCGATGACTGGTGCGAGGAGTCCGGCGCGCGGGCCGGTTCAGACAGCGGCGGTGTCACCGCGTCTGGCGGGTCGCCGGCCGCCGCCTGCGCGGACTGCCCCGCCGCCTGCGCGGACTGCCCCGCCGCCTGCGCGGACTG
>Ga0302232_10000358_pt1 | contig 34515 bp, 28 predicted proteins | sample II_Palsa_N2_3_FD_193575 | JGI IMG/M metagenome (GOLD analysis project Ga0302232, IMG submission 193575) | Peat permafrost microbial communities from Stordalen Mire near Abisko, Sweden - II_Palsa_N2_3 | ecosystem: Environmental > Terrestrial > Soil > Palsa > Peat permafrost | place: Sweden...
GGCCAGCGCGTCCTTGAAGTTCACCGACGAATACGCGGTCTTGATTAGTACTTCGCCAGGAGACAGTGCATCGACGCCGATCGTCTCCACCCCGGCACGGTAACCGGCATCGTCGTTGTGAATGCGAAACGCGCGGAACGTATTCATGTCGAATTCCTGCAGTTGAAACGTGCGGAGGCCTGGAGCCCGCTTTGCTCCTCCCCCTGCTTGCAGGGGGAGGTTGGGAGGGGGTGGCTCTTGATCTTCAAGCGAAGTGCAACCCCACCCCAACCCTCCCCTGTACCAGGGGAGGGAGCACGGCTCAAGCGTGGACGCTGCTCTCGTCGATCCAGTGCGCGACCTTGTCGCCCTGGTAACCGTGCATCCAGTCGAACAGCTGTGTCGTGTCGTCACCGAACCATACGCTGTCTCGCTGCGTCGGGCGTACGAAGCCTTCGCCAGCCATGTGATCCACCATGCCACGCAGCTGACTGTAGTAGCCGCGCACATCGAGGAAGGCGCAGGGATAGCGATGCAGCCCGAGCTGCGCCCAGGTCAGCATCTCAAACATCTCGTCCATGGTGCCGAAGCCGCCGGGCAGGGCGACGAACGCGTCGGACAACTCATACATGCGTGTCTTGCGTTGGTGCATGGTGTCGACCACGTGCATTTCGCTCAGACCCGGATGCGCCACTTCGCGCTCCACCAGCTGACGCGGAATGACCCCGATCACTTTGCCGCCCGCAGCCAGCACCGCATCGGCTAGAGTGCCCATCAGGCCGACCTTGCCGCCACCGTAAACCAGCGCGATACCGCGACGCGCCATTTCAGTGCCGAAGGCATGTGCCTGCTCGGTGTATTCAGGGTGCTTGCCACTGCTGGAACCGCAGTAGACGCATAGGGAAGTCACTTCAGCCACGCATGCCTCCAGAAACGCGAAACCCGTCCCGAGAGCCTCGCACAGGTTCTCGGGACGGGTTGTGAATCATACGTACAGGTCGTGAAGGTTCACGTCTGCCGACATTAATTGCCCTTGTGAATCGCGCGCTTGTCGACCGACAACGCGGCCTCATGCACGGCCTCGGACAGCGTAGGATGCGCGTGGACGATGCGCGCCAGATCTTCGGAAGAGCCTTTGAACTCCATCGCCACCACGCACTCGGCGATCAGCTCGGACACGCCCGGTCCGACCATGTGCACGCCGAGGATGCGATCGGTATCGGCGTGCGCGATCATCTTCACTTGCCCGATGCCTTCGTTCATTGCGACGGCGCGGCCAATCGCGGCGAACGGGAAGCTGCCCACCTTGTACGGTATGCCGGCGTCCTTGAGCTCTTTCTCGGTCTTGCCGGCCCACGCGATCTCCGGCTCGGTGTAGATCACCCACGGAATCGTGTCGTAGTTCACGTGGCCAGCCTTACCGGCGATCCACTCGGCCACTGCAACGCCTTCCTCCGAACCCTTGTGCGCGAGCATCGGGCCGCGCACCGCGTCACCAATCGCCCACACACCGTCCACGCCGGTGTGGTTGTGTTCGTCGACCACGATGCGGCCACGCTCGTCCAGCTTCACGCCCGTGTCGGCAGCAAGCAGGCCATCGGTGTAGGCGCGACGACCCACGGCGACCAGCAGTTTGTCGACGACGAGGCTCTGTTCGCCGTCCTTGTCGGTGTAGGTGAGGTGCACGCCATCGCTCTTCACCTCGGCCTTGCCGAGTTTCGCGCCAAGCTTGATGTTGAGGCCCTGCTTGCCAAACTCGCGCAGCGCAATCTTGGAGATGTCGGCATCCGCGACGCTGAGGAAGTCAGGCAACGCTTCGATAATCGTGACGTCGGCGCCGAGGCGCTTCCACACGCTGCCCAACTCCAGACCGATCACGCCCGCACCGATCACGCCGAGGCGCTTCGGCACTTCGGTGAAATCCAGCGCACCAGCGTTGTCGACGATCGCCTTGCCGTCGAACTTCGCGAACGGCAGCTCGATCGGCACCGAACCGGAAGCGAGGATCACATTGGTCGCGCTGATGGTCTGCTTGGCGCTGTCCGGACCACTGATTTCGACGTCGTTGCCTTTGAGCAACTTGCCGGTGCCGAAGAACGGCGTGATCTTGTTCGCCTTGAACAACTGCGCCACGCCGCCGGTGAACTGCTTGACGATTTTGTCCTTGCGGCCGACGAAGGTCGGCACATCGATGCGCGCGTTGTCGGCACTGATGCCATGCACGTCGAAGTTGTGCGTGAGGTTGTGGAACTGGCGCGACGAATCGAGCAGCGCCTTGGACGGGATGCAACCCACGTTGAGGCAGGTGCCACCGAGTGCCTGTTTGCCGTCCTTGCCGGTGAAGGCGTCGACGCAGGCGGTCTTCAGGCCCAGCTGAGCGGCGCGGATCGCGGCCACATAGCCGGCCGGGCCGGCGCCGATGACGATAACGTCGAATTTGTCGCTCATGTCGTTTCTCGTTTTGTCCCTCTCCCATCGGGAGAGGGTGGCCAAGGCCGGGTGAGGGTACGGGCGGAGCGAGGCGTTGCGGTATAGCCGAACCCTCACCCCAACCCCTCTCCCGGTGGGAGAGGGGCTTCAAGCGTTTAGAGGCCCAGCAGCATGCGCTGCGGGTTCTCCAGCTGGTTCTTGATGTCGACCAGGAACAGCACCGCATCCTTGCCGTCGATGATGCGATGGTCGTAAGAGATCGCGATGTACATCATCGGCGCGGCGATGATCTGCCCGTTCTCGACGATCGCGCGATCCTTGATCGTATGCATGCCCAGGATGGCGCTCTGCGGCGGATTGACGATCGGCGTCGACAGCAGCGAACCGAACGTGCCGCCATTGGTGATGGTGAACGTGCCGCCCTGCAGATCGTCCAGCGACAACTTGCCGTCACGCGCTTTCTTCGCGTAATCGGCGATGCCCTGTTCGATATCGGCGAAGCCCATGTTCTGCACGTCGCGCAGCACCGGTGTCACCAGGCCTTTTTCGGTGGACACGGCGATCGAGATGTCCTGGTAGCCGTGATAGATGACGTCGTTGCCGTCCACCGAAGCATTGATCACCGGGTAACGCTTGAGCGCCTCGGCAGCCGCCTTGACGAAGAAGCTCATGAAGCCGAGCTTGATGCCGTGTTCCTTCTGGAACGCGTCGCCGAGCGACTTGCGCATCTTCACGACTTCGGCGAGGTTCACTTCGTTAAACGAGGTCAGCATCGCGATCGAGTTCTTCGATTGCATCAAACGCTCGGCAATCTTCGCGCGCATGCGCGTCATCGGCACGCGCTCTTCCGGACGCGCGCCTGGCGTAGGCTTCGCCGCCGGTGCGGCGGCGCTGCAACCCTTGCCGTAATTGACCAGGTCTTCCTTGGTCACGCGGCCATCGCGGCCGGTGCCAGCCACCTTGGAGGCATCGATGTTCTGATCGGTGGCGACTCGCAGACCAGCAGGAGAAAGATCCTCGGCACCCTTGGTCGAAGCTTTCGGTGCAGCAGCAGCTGGTGCCGCGGCGGCAGGCGCGGCGGCCTTCGGCTCTTCCTTGGTCGGCGCCGGTGCGGCAGCAGCGGCACCTTCCTCGATGATCGCGATGACCTGCGAGCTGTTCACCGTGTCACCGACCTGCTGGCGGATTTCCTTCAGCACGCCGTCGACCGGGGACGGCACTTCAAGCACCACCTTGTCGGTTTCGAGATCGACCAGGTTCTCATCGCGCTTGACCGCATCGCCGGCTTTCTTGTGCCAGCTCGCGATGGTGGCATCGGAGACGGACTCGGGCAGAACAGGGACTTTGACTTCGATCGACATAAATGTTCCTTGGGTTTTTATTCAGCCGAGTGATCGGTGCCGACTGCCGCAACCAGCGCCTGTTCAACCAGCGCTGCCTGTTCGGCGACATGGGTATTGAGATGACCGGCTGCCGGTGCCGGCGAGCGCGCGCGCCCTGCATAAGAGAGGCTCTGCTTGCTGCCGATGCAGGCCTGCAGGTGATGACGGATCTGGAACCACGCGCCCTGATTCATCGGCTCTTCCTGACACCAGATCACTTCCTTGGCGGCAGGATACTTGTTCAATTCAGCGCTGACTTCGGCGCGCGGGAACGGATACAACTGTTCGACGCGAACGATCGCGACGTCGGTGATGCCGCGCTTTTCGGATTCTTCCAGCAGGTCGTAGTAGACCTTGCCCGAGCACAGCACGACGCGTTTGACCTTCTTTGCCGGCAACTCGCGATGTTCGCCGATCACCAGCTGGAAACTGCCGTTAGCCAGCTCGTCCAGCGACGACACGGCCAGCTTGTGACGCAGCAATGATTTCGGCGTCATCACGATCAGCGGCTTGCGCACCGGGCGCAGCATCTGGCGGCGGATCATGTGGAAATCCTGCGCCGGCGTGGTCGGTACGCAGACCTGCATGTTCTCCATCGCGCACATTTGCAGGAAACGCTCCAGACGCGCGGAGGAATGCTCCGGGCCTTGTCCTTCGTAACCATGCGGGAGCAACAGCACCAGGCCGGACAGGCGGTTCCACTTCGCCTCACCGGAACTGATGAACTGGTCGATCACTACCTGGGCGCCGTTCGCGAAATCGCCGAACTGGGCTTCCCATATATTCAGCGTGTCCGGATCGGTCGTGGAGTGACCGTACTCGAACGCCATTACCGCTTCTTCGCTGAGCAGCGAGTCGATCACTTCCACATCGGCGCCGTCGCGCAGCGTCGCCAGCGGCATGTAGGTATGGCCGTCCTTCTGATCATGCAGTACGGCATGACGATGGAAGAACGTGCCGCGACCGGAATCCTGGCCGACCAGGCGCATGTCGCTGCCGGCATCGATCAGGGTGGCGTAGGCCAGGTTTTCGGCAAAGCCCCAGTCGGCTGGCTGCTCGCCGGATGCCATCTTGCGACGGTCGTCATAGATCTTCGCCACGCGCGCCTGCAACGTGATGTCGGCAGGCAGGGTGAGGATCTTGCTGGAGAGTTCCTGCAGCTTTGCCTTCGACACCGTGGTGTCGGTCGGGGTGGACAGCTTGCCGCCGATGAAACGGGCCCAATCGACATGGCCATCGCGCGTCGGCGACGTATCGAGTTCGGTCATCGGTGCGCCCGCTTCCAGGCGGTCGCGATACGCTTCGAACTGCTTCTGCGCGTCGCCTTCGGCCAGCACGCCTTCCTTGACCAGCTTCTGCTGATACAGGTCGCGCGTGGTGGGCAGCTTGCGGATGACCTGATACATCACCGGCTGCGTCGCGGCCGGTTCGTCGGCTTCGTTGTGGCCGTGGCGACGATAGCAGACCAGATCGATTACCACGTCGCGGCGGAACTGCTTGCGGAAATCGTAGGCGAGGCGGGTGACCGCTATCACGGCTTCCGGATCGTCCCCATTCACGTGCAGCACCGGCGCGTTGACCATCTTCGCCAGGTCGGTGCAGTACATCGTGGAGCGGGCGTCCTGCGGATTGGAGGTGGTGAAACCGACCTGGTTGTTGATCACGATGTGCATGCTGCCGCCGATCTTGAAACCGCGGGCTTGCGACATGTTGAACAGTTCCATGTTCACGCCCTGGCCGGCCAGCGCAGCATCGCCATGGATCAGCACGGCCAGCGACTGCGTATGCATGGTGTCGCGGCGACGGGTCTGTCGGGCATGCACCGAACCGGTGACCACCGGGTTGACGATCTCCAGGTGCGACGGGTTGAACGCCAGCGCCACGTGCACGCCGCCCTTGGGCGTCTTGACGTCGGCGGAGAAGCCCATGTGGTACTTCACGTCGCCGGAATGGGCCGGGTCATCCGGGTGCTCAAACTTGCCTTCGAACTCGTCGAACAAGGTCTTCGGCGGCTTGCCCAAAATGTTGACCAGCACATTCAAGCGGCCGCGATGGGCCATGCCGATCACGAGCTCCTTGATGCCGTTGTCGCCGGCAGCGCGCACGACGTCGTCGATCATCGGGATCAGGCTGTCTCCACCTTCCAGCGAGAAGCGCTTCTGGCCGACGTACTTGGTATGCAGGTAGCGCTCCAGACCTTCGGCAGCGGTCAGGCCATCCAGCACGCGCTGCTTGCCGGCTTTATCCAGCGCACACTTGCCCGCGTTCTGTTCCAGACGGCTGTAGATCCAGTTGCGCTGTTCGTGGTTGCTGATATGCATGAACTCGGCGCCGATCGTGCTGGCGTAAGTCTTCTGCAGGCGTGCCAGCAAGTCGCGCAGTTTCAGTCGCTGACCACCGCCGGCGTAGTTGCCAGTGTCGAATTCGGTATCCAGGTCGGCATCGCCGAGGCCATGGAAGGCGAGGCCGAGGTCGGGCGCCGACATCTGTTCGGTCAGGCCGAGCGGGTCGAGATTGGCGGCAAGATGACCGCGCGAGCGATAGGCCGTCAACAGACGCAGTACGCCGGCTTGCTTGCGCGCGTGCTCATCGCTTGCCGGCGCGGCAGCGTTGCCGTTGGTGTAGCGCTGTTTCTGCGCCGCCTCGATACGCGCGATGGCCGCGACGTGGGATACATCCCCCGATTCGCGACCCTTGAACGTCTCAAAATACTTGCTCCATTCGGCGGGTACCGACGAGGTGTCGGCTAGCCAGGCGTCATAAAGCGATTCGACATAGTCGGCGTTGCCGCCAGCGAGTTGGGAGGACTCGAAAAACTCGCGGATCAAATTTGTACTCACGTCACCACCGGCAGGGAAGGGGATGCTTGCAACCATCCGTGTGAGCTTGAAGTCGCGGTTATCTGTCGGTATTCAAGCCCGACCGAGCCTTCAAACGGATGACTGGAGAGAATCCGGTCAATTATAGCCTTGCCCTGCTGCGACGCGGCAACCCGCAACGCATCGGGTACGGGCCATGGGCCGGTGTTCGAGCCGCCGACTCGACACTTTTTCGCTACAGGCAGCGGTTTCAAGCGCCGTTATCTGCACCATCGACTGTTGTTACGGGATTTATCGGGTCTGCTGTCGTTCAGCCGAATCTGGCTTGGCGGCCGTTCCAATGGATCGGTGCGACAGAGCGAGGTTGCCTAGATATTCAACGCCTGCAGCACGCTGGCCCGCTCGGCACGCTCCCACACCTCGTCGAAGTGCTGCTGCAGAGGTGCCTGCGCCGCGCGATCCCGGCTGGCGGCGCGGCCCTGCGGCCGGTTGGATTCGGGCAGAAAGAGGTAGCCGCCGACGTCGTTGAGCAGGTAGGCCGAGATGTACGCCAGATCGGCTTCCTCGACCGGCATGCGGATCTGCAGGGTGCTGGACAGGCGCTGTGCCAGCGCGACCAGTCGATGATCGTTGCGCAGCGCCGCCGCGGGATCGTGCAGCAGAACGCGGATCTGTGCACCACGACCGGAGATCGCGATGCGGCGCAGTTCGGCCAACTCGTCCACGCTTGCGTAGCTGTCGTTATCGAGCATTGGCAGATAGATGGAAAGTCGATGCCGTGCGTCTTGCAACAATTGCAGTCGGGTAGCTGCGGTTTCGCTACGGCTACCCGCGGGCAACACGCCGATATGGCGCGCCTGGGCTTCATGGGCCTGTGCGGGATCATCGGAGATCGACAGCAGACTCAGGCGCATTTTTCGGTGCAGCAGGCCGGCGTCTTCGAACTCATCGCCATAGACGACGAAGCCTTCGCGTTCGTAGAAACCGATCGCGCTGACCTGCGCATCCAGCGCCACTTCCGGCCAGCCCCGGGCACGGGCGCGTCCGACTAGCTCACGCAGCATGGCCACGCCGATACCGCTGCCTCGCCACTCTTGCAGCACCGCCATGCGGCCGATCTTGTGTTCGGGCGTGAGTCGGCCGCAGCCGATGGGTAGTCCGCTGTCGTCGCGTGCAACGACGTGCCAGCAGTCAGCATCCAGCCCGTCCCGCTCACGCTCTTCGGGCACGCCCTGTTCCTGGATGAAAACCGTATGGCGCAGGTCGAGCAGGGCCGTGCGCTGGTCATCGCGTGACCAGTCCGCAACTTCGACGTGGAAGTTCTGCAGCTTCATCGGCGGCGGGATTTTTGCAGCAGGAGATGACCGTCATTGACCAAGGCCAGCCACAGCGCGAGCTCGTCGTCACCCAGCTTGCGTGGCATATCGAGCGAGCGTTGTTCGCACAATTGCTGCGCCAGTGTGGGTGTCGCCGGGTAGGCGTGGCCGCTCACGTACAGCGTGCAGCCGGATTTTCCGCGACTCCAGGCCAGCCGCGACCAGGGGTGACGCAACAACGGTGCGCCCGCCTTCAGTTGCTTGACGAAAGACGCTTCATCCAATGGTTTGTCGAGCGCCGCGGGGACCTGCGCGTTGCGATAGCGGGTGATGAAGCGGCCAAACCAGTCGCGCAACATGTCGTCGTTGAGCGCCGCGGCAAACGGCAGCGCGGCGCGCAGGCGTTCGATCGTGGCGCGATCGATTTCGCCAGTGGTCCTGGCCGGTTTCAGGTCGGGATCGGCGTAGCGCAGTTCTTCGGGTAAATGCTCGGCAATATGGTCCGCCAGATCGCCGGTCAGCTCAGCCTGAGACGGTGCGCGCATGCCGATTGAATATGTCATGCAGGGGCCGCCGAACGCGACGCCATCGTGCGGAACGCCCGGCGGCAGATACAACATATCGCCTGGTTCCAGCAACCATTCGTGGGTGGGCTCGAACTGGGCCAGCTGTTTCAGCTCGACGTCGTGGCGAAATGCCTTTGGCGCCGCCGGATCATCACTGATGCCCCAATGGCGCTGCCCCAGACCCTGCAGCAGGAACACATCGTACTGGTCGACATGCGGACCGACACCGCCGCCAGCTTCGGCGTAGGAGATCATGACGTCGTCCACGCGCCAGCTCGGCAGAAAGCTGAAATGTTGAAGCAGGCCGGCGACGTCGGCATCCCACTTGTCGACGTCCTGTACCAGCAAGGTCCAGTGAGTGCTCGGCGTTTTGGCGAAGTCATCTTCGCTTAATGGGCCTGGATGCACGTGCCAACGGTCGCGCTTTTCGTCGTGCACGATCAATCGCGCCAGCGCCGCCGGCTCACAGGCCAGACCAGCAAGATCGTTGGGCTCGAGCGGCGGCACAAAGTCTGCAAATGCATGGCGGATCAACAGCGGCCGCTTCTGCCAGTAGTCGCGCAGAAACTGCGCCGGACTCATGCCCAGAGGCTGGCTTGCGCTGCCGCGGACCTCAAGCGGAAGGGGTTTGCGGGAAGGTTTGGAGATGGCCATGCGCCATTGTAGCGGCGCGATGCCAGGCTGTGGCGCGGCACCTCAGCGCAGCAGGCTGATCGCGTTGTTGATGCCCAGGCCGAACACGGTCAAGCCGGCAAGCAGGGTCGCCAGTCGCGGTGGCATGCGTCGTGCGAGCAGCGCGCCAAACGGGGCCGCGACGACACCGCCAACGATCAGGCCGAGCATCACGACGTACTTGCCCGCGCCGATACTTAGCAGGAACGTAGCGGCGGCCGCTGCGCTCACCACACACTTCGCCAGATGCACGCTGCCGATCACGCGGCGAGGTTCCAGTTTGCGTGCCACCAGCGTCGTCACCGTCAGCGCGCTCCAGCCGCCGCCACCAACGGCGTCGAGAAAGCCGGCCAGCAGGCCCAGCGGGACGGTGTCGCGTGGCACGTCGGTTCGAAAGACGTCCGAACGTCGGGCGCGCAGCAGCAGGAACAGGCCGATCAGCAGGAGGTAAGGAGTCAACAGTACACGTACCCAGTGAGAGGGTAGGTGGGTCAACAGATGGGCGCCGATCACGGCACCGATCACACCAGGTATCACCAACATGAAAAACAACCGCCAGCGCACATTGCCGGCCAGCCAGTGACTGACGCCGGACGCGCCGCTGGTGAAGGTCTCGGCGTAATGCACGCTGGCACTGGCCATCGCCGGTGGCATGCCGAGACTCAACAGCATGCCGGCCGAAGTCACACCGTAAGCCATGCCGAGCGAGCCGTCGATCAACTGAGCGGCAGCGCCGACGGCGGCGTAAGTGAAGAACTCCGCTACGGGCGTCATGCTGTTCGGGAATGTCCGAAAGGCACTAGGTCAGATCGCCTTTGCCAGCTCGATCGCCTGCCCGATATAGCTTCCCGGGGTCAGTGCCTGCAATCGTTGTTTGGCGTCCGCCGGCAGATCCAGGCTATCGATAAAGACGCGCATCGACTCGCGCGTGATGCCCTGTCCACGGGTCAATGCCTTGAGCTGTTCATACGGCTCGGGCAGGCCATAACGGCGCATGACCGTCTGCACGGCTTCGGCGAGCACTTCCCAGCTCGCGTCGAGGTCGGCGGCGATCCGCTCGGGGTTCACAGTGAGCTTGCCCAGACCTTTCTTCAGCGATTCAAGCGCGACCAGCGTGTGGCCAAACGCGGTGCCCAGCGCACGCAACACGGTGGAGTCGGTGAGATCACGTTGCCAGCGGCTGATCGGCAATTTCTCGGCAAAGTGGCCAAGCAAGGCATTGGCCAGACCGAAGTTGCCCTCGGCATTCTCGAAGTCAATCGGATTGACCTTGTGCGGCATCGTCGATGAACCCACTTCACCGGCCTTCAGCGCCTGCTTGAAGTAGCCGAGCGAAATGTAGCCCCAGATGTCGCGGGCAAGATCGATCAGGATGATGTTGGCGCGACGCACGGCGTCGCAGTATTCGGCGACGCCGTCATGCGGTTCGATCTGGGTGGTGTACGCGTTGTAGCCCAGTCCGAGGCTTTCCACGAAACGCTGCGAAAACACCTGCCAGTCCACTTCCGGATAAGTGATGGCGTGGGCGTTGTAGTTGCCGACCGCACCGTTGATCTTGCCGGAGATTTCCACTGCCACAAGTTGTGCGCGCTGGCGTTCGAGACGTGCCACGACGTTCGCGATTTCCTTGCCCAGGGTGCTGGGTGACGCGGTTTGGCCGTGCGTGCGCGACAGCATCGGCACGGCAGCGTTGGTGTGGGCCAGTTCGCGCAGTTGGTCAATGACCACGTCGAACATCGGCAGCAGTACCTGCTCACGCGCATCACGCAGCATCAGCGCGTAGGACAGGTTGTTGATGTCCTCGCTGGTGCAGGCGAAGTGCACGAACTCCTTGGCCTGCGCGAGGCTGCTATCGCTGCCGATGCGTTCCTTGATGAAGTACTCGACCGCTTTCACGTCGTGATTGGTGGTGGCCTCAATCGCCTTGATCCGCGCGCCGTCGTCTACGCTGAAATCAGCGGCGATGGCTTGCAGCGTGCCTATTTGCTCTGCCGTAAACGGTGCCAGCTCGACGATCCGCGGGTCGGCAGCCAGCGCCAGCAGCCACTCGATTTCTACCTGCACGCGGCGATGCATCAAGCCGAACTCGCTGAAGATCGGGCGCAATGGCTCGACCTTGCTGGCGTAGCGGCCGTCCAGAGGCGAAAGGGCGGTCAGGGCGTGAGAGGACATCGACGGTTCCGTAAAGCGGGAAAGCGCGCATTCTACAACGTGTGGATTCCGGTCCGTTTCACACAGCCGGGAGCAGTGGGCCCTTGAATTGTTGCGAATCATTCTTATCGTTGAGCCGTATGGCAGCCGTGGCATCCCCAGGAAAACAGGAAAGCGCGCATGAACACGTTTCGTACCGAACACGACAGCATGGGTGAGTTGCAAGTCCCGGTCGACGCCTTGTACGGCGCGCAGACCCAGCGCGCGATCGACAATTTCCCGATCTCCGGCCTGCATCTGCCGCGTCAGTTCATCCGCGCGCTCGGCCTGATCAAGGCCGCCGCAGCTGATGTCAACCTGTCGCTGGGCTATTTGAAAAAAAACCACGCCGCAGCCATCCGCAAGGCGGCTCTGGCCGTGGCGGATGGCCAGCATGACGGGCAGTTCCCGATCGACATCTTCCAGACCGGTTCGGGTACCAGTACCAACATGAATGCGAACGAGGTGATCGCACACCTCGCCGTAAAGGGTGGCACCAAAGTGCATCCGAATGATCACGTCAATTACGGGCAGAGTTCGAACGACGTGATTCCCACAGCGATCCACGTCAGCGCCACGCTCACGACAAGTGAGCAGTTGCTGCCGGCCTTGAAGCATCTGAAAAAAGCCATCGACAAGCGTGCCCGTGAACTCAGGAATACGCCGAAGACAGGTCGCACGCATCTGATGGACGCGATGCCGATCACGTTTGGCCAGGAGTTGTCCGGCTGGTCGGCGCAACTGGCCTCTGCGATCGAGCGGATCGAGGACGCGCTGAAGCGTATGCGCCGTCTGCCCCAGGGCGGCACCGCGGTGGGCACCGGCATCAATGCCGACCCGAAGTTCGGCCCGGCCGTTGCCATACAGCTGAAGAAACTCACCGGAGTGAAGTTCGAGGCGGCTGAGAATTATTTCGAGGGCATGGCATCGCAGGATGCCGCCGTCGAGCTGTCTGGGCAGCTGAAGACGCTTGCGGTGGCGCTGATGAAAATCGCCAACGATTTGCGTTGGATGAATTCCGGCCCGCTGGCTGGTCTGGGCGAAATCGAATTGCCGGCGCTGCAGCCCGGTTCATCCATTATGCCTGGCAAGGTCAACCCGGTGATTCCGGAAGCGACGGCCATGGTCGCCGCGCAGGTGATCGGCAACGATGCGACCATCACGATTGCCGGTCAGTCAGGCAATTTCCAGCTCAACGTGATGCTGCCCTTGATCGCCTACAACCTGCTGCAATCAATCGACATTCTCGCCAACGTATCTCAGCTGCTGGCGGACAAGGCAATCGCCGGCTTCAAGGTCAACACCGCGCGGGTCAATCAGGCGCTGGCGATGAACCCGATCCTGGTCACCGCGCTGAACCCGGTGATCGGTTACGAGAAGGGCGCCGCGACCGCCAAGCAGGCCTATAAGGAAAAGCGTCCGATCATGGATGTGGCGCTGGAAACCACCGGTTTGTCGAAGGAGGAGCTGAAGAAGTTGCTCGATCCGCTGACCCTGACGCGTGGCGGCATTCACGGCGAATAGCCTGTCGCGCATGCGGAAACGACAACGGGTGCCGCGGCACCCGTTGTCGTTTCATTAGCGGCTGAACCGCGATCAGCTCTTTGAATCTTTCCCGCAGTCCCTGACGTCGCCGTTACCTACGATTCCTGCGTACGGCTGGAAAGCGGGAAGCTGTCCAGCAAGGTTATCCTGTGCCGCCTTGATATCGCCGATGTCCTGGCAGATCTTCAAGGCGGCATCGGTGACGGCTTGCGCCTTGGCATCGACTTGCTTTCCGATCTGGTCGGGCGTGCCGTTGACCAGGTTCGACGCTACGCTCTTCAGCGCCTGACCGGCCACGGCTGCACCGGCCTTGCCGGTAGCGACGCCGTGATCACGTACGGCTACCACGCCGCTGTAGTAGTGCTGCAGTTGTTCGCGCTGGGCGGCATTGGTAGCGAGGGCATTGCCATTGATGTTCAGATCGCCAGCGGCGGTGATCGTTGCATCCGGTGCACCGCTGCTATGCAAAGTGACCTTGCCGCCGTCCATGGTGATGCCACCGTTCGCGAGGCTGATATAGCCCGAGCTGATGATGCTGACGTGATCGGAGTTGTTTCCGCATCCGGCGATCAGCCCGCATAGAAACAGGGCGCCGATCCAACGTGAGTGTGACATGGTGATCCTCCGTTCTGATGGAAAGTCGTGTGCCGATTCAGCCGTCATCGCGCCAGCGGCGGAACCAGATGGCGCCGATGATCATCGCCACACCTGCCACTGCGCCGACCAGGAATTCAGGGGTAATCAGCGCGGCGTAGTTATGTGCCGCGGCCAGGGCGGTGGCAAAAACCTGATCTCCGTCGTCTGCATGGTCGATCTGCAAGCTGCCATGACCGTACAGTTGTCCGGGAACCCAGCCGCCAGGGATCACGCTGAGCAGTGAACGTGCTACCACATTGCCCCAGAACCACTTGTCGCTCAAGTTGAACAGACCCATCAGGTTGAACCAGCTGACGAAGATGCCGCTGCCGATCGGGATGATCAGTGCCCACAGGAAGGGCTTGTTGCGAGCCCATGCCGAGCACAGCATCAACCAACCCACGGTGGGTAGCGCCCAGATCACGTACAGCGGGATGCAGCTGAGCATGCTGGCGGTGATGTTGAACGGATGCGGCAAGGTCCACAGCATCTGCCACAGGTTGGCGCCGTGCAGTGAGGCGGTTATCGCCATCATGATCATGATCAGCAGCCCAGTGACCACGCTGGTGATGATGGCGATGACCGGTACCAGCACGGTGGCGCAGAAAGCCTTGGAAAGCACCGTATCTCGATCGGAAATCGGTAGCGATTTCCAGAACAGGATACTGCGGTCACGACGATCGTCGTATAGCGATCCCAGGCAGTAGAAGAACACCACCAGAAACATCACAATCCCGATCAACATCATGGGAGCCAGGATGACAATATCCAGCGCCTTGCCGATAGTTTGCAATGCATCCGGCCCCATATGTGAGGTGACCGTATTGAAGTCGATGCCGTTGACGTGCACACCACCGCGCGCGCGAAACACTTCGCTAGTGATGAGGCCCATCAGGGTCATCGCCATCATCACGCCGCCGGTGATGATCGGTGCCCACAAAAAGCTGCCCCGATGTTCCCAGAACTCGCGCTTGACCAGCCAATAGAAGGTTTTCATGCGTAGGTTTCCTTCATGGTGGCGACGAACAGGTCGCTGACGGAAGGCCGGCGAACTTCGCCCATGGCCTCCAGTTGCGCGCGCTCGACACCGTCGAACAGAAAAATGCTCTTGCCGAATACCTGGCGCTCGTCCAGTGGTTTCAGCGCTCGGGCGGCAGGGGCCTTGTCGGCACTTACCATCACTTCGATGAAGCGTTCGCCGATCGCTTCCATGTCGGCATCCAGCACGATCTTGCCGTCGCGGATAAACATCAGGTCGGTGAGGATGTGCTCCACTTCTTCAACCTGGTGAGTAGTGACGATGATCGTCTTGTTCTCGTCGAAATAGTCTTCCAGCAGGTTCTGGTAGAACTGCTTGCGGTAGAGAATGTCCAGGCCGAGGGTCGGCTCGTCCAGGATCAGCAGACGCGCATCGATCGCCATCACCAGGGCCAGGTGCAGCTGCACGATCATGCCCTTGGACATCTGCCGCACACGCTGGTTGGGCGTGAGCTTGGTGCGCGCCAGAAATGCCTCGCACTTCTTGCGGTCGAAGCGCGGATGCACGTTGGCGACGAAATCGATCGCCTCATGTACGCGGATCCAGCGGGGCAGCACGGCAACGTCGGCGATGAAACACACTTCACCCATCAGCCGATCGCGCTGTTTGCGCGGGTCGAAGCCGAGCACGTTGAGCTCCCCGGTAAAATCGGTAAGGCCCAGGATCGCTTTCAGCGCGGTGGTCTTGCCCGCACCGTTGGGGCCGATCAGCCCCACGATGCGGCCGGGTGCGATCTGAAAGCTCACATTGTCCAGTGCCAGTGAAGACTTGTACTGCTTACTCAGGCCACTGGCCGTGATCACCGCGCTCATGATTGATCCTCCTTGGTGGGCTGATCCTTGTCAGCATGTGCTTCACGCATCAGCGTCTTGATGTCCAGTCCCAGTCGTTCCAGTCGTGCAAACAGTACTGGCCATTCTTCGCGCAGGAACCGCTCGCGCTCTGATTTCAGCAGCGCTTCGCGAGCGCCTTCGATGACGAACATGCCCAATCCCCTCCGTTTTTCAACCAGTTGCTCGTCGACCAGTTCCTGGTACGCCTTCGATACGGTCAACGGATTGATTTGATAATCCGCGGCCACCTGGCGTACCGACGGCAGCGGGTCGCCCTCGTTCAAGGCGCCGTCCAGGATCATCGCGACAACTCTCTGTTGCAGTTGGCGATAGATCGGGACGCTGTCGTTCCAGGTAATGGTCATGAAGTTATTCCTTGCCGATGCGACCGAATTTGCCAAACGAATAGTAGGGCATGGCCAGCGGTGATCCGGCCAGCTTGTCCTGCTCGGCGTTGCCCAGGCGGCTCAGGGTCGGCATCGTGGCGAAACCCACAACCCCGATATCCGTCAGCAGCACAGCGGCGCGACGATCTTCAGCGCTGGGACTAACGTTGACCGGCGCCAGATTGATGACCTTATGACCGTTGATGACGCTCGGCGCCTGCTGGCTGTCGAAGTGGCCGCTCAAGCTGGCGGTGGTAAACAGGCTGGCGCTGGTGAACAACACGGCAGCGGCGATGGCGATGACATTCGGCTTCATGACGTGTCTCCTTAGTGAGCTCGTTGGGTGGTGTTGTAGTGAACTATAACACCGACTTTCGACCTGTCAATACTCGATCAGCTGTTTGGCAACATGACTGATGGCCTAGGTCGATCGAGAGCTGATGGCAGTCGCCGATTCGAGCGGGGCGTCGGACGCAGCTGGGAAATTCACGACATGGCCGGCAGAACGGGACGGTGGGTTGTCACCAGCCAAGTCTCCCAAGCCAATCGCTGTCTCGCGCACAGCGGCGAAGCGGGACGCTACAAGTCACTAAGAGAAATCCGTACGAAGTCACTCACCAAGAGTCGACACCTGCGCGCGATCAAACCGATACCGCAACAGAATTGGTTGGAGGAGGGTCAAAGTACGGCATGGGCGGAGTGGAAACAGGAATGACCGCTATTTTAATTATTGGGAGTCTTTGAAATGGACAGAAATTGCATCGGTTTTGCAGTTCTTGTGGTCTCTGGTTTATTTATGCGGCCAGCTTTTTCGTCCATATATGGGCCATGTGATGGTTGCTCTTATGGGCAGATGGAGCGCGCTGCGCTAGCACATGGAGTTGGCAGATACGTCGTTGGAAGCGTTCTCACGAATGATGTAAGGGCCTTTCTGGTTTATCAAGGTAATTATCAAAACAACGTTTCGACCAGCGGGGTTGCAATAACCTTGCCTCAAAGTCATCTTTACTCAGATTATGATGAGGTGACCACTGATGAGCGTGATGCTTTTTCTTCCTATCATACTTTCTATGGCACATCGCCAATTGGATACAGCAAGCAGTTCAATTTACGTATCGTTGCGCCCGATAAGCCAACAGGTGTGCCAAACAGTGTTGCAAGAAATAAAGCGGTGAATGGTGGTTTTGCGGGGATGGTGAATGATGGCGGCAAAGTTGGACCAATCAGCGAGCCTACCTCAGTTGGTGGCACAGTTTCGTATCCGACTCCAGGTATAAATGCATATGTGGTCGTCAATGGTGGTCCAGATCAGAATGCCTTTTTACGTTGGCTCGGTGGAGTACCAGGCTTTGGTATAACTGGTACGATGCCAAATGCATTGGCGTCTCTTTCCGTATTTCATATCGCTGACGAAAGCAAGATTCCTGCCATATCATTTACAGTAACGTTTAAGGATGGTAGTCATATTGGAGCTTATGTGGACTCCACGCAATTGCCGCCGCAGATAAAGGTAAATCAAAATACTGCGGTTGATTCTCACGGGAATAGCATTCCTCCATCGTTTGCTGCCGTTGCCGGTGATGGCAGGCGGAATTATGGATTTCTAACCCGTGGGAATGAAACTGATCTTGGTAATATGAGGCGCCAGATAGGTAGTTTTGGCATTGCGGTGCCGTCTACTCGACAGTTTTCCTGCACTGCAACTCGGGGGAGCATTCATTGCTTTTCATACTAAAAGTTTAATCATGGTTAGTTAACCTTTCTATGCATACAAATCGGATGTAGTAGGTTTGGCAACCGAATGTGCAAACGCAAACGGCCCCGAAGGGCCGTTGCGCACGTCATGCGGTAGGGTAGGGATCAGGCGGCTTTGGCGGTCGGAGTACCGATGGAGCCGATCGAGGCCTGCGCCGCAGCCAACGCGGCAGCCTTGTGCTCGTCGCTGATATTGAGCCCTTCAGCGCGGACGAACTCCAGTTGGGTGATGCCCAGAAAGCCAAACAAGGCGCGCAGATAGGACTCCTGAAAGTCCATGGCCACAGTGGGCCCGCTGCTGTAATGGCCGCCGCGGCTGGAGGCGATGATTACGTGCTTGCCGCCCGCCAGGCCTTCGGGGCCTTTTTCGGTATAGCTGAAGGTCTTGCCGGCGACCGCCACGCGGTCGATCCATGCCTTGAGCTGGCTGGAAACGCCAAAGTTGTACATCGGTGCGCCGATGACAATGACATCGGCGGCCAGAAATTCCTCCAGCATCTGGTGGCTCAGCACAGCGGACGGATCGCTGGCATCGGTCACCGGTGTCCAATGTGGCAGCGGCTGGGCAGCTAGGTCGCGGTATTGAGTCGTAAGGTCGGGGGTACGGCGCTTTAGCTCGGCTACGATGTCGGCGGTTAGCTGACGCGAGACCGAATAGCTACCCAAAGCGCTGGAATCGATATGCAGTAGTTTCATGATGATGTCCTCGATCGAGCCGGTTGTCGGCCATGTGATCAAGGTACATTTAGAACAATGGAGTGATAAGATGGCAATAATCAGACTTATCGTTCTTCAATGGAAACGATCATGACCGTGCTGGGCGGGGCGTTGCAGGACCTCAACGATCTGTATTTCTTTGCTGCCGTGGTCGAACACGGTGGTTTTTCCGCGGCCGGCCGCGCCTTGGGCGTGCCGAAATCCCGTTTGAGCAAGCGCGTGGCACAGCTGGAGGAGCGGCTTGGCGTGCGCCTGCTGCAGCGGACTACACGGCGATTCGTGGTTACCGAAGTCGGTGAACGTTTCTACGCGCATTGCCGCGCGGTGCTGGAAGAGGCGCAGGCTGCACAGGACGCCGTGGACGAACTGCGTGCCGAGCCACGCGGCGTGGTGCGCCTGAGCTGCCCGGTTTCGCTGACGCAAACCGTGCTGGCCGACGTGCTGCCGAATTTTCTGGCCCTCTATCCAAAGATGCAGGTGCGCGTGGTGTCCAGCGATCGCCGCGTCGACGTGATTGGCGAAGGTTACGACCTGGCCATCCGCGTGCGCACCAAACTGGATACCGATGCCAATCTGGTAGTCCGCAGTTTCGGTCAGTCGCGCACCTTGCTGGTCGCCAGCCCGACGTTATTGAATGCGCTTGGGCGTCCCACCGTGCCTGCGGAGCTGTCGAAGTTGCCGGGGCTCTCGATGCGCGAGCATGAGGGTGCCCAGGTGTGGGAGCTGGTCAGCGCCACCGGTCAGCAGGTCAATGTAGAGATGCAGGCACGGCTCATCACGGGTGATTTTGCGGTGCTGCTGGAATCGGCCCGGCGCGGTTTGGGAGTGACCTTGCTGCCGGATTTTGTCTGTGCGCCAGCCATTACGCGGGGCGACCTGGAAGTCGTGCTGCCGGATTGGAGCGTGCCCGAAGGCATCATGCATTTCGTTTACCCCAGCCGGCGCGGTATGTTGCCAGGGGTGCGCGCCCTGGTGGATTTTCTTGCCGAGCGGCTGCCGGAAGCAACCTTGCTGAAACATGAGCAATGCAAGCAGCGTCCGCTGAACGACCTGCCTGACGGATCCTGATGTGTGTGGCTGATTTGCGCAGCAAGATGCGCACGGCAACGCGAATGCAGTACGCTGCGAACTTTATAGACATCCAGACGGCCGAATGATGATCGAGACAAAACTTCCGAAAGTCGGTACCACCATCTTCAGCGTGATGAGCCAACTGGCGCTGGAACACATGGCGGTCAATCTGGGTCAGGGCTTTCCGGATTTCGAGCCGCCGCAGGCGCTGCGCGATGCGCTGAGCCGTGCGATGAACGAAGGAAAAAACCAGTACGCACCGATGCACGGAATCGCTGCGCTGCGCGAACAGATTGCATTGAAAACCGAGAAGCTCTACGGCCGCAAGGTCAACGTCGACAGCGACATAACGATCACTTCCGGCGCTACCGAAGCGCTGTTCTCGGCCATCGCCGCGGTCGTTCGCGCTGGCGATGAAGTGATCGTGTTCGATCCGGCTTACGACAGTTACGAGCCCGCGATCGAACTGCAGGGTGCTCGCGCGGTGCATATTCCGCTGACGGCTCCCACGTTCGCGGTCGACTGGCAGCGCGTGCGCGATGCGCTTACGTCGAATACCCGCATGATCCTCATCAACAGTCCGCATAATCCAACAGGCGCGGTGCTGTCGGCCGCCGACCTGGAAGAACTGGCCGCGATCGTGCGCGACACCGACATCGTGGTGTTGTCCGACGAAGTGTACGAACACATCGTGTACGACGGTGCGCAGCACGAAAGCGTATTGCGCCATCCGGAACTGGCCGAGCGCAGCATCGTCATTTCGTCATTCGGCAAGACCTACCACTGCACCGGCTGGAAAGTAGGATATGCGATCGCGCCCAAGGCGTTGTCGGCGGAATTCCGCAAGGTGCATCAGTACCTGACGTTCTGCACGTTCCATCCTGCGCAAGTCGCTTTTGCCGAGTTTCTGGCCAGCGACCCCGGGCACTATCTTGGGTTGCCGGCGTTCTACCAGGTCAAGCGGGATCGCTTCCAGGCATTGCTCAAGCCATCGCGATTGAAGCTGTTGGATGTGCCGGGTGGCTATTTTCAGCTGGTCGATTATTCGGCGATCCGCGACGAGGACGATCTCGCTTTCAGCCGGTGGCTGGTGCAGCACGCCGGCGTGGCCGCCATTCCGCTGACGCCGTTCTACGACAGTGCGCCGAACACGCGTCTACTGCGGCTGTGCTTTGCCAAGAGTGACGCGACGATGGATGCCGCGGCGGAGCGCCTATGTCAGCTTTGAATTCTCCGATTGCAACTATGCATCCGTTGAAAGTCTCGCTGGTGCAGGGCGCCACACGCTGGCATGACGCTCCAGCCAATCGCGACTACTACGGTGCGTTGGTGCGGCAGTTGAAAGGCAGCGACCTGATCGTGTTGCCAGAGACATTTCTGTCCGGCTTCAGCAACGATACCCGTGCCAGCGCGCAGAGCATGGATGGCGAAGGCGTCGCGTGGTTGCGTGCGTTGGCGATTGAAGTCGGTGCCGTCATCTGCGGCAGCCTTGCGATTCGTGAGGGCGACACGGTCTACAACCGATTGCTTTGGGTCAAGCCAGACAGTAGTTACGTGCAGTACGACAAGCGTCATCTGTTTCGCATGGCCGGTGAGCACACGCGCTACGGCGGTGGCAATGAACGCCTGATCGTCGAGTTGAAAGGTTGGCGGATCCTGCCGCAAGTCTGCTACGACCTGCGCTTTCCCGTGTGGTTGCGCAATCGTCGACTGGCATCCGCCAACGGCGGCATGGAATACGATCTTGCATTATTTGTCGCGAACTGGCCGGCACCGCGGCGACAACCGTGGCGCACGCTGTTGCGCGCACGGGCGATCGAGAACCTCAGTTACGTGATCGGCGTGAACCGGGTCGGCGTGGACGGTAACGAGTTGCCCTATGCCGGCGACAGTGCGGTGATCGATCCGGTGGGAGAGCCGCTGGTGGAATTGGGTAGTCAGGAACAGCTGGTGACGTTGACGCTTGATCCGAAACCACTGCTCGCACACCGCGAACGTTTTCCCGCATGGATGGATGCCGATGCGTTCTCGCTCGATCTGAATTGAGTGAGAAAGCCCCGATCTACCCTGAGCGTAGCGCAGCGAAGTCGAAGGGCACTCGACCTACACCCTTCGACGTCGGCCTTGCGGGCCTACGCTCAGGGCGAACGGCTGAGGATTTCGTCATTCAGAGTATCGCCAGCACCGCCTCCGGCGGGCGGCCGATGACCGCCTTGCCGTTCGCTACGACGATCGGACGTTCGATCAGCTTCGGATGCGCCACCATCGCGGCAATCAGCGTCGCATCGTCAAGCGTCGGATCATCCAACCCCAACGATTGATACTCCGCCTCGCCAGCGCGCAACAACTGACGCGCGGTCATGTCGAGCTGCTTCAACAACACACCAAGCTCGGCTACGCTGGGTGGCGTGTCGAGGTAGTTGACTACCTCGCACGTGCCGACGCGCTGTTCCAGCAACGCCAGCGTGGCGCGCGATTTTGAGCAACGCGCGTTGTGATAGATGCGCACCATCGCTCAACTTTCCCGATCAGCGATTACCCGAACGGTTGCCGCCGCCACTGTTGCCACCGCGCCCTGGCGGCCGACCACCAGCGGGTCCACCGTGACCCTGCGGTCGGGCGCCACCGTGCGAACGATTGCCACCTTGACCCTGCGGCCGACCAGCACCGCCTTGAGGACGATTGCCCCCTTGACCTTGCGGGCGTGCACCGCCCTGGGCATAAGGGCGCGCGTTGCCGTGCGGAGCATTGCCATACGACGAATTGCCGTGCGCCGAATTCCCATGGGTCTGGTTGCCATGGGCTTGATTGCCGTGAGGCGCATTGCCCTGACCCTGTGGACGACCACTGTGTGCGGGTCGACCGCCGGGCGCGCGGTTGCCGGCGCCGGGACCACGTGCTTCACCTCCGAAGCCACTGTACGGGCTGCCAGCGCCACGGCCTTCGCCGCCGCTGCGTGCACCAAACGGCTTGCCACCGGCACCGGCTGGACGGCGGTTACCCGGCGCCGTGCCACCAGGAGCGTTGCCACGCGTGCCACCGGGACGGCCGCCACCACCTTCGCGGTTTTCGCCAGCAAACCATGTACGTACCGATGGCAGTTCCTGGCCTGGCGCTACGCGTCGACCCTTGCCACCACGATTCGGACCACCTGCGCCGCGCTCCGGGCGCACCACATTGCCGTTGACTTCCTTGCCGTCACGACGTGGCGGCTTGCGGCCGCGCACCGGCTCTTCGCGGATGCGGTCGTAAGCGCGCAGCTCGCGGGCCTCATCCTGACCGCCGGTCCAGGCCTTGCTGCTGCCACTCTCAGGACGATATTCGGTGACGCTGCGATTGGCGCGGCGCTGATGCAACACCGGGCTCAGCGTCAGCACGGGCTGCGGTACGCCCAGTCCTGTGGTCTGGCGCAGCTGCTTGACGGTTTCCGCGTCGAGCGGCTCGCAGTCGCCACGACGCAGGTTTCGTGGCAATTCGATCTTGCCGTAACGGATGCGCTTCAGGCGGCTGACCAGAAAACCTTGCGAGTCCCACAGTCGACGCACTTCGCGGTTGCGGCCTTCGCGGATCACGACGCGGAACCAGCTGTGGCTACCGCCGCGGCTGATCACGGCGATTTCGTCGAAGCGGGCAGGGCCATCTTCCAGTTCCACGCCTGCTTTGAGCTTCTCGATGATCTCGTCGGGCACTTCGCCGTGCACGCGGCACAGATATTCGCGCTCGAGCCCGCTCTTCGGGTGCATCAGCGCATTGGCCAGCTCGCCATCGGTGGTGAGCAACAACAGGCCAGTGGTGTTGATGTCCAATCGACCCACGGCGACCCAGCGCGCACCCTTCAGGCGCGGCAGCTGTTCGAACACGGTGGGGCGACCTTCCGGGTCGTCGCGGGTGGTCAGCACGCCTTCGGGCTTGTGATAGACCAGCACCTCGGTATCGTCGCGGCTGTCAGTAGCGACGACGAATTGCTTGCCGTCGATGACGACCCGGTCGCCAGCATGCACACTGTTGCCGATTTCGGCCGGGTTGCCATTCAGTTCGACTTCGCCGGACTGGATGCGTACTTCAAGCATGCGGCGCGAACCGAGGCCTGCGTTCGCTAGCACCTTGTGCAGGCGCTCTTCCAGCGCGGGCGCGTCGGTTTCGGTGCGCGTTTCGCGCTTCAGGGATAAAACGGATTTTTGCGGCGCAGTCATGCGCGGTACTCCTCGGTATCTTGCTCGGCGGCATCGGGTTCGACGTCCGCGGCGGGGTTCGCTGCCTCATCGGCAGTGGAAGTTGAGTGTTCGACGGGTGGGCTCATGTCGGAGCCAGATTCGTCGGTTTCGGTTGAAGTGGTCGGCACCTGAGCGTCGACCGTGTTGCCGGTGGTGTCATCGGTACCGGTATCACCGGTATCGGTTTCATCGGCGTCGAGCGTGTCTGATGGAGCCTCCTCGTCCGGATCGATCGGCAGGTCGCGTGCAACGCGGACGGTCAGGGGTTCCTGTTCGAAGCGCATTTGCGGATCTTCCATGTCGCGGATTTCCGACAAGGGTGGAAGCTGATCCAGCGATTTGAGGTTGAAGTAGTCGAGAAAGCTGCGGGTGGTGCCGAACAGCGCCGGTTTGCCGGGTACATCGCGATAACCGACCACGCGGATCCATTCGCGCTCCTCCATCGTCTTGATGATGTTGGAGGAAACCACCACGCCACGGATCTGCTCGATTTCAGGGCGGGTAATCGGCTGGCGATAGGCGATCAGTGCCAGCGTTTCCAGCAGTGCCCGCGAATAGCGGCTGGGCTTTTCGGTCCACATCCGCGAAATCCACGGATGCACTTCCTGTCTTACCTGGTAGCGAAAACCCGAGGCGACCTGCTTGAGCTCTACGCCGCGGCCATCGCAATCTTCGGCCAACGCTTCCAGCACTTTGGCGATCTGCTCCTGGCTGACGTCGTCGGCTTCGTTGAACAGGTCGCCCAGCTGATGAACGGTCATCGGCTGACTGGAGGCCAGCAGGGCGGCTTCGATAATCGGTTTGAGTTGCTCGATCTGCATAAGCCTTAGGTCGGATGCCGATTCAATGGTTGCAAATTCATTCGTTGGACGATTCGATCAATGCCGATTCGCCCGGTTGGGTGTCGTCCGCCATGGCGTCGACGGCGTGCTCGGAGTGGCTCACTTTCGCCTTCACGTAAATGGGCGCCAGCGGTGCTTCCTGCAGAATTTCCACCAGCATTTCCTTGGCCAGCTCCAGCATCGCCAGGAACGTCACCACGATGCCAAGTCGCCCTTCGCTGACATCGAACAGCGTCTCGAAGCGGTGAAAGCTGTTGTCGTCGAGCCGGCTCAGTAACTCACCCATGCGCTGACGCACGCTGAGCGCCTCGCGCTTGATCGCGTGATGCCCGAACAGTTCGGCCCGGTGCATCACATCTTTCAGCGCCAGCAGCAGTTCCTGCAGCTCCAGTGGTGGCGGCAACTTGATGACGTTGCGCTCACCCACTTCGGCGTGCACCACCACGCTGTCACGTTCCAGCCGGGGCATGGCTTCGATGTCTTCTGCCGCCCGCTTGAACCGTTCGTATTCCTGCAAACGCCGTACCAGTTCGGCGCGGGGATCGTCTTCCAGCCCTTCTTCGGTCGGCGGTCGCGGCAGCAGCAACCGCGACTTTATCTCGGCCAGGATCGCGGCCATCAGCAAGTATTCGGCCGCCAGTTCCAGCCGCATCACATCGCGCATCAGCTCGATATAGGTCATGTACTGCCGGGTGATCTCGGCCACCGGGATGTCCAGGATGTCGAGATTCTGTCGGCGGATCAGGTACAGCAAAAGATCCAGCGGCCCTTCAAACGCCTCCAGGATGACCTCGAGCGCATCCGGAGGGATGTACAGATCCTGCGGCATCTGCAGCATCGGCTGGCCGCGTACGATGGCCAACGGCATTTCCTGCTGTTGCGGTACCGACGCAAACGCGTCCTGCGTTACCGCGATCGGCTGAGACTCGATTGGCTCAGTGCTCATCAATGCATGTCGTTGGGCCGCCTTCAGCGGCTGGCAGTGCGTTCAACACGATCGGATTTATTCCAACGTCGGCTCGACCGAGGAATGTCCGTGCTCGAAACGTAGCGGTGAGGCGGCGTTCCCGGGTGTAGCCCTGTCTTTCACATCTTCAACCGAGGCGCATCGGGCGCCATCGCTGCGAAGGGCATGATGAAGCCACTCGTCGGTGGTTCGATCAGGCGGATCGCCGGCGACCCTGGCGCCAGCTCCGGGTTGTCAGCCACGGCAAAGGCGCAAGTCCAAGGTGACCAAGAGGCGACACCCGTGACTGTTCGTTGGGTCGGTTTGAGAGCATCGGGTGGATCTCATGGGGCCGTCGGGCTGACCGACAAACGTATTTCCATGGAGCCACGCGTGGACAAAGAGTAGCGACTGTGCGGCGACAAGTCTAGCAGTGCCGGCACGAGCCATAGAATTTCTGTCGGAATGCGTCGTCAACACATGGGCTATATGTGACCTAAAGTGTCTGTCGGCAGCATGCGCTGCGCTGATGTGTGCTGGCGTGGAGTGGCGTCGGAGAGCACCTGGGTTCATGCCGCAGCAGTAGCAAGGTGCGGGAACCTGTTTGTGCTTCATTGCGGGCATGCCGCGCTGAACAGGAATGCCTGCAGAAAGGCGCAGGACATCGCAGCAGCCAGAATGACGACGACCTGAAACCGATCATCGCAACTGCCCAGACACCCTAGTGCTGACGCGGCATTTCGCGGGCTGGCATCGGTATTGCTTGGGTAGGGCAGGACACGCATAGTTACCGCTCGTTTGCGACTATCTTGAAGCACGCTGGCGAAACCATGAGGTGGCCTGGATCACCGGGATTAATTGTAGGGAGATGTGCTGGCGCGTCGGTGAGTGACGGGTCGGGACGACTCGGGATGATGGGGTTGACGTCTTGCCGTTGGCAGACGCAAGCGCAAAGGGACGGTAAACGATGACAATCGAAAAAGACGGTATGGGTGGTGGCGAGCCGGAACAGCTGCGCCCGGCGCGCATGCAGATCGAGACGACGGTACTGATGAGCCGTCGCGGCGAGTCGCATCCAACCGAATTGGTCGATATCTCTGCTACCGGTGCTTTATTGCGGCGCCCGCTTGGCTGGTCTGGCGAAGTCGGGCAGAGCTGGGTGCTGGACATGATTTTCGGGCACAACCTGCATATCCACCTGGAGGCGGCAATCGCGCGCATTTCCGATCACTACATCGGCTTTTCGTACAGCCGTATCCCCGAGGACAAGCAGGTCCCCCTGTGGAATTTGCTGGGTGGTTACGCCGATATCCTGGAGAACTGGAAAGATCGTTGAGCGACGCGTCTCGCAGCACACGGTTCAGACGGGTGCCCGAGAATGCGCTGGGATGGATACCGCGCACGATTAGGAGCGCGGGCACCTCATACGATGTATGGCGGGTCAGCGCCCTATCTGGCTGACGGTCGCGTGGATAAACTGCGACCCTGGCAAGACCTCAAGCCGGAGCCTTGACCTCGTCGCGCAACTCTCGACGCAGGATCTTGCCAACGTTGGTCTTCGGCAATGCATCGCGAAACTCGATCAGCTTGGGCCGTTTGTAGCCGGTGAGATTCTCGCGACAGAACTGCCTGAGCGCTTCTTCGGTGAGATTCGGGTCCTTGCGCACCACGAACAGCTTGACCACTTCGCCGGAATGCTCGTCGGGCACGCCCACCGCGGCCACTTCGAGCACGCCGGGGTGCTGCATCACGATATCCTCGACCTCGTTCGGATAAACATTGAAGCCGGAAACGAGGATCATGTCCTTCTTGCGATCGACGATATAGAAGTAGCCGTTCTCGTCCATCTTCGCGATGTCGCCGGTGTGCAGCCAGCCATCAGCGCCAAGCACCTTGGCGGTCTCGTCTGCACGCTGCCAGTAGCCTTTCATGACCTGCGGCCCGCGCACCATCAGTTCGCCCACCTCACCCATGGGCAGCGGCTGATTGTCTTCCGACCAGATTGCGACATCAGTGGACGGCACCGGTAAACCAATCGAGCCGTTGTACTGCGCCAGATCGAGTGGATTGATGCAGACGGCAGGGGAGGTTTCTGTAAGCCCATAGGCCTCGGCAAGAGTACAACCGGTGACCTTTTTCCAACGCTCGGCAACGGCTCGTTGTACCGCCATGCCGCCGCCCAGGGTCAGGTGCAGCCGGGAGAAATCCAGCTCGGCGAATCCGGGCGTATTCAGCAAACCATTGAACAGTGTGTTGACGCCGGTCAGCGCGGTGAAGCCGGACTGCTTCAGCTCCTTGACGAAGCCGGGCATGTCGCGCGGGTTGGTGATCAACCAGTTCAGTCCACCCAGGCGAGTGAATACCAGTCCGTTCGCGCATAGCGAAAAGATGTGATAAAGCGGCAGCGCGGTGATGATCACTTCCTCACCCGGAGTGCTGTTCTTGCCGACCCATGCGCCGGCCTGCAGCATGTTCGCCACCATGTTGCCGTGGGTCAGCATGGCGCCCTTGGCGACGCCGGTGGTACCGCCGGTGTATTGCAGGAAAGCAATATCGTCGTGGCCGATCGTCACGGGCTTCAACGGGTGCGGCGCGCCTCGCGCAAGCGCATCGCGAAAGCGTACGGCCTGTGGCATGTCAAATGCCGGCACCATTTTCTTGACGTGCTTGAGCGCGAAATTGATCAGCACGCCCTTTGCGCCCAGCAGATCGCCGATGCCGGTGGTGATGACGTGCTGCACGTGGGTTTCGCTCACGACTTGCTGCAGCGTCGCGGCAAAGTTGTCCAGCACCACGATGGCCTTGGCGCCGGCATCTTCCAGCTGATGTTTCAACTCGCGCGCGGTGTACATCGGGTTGGTGTTGACCACGATCAGGCCAGCGCGCAGTGCACCGAACAACGCGATCGGATACTGCAGCACGTTCGGCATCATGATCGCGATGCGATCACCCTTGCCAAGCTTGAGCTCGCCGGTGAGGTAGCCGGCGAACTGGCGGCTCATCTCGTCGATCTGGCCGTAGCTCAGCCGGTGGCCGAAATTTGCAAAGGCCGGCCGGTCACGAAACTGCGCGAACGCCTCCTCGAGGACAGCCGGAACTGAGGCATAAGTGTCGACGTCAATCTGGGCGGGCACATCTGTCGGGTAGTGATCCAGCCACGGACGTTCGTTGCTCATGCTCGGGTTCCCTGTACTTGTCGAAGACCACGTTGTGGATGGGCAACGGTCGATGATGGCTTTAGGATGGACGCGTCCATCATGAACCGAGTGCGTTGTTCATTGGAGCATACGCCCGCGTACAGCGGCAAGACGCACTGCATCGAGTTTTGCACATGATCCGTTTGGGAAAAGCCGCCTGCCTGTTGATCGTCCTCGGGTGCTGTGTGACGACCCTGCAGGGATGCCGGCATGCGCCGGATGAAGTGCAGGTACATGAAGCGATCGCCGCCATGGCCCATGCGGCCGAAGCGAATGCTGTCGGCGATGCGACAGCGTCACTCAGCGAGGATTTCGATGGCAATGCCGGCGAGCTCGATCGCCGTGCCTTGGCCAACATGATCAGGCTGATCGCGCTGCGTGGCGAACATATCGGTGTGACGATCGGGCCCATCGCGATCGAGCATCGGGCCGACCGGATGGTGGCCACGTTCACCGCGACGCTGAGCAGTGGAAGCCATCTGTTGCCCGAACAGTTGGGCGTCTATCAAATCGAGTCGGACTGGCGTCACGAGGAAGGCAAGTGGCGTTGCTATTCGGCGAGCTGGAAGCATTCGCTTTAGCCCCGCGCTGAATGAAAAAGCCCCGGAACTGAACTGCACCTCAGAAGTTGGACACCCGTCCAATCTCTGGGATGCAATTCAAGTTCCGGGGCTTTTTGTCGGCATCCAGCGGGCTGGAACTCAGGCCGCTTTCTTGCCGGCCAGCTGACGCAGCACGTACTGCAGGATGCCGCCGTGACGGAAGAACTCGCGCTCCTTCGGCGTCAGCAGCATGACCTGCACGGTGAACTGCTTCTTGCTGCCGTCGGGGGCGGTTGCAGTGACCGTGGCTTCCTTCGACTTGCCGTCGTCCAGGCCGGTGATGTCGAAGGTTTCCTTGCCGGTGAGGCCCAGCGACTGAGCGTTCTCACCGTTCTTGAACGTGCAGGGCAGTACGCCCATGCCGACCAGGTTGGAGCGATGGATGCGTTCGAAGCTCTCGGCGATCACTGCTTTTACGCCCAGCAGCAAGGTGCCCTTGGCTGCCCAGTCGCGTGACGAACCGGTGCCGTATTCCTTGCCGGCGAATACCACCAGCGGGGTCTTCGTCGCCTTGTACTTCTCGGCGGCGTCATAGATCGCAAGCTGTTCGCCACTGGGCACGTGCAGCGTGAAACCGCCTTCCACGCCATTGAGCATCAGGTTCTTGATGCGGATGTTCGCAAACGTGCCGCGCACCATCACGTCGTCGTTGCCACGACGCGAACCGTAGGAGTTGAAGTCCTTCGGCTCGACGCCCTTGCTGATCAGGAAGCGGCCCGCGGGGCTGTCCTTCTTGATCGACCCAGCCGGAGAGATGTGGTCAGTGGTGATCGAGTCGCCGAACAGGCCCAGTACGTTCGCGCCGTGGATGTCCTCGATGGTGCCGGCTTCCTTGCTCATGCCATCGAAGTACGGCGGGTTCTTGATGTAGGTGGAGTCGTCCCACTTGAACAGCGCGCCATCCGGCGAAGCGATCTGATTCCAGCGGCTGTCGCCCTTGAACACGTCAGCGTAGTTCTTCTCGAACATCGCCCGATTGATCGCGCCAGCGATGGCGTCGGAGATTTCCTGATTGGACGGCCAGATGTCCTTCAGGTACACCGGCTTGCCATCGCTGCCGGTACCGATCGCATCCTTGGTCAGGTCGATATCCAGCGTGCCGGCCAACGCGTAGGCGACGACCAGTGGCGGTGAGGCCAGGTAGTTCATCTTAACTTCCGGATGCACGCGGCCTTCGAAGTTGCGATTGCCAGACAGCACCGAGGCGACCGCGAGATCACCTTCGCCAATCGCGTGGCTGATTTCAGCCGGCAGCGGGCCGGAGTTGCCGATGCAGGTCGTGCAGCCATAGCCGACGATGTAGAAACCGATCTTCTCGAGCTCTTCCAGCAGGCCGGTCTTCTTCAGATAGTCGCTGACCACCAGCGAGCCTGGGCCAATCGAGGTCTTCACCCACGGCTTCGCCTTCAGGCCACGCGCGGCGGCCTTTTTCGCGACCAGGCCGGCGCCCAGCATCACCGCCGGGTTGGAGGTGTTGGTGCATGAGGTGATCGCGGCGATCACCACCGAGCCGTCGCTGACCTTGAAACTTTGGCCGTCCATTTCGACATGCACGCCGCCGTTGGTGATTGCGTTGGCCGGGTTGCCGATGGCGGTCGCGCCACCTTCATTGGCGAAGTCGTCCGAAGCCTTGCTCTTGGATTTGCGGTTCGCGGTGAGCGAGCCAACCACGTCGTGGAAACTCTGCTGCACAGCTTCCAGCAGCACACGATCCTGCGGACGCTTCGGGCCGGCCATCGACGGACGTACTTCAGCCAGGTCCAGTTCCAGCGTGGTGGTGAAAGTGGGCTCGATACTGTGTTCGTCGTGCCACATGCCCTGCGCCTTGGCATAAGCCTCGACCAACGTGATCTGCGCGGCGCTGCGACCAGACAACTGCATGTAGTTCAACGCTTCCTGATCGATCGGGAAGATGCCGCAGGTCGCGCCGTATTCCGGCGCCATGTTCGCGATCGTCGCACGGTCAGCCAACGGCAGGTGCTTCAGGCCGTTGCCAAAAAATTCAACGAACTTGCCGACAACGCCGAGCTTGCGCAGCATCTGGGTAACGGTGAGCACCAGGTCGGTGGCAGTGACGCCTTCGGGCAGCTTGCCCTTGAGCTTGAAGCCGACCACTTGCGGGATCAGCATGGAGGATGGCTGGCCGAGCATCGCGGCCTCGGCTTCGATACCGCCCACGCCCCAGCCAAGCACGCCCAGGCCGTTGATCATCGTGGTGTGCGAATCGGTACCGAACACGGTGTCCGGATAGGCCCAGCTCTCGCCATCGATGTCGCCGGTGAACACGACGCGCGCCAGATGCTCCAGGTTCACCTGATGCACGATGCCAGTGCGCGGCGGCACAACCTTGAAATTATTGAATGCCTTTTGGCCCCAGCGCAGGAACGAATAGCGCTCCTGGTTGCGCTCGAACTCGATCGCGACGTTCTGCTCCAGCGCGCTTTCCGAGCCGTAGACATCGACTTGCACGGAATGGTCGATGACCAATTCTGCAGGCGCCAGCGGATTGATCTGGGTCGCATCGCCACCGAGCTTCACGACCGCATCGCGCATCGCGGCCAGGTCGACCACGCAAGGCACGCCTGTGAAATCCTGCAGCACGACGCGCGCCGGCATGAACGCAATTTCGATAGCCGGTTCGGCCTTGGCGTCCCACTTGGCGATCGCCTCGATTTCCTTCGAGGTCACATCCAGGCCATCTTCGTGGCGCAGCAGGTTTTCCAGCAGGATCTTCAGCGAGTACGGCAACCGCTTCAGGTCAAACCGCTCGCCGAGCTTGGTCAAGCTCGCGAAGACATGGCGTTGGCCATTGACCTCGAGGGTGTCACGTACGGAGAAGGTATCTTTCATGGGAGTGCTCCTGGCTGATCCTGCGGCTGGGATGACTGAACAATGGCGTGGGCCATACGCGGTGGGGTATTCGCCGGCCCGGCAAAAGGGTAATTATCGCGCAAACACCGGGTGGCCGCGACTCGATCCGTCGATGCTGGGGTTGATGCGGCCGGTGCTGAAGACGTCGGCAGATCACTTGCGGGCCAGTGCGACGGGTAAACTGCGCCAATGCTTGCAGCTGACCTCGCCGCACAGGATGAGCCCGATGACCACCGCATACAAACGCCTTTGATGACATGCAGCGTTCGATGATTTCGATGACCCTCGCCGCTGTTTCGTTGCGCGATCTCGGGCTCGTTCAAGCCGTGCATCGCCATGGCAGTTTCAATAGTGCGGCGCGCGCCATGCACATCAGTCCGTCAGGTCTTTCGCACCAGGTGCAGAAAGTTGAGCAGGCGCTGGGAGCTCCGCTGTTCGAACGCGGCGGTCGTCGTATCGTGCCGACCGCCGGCGGCCAGCTATTGCTGCAGCAGATCGACGCCGTGCTCGCTGCCGCTGAACATCTGCAGCAAGTCGCCCGTGCCGGCGCCGTGGCGTTTGGTGGTGAATTGCGACTCGGCGTACCGGCGTCACTGGGGCCGTATCTGCTGCCGCATCTGATCACGCCGTTTCCGCAACATTTTCCGGGTGCACGGCTGGGTATTTCCGAGGGCAAGCCACGCGGCTTGCTGCGTCGTCTGCACGAAGGTGAACTCGACGCGGTACTGGCACCGCCGGTGTCCGGTGTGAGTGGCATTGCGATGCGGCCGTTGTTTTTCGAGCCATGGGAACTGATGCTGCGCGCCGATCACGTGCTGGCCGGTCAGAGCAGCATCGCGCTGGATCAACTCGATCCCGCCGAAGCGACACTGATGGCCGAGAGCCACGCAGATGGTCTCGACGGCGGTGGCGGTGAGCAGGGACATGTGCAGGATGTGAGTCTGGAAAGTCTTGCCGCCTTGGTCAGTCTGCGTGGTGGCTATGCACTGGTGCCCGCGCTGGCGCACGAGCGATTGGCATCGATGCCGAACATCGTGCTGGCCAAGTTGAAGGGGCAGGCGCCGGGCCGTGAGATTGCGCTGTATTGGCGTGATGCGTCGCCGTGGCACGCCGATCTGCAGGCGTTCGCGGAGTTGCTGCGCAAGCTGGCGCGACAGCGGCCGGGCTTGCGGGTGACTGGCGCGAAGGCGATCTCCCCGAGGTCGGCAAGCAAGTAATCAAGCAAGCAAGTAATAGCGTGAAGCCAACTGCTTTGCTCCTCCCCCCGCTTGCAGGAGGAGGTTGGGAGGGGGTGCTTCTGAGCTTGGGCGAAGAGCGACCCCACCCCAACCCTCCCCTGCAAGCAGGGGAGGGAGCCCACCGGAGGTAGCGTGAGGTTGACAGCTTTGCTCCCCCCGCCGCTTGCAGGAGGAGGTTGGGAGGGGGTGCTTCTGATCTTGGGCGAAGAGCGACCCCACCCCAACCCCCCTGCAAGCAGGGGAGGGAGCCCACCGGAGGTAGCGTGAGGTTGAGAGCTTTGCTCCTCCCCCTGCTTGCAGGGGGAGGTTGGGAGGGGGCTTTTGATCTTCGTCGGACGAAGAGCGACCCCACCCCAACCCTCCCCTGCGAGCAGGGGAGGGAGCACAGAAAAAGCAGAAGACCGCCTTTCGGCGGCCTTCTGTTCAATCGGCGACGCTACAAATCAGCTGCGCGAGGACCGCTTGCGGTCGCTCTCGGTGAGGTGACGCTTGCGCAGGCGGATTTCCTTCGGGGTGACTTCGACGAGCTCGTCGTCCTCGATGAATTCCAGTGCCTGCTCCAGCGAGTACTTGGTGGCCGGCGTCAGCTGGATGGCGTCGTCCTTGCCCGAGGCGCGCATGTTGGTCAGCGGCTTGGGCTTGATCGCATTGACGGTAAGGTCGTTGTCCTTGGCGTGAATGCCGACGAGCTGACCCTCGTACACCTGGTCGCCTTCGGCGGCAAACAGCTTGCCGCGCTCCTGCAACGGTCCGAGCGAATAGGCGGGCGTGGCGCCAGCAGCGTTCGCGATCATCACGCCGTTCTGGCGCTTGGCGATCGCGCCCTCGGCCTTGGGACCGTAATGGTCGAACACGTGGAACAGCAGGCCCGAACCTTGGGTCAGGGTGCGGAACTCGGTCTGGAAGCCAATCAGACCACGCGCCGGGATTTCATAGTCCAGACGCACGCGACCGCGGCCGTCCGATTCCATGTTCTTCAGCTGACCCTTGCGCATGCCCAGGCGCTCCATCACGCCGCCCTGGTGAATCTCTTCGACGTCGACCACCAGCTGCTCGATCGGCTCCATGGCCTTGCCATCGATTTGCTTGATGATGACTTCCGGACGCGACACGGCCAGTTCATAGCCTTCGCGACGCATGTTTTCGATCAGCACGGACAGATGCAGCTCACCACGGCCGGAGACCAGGAACTTGTCCGGGTCGGATCCTTCCTCGACCTTCAGCGCCACGTTGTGCAGCGTCTCGCGCTCGAGACGCTCGCGGATCTGG
>Ga0302232_10000361_pt1 | contig 34318 bp, 31 predicted proteins | sample II_Palsa_N2_3_FD_193575 | JGI IMG/M metagenome (GOLD analysis project Ga0302232, IMG submission 193575) | Peat permafrost microbial communities from Stordalen Mire near Abisko, Sweden - II_Palsa_N2_3 | ecosystem: Environmental > Terrestrial > Soil > Palsa > Peat permafrost | place: Sweden...
TGCGGCAAGGGGGCGGCGGCTTGTGCGGACATCGCCCGCATCATCATCGGTCGCGGCGCTGACTCTTTGGCGAAATTTGGTTCGCCGGCAATCAGCGTGAGCTGGATGCCGCGCCAGTCACGGCCACTGCGGTTGGCGATGCTGGCGCGTGATTCGAACTGCATGCGGCACGCCGAGCCTGCCTGTAACGTGGCCACATACGCGGCGCGCCAGCCGAGACCTGAAGTGGGATAGCTCAGCAAGGCGGCGGTTTCGCCTCCACGCGTGGCGTTGACGCGAAGGTCCAGGCTGGAGCCGGTCGGGACGTTGTCGCCGGTCACCCGCACAGCGGCATATTCGTGGATCAGGGTGGTGTGGCCATCGCCGCCGCGTATAACCAGGCCAGCTCCGGCGCGCAGCAAGGTGCCGCTGGCCAACGACTGACCGTTCGCACCAAGCACGTCCACGTTCTGGCCGCTTAGCCCGGTCAATGCGGCATTCGCACCCTGGGCTAGCAACAGGCGTTGCGAGACGACGCTGGCCCCGCCGCCAGGGAAGCTCAATGCGAGTGCTTCGGGATCGAGGTAGACCGGTAGATCGCCGATCACCACGTCGTGGGTGCCTGCAGTAAGCATCAGCGCACGCTGTTCGCGGACCACCGCATAGCCATCATCGACGTTGCCATCGCTGTTGCTCGCAAACAGTGCAGCGTTGTCGCTGCGATAAAGGGTGAGTTCGGTACCGTTGGCGGCGTGTGCGGCGGTTGTGCCAGCCAGCACGGCGACACAGGCAAAGGCAAGGGCAGTGCGATGGGGCGACGGCATCGGGAGCACTCCAAGAGAGAACCGGCAACCATCATAGCCATGACGCGGGCCTGGCGTGGGTCGATCGGGTCACTCTTGTTTCATTGCCATGCAGCCTGGAGTGTTAGTTGCCCCCTGCGCTGCGATCGCTAGCCACCTGCCGCTTCGCGTATGGTCTTAGGTAGCGGAACCGGCTTGCCCGTCGCCGGATTCATCCACACCATCACCACGTGGCCGTCGCAGTAAACACAACTGCCGTCGGCAGCATCGACGATGCGATGGGCCAGCGTCAGTGAACTGTTGCCGACCCGCTCGCCATACAGTTGCACATGCAGCTGGGCTGGCCATTCGATCGGCAGCCGATAATTGAGTTCGCTCGCGGCCAGTACCGGCATGCATTCGGCATGGAACCAGTCACGCACCTGTTGCAGCCACTGCAGACGCGCTTCTTCCAGGTAGGTAAGGTAGTTCGCGTTGTTGACGTGATTGAACGCGTCCAGGTCACGCCAGCGTACGCCCAGTGACGCCACGAACAACGGCGCAGTCACCGCATCAGATTGCGCAGGCGATGCATCGCCGCCGATACCCGGGGCAGCGGTATCGGCCATGGATGGATGTACCGTCGCCTCGGTGGTCATGAGCGCTTCTTTCGCGGCATCGGTTTGAACTTGTCCAGCGAGGCGATGTGCTTGGTTCCCGCCTTCACTCTTTTCTCTGCGCCGGGTGATCGCGCGGATTTCTTCGCCTTGTCCGCCTTCAGGTGGGGCGCGAGGAAATGGCCGGTATGCGACGCTGCCGTGGCCGCCACGGTTTCCGGCGTGCCGGCGACCAGGATGCGACCGCCACCAGCACCGCCTTCGGGACCCAGATCGACGACCCAGTCGGCGGTCTTGATCACATCGAGGTTGTGTTCGATCACCACGACTGTATTGCCCTGGTCGACCAGTTGGTGCAGCACGTCCAGCAACTGCTCGATGTCATGGAAGTGCAGGCCGGTGGTCGGCTCATCGAGGATGTACAAGGTGCGGCCGGTGTCGCGCTTGGACAGCTCCTTGGACAGCTTCACGCGCTGCGCCTCACCGCCCGACAGCGTCGTCGCGCTCTGGCCCAGCTTGATGTAATCCAGGCCCACGGCACGCAAGGTATCGAGTCTGCGCGCAATATTCGGCACGTTCTCGAACAGCTTCAACGCGTCTTCCACGGTCATCTCGAGCACGTCGGCGATGGTGTGGCCCTTGTAGTGGATCTCCAATGTTTCGCGGTTGTAGCGCTTGCCATGGCAGACGTCGCAGGGCACGTAAACGTCTGGCAGGAAATGCATCTCCACCTTGATCAGGCCATCGCCTTCGCATGCCTCGCAACGGCCGCCGCGAACGTTGAAGCTGAAGCGTCCCGGCGTATAGCCACGCGCACGTGCTTCCGGCACCTGCGCGTACATCTCGCGCAGCGGCGTGAACAGCCCGGTGTAAGTGGCCGGGTTTGAACGCGGCGTGCGGCCGATCGGCGACTGGTCGATGTCGACGACCTTGTCGAACAGATCCATGCCTTCGACTGACTTGTGCGCCGCCGCTTGTGTGCCGGCACCGTTCAACTCGGCAGCAGCAAGGCGGAACAGCGTGTCATTCACCAGGGTCGACTTGCCCGAACCGGATACGCCGGTGACGCAAGTGAACAGGCCCGCCGGGATGGCCAGATCGACGTGCTTGAGATTGTTGCCGCTGGCGCCCTTGAGATGCAGCCACGACTCATCGTCGATCGGCTGGCGGCGTTCCTTCGGCACCTCGATCGCGCGCTTGCCGGACAGGAACTGGCCGGTGACCGAACGCGGTGAGGCAAGGATGTCCTTCATCGTGCCCTGCGCCACGATTTCGCCACCATGCACACCGGCGCCAGGGCCGATGTCGAGCACATGATCGGCCATGCGGATGGCGTCCTCGTCGTGTTCGACCACGATCACCGTGTTGCCGAGATCGCGCAGTCGGGTGAGCGTGCCGAGCAGGCGTTCGTTGTCGCGCTGATGCAGGCCGATCGACGGTTCGTCGAGCACGTACATCACGCCGACGAGGCCGGCACCGATCTGAGAAGCCAGCCGGATGCGTTGCGCTTCGCCACCGGAAAGCGTGTCGGCTTGCCGGTCCAGCGTGAGGTAGTTCAAGCCGACGTCGTTGAGAAAGATCAGCCGCTCGCGAATTTCCTTGACGATCTTGGCGGCGATCTCGCCACGCCAACCTGTCAACTTGAGCTTTTCGAAAAACGCCAAGGCATCGTCGATCGAGCGATGGGTCAGCGAAGGCAGCGCATGATCAGCCACGAACACATTGCGAGCCGAACGATTCAGTCGCTGTCCTTCGCAAGTGGGGCAGGGCTGGTCGCTGATGTACTTCGCCAGTTCCTCGCGTACCGCGGGCGATTCGGTTTCCTTGTAGCGCCGATCCAGGTTCGGCAGGATGCCCTCGAACGGATGCTCGCGGGTGACCTTGCCGCCACGTTCGGTGATGTAGCGAAACGCAATCTTGTCCTTGCCGCTGCCATACAGCACGGCCTTCTGGACGCTCGCGGGAAGTTTCTGCCACGGCATATCCACATCGAAGCCGTAGTGCGCTGCCAGCGACAGGATCAGTTGGAAATAATGCGCATTGCGCCGATCCCAGCCACGCACCGCACCGCCGGACAACGACAGCTCCGGATGGCCCACCACGCGCGCGGGATCGAATACCTGTGTCACGCCCAGGCCGTCACACGAAGGGCAGGCGCCGACCGGCGAATTGAACGAGAACAGTCGCGGTTCCAGCTCGGGCAGCGAGTAATCGCACAACGGGCAGGAATAACGTGACGACAGCATTTGCTCTGAAGCCTTTGCGTCGTCCATGTTCACCACGATCACCAGGCCATCGCCCAGGCGCAGCGCCGTCTCGAATGATTCGGCGAGACGTTGCTTGATATCGTCACGCGGACGGAAGCGGTCGATGACCACTTCGATCGTGTGCTTCTGGCGCAACGTCAGCGGCGGCACCGCATCCAGGTCGAACACGGTGCCGTCGACACGCGCGCGCACAAAACCCTGTGCACGCAGCTGATCGAAGATCTGCACATGCTCGCCCTTGCGCTCGCGGATCACGGGGGCGAGCAGCATGTAGCGCGTCTCTGCGTCCATCGCGAGCGTGGCATCGACCATCTGGCTGATCGTCTGCGCTTCCAGCGGGATGCCGTGGTCGGGACAGCGCGGCGTGCCCACGCGGGCAAACAGCAGGCGCAGGTAGTCGTAGACCTCGGTGATCGTGCCCACCGTGGAGCGCGGGTTGTGCGAGGTGGATTTCTGCTCGATCGAGATCGCCGGAGACAGGCCCTCGATATGATCGACGTCCGGCTTTTCCATGATCGACAGGAACTGCCGTGCGTATGCCGACAGCGACTCGACATAGCGGCGCTGACCTTCGGCGTAGATGGTGTCGAACGCGAGCGAGGATTTGCCCGAGCCCGACAAGCCGGTGATCACGATCAGCTTGTCGCGAGGCAGGTCCAGGTCGATATTTTTGAGATTGTGCGTGCGTGCGCCGCGGATGCGTATGGTGTCCATTGCGCCAAGATGTGGGGAGGATTCTTAACTATAACAACCGGGGTAGGTCAGTTATTGTCAGTAGTCTTTCGGCGAGGGTTCAGCCCCACTCGTCATCCCTGCGAAGGCAAGGATCCAGAGGCTGGAGGCGCCGGTGCTCCGCAAGGGTCCTGGGTTCCTGCCTTCGCAGGGATGACGAGATTGGGGCTTTCAAGGGCATAGGCATTGAGCCAGCAGGGCCCGTCTGGCCCCGTTCAGCTTTCGACGTGGTCAGTATTTGACCAGCGCGCCGGCAAGTCGTTATAATCCGCGGTTCGTCAGACCCGATTGGGCCATGACGATACCCAAGAGAATAACGACAGAAGGGCATTCCGATGAGTTACGCAGTCATCAAGACCGGCGGCAAGCAGTACCGCGTTCAGCAGGGCGATGTCCTGCGCGTGGAGTTGCTGAACGCCGAAGAAGGGTCCACCGTGAATTTCGACCAGGTGCTGCTGCATGGCGCCGGCGAGTCGGTCATTGTGGGCGCGCCGCTGGTTGATGGAGTCACCGTCAGCGCTACCGTACGCAAGCACGGCCGCGCGGACAAGATCCGCATCATCAAATTCCGCCGCCGCAAGCACTACAAGCGTCAGCAGGGTCACCGCCAGCATTTCACCGAAATCGAGATCACGGGCATCAACGCCTGAGCACTGGAGCATTGAGTCATGGCACATAAAAAAGGCGTAGGTTCCAGCCGCAACGGTCGCGATTCGAACCCGAAATACCTGGGCGTAAAAATCTACGGTGGCCAGGCCATCGAGGCCGGCAACATCATCGTGCGTCAGCGCGGCACCCAGTTCCATCCGGGTACCGGCGTAGGCCTGGGTCGCGACCACACGCTGTTCGCGTTGGTTGACGGCACCGTGCAGTTCGCCGTTCGCGGCAACAAGAACCGCCGTTTCGTCGACGTCGTGCAGGCGTAAGCTTCCACGATGGCGGCAGCGAAGGCCCCGCTTCGGCGGGGCTTTTCGTTTGTAGGAAAGCCGCTCGGCTATCCTTTTTACTGAATTCAAAGAGTGCGGACCCCAGACCATGAAATTTGTCGACGAAGCCAATATCAAGGTCCACGCCGGCGATGGCGGCAATGGCTGCATCAGCTTCCGCCGCGAGAAGTTCATCCCGTTCGGTGGACCGGACGGCGGAGATGGCGGCTATGGCGGTTCGATCTGGCTGGTTGCCGACGAAGGCCTCAATACCCTGGTCGATTTCCGCCATCAGCGCGCTTTCAAGGCGCAGCGCGGCGAAAACGGCATGGGTAGCCAGATGTACGGCAAGGGCGGCGAAGACACCTTCGTTCGCGTGCCGGTAGGCACCATGATCACCAACGTGGACACCGACGAAATGATCGGCGACCTCACCAGCCACGGCCAGCGCATGCTGGTGGCGCAGGGTGGCAAGGGTGGCCTGGGCAATATCCATTTCAAGACCTCGGTGAACCGGGCGCCGCGCAAAGCCACGCCGGGCACGCCGGGCGAGGCGCGCGAGCTGAAGCTGGAATTGCGCCTGCTTGCCGACGTCGGCCTGCTCGGTTTTCCGAACGCCGGCAAGTCGACCTTCATTCGTGCTGTTTCAGCGGCTACCCCGCGGGTGGCGGACTATCCGTTCACCACCTTGCATCCGAATCTCGGCGTGGTCAGCCTCGGCACCGACCAGAGTTTCGTCATCGCCGATATCCCTGGACTGATCGAAGGCGCGGCGGACGGCGCTGGCCTGGGCATCCAGTTTTTGCGCCACGTGGCGCGCACCAGCCTGCTGTTGCACCTGGTCGATATCGCGCCGATCGATGACACCGATGTCGCCGGGCAGGTGCGGGCGATCGAGCAGGAACTGGCGAAATTCAATCCGGAACTGCTGGAGCGTCCACGCTGGCTGGTGATGAACAAGGCCGACATGCTGCCCGAGGACGAACGCGCGGCGGCGGCCCAACGGATCGTCGACGAACTCGGCTGGACGCAACCGTGGTTTCTGGTGTCGGCGATTGCCCGCGAAAACACCATGGCCGTCTGTCAGCAGGTACAGCGTTTCTTCGAATCTCAGCGCGAAGTCAGCGTGGAGAAAACCGACATGGCAGCGAATGACGTACGGCTGCGCGGAGAAGAGCCGCAGGCCTGAATCAAGCGGTGGCTTTGCGTTTGAAGTGAAACCGGTGCCGCCACATGTCCGCCATCCAGATAGCCATCGGCACCATCGCGCCGATGGCGATGATGGGAATCTGTTCGGGAAGTTGAGCCAGCTTGGGGATGATGTTGGCCAACACGATGAACAGAAAAAAAACTCCCGGCAAGGTTGAGCCGGTTCGGGTTTTCTTGCCCGCTGGACGAGGCGGGGAGCGATGCTGAAAGCGACGCAGCGCCATGATCAAAGTCGCCCCAATGACGGCGATCGCGGCTACCGGCAACGTTGCCAGATAGTCCAGACCAATCGCCGCGGCACACAGCGCCGGTATCAGCATCCGACGCAGCCAGATCGGTCGCATCTGACTTGATTCGGGCAGGCCTTGCCAGTGGTCAAGCCAGATCCATCCGGCATAGACCAGCCAGAGTCCGAGAATGTAGCCGGCCACAATGGCGCCAAAGCCCAATGTCGCGGCCCAATTGGCGCCGTTGCCGCTAGCCAGGGAGCTTGATAGGGCGAGAGTGCCGACGAAGCACACCATTAAAACCAGAGCCATGAACACCGCGCGCACTGAACCTACTGCGAAGCGGGGCCTGCTCATGACCCTAGTGAGAGCAGCTCGATACCAGAAAGCGGCATTCGCGCGATCGATTTGTGGAGGCAGCTCCGCAAAATTGCCGCTACAAAGCGTGTGAATGAGACGGCCAACGGCGACTACGCGGCCACGCCGAATGGCCGGCCATGGAACGCGTTGCCAGCGCCATGGCCCCTGCAGCAAACGAAGGCACGATGCCAGCTGGCGCCGATCGGATAACCGCTTCGTGGAGATATTCAGCCGCGAAGCGAAGGCGCGATCGTTCTCCGGTAGCAAATACCACATCGCAAGTTGACGTCGACGAAGTTGGGCTAGCGCTATCGGATTGATCCCTGACAGAACCTGCTCGAGATCGAAAAACTGCAGCAACGTATCCAGGCAAGCAGACGCCATTGGCTGAGGATTGCGAAACAGTTGACTCAACAGCAGCTGACCGATTTGCTGCTTGGTCCGGATGGACCAGAATTCCGGTTGTTTGGAGAGCCACACGGACAACTTGCGATCTTCGTTATTGGCGATGGCGTATTGAATGACGCGATTGAGCAATTCCGTCGGATTCACTGCCGCTACGGGACTTACGTCTTCTGCCGGCGATGGTGTCGACGCGGCCATCCCAACCGTCACTTCCGCTGTCGTTCTGATGGCTGCGAAGTCACGGTCGTTGGCCGTTGGAACGGAAGGCGGGTCATGTGAAGCTGGCGGTGCGGCATGGCCGCTTTGTACAGTCGCGCCCGCGGTGCGCGCAGTCACCTGGGCCAATACCCATCGATAGGCCATGTGCAATTGCTGGAAGCCATCCGCATCTTCGTCCGGACGTGTCTTGCGGAGCAGGCGTGCGTAGGCGCGCTTGACGTCGCCAACCTCGGCGTCGGGCGAAACCCCAAGCAGGGTATAAGCCCAATTCACAACTGGGTCTCTAGCCGGTCCAGCGCTTGCGCAAAGCTGGTTCGATGTTCGCGTATGACCTGCTCATCCTGACTTTCCAGCGATTGCCGGAACTGCACGATCCATTGCTGCAGCAGTTGTCGTGAGAGCAGATGCTCCTCGAACAGACGCTCCGCGCGGGCCAGCAGGGCAACGTTTTCCTGTTTGCCACGCGGGTGAATCTTCAGCTGCGACAAAGCGGCCAATCGCGTACGGATTTCTTGCTGGTTGAGCGAGCCCGGACTTTGCTCCAGCACCAGCTCGTAACGAAGCTTGCTGGCCAAAGGAGTAGCTTCCACTTGCAAAACGCCGTTGATGTCATAAGTGAAACGCACGGCCACCTGATTTTCTGCAATCGACAATTCCGGTTTCAGCGGAATCTCCAACTGGCCAAGCAGGATATTGTTCGCCACCATCGGGTTTTCACCCTGGTAAACCTTCAGGACCAGTTTTTCCTGACGTTCGCCCATGGGGTTATAAGTATTCTCGCGACTGATCGGCACCACGCTATTGCGCTGGATGATCGGCGAGAACAAACCATTCTGCGTGTTTCCCAGTGCGTCGCGCTGCGCAACTTCGATACCCAGGGTATAGGGGCAAACGTCGGTGAGGATGATTTCCTCAAGCTTCGCATTGCGACTTTTCAGGCCCGCAGCGACACAGGCGCCACGGGCAATCGCCTCGTCCGGATTGACGTGCCGCAGTGGCAGCCGTCCGAACATCCGGGCGATGAGTTTCGATACGAGCGGCATGCGGCTGGCGCCGCCGACAAGGATGATTTCGTTCAACTGATCCGGGCGCAATCGTGCGTCGCGCATCGCACGTTCCAGCGGCGTACGCATGCGTTGCATCAGCGGTTCGGACAAGTGCAGAAAGCGATCCTGGTCAATCGTCCAGTCGATGTGGTGTTGGCCCACCTGGCAATCGAGTTGTACTTCCGTGCGTTGGCTCAGTTCGCGTTTGACTTGTTCGAGTCGGCGGCGCAGCAGCCCGCGCTCGATGGGGGAAAAGTCACCAGCACGCAGGTTCAGGTCCGAAAGACAGGTCGCAACAAGACCATCCAGGAAATCTTCGCCACCCAGAAAATTGTCGCCTGCACTGGCATGCACTTCGACAATGCCCTCGAACATGTCCAGGATCGACACGTCGAAGGTGCCACCACCCAGGTCAAAGACCAGGAACCGGTTACCGTCCTGCTTATCCTGCAGCCCATAGGCGAGCGCAGCCGCGGTGGGCTCGTTGATCAGTCGTTCGACGCGCACACCCGCCAGCTCGCCCGCCGCGCGCGTGGCCTTGCGCTGCGCGTCGGAAAAGTAGGCAGGTACGCTGATCACTGCTTCCTGAATTTTTTCGCCCAGCGCAGATTCGGCGTCGGCGAGGAGGGAACGCAGTACCAGGGCGGAGAGTTCTTCCGGCCGAAAGCGGCTCGCACCCAGGCGTGTTTCCCGCGATGTGCCCATCCAGCGCTTGAACGAGGCGACACTCAGCTCGGGATGGCTGATCAGGCGATCGCTCGCTGCCGTGCCGACAATCACGTGCCCGTCGTCACCGACGCTGACGACGGATGGCGTTAGATATTCCCCGAGGGCATTGCGAAAAAGCTGCGGGCCCGAATCGCCGTAGTAACCAATCAACGAATGTGTCGTGCCCAGATCGATGCCAACAATCACTGACGAATCCCCTGAATTAGCCGTCGGCTTTATAGCCCATTACATGCGGAACACACCATATCGCTGCGGTTCGATGGGTGCATTGAGCGACGCCGAAATGGCCAGGCCGAGTACACGACGGGTATCGGCCGGATCGATGATGCCGTCGTCCCATAGCCGCGCGCTGGCGTAGTACGGGTGACCCTGGCGCTCGTATTGCTCGCGAATGGGCGCCTTGAACGCGTCCTCTTCCTCGGCGCTCCAGATCTTGCCGCTGGCTTCGATGCCGTCGCGCTTGACCGTGGCCAGCACTGACGCGGCTTGTTCGCCGCCCATCACGGAGATCCGCGCGTTTGGCCACATCCACAGGAAGCGACCGCCGTAAGCCCGGCCGCACATCGCGTAGTTGCCCGCACCAAAGCTGCCGCCGATGACGACGGTGAATTTCGGTACGTGCGAGCAGGCGACCGCGGTGACCATCTTGGCACCGTCCTTCGCGATACCGGCCTGCTCGTATTTCTTGCCAACCATGAAACCGGTGATGTTCTGCAGGAACACCAGCGGCACGTTGCGCTGGTTGCACAACTCGATGAAATGCGCGCCCTTGAGCGCACTCTCGGCAAACAGGATGCCGTTGTTCGCAATGATGCCTACCGGATAGCCGTGGATATGCGCAAAGCCGGTGACCAAGGTCTTGCCGTAGCGCGCCTTGAATTCGTGGAACTCCGAGCCGTCGACAATGCGCGCGATGACTTCGCGGATATCGAACGGACGACGCGTGTCCTGTGGGATCACCCCGTACAGTTCCTCGGCGGGGTAGCGTGGCTCGACTGGCTCACGAAGCGCCAGCGGCATGTCCTTCTTGCGGTTGAGGCTGGCGACGATGTCGCGCGCGATCGACAGCGCATGCGCATCGTTCTCCGCGAAGTGATCGGCGACACCGGAGATGGACGTATGGACGTCCGCACCGCCCAGTGTTTCGGCATCCACCACTTCGCCGGTGGCTGCTTTCACCAGCGGCGGACCGCCGAGGAAGATCGTGCCCTGTTCGCGCACGATGATTGTCTCGTCACTCATCGCCGGCACGTAGGCGCCGCCGGCGGTGCATGAGCCCATCACCACCGCGATCTGCGGAATATTCAGGGCCGACATGCGCGCCTGGTTGTAGAAAATCCGGCCGAAGTGTTCCTTGTCCGGAAACACCTCGTCCTGCAGCGGCAGGAAGGCACCGCCGGAGTCGACCAGGTAGATGCAGGGCAGGCGATTCTCCAGCGCGACTTCTTGCGCACGCAGATGCTTTTTCACCGTGATCGGAAAATAGGTGCCGCCCTTGACGGTGGCGTCGTTCGCCACGACGACGACTTCGAGACCGTGGACCCGGCCGATGCCGGTAATCAGGCCGGCGGCAGGCGCCGCATCGTCATACATGCCGTAGGCGGCCAGCGGCGACAGCTCGAGGAACGGCGAGCCTGGGTCCAGCAGGGCGCGGATGCGTTCGCGCGGCAACAACTTGCCGCGGGCAGCATGTTTCTCGCGGGCTTTCGAACCACCGCCTTCGGCACTGCGCGCCAGTTCGCGATGCAGATCATCGACGACGTTGCGCAGTTGAGCACTGCTGGCCTGGAACTCGGGCGAACGGGGATCGATCTGCGAGGCGATGATGCTCATGGAAGCGGACTCATGGATGCGGACTCATAGGCGCGGGCTCACGGTGCATGCCGCCGTCGCGATGATTGATCGGAAGATGATAGCTGCCGTTGCTGTACATCTGAACTGGTGCAGGCGAAGCGGCCTTCCATCAGGCAAAAAAAACCAGCCGCACGAGGCGGTCGGCAGCTTTCCATCAGGCACAAAAAACCGGCCGCACAGGGCGGTCGGGGGCTTTCCATCAGGCAAAAAAAACCGGCCGCACAGGGCGGCCGGTTTTTCGGTAGCTGACGAAGGGGGATTAGTGCCCCGCCGTCGCATCCTTTGCCTTGGCAGCAGCAGCAGCGGCGTCCTTGGCAGCAGCAGCGGACTTGCTGGCTGCATCGGCCGCGCTGTTGGCAGCGCTCTTCATGGAATCCATGGCGTTGGCCGGAGCGGTGGTGGCCGGAGCAGCAGCCGTCGTAGCCGGGGCAGCAGCGGTGGAAGCCGGAGCAGCAGCCGGAGCTGCAGCGGTGGAGGCCGGAGCAGCAGCGGGAGCCGCAGCGGTCGCAGAGGCAGCTGCCTGCTGTGCCGTATCAGCAGCCTGCTGAGCGGTGTCAGCCGACTTCTGTGCGTCCTGCGCGGAATCCTGCGCGCCGTTGCTGCAAGCCGCCAACAGCGCGACAAGCGCGGAGGCGAGAAGGGTACGCGTAAACTTCATGGTGGATCTCCTTTGCCGTGGAATGCCGTATGGCCGTGCATTAATAACGCTTTCGAGGAAATTGCGCTACATTTTTATAATAGCGCAATGGCGAGTATTAAAAACTGGTTTAACCGGCTGTCATCAATGATGCCGGTTCGCCTGCACGATCAGTCGATGCATTCCACTGCAATGGCTGTGGCCTCGCCGCCGCCGATGCACAGGGCGGCAACACCGCGCTTGAGTCCGCGCGTTTTCAGGGCATTTAGCAGGGTCACTACCAGGCGTGCGCCGCTGGCCCCAATGGGATGGCCCAGTGCACAGGCACCTCCGTTGACGTTGAGCTTCTCGTGCGCAATGCCTAATTCGCGCATGGGCGCCATGGCCACCACGGCGAACGCCTCATTAACTTCGAACAGATCGACGTCGGCCACTTTCCAGCCCGCCTTTTCCAGCACTTTCTGGATCGCCCCAATCGGTGCGGTGGTGAACCACTCCGGTGTCTGCGAATGCGTGGCATGCGCCACGATGCGTGCTAGCGGCTTGATTCCGCGAACCTTCGCGTCCTCGGCCGAAAGCAGCACCACGGCTGCCGCACCGTCGGAAATACTCGACGAACTGGCGGCAGTAATCGTGCCATTTTCCTTGCGGAACGCCGGACGCAACGTCGGTACTTTGGCAATGTCCGAGCGACCCGGCTGCTCATCGGTATCGACCTGCACGTCACCCTTGCGGCCCGCTACCGTGACCGGCACGATTTCGCCCGCAAACGCGCCATTCTGCTGTGCGGCCTGAGCCCGCTTGACCGACTCGATCGCAAACGCATCCTGTTCTTCGCGGGTGAAGTGGTACTTGTCCGCGCACAGCTCGCCGAACACACCCATCGCCTTGCCATCGTAGGGATTGGTCAAGCCGTCCCATGCCATGTGGTCCACCAGTTTGCCGTCGCCGTAGCGAATGCCACTGCGTGCGTTGACCATGTGTGGAGCGTTGGTCATCGACTCCATGCCGCCGGCCACCACGATGGTTGCCGAGCCGGCCCTGATCAGGTCGTTGCCAAGCATGATGGCCTTCATGCCCGAACCGCACACCTTGTTGATCGTGGTGCAACCCGTGCTGGCCGGAAGGTCGGCTTCCAGCGAGGCCTGACGCGCCGGCGCCTGACCAAGGTTGGCTGGCAGCACGCACCCCATGATCACTTCGCTGACATCGGCGGGAGCGACACCGGACTGTTCCAGTGCGGCTCGAATCGCCGTGGCGCCGAGCTTCGGCGTGGGGACGCCGGTGAACTGACCGAGGAAGGATCCGATCGCGGTGCGCTTGGCGCCCACGATAACGACACTGACATCCGACATGTGACTCTCCGCAAGCAACTGAACAGGCAAAATGCCCGACTTGATCCGCCGATTATCGCAGCCGAGCCCAAAGCGCGGCAAACTCGCCCCGCAATTTATTGCGATGACATTGTGCGAGACTATGCCGTGCCAGTTGCAAGTGGGGGTCAGGTCAGCGGTTCCGGTGCGTCCGGCGCTGCCTGCGGGGGCCAACAAACACGCTGTGGGGGCGAGTTCATGCATACGCGGTTGCAGGTATTGGAGCGCCGTCATTCGGCGCTGGCGATTTGTCTCGCGCTTGGCCTGAGTGCCTGTGGCGGGGGCGGTGGCGGCAACGTCAAGCCGACCACGCCTCCATCAACGCCGCCCGTGACGCCACCGCCGGTGACCACACCGCCGCCGACGCTCACCCAGCCACCGATCGATGCGCAACTGACGCTCACGAACACCAATGCCGCCCACGCGCAGGGTTATACCGGTGCGGGGGTGATCATCGGCATCGTCGACACCGGCGTCATGGCCAGCCATCCGGCGCTGGCCGGACGGGTGAACCAGGAACTGATCTACGTCGACCCGAGTACCAACAACACCGCCATCGACGACGTGAACGGCCACGGTACCGAGGTGGCGGAAATTGCCGCGGGCACGCCATTCGATCAATTTGCCGGCGGCATCGCGCCGGGCGCGAATCTGGTCTCGGCACGCATCATCGATGACACTTCTCCCGACGACAACGGTTCGACGGCACCCAGCACAGTCACTTCGTCCGACCCGCTGGGCACCGTCAACGCTGCGCTGATCAGCGCGGGCGTCAAGGTCATGAACAATTCGTGGGGCGGCCTGACCTGGGCCTCGACGGCTACCGCGACGACGCAAAGTTTCGACAGCGCCTATAGCCCTTTCATCAACCAATGGGGTGGCTTGGTGGTATTCGCCGCGGGCAACGATTCAGCGGCCAATCCCAGCACGATTGCCGCACTGCCCACTCTTGCACCGGACCTGGAAAAAGGTTGGCTGACCGTTGTTGCGCTCAACAGCAATAGCCCGACCCAGTTGGATACCTATTCCAACAAGTGCGGCGTCGCGATGAATTACTGTCTCGCTGCACCGGGCGACGTCGTCGTCAGCGGTGCGAATGACACACCAACCAGCGCGAGCTACTACATCGTCGAGGGCACCTCGATATCCGCGCCGCAGGTATCGGGTGCGGCAGCGCTGGTGTGGCAGGCCTATCCGTATTTCAGCAACGACCTGGTAAGGCAGACACTGCTCGGTACGGCTGATCCATTAGGTGGCTCGCAGCCAAATCCGACGTTCGGCTACGGTGCACTGGATGTCGGCAAGGCGGTCAACGGACCGGAGCAATTCAACTGGGGCGATGTCACCGTGGGCTTCACGGGCAGCTCCAGCTGGAACAATCCGATTTCCGGCGCAGGCGGCCTGATTCTGCAGGGTCCCGGCACACTCAACCTGACACAACCATCGAGTTACACCGGCCTGACCCAGGTGCAGGGCGGCACACTCGTCGCCAAATCGCTGGCGTCCAGCGTCACCATCAGTCCTGCCGGCACAGTGAGTGGCACCCAGACCATCGGCGGCAGCGTGACCAACGCTGGCGTGCTTGGCGTCAGCGGTAGCAATGTCACCGTGGGCGGCAATTATGTACAGCAGGGCCTGGGTCGTCTGGCGGTGTCGCTGGGCTCGGTGTTGATGGTCAACGGGACGGCCAGCCTGACTGGCGGCGACCTCTACATCACCGGCACGAATTCGGGTTACATCGTCAGCTCGCATACCAATGTGCTGACCGCTGCTGGTGGCCTCAGCGGAACGTTTTCGGGAGTGAACGCGGCGTCCAACGTGATGCTTCTGTCCACGATCAACTACGACGCCAACAACGCCTGGCTCAATGTGCAGCAGGTCAATGTCACCGCACTGCAGAGCACGAGTTACACGACCGCTTCGATGGGCGCGGCACAGCGTGTGCAAAATGCATTCACGCAACTCAACACGCAGATTACGCAGGGTACGCTGACCTCTACTTCGACACCGGTAACCACCGGCTTTTTTGCGGGTGCGGCAAGTCTGCAGCAATCGGCCACACTGGCTGCCGCGCAGAGTTCGCTGAGCACACTGTCGGGCCAGCTGCATGCGGCGAGCGCGGCGATGACCTTCGAGGCGATCGACGCCGGAACCCAGGCGTTGTCCAGCCGTTTCGACCAACTGCTCGACGCGCCGAAACTGACGGGCAACTGGACTCAGAGTCTGGGCTCCGAGGGCAGCATGTCGCGCAGTGGTTATAGCAACGTCGGCTACGACCTCAGCGGCATGATGGTCGGGCAGGACAGTCGCTTTGGCATGAACGGCGTGATCGGCTATGCGGTAAGTCAGAGCCAGGGCCTGGGCCGGTTGGTAGAGAGCGCCGACCAGGGCTACAGCCATGCACTGGAGGCCATGCTTTATGGTGGCGTGGTCGAGGGCAGCTGGTACACGATGGGCCGTTTCGGCATCGGCAGCTATCGCGAAAACATGCAGCGCGAACTCGAGCTCGGCGACCAGTTTGCCGGTGTCGGCAGCCAGACCAATGGTCGCTACGGACTGGTTTACGGCGAGAGCGGCTACCGAGTCATGCTCGGCGGTTTGCAGCTGACCCCGTATGTCAATTTGCAATACGCGCAGATTCAGGGCGACGGCTTCAACGAGAGCGGGGCGGATGGCTTCGGCCTGATGTCGGGTGAACAGAATATCGAACGCTGGCAGGCAGGCGTGGGCCTTCGTGCGATGCATCACTGGACCCTGGATAGCGGCACCAGCCTGACCCTGCAGACGCGCCTGTTGTGGCAGCAGGCCTTCGCGATGCACGGCGACATTCCGGACGCCAGTTTCACGGGAGTGGCGCAGTGGTCGCCCGTGGGCGGAATCGGTCTGTCCCGCTACGGCGGGGTGGTGGGTACCTCACTCGACTGGACCTTCTCGGCAAAGTCCAGTCTGCAACTGGATGCGGAAAGGGATATGGACCAGTACCAGCGCGGCGACATGGCGATGGTCAGTTACAAGCTGACATTCTGATCACGGCGCGCCGCAAGGCGCTATACCAGCACGACCTGCACACCGGCCGTGCGCAATGCGTCGACGGATGCTGCGGCGGCGCTGCTGTCGGTGATCACCATGTGCAGGTTCTGCACCGGCGTTATCACCGACAGGCTGCGCCGCCCCAACTTGCTGGCGTCGAGCACGGCGATGGTCTGACGTGAGACGCGGATCATCAACGCATTCAATGCCGCCTCAAGCGGATCGGGGATGGTCACACCCACCTCCGGATCGAGTCCGTCGACGCCGACAAACAATCGGTCGGCGGAGAGTTTCGCCAGCGCCTGCTCGGCATCCGGACCTACCAAAGAATACGAGGTCTGCCGCAGCAGGCCGCCCAACATCATGACGCGAATCTGCGGCAGACTCGATAGCTTCAGCGCGATAGTCAGCGCGTTGGTGATCACGGTCAGCGATTCGAATTTCATCTGACGGATCTGGCGGGCGATCTCCACCGTGGTCGATCCGGAATCGAGGATGATCGTCTCACCGTCCTGGATCATCTTTGCGGCGGCCTGACCGATGCTCAATTTCTGCGCGTGGCAGCGGGTTTCCTTGATATTGAGCGGCGTGTCGTTGGTTGCTGGCGTGACTGCGGTGAACGGCAACGCACCGCCGTGCGAGCGGGCAATCGCTAAAGCCGTTCGAAGTGCTCACGCTGGAGTTGACGCCGGATTGACGGCGGTTTCTAGCAGACGGCGCGGATGAGCTGATGCTCAACGCGTCGGAGACGGTCGCCGCGCCGATTTTTGGCGCGACGACGTTGCACGCCTGGAGAGTGCTCAGCGCTTGCGCTGGATCACGCCTTGCCGTGAAACAACTCGCGTCCGATCAGCATGCGGCGGATCTCATTGGTACCGGCACCGATCTCGTAGAGCTTCGCATCGCGCAACAGGCGTCCTGCCGGAAACTCATTGATGTAGCCGTTGCCGCCGAGGGCTTGAATCGCCTCCAGCGCCACTTTCACCGCATTCATCGACGCATTCAGCAGGCATGCGGCCGGATCGATGCGCGACTTCACGCCGTTGTCGAACTGCTGCGCCACCATATAGGCGAAGCCGCGCGAACTCTGCAATGCGGTGTACATGTCGGCGATCTTCGCCTGCATGACGCCGAACGTGCCGATCGGCGCGTTGAACTGCTTGCGTTCGCGCACATAGGGCAGGGCGAGATCCAATGCGGCCTGCATCAGGCCGAGCGGGCCGCCGGACAACACCAGCCGCTCGGTGTCGAGGCCGCTCATCAGCACGCGCACGCCTTCGTTGACTTCGCCCACGATGTTCTCGGCCGGGATCTCGCAATCGGTGAACACCAGCTCGCAGGTGTTCGAGCCACGCATGCCGAGCTTGTCCAATTTCTGCGCGGTGGTGAAACCCGGCATGCCTTTCTCGACGATGAAGGCCGTCATGCAGCGGCTGCCGGCGACGCGTGGCGCGGTGCGCATGTACACCAGCAGCACGTCGGCGTCGGGACCGTTGGTGATCCACATCTTGCTGCCGTTGGCGACCCACACGTCGCCCTTCTTCTCGGCCTTGCAGCTCATCGATCCGACGACGTCGGAGCCGGCACCCGGCTCGCTCATCGCCAGCGCCCCAATGTATTCGCCCGAGCACATTTTCGGAATGTATTTGCGCCGTTGCGCTTCGTTACCGTTGTGGAAGATGTTTTGCAGCGCAAGATTGGAATGCGCGCCGTACGACAGACCGACCGAGCCCGACGCGCGCGAGATTTCCTCCATCGCGACCATGTGCGCAAGGAAGCCCATGCCGGTGCCACCGTATTCGGTGGGAATGGTCATGCCGAGCAGACCCATTTCGCCGAACTTTTCCCACAGGTCAGCCGGGAACAGGTTCTCGCGGTCGATATGGTCGGCGCGCGGCGCGATCTCTTTCTCCGCAAAAGCGTGCACGGTTTCGCGCAACAGATCGATATCTTCTCCAAGCGGAAACGGGCGCATCACGAACTCCTGAATGATTGCTTTGCCGCCAAGGGCAGCGTTGTCCTGATGGGGCGAGACCCGGATGAGGGGTCTGGGGGGTTCAATCGTAGCGCAGTTGCGCCGATCCCTCCCTGTTCACGCCGCCGGCGGCCCTCTCTCCGTTCGCACCGAGCGTACATTCCCTCTCCGTTCGCCCTGAGCGTAGGCCCGCAGGGCCGAAGTCGAAGGGTGCGCGCCTGGACTGACCTTCGACTTCGCTCCGCTACGCTCAGGGCGAACGGAGAGGGAGTGGGTAATCGAGAAGGGAGCGGAAACGAGAGAAGCAGGACGTGATGGTGGGAAACGAATGGGATGCGAAGCGAAAGGCAACGTAGCGGCCACCAAGACAATGCCAGATTCAGCACAGCCCCCCGTTTACCGCCAGCACCTGCCGTGTGATGTAGCTGGCATCCGCGCTGACTAGAAACTCCACCGCTGCGGCAACCTCATCGGGCGTGCCAGCGCGTTCGGCCGGTATCATCTTCAGGATTTCCCCGACCGGTACGTCGGCGTCGAGCATATCGGTATCGATCAGCCCCGGGGCCACGCAATTGACGGTGATCTTGCGTTTCGCCAGTTCGGTCGCGAGTGCTTTCGCGGCACCGATCACCCCCGCTTTCGATGCGCTGTAGTTGACCTGGCCGCGATTGCCGATCATCCCCGAGACCGACGTAATGCAGACGATCCGTCCCGGGGCGCGGCGACGAATCATCGGCATGATCAGTGGGTGCAGCACGTTGTAGAAGCCATCCAGATTGGTCCGCAGCACGTTGTCCCAATCCTCGCCGGTAAGTGCTGGAAAAGCGCCGTCACGGGTGAGTCCCGCATTGCACACCACGCCGTAGTACGCGCCGTGGGCGGCGACATCCGCTTCCAGCGCAGTGGCGCAACTGGCACGATCGGCAATGTCGAACTGCAGGATGCGGGCAGTTCGGCCCAGCGCCTGCACGGCAGTGCTTACCGCTTCGGCTTCGTCGCGGCGGGAGCGGCAGTGAAGTACCAGGTCGTAGCCCGCGCGCGCCAGACGCAGCGCAATGGCGCGGCCGATCCCGCGGCTGGAACCGGTAACCAGAATCGTCTCAGACATCGCCGTTGCCCTGTGTGGACGCAGTGAGGAAAGTATCAGCATTGGACGGGCTGAACACGGTAAGGCGCGCTTCGGCATGCACGCCCGGCGCATCGATGCGGCAGGCAAACACGCCCATGCCATGGTCGTCGTGGAAGTTGCGCACGGCCTCGATCACCAGCTCGCTGCCGGATGGAAAAGCATCGACGTCGCAGTGGTAGTGGCGTGTGCCCAGCAGGAAACCCAGGCGTACCGGGCGCTGCTCATGTTTCGCCTGCCAGCCGGCCCACGCGGCGACGCTCTGCGCCATCAGTTCGACGCCGACCCAGGCCGGCAAGCTGCCGTCCGCCGTGTTGAACAGGCCGCCCGCGTCTACCCGGCGGCTGCAGACAATGCGTTCCTGATCCGCCTCCCGCACCGCGTCCAGCAGGATCATATTGCCCGCATGCGGCAGCAGCTCTTCGATAGGCCAGTCACTCATATCGGGTCTCCCAGAATCAGGCAGGCATTGTTGCCGCCGAACGCGAAAGAGTTGCTCATCAGACGCCTCGCTCCACTGGCTGGCAAGTGATCGCCAACACGGGTGAACGAAAGCGGTGGTAGTTCGGGGTCGGCAGCACCATCCCACACTTGTGGTGGCAGCCTGCGCGCAGCGCGGTCGTCGGTGAGACTCAACCAGCAGAATGCGGCCTCAAGGGCTCCCGCCGCCGCCAGCGTATGGCCCGTCAGCGACTTGGTGGATGAGCAGCGCACTCCATCGGGAAAGACCTCCGCCACGGCACGACTTTCCATGCGGTCGTTGTGCTCCGTCGCGGTGCCATGCAGGTTGAGGTAGTCGATCTGAGTGGCGTCGAGTCCGGCCTGGGCCAGCGCTGCCTGCATCGCGTGTTTCGCACCCAGCCCGCTGGGCTCGGGCGACGACATGTGATGCGCATCCGCGCTGGCGCCACTGCCCAGCAACTGCACCGGACCTGGCTCACGAGTCATCAGAAACAGCACGGCCGCTTCGCCGATGTTGATGCCGCGACGGTTTTGCGAGAACGGTTCGCAGCGCGCGTCGTCCATCGCCTCCAGCGCATGAAAGCCGTGGATCGGCAGACGCGCCAGCGTATCCACACCGCCGCACAGCACGGCATCGCAGATGCCTAGCTGCAGCAAACGCCTGGCACTCATCAGGGCGCGTGCACTGGAAGTGCATGCGGTGGAAATGCCGTAACAGGGACCGGCAAGATCCAGCCATTCGGCAAGAAATTCGGCCGGTGCGCCCAACTCCTGGTGCGCATAACGGTAGTCCGCTGGCCATGCACTTTCGCGTTGATAGTGACCGATGCCGTGCGTCGCCTCCTCGATGCCGGTGGTGCTGGTGCCGAGCACCACGCCGATACGCTCGCTCCCAAAACGGGTAATGGCCGTCTGGATGTCTATTTCGATTTCCTGCGCGGCTGCCAATAGCAGCCGGTTGTTGCGGTTATCGCGCGTCGAAGCCAAGGCGAGAGGAATCGGCGGCAACGCCGTGCGTACCCGGCCCAGCGGCACCGCGTGGTCGGGCAGCCAGCCGGACTCGGAACGCAGGCCTGCATCGTTGCCGGCGAAAAGTGCCTCAGCAACAGCCAGCTTGCCCGCACCGAACGTGCAGATCACGCCAAGCGCGTTGAGATAGGCACCCATGGAATACGCGCTCATGGGATGTCTAGTGGCTTGCGCGCGGCCACGTTGACCAGCGTTTCTTCGCGCTGGCCCGGCGGCGGCGGACGGCGCAGGCCCCAGCGTTCAAGTAGACCGAAGTCGCTCGAACGGCTCCACCAGAGATAAGGTAACGATACGTTGTGCGCACCGAATACGAAGCCCTGTGCATGCAGCATGTCCAGGTAGCCTTCGGCACTCTTCTGCACGTGCATCGGATGGCGGAAAAACCAGCGGATCACCCAGCTGTCGATGTATGCCTTGGTCGACTCGGCGAACAACAGCAGACCGCCCGGTTTCAGCACGCGCCAGAACTCGCCCAGCGCCGCTTCCTGTTCAACCAGGTGATGGAACGTCTGGTGGCAGAACACGATGTCCACGCTTGCATCGGGCAAGTTGATTTGTGCGCAGTCGCCGGCGATCAGTTCCGCCATGATGTTTTCGCGCGCGGCTTCAGCGCGGGACAGTTCCAGGCTCTGCGGGTCGGCATCCAGGCCGATCAGGCGGTCCGGTTGAAAAGCTTCCCGCAGCAGACGAAACGATTTGCCCTGGCCACAACCCACGTCGAGTAGCACGCCGCCTTGCGGTGCGGGTTCACCGGCCAGTCGCTTGAGATCGTTGATCGCCACGCGCAGCACATGGTGCTGCCAGGTGTGGCTGCGCAGAAAATGGAAACCGATGCGGGTTTCCTCGACGTAGGTGGGGCTGGCGTAGTTCATGCGATGCCGGTCGGTTGAATAGGGTAAAGCGAAGAAGGGAAGGGCAAGCCGTTCATGCCAGATGGCGCTCCACCGCGCTGACCAGGGCTTGCGGTGAGACCAGCTGCATCTCGCCATCGCCAATGTTGACCGCGACCTGCACGGTGCTGGCACGGGTCATCCGTTGGCCCGTCTCGGCATCGCTGACTAGGTAATGGATCTTCAGCCGATTCTTCCATTCCGCCAGATCGGCGCGTATCCGCAGACGTTGACCGAACCGGGCGGCGCGCACGTAGCGCAACTGCAGATCGATCACTGGCCACACGTGGCCGGCGACTTTCATTTGCGCGTAGTTGTGACCAAGTCGGTCAAGCAGCGCACAACGGGCGATCTCCAGGTATTTGACGTAGTGGCCGTGCCACACCACGTCCATCGAATCGACGTCGAAGAACGGCACGACCACTTCGGTATCAACGTGCAGTACGCCGCGGCTGCGCATCGGGTTCTCCAGGCAGTGGGTGGGGTGGCGACGATGAAGTCGGCGATGGCCAATAGGGATAAAAGTTGAACCACTGCAACGGCGCCAGCAGGCAAAGATGCGCGAGCCGTTCGGCGTAGCGCTGCGCCCAGCGTTGGATCGTCGCTTCGCGCTGGCCACGTTCCCAGCTGGGCGCTTCGATGAAGGGTTCGAGCCGGATCTGATAGCGGCCATCGATCTTCAGGCAACACAACAGATTTACCGGGCAACGCAGCAGCCCCGCCATCAGCCAGGGGCCTTGCGGAAACGGAGCGGAGTGGCCAAGAAAATCCACCATCACGCGGCGACCGTCGTGCAACGGTACGCGATCACCAGCGATCGCCAGCCACTCGCCGCGATCCAGTCGCTGCGACAAATCGAGCATCAGCGCCGCGTCCATTTCGCTGACCTGCAGCAAGCGCAGACCGCGGTCACCGGCTTCGCCCTGCAGTCGATGGAAATGCGCAACATGGTGGGTGTGCACCAGCACGTTCAGAGGGACCTGCTCACCCAGTTCGGCCAAGGCACGGCAGACGTCCAGATTGCCCAGGTGCGTGCCCACCAGGATTTGTCCGCGCTTGCCGTTTTGACTGAGCAACAACTGATCGCGCACTCCCGCAGGGTCGTGCAAATGCACCTGTTCCGGCCGCAACTTGCCGCCCCAGACGTCGAGCCGGTCCAGCAGGCTGTCGGCAAAGGCCATGAACTGGCCAAACACGCTGCGTAGCCGTGGACGCAGTTCAGCGCGACCACTCCACTGGGACAGATAGTCCTGATACTGCCGCACGTTGCGCCGTGCCTGTCGCCCGAACACAAAGAAATACAGCACGATCAGATACAAAACCGGCGTCAGTGGGCGACGCCCGAGGTGGCGCACGGCGAGCGCGGTAAGCTTCATCAGCACAAAGCTGCCGCGTTCCTTCTGCGTGGCCCAGTGTTGTGGGCGAGCGCTGCCATCAGCCATGGGAGTGCTCCAGGCATAGACGGCCAGACGACGCGTGCGCTCCACCCAGCTGATAGGCGAAGTGCAACTTGCCACGCGCTGCATCCAGGCGCAGGGTGAGTTCGACTTCGTCGCAGGGACGCAGTAGCTGCTGGAACTTCAGCGACTCCATTTCGCGGCATTGCAGTGATGTCCGCAGCCGGGGTGCGGCCAGCGCCAGAGCCCAGCCGACCTGCAGTACGCCCGGCAACACCGGTGCCTGCGGAAAGTGGCCGTCGAAATGGATCAGTTCAGGCGGAAGATGCAGCGAGAGCGTCCAGACGCCATCCTGTTCGCGTTCCTTCCATGGAGGCACATGATCGGGCCTTGGCGATTGCAGCAGCGCATCGAGTGCGTGTGGCGAAAGATCGTCAGGTAACGCATCACACACACGCCAGAACTTCGGTGACGGGACGCTACGTTCATCGGCGTCGGTCTGCACCTGCTCCAGCAGCGTCTGTCGGCCATGCTGGCGCAGTGCATCGATACCGTCGGCGTTGATTACCAACAGAACGCCGTCGACCGTTTGGCCGGCATGCGCACTGGCCAGCCAGCGATGCCCGGCAAGGCGTAAGGCCAGTGCATGCAGTGCGCTATTCACGCGTACATCCTGCGCATGCGCTTGCGCAGCATCCACTCGCCGGCGAACAGCGCACCCATGATGAAGTAGGCGATCAGGCCGTTGTACAACGTCCACCACGCTATCGGCGCCCACAGGGTCAGCGCTGCAGACATGCTGCCGTTGAACACGAAGAAGCCCACCCAGACCCAGGTCACCTTGCGCGTGTAGATGACGGCGCTGTCGGGAAAATTCGGCTCGCGCAGGCGCGCTATGCGTTCGATGAACGTCGGTCCGTAAATCAGGCTTAGCCCGAAAGCCACCAGTAGCAACGCGCTGATCAGGGTCGGATACCAGCGCAGCAAACTTGCCTCGCCACTGAGCGCCAGCAAGGCGCAATATGCCAACGCCGCGCCGACCATCCAGCGGCCACCAGGCTCGCGCAACAACTTGGGCGCACGGATCAACCAGATCGCACCGAGCACCAGTGCGAACATGGGCGGCGATACTTTCTCCATGCCGAAGTACACGACAAACGGATACAGCAGCCCGGCCAGCGGTAGCAGAATGGTGGTCAGCTGGCGCATGCGGTTCGTTGGGCGTCGACGTAGGCGGCCAGGCTGGCAATGGTGGCGAAGTGCTGGCTCGCGTGCTTCGCGTTCGATTCGATGCGGATCGCGTAGCGTTTTTGCAGCGCCAGCGCGAGCTCCAGTGCGTCGACCGAGTCCAGCCCCAGCCCTTCGCCGAACAACGGCTGGTCAACCGGAATATCGGTTGCTGCCAGATCTTCCAGGTTCAGCGTGTCGATGATCAGCTGGGCGATTTCCTGCTCCAGCGCCGCCTGCTCTGGCGGGGATGGTTCCAAAGTATTCACGATGCGATGAGCTCCCTGAGAAAGAGTTGGTGCAGATGTTCGTTGAGGCGGCGCGCCGCGATCGGCATCGGCGTGTCGACATTGAAGGGCGTGGGGTCGATGTCCGCGCCCACGCGCAGACACACTTGAAAGCGGCGGTCCGGAATGCGGTACCACGGTTCGGCCTTGGTCAGCGTGGACGGTTCCACCGTGATGAACACGGGCGTGACGACGCGCGCGCCGCGCAACGCGATGGTCGCCGCGCCGCGATGGAACAGCGGCGGCTGTCCTGGCATGGTGCGGGTGCCTTCGGGAAACATCACCAGACATTGTCCGTCGCGCAGCACGTCGGCCGCGCTTTCCAGCATTTCCGGACTGCCGTTGTTGCTGATGTATTGCGCCGCGCGCAAGGGACCGCTGGTACACGGGTTGCTCCACAGCTTGGCCTTGACCACACAGTTGGCGTCACGGATCTGCGCGATCAGAAACACCACGTCGATCAGTGACGGATGGTTGGCAACCACCAACTGTCCCGGCTGTCCCAGCCGCTCCACACCTTCGACGCGAAAATCGAGAACGCGAGTGCGATGCATGAACGAGGCGTGCAATTGCAGCGCGTGACTGATCGCCGCGCGGGCGCGGCGACGCTTGGTCAGCGGATCGCCCCGCATGCAGGCAAGCAAGGGGAAAACCAGCAAGCGCAATACCAGGCCGCCCAGACCAAAAAACACGAAACTCGCGCCGGTCGCGAACAGCCGCCACAACCAGACGTCGCCGCGGCGACTCAGCGGGTACGTTGCCAGTTCCATCGACGTGTCTTCCATACGTGCTCCAGGGCAGGTTCGTGCATAAGTAGCGCACGCAGAAAATTCAGTGCATGTGGCCAAGTACCGGGCGCACCGTCACCGGTTTGTCGGCCGAGTTCGAGCTTCCAGCCTGTGTCCGCCGGCGAGTCCGTGGTCGAATCGATGTTCCCCAATCGCAAGGCCACAGCATAGGAGAACGGCACGTCGCTGATCCAGTTCGCGTAGGCCGGTGGCGGCTGTTCCTCAGCGATAACCACCAGTACGGATGACGCGCCTTCAGCCAGCAGCATCGCGCCTTCCAGCATGGCGTGTTCAAACGTATCAGCCTCACCGGCAATCGCTACCGACTCACCGCGCTGGCCACGCAGGATCGACCATTGGCCGGCGATCGCGTTGTGTACCGACAATCCGAACTTGGTGGGCGACAGTGGCTGCTCTTGTGCGACATCGGTAAGTAGCGCGAACGTGCAGGGCGTCTCGCCGTGGCGCGATGCAAACACGAACGGCAACTGCTCGTCCTCGCTGCACAAGGGCCACGCGACTTCCATCGTTATCCGCGCCAGCCGGCTGAGGCGTCGGCGCTGCATGGCGGGTAGGAACGTGCATGACGGCTGCTCGAGATTGTCAGGCACCCTGTGTGGTGCCTGCGCCCATGCCTGCCACGCTTGCACCGTCTCCAGGCCCGGTGCCCAGGCGCGCCATTGTTCGATACGAACATTCGTCATGTGCCGTCCCCCACATGCCGGCGAAACAGCAGCGACGCACAGCTGCCGCCGAAACCGAAGCTGTTCGAGAGCACGCTGTCGATGCGCTGCGAGCGGTTCACAGTCAGCAGTGGTGCATCGGCGAAGGCCGGGTCGGGGGTGATGACGGGCGTGCCCGCGGCGAGGAAGTCGTGCTCCATCATCAGCAGTCCGGCAATCGCATCCAGTGCGCCAGCGGCGCCCGGCGCGTGCCCGCTCTGCCCCTTGATCGACGACAGCGGCGGTACCGGCATGTCGTATTCGGCAAACACCGTAGCTATCGCGCGCCACTCCGCAAGGTCACCTTGTGGCGTGGAGCAGGCGTGGGTGTTGATGTAGTCGGGCAGGGCGCCATCGGCCTGCTTCAGCGCCTGCCGCATCGCGCGGGCGATGCCATCGGCACCCGGGCCGACCATGCTCGCGCCATCGGTGCACGCGCCGTAACCCGCCACTTCGGCCAGGACACGCGCACCACGCGTGGTCGCGTGTTCCATCGATTCCAGCACCAGCACACCGGCGCCGGCGGCCAGCACGAAGCCGTCGCGGTCGCGATCGTAAGGGCGTGAGGCAAGTTGTGGATTCGGGTTGCCCGATAGCGCGCCCATCGCATCGAACAACATCGCCGAGCTGTCGTGCAGCTCATCGGCGCCGCCGGTAATCACGATGTGCTGCTTGCCCAGCTGGATCAATTCCATCGCGTGGCCGATCGCATGCGTCGCGCTGGTGCAGGCCGAACTCACGGTATAGCTCGCACCACCGATATCGAACGCATGCGCCAAGCTGGCTGACAGACTGCTGCTCATGGCACGAGGCACAATGAAGGGCGACAGCTTGCCGATACCCTTGATACGAAAACTATCGAGTGCGTGCTCATGTTCGCTCATCGCGGCACCGCCGCCGAGCACAAGTCCACAATCCTCTGCATGCAGCGCGTCTATCGACAACCCGGCCTGGGCGATCGCCTCCTGTATCGCATGCCAGGTGTACAGGCCGGGGTTGGTCAGGAAACGGCGCAGCTTGCGCGGCAACTCCGCTAGCGCTGCAATATCCACCGGGCCGCCGACTTGGCAGTGCATGCCAAGACGAACAAAACCATCCATCGTGCGCAAGCCACTGCGACCGCTGCGCAGCGCATCCAGCATCGCAGCGTTGTCATTGCCCAGGCAGGAGACCGAGCCCATGCCAGTGACCACTACTCGTGGCAGACCGCGCGCGTTGTGCAGATGCGATCGCATCAATCGATCATCCTGAAGATCAGCGAAGTGTTGATGCCGCCGAACGCGAAGTTGTTGCTCATCACGCAATCGGTATCGATAACCCGGCCGCTGCCCATGATGTGATCGAGCTCGGCACATTCAGGGTCGACGTCGACCAGGTTGATGGTGGGTGCGAACCAACGCTCGCGCATCATGCGAATCGCCCACCACGCTTCGAGCGCACCGCAGGCACCGAGCGTATGACCCACATAACTTTTCATCGAGCTGACCGGTACACGCGAACCGAGGATGGCCGCGGTGGCATGGCTCTCGGCGACATCGCCCCGATCGGTGGCAGTGCCATGCGCGCTGACGTAGCCGATCGCCGAAGCGGGCAACTTTGCATCGTCCAGTGCCAGCTGCATGGCCACGGCCATCGTCTCGCTGGTCGGCTGCGTGATGTGACTGCCATCGGAATTGCAGCCGAAGCCGATCACCTCGGCGTGGATCGTCGCGCCGCGCGCCTTCGCATGTTCGTACTCTTCCAGCACCAGCGTGCTGGCGCCTTCACCGACCACCAGCCCATCGCGGCCGCGATCGAACGGGCGCGGTGTGAGTGATGGTTCGTCGTTGCGCGTGCTGGTGGCGAACAGCGTGTCGAACACCGCCGCGCCCGGGCCAGACAATTCCTCGGCACCACCGCACAGCATCAACTTCACCTTGCCTTGCTGGATTGCCTCGTAGCCGTATCCGATCGCCTGACTACCCGACGTGCACGCGCTGGAGGTGGGAATGATGCGGCCCTTGAGGCCGAAGAACACGCCGACATTCACCGCTGTGGTATGCGCCATCATCTGGATATAGCTGGTGGCCGTCACGCCTTGCATGGAACCGGTGTCGAGCATGCGCCCGATCACGCGCACCGGTTCGATACTGCCACCCGACGAGCCGTACGCCACACCCATGCGGCCATCGCGAATGCTAGGGTCGTCGCACAAACCGGCATCGAGCAGGGCGCGTTCGCTGGCGGCAACAGCGAGTTGCGCCACGCGGCCCATCGAGCGCACGTGTTTGCGCGGCCAGTCAGGCAGTTGAAAATCATCGACCGGGCAACCAAGCCGGCCGTTCAGCGCGTCGAAGTAATCCCATTCGGGCATGCGTCGTACGGCGTTGCGGTACTCGCGCAAGCGAGTGTGGATTTGAGTCCAGTCGTGACCCAGCGCCGTAACGCCGCTCATGCCGGTAATGACGACGCGCTTCATCGCGGCAATGTCCTTGTCGAAAGAAGAGTGCTCATCGTGGATCAACCTCGCGCGCAGGCATGCTCGCCGGCACCAGCAAGGCGGTGAAGCCGATGCCGAGCAGCAAGGTAAGACCGAATTCGCGCAAGGCCGGCATCGAACTCAAGGCCAGCAGGCCGAACGACAGCAGGGCAGTGATCGCCGACAACAGCACGCTCGCGTAGACGGCGCCGGGTCGATGCGCAGCATGCGGTTCGCCCTCATGCAGAAACACCGCATAGTTCGCGCCCACGCCCAGCACCAGCATCAGCGCCATCCAGTGGAACAGCGTGAGCGGATGTGCGAGATAGCCGAGCGAGGCCAGAGTGAGCCCGATGCCGCACAGCGGCGGCAGCAGTACGCGCGGTGCGCGGCGCCAGCCGTAGCGCCAACCGAATACCGGCACGATCAACAGCACAGCCGCTAGCAGCCACACGCTGGCATAGCGGCGATAGGTGCCGAATAACGCCGACACGCTGCCCGCCTTGTCCACCATCTGCACGCCTGGCAGGCCAGTCGCAGCGCGACGCAATACGTCGGAATCGTCCTGGCCTTGCGGCAGCACCAGCGATCCGTAGCCGTGCGCACTGTGTGTTAGCCATAAATAGCGGAACGGCGTGGCGGCCGGTGTATTCAGCCATGTCTGCAGATCGATCGGCGTACCCGGCCACGCGGCGAGATACGCCGCGATGGCCGGCGCACGAAAGCCCGCATCGGCCAGCAGCTTCTGCATGCGTTCCGGATTGGCCATCAACGGTGCCAGCAGCAGCTGATTCGCATGTTGTCGCTGCTGCGAAGGCAACATGCCGGCGAGGCCGAGCCAGCTCTGCAACTGGTTCTTTTCCACCATCGATTGCAAACGCTGCTCCAGCGCTTCTTCGCGCTGCAGGGTCTGTTCGATGCTGTCGCCCTGCACCAGATAAAACTGACTGTTGTTGCCCAGACCGGCGATGTCGCGGATCTGCGCATCCTGCGCGGCCAGTGCTGTGGGAGGCGCGATCAACAAGTGAACGTCGTCGTCGTGACTCAGCCGCCACCAGCCCGGTATCGCAATCAACATCAGCAATACCAGCGCGAATACGCCGCGCCGATTTGAGCCGTAGCGACGTACACCGTTTTGCAGCGCCAGCGCACAGCGCACCGGCAGCGACGAAAGCGGTCTCGCCGGCCGCTGCAGCAAGGCCGGCAGCAACCAGAACACGCTGAGGCACGCAGCAAGCATGCCGCTCATCGCGAACACCGCCATCTGCCGTAACGCGGGAAACGGCACCAGGCCGAGCAGCGCGTAACCCAACAGCGACGTACCCAACGCAAGCAGCAACGCGGGGCGTACCTGACGCAAACCCTTCGCTGCTTGCCAGCCCTGGCCGGCGTTCGCGCGTGCGCTCAGATATTGAATGGAATAATCCACGGCCTCGCCAAGCAGCGCAGCGCCGAAAACGAGGGTGAGCAGATAGATCTGGCCGAACACCAGCAGCGTGACAGTGGTGGCGGCAATTACACCCACTGCAGTGGACAGAAATGCCAGCAACAGCGGACCGGGCGAACGAAACACACCCAGCAACAACAACGCGATGCCCACCGAAGAAATCCAGCCAACCATATGCACGTCGTGCTCGGCACCAGCACGTGCCGCAGCGGCATAGAAAACCGCGCCGGTACGCAGTACGTGAGTTCCCGGATAATCGCGCTCAATAGTCCGCTCTGCGAGATCCAGTGCCGCGAGTGCCTGACGTTGCACGGTGTCGTCGTACGACGAGCCGTGCAACGTGGCAGTGACCATCACATAGCTGCGGTTGTCGCGATGCGCCGTGAGCAGGTTGTCCTCAGGCAGCAGTGCCGAGCGCGTCCACGGTTGCTGATCCTGCCAGTGCTGCAGCCAGCCGAACGGGTCGTCCTGCAAAGGCACGCCGACGCTGGTGAGAAACGGCTCATTGAGATGCCGCGCCAATGCCTGTGCCGGATCGTAGTCAGCGCGTGACAAGGCGGCGCGGTCCGCGTCGGACAGAAACATGAAACGATGCGAAAGATACGGCGCAAGGAACTGCTGCAGATCGAACGGCGGCAGCTCGGCGAGTACCGATTCAAAAATTTTGTCGTGCGTCAGTGCCACACCCAACGCACGCGCCGCGGCCTTGGCGCGATCGTCGTCGGCGTTCTCCACCAGCAACACCATGCGATCGCCGTTGGCGTGCGCCAACTGCTGCGCTGCGATTTCAGCGATAGGGTCGCGTTCCGTGTTCGGCAACATAGCCAACAAATCGGTCTGGATCGGCAGATTGCCGCGACCGAACAGCAGCCACGCACCAAGCGCGGCGATCGCCAGCGTCGCTGCAGCAAACAGTCCGGCGCGCATCCACAGAGCCTGCCGACTGCTCATGGTGCGCCGAGTGCGTGTTGTTCCAGCGGGCTGAGTGCACCGGCGACGCGGGTGCCGTTGAAACGGATACGCGTGCTGCTGCCGTCCTGCATGTCGATGCGTATGCCTTGCAGAAAAGCATCGCCGTTCAGTTCGATGCTGGTCAGCACATGCGCCATGCGTTCCTGCTTCGGCGTGAAGTGCAGTGTCCACTGCGCCGCTGTGCCGCTGGCTTGCAGATCGAACTGGCGCAGCACTTCATCCGGCTGACCGGACAGCATCGATTGCAGCATCTGCGAAACCTGGCTGACCCCACGATCGCTGCGCATCGGCTGCAACTGTCCCTGTGCATCGACGCGTGCACTGTGGCTGCCGGTCAACGCAAGGGTTTCCTGGTAAGGCGCCTGCACCTGCCACAACATGCCATGGCCGAGTACAAACAGTAGTTGCCCGGAACTGACCTGTGGCTGCGATAACGCGGGATTCGATCGGGTCTGGCTGAACTCCGCACGCACGGCAGCGTGTTGCGCAAGTTCGGCAAGCACGCTCTTCAGCAAGGCAGCGTCGTTTGTTGCCGCGTTAGCGGCAAAGCCAAAACAGCAAAATACAAAAACGATCAGGCGACGCATGCGCGTTCTCCTCGCAAGCGTCGCCATAGCAACCCTGGTGCGCGCGGCAGCATGCCCAGCAACAGCCGTGTATGCATGGCCGAGATACGCAGGTTGTCGTGCAGCATGCGGAAATGTGAAAGACCGTTTTCCGGATAAATCACGTGAGTGGAAAGGTTGCGCATCGGTACGCCACGCCACGCGAGCCTCACCGCCATCTCGGTGTCGAAATCCATGCGCGATGGCAGCGGCGCGCGCGCAATCTCCGCGCAGGTGCTGGCCAGTGGATACAGCCGATAGCCGCACATCGAATCGCTGATCGCAAACGACAGCGTTTCGATCCAAACAAAAAAGTGAGTGACGTAACGTCCGTAAAGCCGCACACGTGGCACGCTGTCGTCGTAAACCGCACGGCCGCAGATCAAGGCTTGTGGATGGGTGCGGGCTTCAGCAAGAAAGTTCGGTACGTCGGCGGTGTCGTGCTGGCCGTCGGCATCGATCTGCAGTGCGTGGGTGTAGCCCGCTTCACGCGCAGCGAGCAGGCCGGTGGTGAGTGCACGACCCTTGCCCTGGTTGTGCGGCAGACGCAGCAGGTGAATGCCGGACACATCGCGAACCAGTGCATCCAGCACGTCGCGCGTGGCGGCATCGCTGCCGTCGTCCACGATCACCACTGGCAGCTCGTACGCGCGCAAAACCTGTACCGTGCGTGCGATGGTGTCTTTATGGTTGTAGATGGGAATCAGCGCGCAGGGCGCGAAGACTCCAGCAACCGTTGCGCCTGCGTGCATGAGTACGGCGACGGTCGAGGTCAGCGGTCGAGCAGTGCGTGCACCGTGGCGATCACATCGCCCACCGTACGCACGTTCTTGAAATCCTCGGGCTTGATGCGCATCCCGGTCATGTCCTGCACCTGGATCGCCAGGTCCACCGCATCGATGCTGTCCAGCTCCAGGTCGGTGAACAGATGGGCTGCCGGCGTGACTCGTGTCGGCTCGATCTCGAAAGTGTCCTGCAACACTTTCCTTAGCCTGACCAGAATGTCTTCGTCGCTGATTCCCGCTGCCATCATCGTGCTCATAACTTCTCTTGCCCTGATCGGTTCCGTGTGCGCCGGTTGCCGGTCGGGTTGTCGTCGAGCGCAGACACGCGCCTGGGACGACGGCATCCCGAGCCTGGTACCAGCCTTGTGATAATCAGCCTTGGCCGATCTGCCCGCGAAGCGGGCCCCCATTAAGCAAGCTTTGCCTTTCTGGGCAAAGCCTTACAGATTGTCGCAACAATTTGCATAGTAACAGAACCGTGGCCCGGATGGCTCCGGCGGTACGCCTCATGGCAGCTGCGCGCCGGCATAAAAAAAGCCGCCGGCGTACCGGCGGCTTTCATTTCATCAGCCCGGTACTTACTGACCGCGCATGCGGCCCTGGAAGCGGGTGCCGTTGTTGCCCATGTGCGGCAGCTTGATCTTGCCGATCGCGCTGATGCGCTCCTCGGCCAGGCGGTCGGCCGCCAGGTAGGTCGGCACGTTCTGCGTCTTGGAGATTTCGAAGATGCGTCCCAGGTTGTAGTAGATCGTGCGCATCATGCGCATCGCACGCTCGCGGTTGTAGCCGTCGATCTCCAGCGAAACGTTCATCACGCCACCGGCATTGACCGCGTAATCCGGCGCATAAAGCACGCCACGACGGGCCAGTTCGTCACCGATCTCGTCGGTAGCCAGCTGGTTGTTCGCGGCGCCGCAGATGATCTTCGCCTTGATGCGGTCGATCGTCTGCGCGTTGACGGTGCCGCCCAGCGCGCAGGGCGAATACACGTCGGCGTCGACGTCGTAGATCTCGTCCAGGCCAACAGCCTCGCAACCCAGCTCATCGACGCAGCGCTGCACGGCATCCTTGTTGATGTCGGTGACAAACACCTTCGCACCCTGTTCGCGCAGCAGCTTGATGAACTCACTGCCCACGTGGCCGGCGCCCTGCACGGCGTAGCTGTACTTGCCCACATCTTCGTTGCCGTGCTTGAACTGCAGCGCGGCCATCAGGCCCTGCAGCGTGCCGTACGCAGTGAACGGCGACGGATCGCCCGAACCGCCATGCACCTGATGCACGCCGGTCACGTATTCGGTTTCACGGAACACGTATTCCATGTCGTTGACGTCGATGCCGACGTCCTCGGCCGTGATGTAGCGGCCGTTCAACGAGTTGACGAAACGGCCGAACGCGCGGAACAGCGCTTCGGATTTGTCCTTGCTCGGATCGCCGATGATCACGGCCTTGCCGCCGCCCAGGTTCAAGCCGGCCACGGCGTTCTTGAACGTCATGCCGCGCGACAGGCGCAGCACGTCGTTCACCGCCTCCTGCTCGGTCTTGTACGGCCACATGCGCAAGCCGCCGAGCGCAGGGCCCAGCACCGTATTGTGGATCGCGATGATGGCCTTCAGTCCGGCGTCCTTGTTATGGCAAAAGACGACTTCTTCGTGACCGGTTTTGGCGATGGTTTCAAAGATCATTGGACCGGTTGACTCCATGATGCAAGGTGCCTGACGGCATCTCTAGAGGATTGGCGGGGAGGGGAAGCAATAGC
>Ga0302232_10000362_pt1 | contig 34198 bp, 26 predicted proteins | sample II_Palsa_N2_3_FD_193575 | JGI IMG/M metagenome (GOLD analysis project Ga0302232, IMG submission 193575) | Peat permafrost microbial communities from Stordalen Mire near Abisko, Sweden - II_Palsa_N2_3 | ecosystem: Environmental > Terrestrial > Soil > Palsa > Peat permafrost | place: Sweden...
TCATGCGGCGCGGACCTGCGTGCTGCTCGCGCTGAGCGCGCTTGCAGCAGCGCTGCCGTCCTCGACGGCGGTCGAACGCATTCTGTACCTGCGTGGCTTCGTCAATGCCGTGCCTGACTTCGTGAACCACAGCCAGGTGATGGATGAAGCCTCTTCGCTGCTGCATGAAATCTTCGGCGAAAACGGGCGGCACGCGAGGTCGGCACTCGGCGTCGCCGGCCTGCCGGGCGGCGGCCTCCTTGAAATCGAACTCACTGTCGCACTCGCGCACGGCGCCGTTCACGCGCAGGAACGCGTCGGCAACCCCAGCGAAGTCGGGCCACAACACACCAACGCACGCCACAACAAGACGCGGGATCGCCGCTAAACCGGCAGACCCGCCACGATCATTTACCTCGGAGAACACCATGAATCGTCGTCAACTGCTGCAACTCGGCCTTGCGGCCGGCCCCGTCATCCTGTTGTCCCGCTCCATCCAGGCGGCGGACGCCGAACTGGTGATCGGCTCCAACGTGGGCGCGCCGCCGTTCGCGTTCAAGCAGGGCGACAGTTACTCCGGCTTTGACGTCGAGGTCTGGAGCGAAGTCGCCAAGGGCATGAACCGTAAATGGCGCCTCCAACCCATGGAGTTCGGCGCACTGATCCCGGCACTTCAGACGCACAACCTGGACGTGATCGTCTCGCAGCTTTTTATCAAACCCGAGCGCCAGCAGGTTATCGACTTTTCCACGCCGTACTATAAAAGCGGCCTGATTGCGCTGACGCGTATCGACAACGCCACCATCCACACCCCGGCCGATCTCGACGGCAAACACATCGGCACCGAAACGGGTACGGTCGCGGTCGGCTACGTCAAGGATCACTACAAAGACGCTACGCTCGAGCAATTGCCGAGTATCAACAATGCGCTGCTGGCGCTGGAAGCCGGCCGCACCGATGCGGTCGTCTACGATAAGCCCCTGTTGATGTACTACGCCAACACCGCCGGGAAGAACAAGGTCAGAGTGATTCTGCCGCCCCTGGAGGGCCTCGATGTGGGCATGGGCTTCCAGAAGGGCAGCCCGCTGGTCGCGGCGGTCAACCTTCAGCTCGCCGCCATGAAGGCCGACGGCCGGCTTCAGGCGCTCAACCAGAAATGGTTCGGCGAGGCGTCGTCATGAGCTTTGACTGGGCGGCTGTCGTTGCCGCACTGCCGGACCTCTTGCTGGGTCTTCGGCTCACGCTCCTGATCGCTCTAGCCGGGTTGGTCGGAGGCATCGTGCTCGGCGTTCTGGCAGGCGTGACGCTGACTTACGGCAGCCGGCTCGCAGCGTTGCCGGCGCAGGTCTATGTCGCCCTGATCCGCGGCACGCCTATCGTGGTTCAGGTGATGTTCGTATACTTCGCCCTGCCGATCATGATGGATATACGCATTAGCGCAACCAGCGCCGCCATCATCACCTTGATCGTCAATTCCGGCGCGTATAACGCGGAAATCATCCGGGGCGCGCTCGACGGTGTTCCGGGGGGATTGCGCGAGGCGGGCCTCGCGATGGGCCTTCGTTTTCATACCGTGCTGGCGCATGTCATCACACCCATCGCCTTCAGGCGCGCACTACCGGCGATGGGAAACCAGTTCGTCAACCTGGTCAAGGACACCTCGATCTTTCTCGTCATCGGCGTCGGAGAACTGACCCGCCGGGGACAGGAAATCATGGCCGAGAACTTTCGGGCGGTGGAAATCTGGACTGCGGTGGCGATCATCTATCTGCTCGTGATCAGCCTGCTTGCGCTGGGTCTGCGAGTGCTCGAACGGAGAGTACGTTTGCCATGAGCATGATCGAATTTCAGCAAGCCTCTAAACGATTCGGCCCTCATGTCGTTCTGCAGCCACTTGATCTCACGATCGAGGACGGAGAGGTTGCCGTTATCGTCGGGCCTTCCGGCTCCGGCAAATCGACTATGCTCCGTTGCATCAACGGACTGGAAACCATCAGCTCCGGCAACCTGCTGGTCGACAACATCAGCGTGCTGGGCTCCGCACGCGACGTCAGGCGCATCAGGCTCGAAGCGGGCATGGTGTTCCAGCAGTTCAATCTGTTTCCGAACCTGACGGCGATGCAGAACGTCATGTTCGGCCCGATCCGGGCACGTGGTCAAACGAGGGCCGAAGCGCGTGAGATCGCCGGCGCGCTGCTGCACAAAGTGGGTCTTTCGGAACGCATGCATCACTATCCGTCGCAGCTTTCAGGCGGTCAGCAGCAACGCGTGGCGATCGCGCGGGCGCTCGCCGTCCGGCCAAAGCTGATGCTATTCGATGAACCCACTTCGGCACTCGATCCGGAATTGCGCCAGGAGGTCCTCAAGGTCATGCAGACGCTCGCCGGCGAGGGCATGACCATGGTCGTCGTCACGCATGAGATGGGCTTTGCGCAGCGCGTGGGCTCGCGCCTGCTCTTCATGGAAGGCGGCCGCGTAGTGCACGACGGCAATCCCGTGGAGATGCTGTCGACGCCGCCCGGAGAGCGTTTCCGCGAGTTTCTTCAACATGTTCATTGATGGCGTTGCACTTCACGCACGCACGCACGCACGCACGCCATAGGAGTCTGCAGTCGAAATGATCTCGTCACGCTTTGAAACCGACTACGGCTTTCGCCGGGACAGTGTCCGGCACGACAACTGGCGCGAAGCACCATGGAATGTCTGGGCCTTTCGTCATGTCCACGAAATCATCCCGACAGCGCGAATTCCCGCCACGCCGGGTCTTGCCGAAGAACCCAAGGTCAGTGCCGACGCCCTGAGCGAACACGAACTCGTGGTCCACGGCGAACGACGCACGGTCGCGTCGATCCTGCGGCGGACCTCGACCGATGCCATCACGGTGATGCGAGCCGGACGTTTCGTCGCCGATTTTCATGCGCCGAACTTTACGCTGCAAAGCCGCCATATTCTTTTCTCGGCCAGCAAGTCAGTCGCGGGGCTGCTCGCCGGCATGCTGGTCGGCGACGGTCTGCTGGACCCTGACGCGCCTGTGACGCAATACGTGCCGGAACTCGTGCGCTCGGCCTTCGGCGACGCCAGCGTCAGGCACGTTCTGGATATGCGAACCAGCCTCGCGTTCAACGAGGACTATCTCGATTCGAACGGCATCTACGCACGCTATCGGCGGGCTGGCCTGCTGGACCCGCGCCGCGAAGGCGAGCCGCCGGAGACGGTGATCGACCTGCTCGCCTCCCTGACCAAAGGTGCGGGCGAGCATGGCGGCCCGTTCCATTACTGCTCGCCCAACTCGGACGTGCTCGGCCTCGTGATCGAGCGCGCCTCGGGTCAGCGCTACGCCGACTTCGCGGCCACCCGTCTCTGGCAACCGCTGGGGTTACGGCAGGACGGTTGCGTCACGGTCGACATCGCCGGCACGGCACGCTCAGGCGGCGGCTTATGCATGACCGTGCGCGATCTGGCGAGGATTGGCGAACTGGTGCGTCTCGGCGGTATGATCGACGGCCGCAGGCTGATACCGGCGGACTGGATGACCGATACGCTCACGGGCGGCAGCGCAGAGGCATGGCGACAAGGAAAGTTCTCAAGCTGGCTGCCGAACGGCAAGTACCGCAACAAGTGGTATCAGGTCGGCAACGTCAGCGGAGCATGCTTTGCGATCGGCATTCATGGCCAGTGGCTCTATGTCGATCCGCGACGCGAGACGGTGATCGCCAAATTCTCGTCGCAACCCGATCCGACCAGCGACGAACTCAAGCTCCTGAATCTCGCATTGTTCGAAGCGATTGCGGCGATGACGTGAGGTAGTTCAGCCGTCAGTCGACACCGTCACCGCCTCCCATTCCCGGATCTCGCTCTCCAACGCGAACAATTTGTCCCTCACGAGCCCGAGCGCATCGCTACCGAGCAGAAGATGCGTGGGAGGGCAATCCGCGGCGATTGCGGCGAGCATCGCGCGTGCCGCCTTTTGCGGATCGCCCAATTGCTTGCCGCTCTTCTCCTCACGCGCTTTGCGGATGGGGTCGAAGACCCGGTCGTAATCCGCAATCGAACGGGGCGTTCGTGTCATCGAGCGACCCGCCCAGTCGGTGCGAAACGAGCCTGGCGCGACGGCTGTCACGGCGATGCCGAAAGGCTTGACCTCTTTGCCAAGCGCCTCGGAGATGCCCTCCAGCGCGAATTTGCTTCCACAGTAGTAAGTAATCCCTGGCATGGTGATATAGCCGCCCATCGACGTGATATTCAGAATGTGGCCACGTCTGCGCTCACGCATCGAGGGCAGCACGGCTTTTATCATGGCGACCGCGCCGAACACATTCACCTCGAACTGTCTGCGCATCTCGGACAACGGCGATTCTTCCATGACGCCTTCGTGCCCATAGCCGGCATTGTTGACCAGAACGTCCACGGGTCCGACGGTCGCCTCGATTTCCGCCACGATGCCGTTGATGGCGTCGCAGTCGGTCACGTCAAGTACCCGTCCAAAAGCCGCGCCCGCAGACAGATACTCGAAATCAAGCTTCGCCTGCGCACTTCTCACAGTACCGACGACCTTGTGCCCCGCCGCCAGTGCCTCTTGTGCGAGCGCACGGCCAAAGCCGCTGCTGACGCCAGTGATGAGCAGAATTTTGCTGGATGCCATTGAAGCTTCTCCCGGATGTTGTCTGGAGAGTGCATACTAGTCTGAACGGAGAAGCTATCTAAGCCAGATTCCGCTATTTTTATTGCCTAAAGCTATGAATGCCAAGCGGGCCGCCACCCACAATCCCGACCTCTCCCCGCAAAGCCAAGACCGCATGATTGCGTTGCTCCGTGCGTTGGCGCCCGAGGAGGGCTACAACCTCACGGCGCTGCCGAGCGTCCGCATCCTGCGTTCAAACCGGCCCTTGTCACGCACGCCGGTTCTCTACGATCCCGGCATCGTGATCGTTTGTCAGGGTCGCAAGCGCGGCTATTTCGGCGACCAGCTCTATCTATACGACGAGCATCACTACCTGGCCGTGTCCGTGCCGGTTCCGTTCAGTATGGAAACCGAGGCAACCGAGGAGCGCCCGTTGCTCGCGCTGTACCTTCACCTCGATTTCACATTGGCCGCTGACCTGGCGGTACAGATCGACCGCGAAGGCGCAACGGAACAGGTGCAGGCGCCCCAGAGCATGATGTCGACGCCGATGGATGACGCGATGCAGGCGTCCGTGCTGCGCTTCCTCGAGGCGATGCAGCGGCCGCTCGAAGCCGCGGTATTGGGCCCGGGCCTGCTGCGCGAACTATATTTCCGCGCGCTTACCGGAGCCCAAGGGAGCTCGATGCGCGAGGCTTTGGCGATGAGAGGACAGTTCGGGCGGATAGGCAGATCGCTACGCCTCATCCATGCCGGCTACGCGCAGCCGCTGGACGTGATGCAGTTGGCCGAGGAAGCGGGAATGAGCATTCCCAGCTTCCACAGCCACTTCAGGTCGATCACACAGGTCTCGCCGATGCAGTACGTGAAGTCGACGCGCCTGCATCAGGCTCGCCTGTTGATGGTCCGTCAGGAACTGACCGCGGAGGCAGCCAGCCACGCAGTGGGTTACACAAGCGCGTCCCAGTTCAGTAGAGAGTTCAAGCGGCTTTTTGGCTTGACGCCAGCGGCGGAGACGAAGCGTATGCGCGAGAGCTTCGCCATTCCGGCAGCGTTCGACAATGCGACGTATGTCTCGTCACACTGAGTTTGGCATGCTTCGTTTTGACGCCGGATTTGTGTCGCTACTAACCTGCCATTTCCCCAGGCGCCAAGGTGCGCCACCTTCTTCGCATGCGCATCGTTGCGGATCTGTGTAAGAACCGGTACATCCTCCGCCGTTGCTCTGCGGATGTTTTTCGAGGTCATCGCTCGCATCTCCGTTGAAGAGTCTCTGTGAAGAAAAACCGCTCGTCTCTGTTTCGCCGCCAACGCAAAGCATTTCTTACAATGTAATATCAAGCGTCGCGGCTGCCCCCTGCGAGCGTTGTCACGGAACAGGCAAAAATTCCCGAACCACAACGTCGTGCCGCTGCGATCGTTCGGCATGCATATAGTCTTTCGCCTAGGTTATACCCGGAAACATTATCCTGGGCCCTTCAGGACGTGCTAAAAAGAGTCGATATCCCGGAAGGGCGACTAAAGGTCCGGTCCGGAGATTGGAGAATCCCACGCGGACTGTCGCACGGAATTCCGAGGTGAAAGTATGGAAAAAAAATTGCTCGTCGCGGTAGCCGCCGCGCTGGTGTCTTCCCTGGGCGCGCTGCATCCCGAATCCGCCCGTGCCGATGACGCTGCAGCCTCGGCCTACGAAGACTCGACCGTCGACGCGTCGCTCGATCGCGGCGAAGAACGCGTCTCCGCCGATGCGGAGAATCAGGCTCGCCTGAAAGACCTGAGGTATGCGTATTTCATCGGCTATAACGCGCGCGCCAGGGAGGACTCGAAATCCTATGCGACCTTGGGTGACGAGGTAAAGCATCCGCAGAAGCAGCTTGCCGCGGAAGCCATGCCCGCATCGCCGAAGCCAGTTGCCGAGCGGGTTGCCCCGCCAAGGCGAGTCGTGGCGCCAGCCGCGCCGCTAAGGCAGGTATCCGCGCCGGTCGCACCCGTGAAGCAGGTATCCGCCCCGGTCGCATTGCCGAAGCGGGTTGTTGCTGCGCGAGCCACGCCGTCCAGGCAGGTCGTTGCGCAGGCCGAGCCTTTACCGCTGAAGCGCGTTCCCGCGCAAGTCGCGCCCGTACCGCAGAAGCGTGTTTACGCGCAAGTCGAATCCGTGCCGACGAGGCGGGTCTCTGCGCCGGCCGCATCGTTGAAGCAGGTTTCGGTGCAGGTCACGCCGCCCAGGCGGGCTGAAGTGCAACCTGTGTCTCTGAAGCAGGTTTCTACCCGGACTACACCGCCGAAGCTGTTTGCCGCCGAGTCCGAGCCGCCGATACTGATTCCGACCCAAGCCGTGACGTCGTTGCCGGAACCCAAATCCGACAATGACGACGACGCGCAGGTGACGCAAAGCCGCGATGCGCAGAACACCCAGCGGGCGGCGCTGCAGTATCGGCGGGCCGATGAGGAATCGCAATACCCCGCGGAGCAAGGCACTCAAGCGGCGCAGAACCAGCAACCTCGGCAATATCAGAGTCGGCAGCCCCAGCAATACGCGCCGGCGCCGGCCTATAACCAGGTATCAACAGAGTCCCAGCAGTCAGGCGGGTACACCGGGCGGCAATACACGCCGCCGCCCCCGCCACCGTCTCGAACCGTTCAGGCGAACCAGTACACGCCTGCGCAGTACCAACCCGCTTACGCGCAGTCCGGCTACGTCCCCCGGCCGCCCGCTCAAGCCTCGGCGCAGCAGGTCCTCGTAGTGGGCCGGCCGCCCGCCTATCCGGCAGATGACGAGATGTACACGCCGCCTGAACTGCGGCGGCAGTACCCCACCGGTTCCGGCAACTGGAATCAAACCGTTTCCCAGTAAGGCCTCCCCTTTCCCGGCTAGCGAATGGGTTGCGGGTTCACAAATCGATTCACGCTCTGGTGACAACTGAGCAGCGTTCTGCGCTGCTCAGTTGTCGCTCGCCTTCCGCAACGTACTTGTCCGTCTCCTAAACCGCAGGACGGTCGCCATCTGCAGCAGCGGACGCGTCGAGCACCGGCGGATGCGTGACGATCGCCCGCAAGTCCACTTGGGTTTTGGACAGCGCTTGCAAATCAGGCTTCGGACGACGCAGCTCGGGCGAGCCTTCGCACACCGCCTCGACAGCATGCGCCGCGAGCAGCAATTCCAGGTCGCCGCGAAATCGGCCGATCATCTGCAGGCCGAACGGCATGCCGCGATGATCGGTGCCAACCGGCAGCGACAGCGCCGGATTGGTCGCGAGCGTCACCACGTAAGTTAGCGACAGCCACCGATAGTAATTTTCGAGCGCGACACCATTGATCGACTTGAGGTACGGTTGCGTCCAGGGAAACGGCGACACCGGAGTGGTCGGCGACAGGATCACGTCGTAGCGATCAAACAGCTTCTGAAATGCGCGGAAGATCAGCGTCTGCTCGTTGTGTGCACGCACGCAGTCCTTGAGCTGCAGGTTCGCGCCCATTTCGTAGTTCGCGCGCGGGTTCGGCCCGAGCAGGTCGGGATCTTTGTCATAGGCTTTCTGCAGGCTCATGACGAAGGCTTCCGCGCGTAGCACGTCGAAACAGGTGTGCGCGTCTTTCATCTGCACTTCGACAGGCTCGCAGACCGCAAAAGAGCTGCGCAGCGCTTCGATTTTTTTGCGAAACACCGCGCGGATCTCGTCATCCACTTCGCAGACGCCAAAGTCTTCGGTGTAACCGACACGCAGTCGCGACAGATCGGTGGGCCGTGCGCTGTCGATGGACGGCGGCATCGTGAAAGGGTAGCTCAACGGATCCGTGCCGGATGCGCCGGCGGTAGCGGCGAGTTGCAGCCATGTATCGGCGACGTCGCGTCCCATTGGACCGACGACTGCAAGAGGCGTCCAGCCAAGTTGCTTGCGCTCGCTCGGCACCAGCCCCGGCGAGGTTCGCAAGCCGACCACGCCGCATTTCGCAGCCGGAATCCGCAGCGATCCGCCTGTATCCGAGCCGCTGCACAGCGGCACCATATCGACTGCCAGCGCCGCCGCCGAGCCGCCCGACGAACCACCGGCATTCAGCTCCGGGTTGAATGGATTGCCGGTCGCGCCCCAGACCGGGTTGAAGCTGTTGGCGCCCGCGCCCAACTCCGGCACATTGGTCTTGCCGACGACAATCGCGCCCGCGCCGCGCAGGCGTTGCACCAGGGTGTTGTCTTCTGAGGGGACATTAGAACGGAACAGCGGCGAGCCGTACGTGGTCAGCACGCCCGCGGTTTCTTCGAGATCTTTGATGCCGATAGGCAGACCGTGCAGGATGCCTTGGCGATTGCCGTTTGCGAGATCGTGCTCGGCCTCGCGCGCTTCGGCACGCGCGCGGTCGAAGCAGGTCGCCGAGAACGCATTGATCTTCGGATTCAGCGTCTCGATCCGCTCGATACACGCGTCGAGCAGTTCGACCGGCGATATCTCGCGGGCATCGAGACGTTTTTTCAATTCGACTGCGCTTTGACTCACCAGCTCGTCTATATGGGACACGGTTCACTTACCTTTCGCTGCGTTGAAGAACGTTGCGAATAAATGTAGCCGAGTCGTGCGTACGCGGCTATTGACGAATATAGAAAGGCGATTTTCCTTTTGGACAACGGCAAGCTGTATGGGGGTCTATTGCGCGGAAGGCGCCGGCAACAACACGCTAACTGTTGCGATGAACGCTTCCACCAGCGGAGTCAAATCGCGGCGGGCCAACGTCTGCGCTTCGATATTGCGGTCGCTGACATGCAGTTCGGGCACGGGCAACGCCACCAGTTGACCGCGCGCGAGGCGGCTGCGCAGAAACAGTTCGCCGGAGAACGTAATCGCCTCGCCGGACAGCGAAAAATTGAGCAGCGTTTCGAGTGTCTCGCTGTCGAGCACGCTCTTGTAGTTGATACCCTCGCGGCTGCAATAGATGTCCAGCAACTGACGCAGCGTCGAATTCGGTCCTGGCAACGCCAGCGGATGTTCGAACAGTTCGCGCAAGGACACTTCACTGCGCCGCGCGAGCACATGGATGGGCGCGACGACGGCAAGCATCGGCGCGGGCTGGGAATACTTGACGTGGATGTCGCGGACCGGGCCGAGGCTAAACGTCAAGCCGAGATCGACTTCGGCTTCGCGGACCTGGCGCGTGACCACCGATGCGGGCGCCACCGCCAGGTTGAAACGTGCCGACGGATGGTCGCGACGGAATTGCGTCATCACGCGTGGCAGGAATTCGGCGGCGAAACCCTCGGTGCAGGCAATGCGGATGGTGGTCTCGGTATCGGTGCGCAATGCGTCCAGTTCGGCGCTGACGTGCTCGGCGTCAAGCAGCGAACGTCGTGCGTACGCAGCCAGCAATTCGCCCGCGCGGCTCGGCACCATGCTACGCGACTGGCGCTCGAACAGCGTTGCGTTCAGTTCGCTTTCGAGGCGGCTGATCTGACGGCTGACCGCTGAGGGCACCACATGCAGCTTTGTCGCGGCATCGCTGATCGAGCCGGTATTAACGACTTCGAGGAAATAGCGGACGGCGGCTTCTTGCAAGATGCGCGGATTCATTGGGCGTCGGGACAAGTGATCGACCGCTCAATGATAGCCCGGAGACTACGAGCTGGTGCTCTGGCCGTGCTCAGGCTTCCGCTTCGTTCGCAAGTTGCACGTCGCGGATTCTCGACGCGTTGATTGTCAGACTGACCAGCGTCGCCATCGCCGTGGATGCAATCAGGAACATGAACGCAGCGTCGTAGCTGTCATAGTGCGAGACCAGCAAGCCGATCACGAGCGGCGCGACGAACCCAACGCCAGCGACCATGCAAGGCCGGTCAGCGCGGTGAACAGCGACCAGAACGCAATCGACACCACCACCACGACCTTGCTGCCGAAGCGGTCGGCGAGCCAGCCGCCGGGAATCTGCATGATCGAATAGCTCAGATAAAACGCGCTGAGGATCACGCCGAGTTGCGCCGGATTCAGATGGAAATCGCCACCGATATGTACAAGCGACAACGATACGGCCGACCGGTCTATGTAAGAAATGCAGTAGCCGATATAGAGCGGGACAAAGACCAGCGTCCGTTTGGTGCGGGGTTCAGTTCCAGCAATCATTGTCCAGATCCGGTAAGAGCGCAGATGGGCGGCTGCCTGGGCGCGGCAGGCCTGAAGCGGCGTGTGTCGTGACGACAACGCCATTCCCGACGGTTCGAACCGATCGTATGGATCCAAAAACGGGCTAACAAGTGATAGATTCCGACGCCTCCTTTGCTAAAAAAGCAGGGTGCGGCAGTGCAGCTTCCAAGACCGGAGAAAGCGCAGCGCCCAGTTGCGGATGGAATGAAATCTGCTGGCTATCCTCGCGACCCAAATCGTAAAGGGAGCAGGCGGTGAGCCCATCACCAGTTCAGACGCGAGCCAACGACGAGGCATCCAGGTCACCATCGTCACGCAGCCTGCGCGGCCTTGATGGGCTCAACTTCCTGATGGCCGATGTGCGGGATGGCCTTGGCCCGTTCCTGTCCGTGTACCTCAAAGGCACGCAACACTGGGGTTCGGGCAACATCGGCCTCGTCATGGCGGCGAGCGGGGTCGCAGCAGCCATATGCCAGATTCCCGCGGGGTTGCTTGTTGATGCGGTTCGCGTGAAGCGCCTGCTGATCGCGATTTCGGGCTTGCTGGTGGGAATCGGATGTCTTTTGATCGCGTTCTTTCCAAAACTGCCGACCGTCCTGGCCGCACAAATTACACTCGGCGCCGCCTCCGCCATCATTCCCCCTTGCCTTGCGGCACTGAGCCTTGGCGTTGTGGGCCATCGGTTGCTGCCTGCCCGGATAAGCCGCAATGAGGGCTTCAATCACGCGGGCAACTTCGCAGCCGCCATTCTGGCGGGCGGTCTGGGGCAGTACGTTGGCGTCATCTGGCTGTTCTATCTCATCTGCGGATTTGCGGTCGCGAGCGCGCTCGTAGTTCTGCTTATCAAGCCGCAGGAGATTGACCACGAGCTCGCCCGGGGAGCCGAAGACACCTCAGATGCCGAGGGACATCACAGACCCGTGGCGTTCGCGGATCTGTGGAAAAGACGCGACCTCAAGGTGTTCATTGTCTCGGTCATCCTGTTTCACTTTGGCAATGCCGCGATGTTGCCGCTCGCCGGCCAGGTCATCGCGAAGGTTCACCCCGGCATGGATGTCGTCGCATTGAGCGCATGCATCATCTCCGCACAACTCGTGATGGTTGCCGTTGCCGCCACGGTCGGGCATGCGATGCGCAAAGGTGTCGGACGGAAAAAAATCTTCCTGATCGCGCTGGCCGTGCTGCCCGTACGAGGGGTCCTGTTCTCGATGACCAGTAGCCCTTATGCGGTGGTTGCCATTCAACTGCTCGATGGGGTAGCGGCGGGCATTTTTGGGGTCGTCGCTGTGGTCATTGCATCGGACCTGATGCGCGGCACCGGCCGGTTCAATCTTGCGCAAGGGCTCATGGCGCTGGCTGTTGGAATCGGCGCAGCATTGAGCAACATGACGGGTGGCTACGTTGTCGAGAAGTTTGGCTTTACGACAGGATTTCTGACGCTGGCAGCGATCAGCGTACTCGCGCTTTTATTCTTCGCCGCGTTTATGCCGGAGACCGGACCAGATGCAAAGGACACGCAGGCCCCGGGCGGACAGCTCGGCGACGCGACTGCAGTGCGGTAACAGCTTGGTCGTTCGTAGAACTAGCTAGCATCGTGACGCTGCCATTTGAACGAATCGCTCATGACATGCACGACCAGGCCATCAACCGGAATCGACTCCACCGAGCCGCACCACGCAGCGGGATACGCCTGCTGTAGTTTTCCCACCGCATAAAGCTCCGCCCAAAGCTCGTGGGTCAAGCGCGCTTTTCGGCGTAGCAATTCGCCGACGAAGAGGCGTTTGAGCTCGCATCCATATCGCACGAGGCCACCGCTCGCCATGTAAGTTTCACGCATCGTCAGGCGGCGCGGCGGTTGCCCAGCCTCGTGGCACTCGTCGCCGGCGGTGGGCTCCCAATGTTGATGTCGCGAGAACCACAGCACGGGCGTCCCAGTGGACTCAACTTCGATGCCGCCTGGGATAAGCATCCCGCTTGCGGTGATGTGCTGGAATTTTCGTCCCGTGGTGTAGTGCCATGCCAACATCGTTTGCTCCGATCCCATCCAGGATAGTTGCTGTTTGACTCTCGATACGCGATGCGTGATCCGTCACACGATCTCTGCGCCCGATTGCACGTCTTCACTGACGCCGAAGCAGAGCGAAATCACGAGCTTATGCGAACCCGCGTCGAGCGGCACACGCACCTGTCCATCGCCACATTCGATGCTCGCGCCATCGAGCATCGCACTTGTCACACCAGGCTCGTCAGCAGATTCAACGCGAATCTCATAGCGCGTCGAATGCATCGACACCGTTGCTTCAAACCCCGGCCACGTATCCGGAATGCAAGGATCGATCACCAGAAAATTCCCCTCGCGACGGATCCCAAGAATGCCCTCGATACCCGCCCGGTACATCCACCCAGCCGATCCCGTGTACCAGGTCCAGCCACCCCGCCCGGCATGCGGGGCCACAGAATAGACATCGGCGGCAACAACATAAGGCTCGACCTTGTAGCGCTCGACTTCCATCGGCGTGCGCGCATGATTGACCGGATTGAGCAGTGAGAACAACGCGGCGGCCTTGTTGCCATCACGCAGTTTCGTCAACGCGAGGATCACCCACATCGCCGCGTGGCTATACTGGCCACCGTTCTCGCGCAGCCCCGGCGGATAGCCCTTGATATAGCCCGGATCGTGCGACGTTTTGTCGAACGGAGGCGTGAACAGCAACGCAAGCGCATCATCGCGACGGATCAAATGTTTTTCCAGCGAGGCCATCGCCTGAACGGCGCGCGCTGGATCTGCCGCGCCGGACAACACCGCCCACGACTGCGCGATCGAATCGATCTGGCACTCGTCACTTTCGCTCGAGCCAAGCCACGTGCCGTCGTCAAACGTCGCGCGGCGATACCATTGGCCGTCCCATGCGTCACGCTCCAGTGATTCGCGCAACGAGGCCGAATGAGTACGCCAGCGTGCGGCGCGTGCCACCGAAACCGGATCGCGCAATTCAGCGAGCGGTGCGAACAGTTCAATCGTGCGCAGAAGCAGCCAGCCGAGCCATACGCTTTCTCCCTTGCCGCCTGCGCCGACGCGGTTCATCCCGTCGTTCCAGTCGCCCGTCCCCATCAGAGGCAAGCCATGCTCGCCGGTCAGTTCGATGCATTGATCCAGGCCGCGCGCGCAGTGTTCGAACATTGATGCCGATTCATCTGCGACCATCGGCTGGAAAAATGCATCGTGCTCGCCAGGTCGCAGCAACGGTCCGTCGAGGAACGATACGGTCTCGTCGAGAATCGCGACGTCGCCTGCGCAGCCGACATACGTCGCCGTCGCGAACGCGAGCCACACGCGGTCATCGGAAATCCTCGTGCGCACGCCCTGCCCCGTTTGCGGCAACCACCAATGCTGGAAATCGCCGTCGACAAACTGTCGCGCCGCGGCGCGCAGCAAATGACGACGTGTCTCGTCCGGTTGCACATGCGTCAACGCCATGCCGTCCTGCAACTGGTCACGGAACCCATACGCACCACTCGCCTGATAGAACGCCGAACGCGCCCAGATACGGCACGCGAGCGTTTGATACAGCAGCCAGCCGTTTAGCATCAGGTCCATCGCGCGGTCGGGCGTCTTCACCTGGACCGTGCCGAGCACGTTGCGCCAGTGGCTCGTCACTTCGGCGAGAACCGCGTCAAGATCGGCCTTGCGATAGCGTTCGATCAACGCGCGCGCTTCTTCGACGGACTGACACTGTCCGACGAACGACACCACCTCAACGATCTCGCCCACGCCCAACTCAATCACGTCCTGCAACACCGCGCAGGGATCGAGACCTGCGCCAGTCGCGCCAGACAGATGTGCATTGCCGCTCAGCGCGGCGGGTGCCGCGCTGCGGCCGTTACGGCCGAGAAATTCGGTGCGATCCGCCGTCCACGTGGTCTGCCGGCCGCCAAGATCGGCGAAAGCAACGCGCCCCGCGAACCCCATGCTCCACGGATTTCGCGCCAGCATCGCGCCAGTGGCGGAGTCGATCTCCGTCACGATGAAGGGCCCGGATGCGCCGCGCGAGGTGCCGAGCACCCAATCCGTCCATGCCGTCACGGACAGACGGCGCGGCCTCGCGGACAGATTGCGCAACGTCAGCCGGGAAATCTTCAGCGGGTCGGCGAGCGGCACGTATTGCAGCAAGTCGAGCGCGATGCCATTCGCCTCGTGTTCGAAGCGGCTGTAGCCACGCCCGTGACGCGCGACATACGTCCCGCCGTCGCGGATCGGCTGGGCGGTCGCCCCCCACACCTCGCCGGTGATTTCGTCGCGCACATAGATGGCCTCTCCGGCTGGGTCCTCGACCGGATCATTCGACCAAGGCGTGAGCTGATTCTCGCGGCTGTTTTCAGCCCACGTGTAACCGCTGCCTTCAGCCGCGACCTGGAAGCCGAAGCCGGGGTTCGCAATTACGTTGATCCACGGTGCGGGGGTCGTCGCACCCGCCACGAGAACGGTCACGTATTCCCGGCCGTCTTTATCGAAACCGCCCAGACCGTTGAAAAACTCGAGCCTCGACGGAACCGGAGAAACAGCGCGAGGCGGATGAGGCGTCGCAGGCCAAGGCGACGACATCGACGGCCTCTGCTGGCGCAACGCCGATGCCTGGCCACGCGACTGCGGCAAGCGGGCAAGCTGTTCGGCGATAGAACCGCGGCGCGCGATCAGCGCAACCCGCGCGACCGATTGCAGCAACGCACGCGCCTCCACGCTCATCAAATCGGCGCGTAGCGTAAAGACCGCCCCTTGCGCGAGTTCTTCGCCGTAGCGTGGTCGCAACTGGCTGCTGCGCACCGCCGTTTCGATCGCGCCCTGCAACTCCTGGATATACGACGAAGCCCGTTCGTTGATGATGACGAGATCGACGGCGAGCCGCTTCATCCGCCAATACTCGTGCGCCCTCAATAACTGCCGGACTTGCGCAATGTCTTCGACGTCGTCGATACGCAGCAGCACGATCGGCAGATCGCCGGAAATCGCGTGTGGCCAGAGTCCCGACTGCACGTCGGCTCCGCGAATGATCGTGTCCGACGACGCCCTGAAACGGGCATCGGCGTAAATGACGGGCGCGGCGAGGCGCTGAAAATTCGCCGCCTCTTCGGCTTCGACGGCCAGATGGCGCAACTGCACCTGAGCCTGCGTCCAGGCGAGCGTCTTCGCGCGATCGAACGCGTTGCGGTCATGGTGTTTGTCGACCAGATCCAGCAACTGCGCTCGCGACTCGGCCACCACCGTCCAGAACGTCACGCGCGCGACCTTGCCCGGCGGCACCAGCACGCGGTACCTGAGCGCAAAGACCGGATCGAGTACGGTACCGGCGGTGTTGGTCAGCGGCTGATCGTCGAAGATCGCCGCTGCCGTGCCGGCGTTGCGCCCACGTCCGAGAAAGCGCGCGCGATCCGATTCGTATTGCGGATCGGCGACGATCTCGCCATCGACCACCGCAAAATGCGCAGCCCACACCTGCTTTTCGTCGTGCGAACGCGGGCGGCGCGTAGCCAGCAGTGCGCCGAATTCTGCGAGGTACTCGGTCTGGACGAACATGCGCGAGAAGGCCGGATGGGCGTTGTCGGAGGCAGGCGTCGCGAGCACGATTTCCGCATAGGACGTTAGCTCGATCTCGCGCGCGCGACGTCCGCTGTTCGCCAACGAGACGCGACGCACTTCGCCATCCGCCTCGCCGGAAACCAGCACGTCCATCGTCGTGGTCAACGAGCCATCACGGCGGATGAATTCCGCATGGTCCTCGCCGAACACCACCTCTTCGTACTCGGCTTCGCTGCCCACCGGCTGTGCACCCGCCGACCACACGTGGCCGCTCTGCGTATCGCGCAGGAAGATGAACGAGCCCCAGTCGTCGCGAGTCGTGTCTTCGCGCCAGCGCGTCACGGCCAGATCGCGCCAATGGCTGTAACCGGCACCGGTGGCCGTCAGCATGACCGCGTAGCGTCCATTCGACAGCAGGTGTGTCACCGGCGCGGCGCCTGCCACAGCCGACGCCGCGAGGCGTCGTACGGTAGACGGAGCGGCGCCTGCAACGGCTGCCGACGTGTTCACTTCCTCAGCACGGGGATGCCCGACAGCGACATTGCGCGGCATGCGTTCCTGCAACAGCAGTTCGCTCGCCTGAATCATGGGTTCACGATGGAAACGCGCACGCATCTGCGCGTCGAGCAACGTGTTCGCGATCGACACGATCGTCATGCCCTGATGATGCGCCATGAAGTTGCGCACGATTGCTACGGCCTCGCTGTCCGGCAACCGCGAGCGCGTGAAATCGAGTGCTTCGTAGAAACCATAGCGACCCTGCGCGCCGAGCGCGGCGAGTTGCGCATAGTTCTCCAGCGCGGCTTGCGGGTCGACCATTGCGGCCAGCCCCGTTGCATACGGCGCGATGACGCGGTTCTCCGAAAGCCCGCGCTTGAGACCCAGACCGGGTACGCCGAAATTCGAATACTGGTAAGTGAATTCGATGTCGCGCGCGTTGTACGCCGATTCCGAAATGCCCCACGGAATGCCCAGCGAACGCCCATACGAAGCTTGCCGTTCCACCACCAGACGGTTGGTCTGCTCGAGCAGACTGCCGACCGGCGCACGCATCACGAGCGAGGGCATCAGGTATTCGAACATCGACCCCGACCACGAGATCAGGGCCGAGCCGTTGCCGATCGGCGTCGCGGCGCGACCGAGGCGGAACCAGTGGCGCGTCGTCACGTCGCCTTTCGCGATGGCGAACAGGCTCGCGAGGCGCGCTTCGGACGCGAGCAGGTCGTAGCAGTTCTGGTCGAGGCTGTTGTCGGATTGCGAATAGCCGATCGATAGCAGCTTGCGCTCCGGATCGAGCAGGAACGCGAAGTCCATGTCGAGCGCCAGCGCTCGCGACGCATCCGCGAGCGATTTCAAGCGTGCCCGCAGAAGACCGGGCGCCTCGGCAAGTTGTTGCCGGTCGCGCGCGTGTTCGACGAGGCTTTTGCTCAGAGCGTCGACCCAGAACATCAGGTCGGCACAACTGTCGTCCCCGCCTGCCGGTACCAGTTCGCGCGTGGCCTTGCCGGCCTTTTCCGTCAAGCGCATGAGCAACGGCGACAGCGCTTCGAGCGTTTGCGGGCCGTTCAACTGCGTGTTGATCTCCTCAAAGATCGCCACTAGCTGCTTGCCGCGTTCACCGCCTGCGGTGGGCAACGCGTCGATGGCTGCGCGCGCGAGTTGCAGGTTGTCCGCCATTCCAGACCGAGCGGCCGGTGCGAGCAGATCGTTCTGCCACTCTTCGCACGCGTTGGCGAGGACGATCAGATGACCGGCCAGATTGCCGCTGTCGACCGACGAAACATACGCCGGCGCCAGCACCTGGAGATCAAGCGTCCCGTACCAGTTATAGAAATGCCCCTTGAAACGGGCAAGCTTGTGCATCGAGGCGAACGTTGCTTCGATGCGTTCGACGGTTTGCGTCGTCCCCGCCCAGCCGAAATCGCGCGCGGCAATCGCCGACAACAGATAGAGCCCAAGGTTGGTCGGCGACGTGCGGTGCGCGACGACCGGTGCCGGGTCTTCCTGGAAGTTGTCGGGCGGCAGCATGTTTTCTGCCGGCGTCACGAAGGTCTCGAAGAAACGCCACGTGCGTCGCGCGATGAGACGAAGGTTGCGCGCATCCGGGTCCGCCATCGCGAAATGTCGCGCGACGGTCGGTGAACGGCTCGACCACAGCGCGAGCGCCGGCGCCGCTACCCATAACAACGCAAACGGCAGCGCAAGCGGCCAGTGCGACGGCGCGTACACGATCGCGCCGGCCGGCAGCACGAGGCCGAGCGCGACGCCGCCGGTCATCTGCCGGTAAAAGCCACGCAGATCGAGACGAGGACTGCCCTTCGATTGCGCGGCGGTCGTCCATTCGAGCAGCCGGCGATGCGTCACGAACAGCCGCAGCAGTGTCCTGACGATCGCGTCGCTCATGCGCCACGCGTGATCCGCGAGGAACGCAGCCGACAGAAATGTTTGCAAGGCCGCGAGCCGCACGTCGGCGGCCAGCACCTCCAGATGATTGCGCAGACGGATGCCGGTGCGCCGCGGCACAACCGCGAACAGCGTCGGCAGGAAAGCGGGTACCGCGAATACGCCTAGCATCAGCAGCGCGCCTGCCATTGCGGCGCGGGCCGGCATCAGCCAGCATAGGGCGAGCGCGGCGACCATCAAGGGGCCGAGCAACGAACGGCGCAAATTGTCGAGCATCTTGAAGCGGCCGATCGACGGCATCGCGTGCCGGTCCGGGCCGCGGTGGCCGACGATCCACGGCAGCAATTGCCAGTCGCCACGCGTCCAGCGATGCTGGCGCTTGCCGATCACGTCGTAACGCGACGGCACCTCCTCGACCACTTCGACATCCGAGGCCAGTCCGGCGCGCGCGAAAACCCCTTCGAACAGATCGTGACTGAGCAGCGCGTTTTCCGGTACGCGTCCATGCAAGGCGGCTTCAAACGCATCGACGTCATAGATGCCCTTGCCGGTATACGAGCCTTCGCCGAACAGGTCCTGATAGACATCGGACACGGCCGCCGCGTAGGGGTCCATGCCGCCGGGTCCGGAGAAGACGCGCTGATGCAGCGATCCTTCCTGGCCCACCGGCAGCGACGGTGTGACACGCGGCTGCAGAATCGCGTAGCCGTTGACCACGCGTTGTTCCGCCTCGCTGAATGTAGGCCGGTTCAGCGGATGCGCCATCTTGCCGATCAGCCGCAGCGCGGCGTCGCGTGGCAGACGCGTATCGGCGTCGAGTGTGATGACGTAGCGCACATCGGATGGCACCAGCGGCGCATGGCCGGCGATCGGCATGAAGGTCGTATCCGTCGCGCCGCGCAGCAGGCGGTTGAGTTCGTGCAGCTTGCCGCGCTTGCGTTCCCAGCCCATCCATTTGTTCTCGCTCGCGTTGAACACGCGACGGCGGTGCAGCAGGAGGAAACGGCTGCCGCCAGGGCCTGGCTCATAACGGGCGTTCAGTGCTTCGATGGCATCCGCGGCCACGGCGAGCAGATCCGCGTCGCCCGCCAGCACTTCCTGATCCGCATCGAGCCCGTCCGCCAGCAATGCGAAGGACAGGTCGCCACCGGCGCCCGCGAGGTGATGCACCTCAAGCCGTTCGATCTGCTCGCGCAGATCGGCCTCGCTCGTCAGGAGCGTCGGCACGGCAACCAGCGTGCGCAACGACGACGGCACGCCGGCAGTCAGTTCGAGACCCGGCAACACGATTGCGCCGAAACTCCATGTCACCGCGCGATTGACGAGCGCGGTTGCGATCTCGGTAACGGGCAGAAATCCACACACGGCGAAGAGCGCGAACACCAGGGGTTCGAGTCCGCTCGGCGCGAGTGTCCACATTGCCCACAACACGAGCGCCAGTAACGTCGCGGCAACCGCCAGGATGGTGCCGACGTAGCCGCCAATGCCAAGTCGGACGTTGAACCGCGTGATCCGCAACCGTGGCGGCGGACGGAATCCGATCGCCTGCTCCAGTGCGCGACGGCCTTCGGCGATCAGGTGATAGCCGGGGTCGCCGGCGCGTTCCGCCTGCGCGGTGTCGCCTGCTTCCCGTGCCGCCGCCTGTGCCGATTCCAGCGCCAGCCCGGCGACTTCGAGTTCGGTGAACGATGAGCCGCGCGCCAGTTGCTCGATTGCGCTGCGATACAGATTGCGCGTCGGAAAATCCATCGTGGCAAAGTGGCTGCCGGCGCACAAATGGGCGTCGACGAGACTCACTTCCTCGAACAGTTCCGCCCAGTCGATGTCGGAAATCAGCCGCATGCTGGTGATCACATTGCGCACGGTGACGTTCGATGCGCCCTGCCGCTGCTGTGCGTGCTGCACGACTTCCTCGATGGAGGCGCCCTGCAGTTTGAGCCGCTCTTCCAGCCAGCCCAGTGCCGGCATGGTGCGCGGATCCTGGTCACGCAGCCGTTTAGCGAGCTGCGCGGCGAACAGCTCCGACAACAGGTCTGCGGAACGCGTGACAATGTCCGCTTCGAGCGCCGAACGGGCTTCGCCCGATTCGAGCAGACGCTCGGTGAGTGCATCGGCGTCGGCGCGGGAGCTACGGCCTGCGGTGATCTGGTCGGTCAGGCGTCGCAGGTTCTCGATCAGCACGATGCGCAGCGTGATCGCCACGGCCCACAATTCGCCGATCGTCAGCGGTTGAACCCGTTGATACGCGCTGATAAAGCGCCGCAGGATCTGCGGGTCGAAGTGGCTGTCCGTATGCGCAACGAACGCCCACGCGAGACCAAACACGCGCGGATAGCCTGCGAACGGCCCAGCGGCGAGCTTGGGCAATTGACGGTAGTAACCGGGCGGCAGGTCGTCGCGGATCTCGCGAATCTGCTCCTCGACAAGGTGGTAGTTGTCGAGGAGCCATTCCGCGGCGGGCACCACGCCCCGGCCGCTCTCGAGTTCTTCGGCGCTCGCACGGTAGGCTGCGAGCAGGACATCGGCGTTGTCGTTCAGTCGCGTGTGCAGCGATAAAACCGCGGGCGGTGTCTTCGTTATGACTTGCGCGGCGGCAAGGCTCTCGGCGTGTTGCTCAAGCCGCTCGACGCCGAACAGCTCTTCGCGCACCGGCGCGATGTCGGTCCACGGCGGTGACGGTAAGCGATGCCTCGTCACATATCGAAGGATCGCGTTCATACGCGCGCTTCCTGCGACATCGGTGAGTTCGCTGGAATGAACGGAGCGCAGTGGCGAGGCACGCTAGCGGCGAGCGCATCGTTCGGCATCGTTGCAGCGCCGGACAGTTCATCGAGTTGGGACATGATCGGATCTTCCTTCGGGGAGGTCGCACCGCGCGCGTCGCGTGCATGCAAGCCTCCGGGGTGTGGCTTGATTCACGGGTGCGGGTGGACGCGCGAGGAACCGTCAGGATGAGACAGCAGGCGCACAGCTTCCGTGTGCGTGTCCGCGATGACGCGCCCATGCGCCAACCGGCGGCTACCGTTTAGCGACGGACTAAAGCGTTGGATGAGCTTTGAGCAAACCGCGGTGCGGTATGAATGAGGGACAGGAGCATCTGCACAGCCCTGTCGAGGCAGTTTCCGGGCGAATACGCGGAAAGCGCGGAGCAGAAGGGCACGGATCCGTGCCCCGGTAAGCCTGTTATTTCTTTCTTGCCGGTGCGCTGGCCGAAGCGGTCTTCGGCGCAGTCGCCGACGACACGCCAACTGCAGGAGCGATCACCTTCTTGGGTTGTTTAGGCTTTTTAACCTCGCGATTGCCGCGCGTTGCGCTCTTTGCCATCATGCTTCTCCAGATTTGCCGGTCGCGAAAGCGACAGCCATGTCGCGCAGTTTGGGCGCTTCTGGTCACTCTGTCGCGATTTATATTTTTTTTGGACCTGCAAGCGCTTCGCACTCACACGCGCTATTGCCAGTGAATCACTACCTGACAGCGTGCTCGAGGAAGCGCTTTGCCGGTTTCCTCAGGCGATCCACCCACCGTCGACCGTCAGGCTTTCACCGGTGGTGTAGCCTGCTTCAGGACTTGCGAGGTACGAGACTGCCGCGGCGATTTCTTCGGGCTTGCCGAAGCGGCCCACGCTCGCGAGCTTAGTCATCGTTGCGTGGTCTTCCGTCCCGGGTTGCGGAGCCAATTCGGTGTCGATCGGACCGGGCTGCACCGCATTGACGGTCACGCCATACTTCCCGAGTTCGCGCGAAAGGCCACGCGTGAAGCCTCGAATGGCGAATTTCGACGCGATATAAAGTGTCACGCCCGGTAGCGGCGCCGCTTCGCCGAAAGCAGAGCCCACGTTGACGATGCGGCCCCAGCCGGTCTTGATCATGCGTTGTGCGGCGTCCTTCGCCAGTTCGATCGGCGCTCGCACATTCAGATTGAAGTGCGTGTCATACGACGTCTCCGACGAGTCGAGGAACGGTCCATATTCGACGGTCCCTGCATTGTTGACGAGGATGTCGAGCCGGCCTTCGAAGCGGCCGCCGAAGACGCCGTTCAACGAGTCGATCAGCGCCGTGACGCCCTCGGGCTTCGCCAGATTGGCGCCGACTGCTTCGGCCTCGCCTCCTGCGTCGCGGATCGCCTGGACCACGGCCTCCGCACGCGCAGGGCTCGACGCGTAGTGGACGATGACCGCTGCGCCATCGCGCGCAAGACGCGTTGCGATGGCAGTGCCGATGCCACGGGAAGCGCCGGTCACGAGTGCGAGTTTGCCTTTCAGAGCTTGAGTCATGATTACCTCGATAGTGAGTTTTGAACGATCTGCATATGTGCCAACACGGTCATGCATTGGTTGATGCGTATCGTCCGCCACCGTCGCGAGGCAGGGTAGTCATCTGCAAGGAATAGGTGTTATTGCCGCTGAATACCCTCCTGGGTTTCAACGCCGCCATTCTCACCTAGCAGGTGCTCGACGAAAGCGACGAAGGCGCGCGCTTTCGTTGTCGCCATACGGCCGGACGGGAAGACGGCCCAGACGTCGATGGTCGGCAGAGTCCATTCGGTGAGAACGGCCTGCACGGTGCCGTCGGCGAGCTCGGGGGAGAACATCCACTCCGATGCGACCGCGAGGCCCATGTGCCCCAGCACCGCCGTGCGCATGCCCTCGGCGGCGCTCACGCTAACCCGGCCCGACACGGCCACCGAAACCTCGGTGCCGTCGTTGCCGCTGAACGACCACGACTCGCCGCCACCGCGCAGCGAATAAACAATCGCCTGGTGCCGGCTCAGGTCGGCCGGTGTCGCGGGAATACCGGCCTCCGCGAAGTAGCGCGGCGTACCGACCACCAGTCGCCGTCCTCGCAGGAGGTGTTTCGCGGTCATCGCCGAATCGTCGAGCGCTCCCATACGGAGCGCCACGTCGACGCCGTGCTCGAGCAGATCGATAGAGCGGTCGTCGAGGACGATGTCGATACTCAGTTTCGGATGCTGGTCGAGGAAGGTCTTGAGCGCGGGGAGAACATGCAGCCGCGCGAACGTGACGGCCGCACTGATCCGCAAGCGCCCCGAAAGACCGTCCGACGATTCGCGCACCACCTGTTCGGCCTGATCCGCTTCATCGATCGCACGGCGAGCGTGCTCGTAGAATCGCTGCCCTGCATCCGTCGGCGCCAGGCCCCGCGTCGAACGAAGCAGAAGCCGCGCGCCGAGGTGCTCTTCCAGTTGCGCAATGGCCTTCGAGACTGCCGGCTGGCCCAGCTTTAGCCGGCGAGCGGCGGCAGAAAATGAACCCGCGTCCACCACGGTTACGAACGTTTCCATCGCCGTCATGCGGTCCATGCGGTCCCCCTCGTGGAAACTGTTGCAAGAAAAGAGCACAGTCTACCGAGCATCGGTGGCCGCTGTCTTCAGTCCCGGGGTGGGGATGTATGCACCATGCGCCCCTCGCTTGCCATCGCCCTCCCCTATTTCCGCCCGCGACGGGCAAGCCAGCCATCGACGGCGAACGGTCCCGATCCGCCCAGCACCAGCGCGGCCAGACACGCGAGATAAAGCAGATCGGTCTCGTAGCCGGGTGGGCCGAACTGCGCACCGGACGATGTGACGGCCAGCAGCTTGATCGACGAAAACCCGTACTGAAGATGCACAGTCAATGTCGCCACCATCAGCACCGCGATCATTGGCAGACTAACGAGCGGCACGAATGCGCCGACCAAGATCGCGAGGCCACCGACCAGTTCAGTGAGAATGGTCGCCCACGCCATGAAGTGCGGTGCCGGTACGCCGAGCGTATGCAAAATCCCGGCGAATGTATCTGGATTCTTGAGGATTTTTGCGTAGCCGTGCTCCATGAAACCGTAACCGGTGATCAGCCGTAATGACAGCGGGGCCCATCGCGCGAGGCCCCAGCGGTGGGTCAGCTGGGCGGGATCGGTGAAACGAAGCAGGTGTCGTGCAGTGTTCATGCGCAAGGGTCTCCTGACGGACGTTAGCAAAAAACAGCGGGCAACGCAGACAGGACTGCATCGCCGCGCTCTCTTTGTAGTTCGTTGGAGATGGCAGCGCGGTTACAGCGCTGCTGACTATTTTTTTGCTGGCGCGTGCCCACGTCCGCTGAGGCTATTGCCGGCTACTGACATCTTCAGACATGGCATGCGGCAGGCCAGGCTTCAGCCAATGAGATCGGCGCCTGTAGTCAGGACAATCTTTCCAAAGTGTGTGCCCGAATCGATCAGCTCGTGAGCGCCGCGAGCGTCGGCAAGCGCAAAAGTCTTGTAGACAACCGGCTTGATCTTGCCGCTCTCGATGTGCGGCCAGACCTGCCGCTCCAGTTCATTGACGATGGTCGCCTTGTCCGCGGATGAGCGCGATCGCAATGTCGACCCCATATGCGTAAGACGTTTCGTCAACATCGGCAAGACGTCGAGATCCTTCGCCGGCCCCTTGATCACGCCCACCTGGAGGATCCGTCCGTCCATGGCTGCGGTGTCATAGTTTCTGGCCACGTAGTCGCCGGCAATGATGTCGAGGATCACGTCGACGCCTTTTCCATCGGTAAACCGCTTCGTTTCGGCGACGAAATCTTCCTCGCGATAATTGATCGCGAGGTCTGCGCCTAGTGCGAGGCTGGCCTCCCGGTGCGCTTGCGAGCCCACTGTCGTGATGATTTTCGCAGCGCCGAATGCCTTCGCCAGCATGGTCGCCGTGGTACCGATGCCTGACGCGCCGCCATGGATCAACACCGATTCGCCGGCAACCAGCTTGCCACGCTGGAACAGGTTCAGCCACACCGTCATAAACGTTTCGGACATGGCCCCCGCTTCCACCAACGTCAGGCCTTTGGGGATGTGCATGGTGTTGCAGGCGTGCGCGACTGCATATTCTGCGTAGCCGCCGCCAGGAATCAATGCGCACACCAGTTCGCCGATCTGGAATCGCGACACGTTGGAGCCGACGGCAACCACTTGACCGGCCACTTCCAGCCCTGGAATGTCCGAAGCACCGGGGGGCGGATCATACAGCCCTTTGCGCTGGAAGACGTCCGGGCCGTTCACGGCGGCTGCGTGGATGCGGATCAGAACCTGATCGGCGTCCGGCATCGGCACCGGGCGCGTAGTCGGCACGAGGACTTCAGGACCGCCGGGCTGTTTGATCTCCATGGCCGTCATGGACGACGGCACACGATAAGTTGAAGCAGACATGGATACCACTCCTTCTAGAGATGAGGCTCGATTGATCCGGGCGGATCATTGAACGAGAAACTCTTGCGCTCAGTATAGGTCTCGACATTGCTGCATATGTGCAGCATTATTCACGCAGAGAGATGCAAATTTGCATCAGGAGGGCGGCATAATGAACTGGGATGACGCGCGAGTGTTTCTCGCGGTGGAGCGCGAAAAAACGCTCCGGGGAGCGGCTAGAACACTCAATCTCGACCAGGCGACGGTCGGCAGACGGATTGCGGCACTGGAGCATGCCCTGCGTGCCACGCTCTTTCTGCGCACTTCCGAGGGTTACGCGTTGACCGCAGCAGGAGAGGCCGCGCTGAAATCAGCGGAGAAAATGGAACACTCCGCAAACGAACTCGTCAGACGAACTCAAGGCACGGACACGCGGCTCGCGGGGGACGTAAGAGTCACCAGCACCGACTCGATCGCACTCGAATTTTTGCTGCCGGCCATCGAACGCCTGCATGCTGCGCATCCCGAAGTGCGCGTCCTGCTGGACACGTCGACGCGCATGCTGAATCTGGCAAAGCGTGAAGCGGATATCGCGGTCCGCTCAGTGCGGCCGGATAATCCCGATCTTGTCGCGCGGCGCCTCGCTCGCTGGCCCATGGCGCTCTTTGCATCGAATGCTTATCTCGAACAGCACGGCAAGCCGGCCGCGGGCTCTGCATTTGCGGGCCACGATCTTGTCGTCTATCAGGGCAACTGGACCGGTAATCGATCGCCGACGCTTGCCGGCGAACCGATACACGCGGGGCGCATCGTATCGACCTTCAATTCCAGCCTCATGCTGCGTACCGCGGTAAAGGCCGGCATCGGCATCGGTGAACTTCCAATACATCTGGCTGAACACGACGGCCTCGTGCAGATATGGCCGGAACCCACACGTGGGGCGGTCTACGAAATCTGGCTCGTCACGCACCAAGACCTTCGGCATACCGCGCGCATCGCAGCAATGATCGACGGTATTGTTTCCGCGTTTGAAGATCGCACGAACTAACAGCAGGTCAATGGTAGCGGCCCGCAGTCATCCATATTGCGCGACAAGCGAGTACCACAAGGCATAAATTTCCCGCATCCCTGGATCGTGATCACTGGTCCATACCGCCGTTTGCACAAGGACGAGTTTCGAACGCGGATCGACAATGATTCTTTGGCCATCCATGCCTTGCAATGCGAACATGCGCCGCTCACCGGGAAGTATCCAAACCTGATATCCATAGCCGAAGATCGGATTGGCTATGCCAGGCGAGAGAAAACCCGACGGTGACTCCACGGTCGTCGCTTGTAAAAGCCACTCGCGCGGAACGATCTGCTTGCCGTTCCACGCGCCGTCGTGCGCCAGCATCAGACCCAGCCGCGCCCAATCGCGCAACGTCGCGCTTACGCAGCAGTAAGTAATATCCTGCCCGGTCGGGTCGCGCCCCCATGACGCATCCGACTCCATGCCCATCTTCTTCCAGATGCGCTCGCTCGAGTACTGTGCCACCGACATATGCGTTGCACGGCTCAAAACGATGCCCAGCACTTCCGTTTCGATACTTGCGTAGCTGAAATGCGTGCCGGGTGCGCGCTCGCGTTTGTCGAAGCGCTTGACGGCTTCGATTGCCCCAACGCCGTGCGTGCTCAAAAGGTCATGCCCTAGCTTGTCGCGATCGTCGCCAGGATTGCTGTCTTCAAAGAAATGAACACCGGAAGACATATGCAGCAAATCACGAATTGAAGTTTGGCCATAAGCATTGTTAGCCAACTCCGGCACATAGGCATCCGCGAGATCGTCGATCGAGTGAATCGCGCCTTCCGATATGGCGATACCGATCAGCATTCCGACGATAGTTTTCGCCATAGACTGCGACATGAACCGGTCGGCGTCTGTACGAGCGTAGCGATAGTGCTCGTACAGAATGGTGTCGTCGCGCGCGATCAGAAGGCCGGTCACCGGGTTGCGATCGAGGTAATCGTCAATGCTACGGTACTGACCGCCGTACGGGTAGTTCAGGGTGAGTTCGTTTGCGGAGGTTTTGAGTGTGGGTACGTGGGCCTGAATTCGATTTACGTCCGTCACTGATGTTGTGCGTTACTCGCGCGGCAGATTCACGCCCATGCTCATGTTCACGTCGCCAGTCGCGTGAAGCCGTCTGCGCTCCATGCTTCGGAATTCACGCCTTGATGAATGAAGAACAGGCCGTCGGGATCGTATCGCTGCTTCACCGCGCTAAGCCGGTCGTAATGAGTCCCCCAGTATGCATGTTGCCAGTCGGATTGAAAAAAGCTGCTTTCCGAAATGTAGGCACCCGCGTTCGGCACTACGCGCCGTAACACGCCTGCTGCCTCGCGGATCCTCACCGAGGCCTGCCGGGCCCGCACGAGATCGGGGCCATCCCCTGGCATGCCCTTGAAAGCGGGAGCGGCCTCGCCCGCAATAATCGCCAGTGCAAAGGCATCGAGCACGGCCGGGTTCATGGCGGTCTCCGCTGTCCGCTGACGTGCCTCAGGAGAACCGCCGCCGAGTCCCTTGTTGAAGTGCAAACCGATCGACCAGTGACGGGTGATTTCGAACAGCGTATCCACGAGTTGGGCTTGCGCGGACTCTGTTAGTAGCGACACCGGCAGCCACGCGGATTCGTAGCCATAGATAAACTGTCCCGCCTCGCCCTGGTTAGCAGACCAGAACACATCGCCAGCGGCAGCACCGGGCCTGTCGTCGGTCATCATCGCGCCGGGCACGTTTTGCATGATATAGATGGGATCCCATAGCCGCTGTGCCGGCGCGGCGAGGATCTGCGGCGCGGACGCCAATGAACATCCCGAGGCGGCACTGGATACCCAGTCGAAGAATGGCTGCCACATGGCCGCCGCCTGATCGCGGCTCAACCCCTGAAACATCATGGAGATTCGCAAGGTGCCATCGGCACGTAGCGACACCGTTTCACCCCAATGCTCGTTCAGCAGACTCTCTGCGTAGAAAGCAACGAACCTCGCAATCAGTTGCCGGAACGTCTCCGGTGAGCGCGTGTTGATGTTCGCAAAGACCACGCCGAAGTACTCGGGCAATGGATGGGTTTCGAGCGTCACACTCGCGACAGCAGCAAAGCTTCCGCCGCCCCCGCCTTTCAGCGCCCAGAACAGGTCCGGTTCGCGGTAAGCATTGACGACACGGACGGCGCCATCGGCGGTCACCACTTCCGCCTGCAGCAGCGATGCGGCGGCGCTCCCGTAGCGTTTCGAGAAACTTCCAAAGCCGCCGCCCAGCACGAGTCCGGCGACGCCGACCGTCGCGCAGCCGCCCCCTTGAACGTATCGGCCACCGCGCGTGGTCACCGCATCGTAGACGTGCATCCAGATAGCCCCGGCTCCGACGGTGACTGCGAGTCCAGCTGCTTGCCGGCCCTCCCCGCCTTGGGGGATAAATCCGTCGTGCATTTCGATTGCACGCATATGCCGCGTCCAGATCAACAGCGAGTCGGGCGAGTTGGACGTCCCCTGATAGCTATGCCCACCACCTTTGATCACCAGCCGCAGATTGCGCTTGCGAGCAAAACTGACTGCTTCGGAAATGTCTCGCGAATCGCTGGCCGCGACCGCATAGGCGCTCGGCGTGGACATCCATGCGTCTACCCAGCCCGACGTTTGCGTCAGCGCCGGTTCATCGCCGAGGTAGTACGGGTTCTTCAGTTCGTGAAGCAGTCCCTGGCAAGTCGCGCTGTCAGGCGCCTGTTGGCACACTGAGAGCGGCGCGGACAACCGGCTCAGCCGGCCGCCAACCCGATCATTGAGCACGGCCCAATCGCTCTCCGTAGGCCAGTCCGCATCCGATGGGCGGCGCCGCCGCATCACTCTATCCCCAGCAGCTCCGGTGTTTGTCGCGCATGCCGACAGCGCAGGAATGGCCGCGGTGGCAGCGACGCTTGCTGCGATCTTCAACAGATCCCTTCGACTGAATGCACGCATCGTCTCTCCTCCACGATGGGGTGATTCGAGGCGGTTCGCTAATCGGCATCCAGGGCGAGCCTCAGTGAGCCCATTTTGAACCATGCTTTCGCGATCTTCCCATTCTCTATCTGATAGATCGCGAGCACGTCGACTTCGCCGATGCCGTCGGCGAACGTCCGTGTGACGACCTCCTGATCGACTACCAGGTTATCGACCACGCTGCGTTTGATCAGCTTGCCGAACAGGTTGGGTTCCTTGAAACGCGTGACGTGGCGCTCGCGTATCTGCGCAGCACCACTCGCCAGCAGTCGCGCTGGAAATTCGTAGTATTCACAATCGTCGGACCACCATTGCATGAATGCGTCGATATCGCGTGCGTTATATGCGTCAAGTTGCTTTTGAACTGGAAATTCCGCCGCGGTGGGTGCAGTAGGGTCGTTCATCTTCGCTGATCGTCCTTCGAGGAATAGCCGCAATTTTCGAATACTAACTCACTCACGGCTGTTAGCCGGCGAGCGATCGCGCACGTCAAACAAGCGCGTCTTGCAACAGGGCGGGGCTAGACGTTACGATCGCGAATCGATCGCGCGAAAATCTGGGGTAACCGTGGACAACGACGTACTGCACATCTCGACAGACAAGCATGAACTTGATCTCGACATGATTCACGCATTCCTTCATGACCATGCGCCGTGGTCGATCGGCATCGCGCGGCATATCGTCGAGCGGTCAATCGAAGGTTCGCTGTGCTTCGGCGCCTATCTCGGCAAACGGCAAGTTGGTTTTGCACGCGTCATCACCGACTTCGTCACCTTCGGCTATCTCTGCGACGTGTTCGTGCTGCCTGAATTCCAGTCGCGCGGCTACGCGGCATTATTGATGCAGCACGTCGTCGATTCGGATGTGCTGAAGGGACTTCGGCGCATCGTGCTTGTGACTTCGAATGCACATGGTCTGTATCGCCGGTATGGGTTTGACAAGCTCGCGCATCCGGAAAAGTACATGGAGATGCACCGGCCGAATATTTATGCGGCCGGCTAGCCACTGATACTGGCGTCGGGATGTTTCGTGCCGCTCGTGGTCGGCTGCGTCGCGCTCCCAGCGCGCTGAAATACGACGCTGCCTGGCCCTCCCTCCTGCAACGCCCCCGACTTCAACCATGCGAGCGCAATCGGCCAGAGACTGTCTTCAAAGCGGCTGTGAAAAAACGCGAAATGCCCGATCGCCGGCTGGTCGATCTGCGTCGGCGCGATGCGCAGATGCGTGCGTGCACTGCCCGTGAAATAACGAAGCAGCCGTTCGATGGCGGGCACGGTGCCGAACTCGTCGTCGGTCACGCCAATCGCGAGGATCGGCGCATGCACCGCCGAGAACTGTGCGACGAGCTGCGCGCGTTCGGCGTCGCTGAGGGCGAATGCCCGGCGCCTGAAAGTGTCTTCGAAACGTGCCTTGCTGCGGCTCCACGATAAGGCCACGCCCTTGGGCGTGTCCTCCATCCAGCCGAGACGTCTGGCCGGCACATAACCGGCGAGTATTGCGAGGACCGGCATCAACACATGCCAGCGCCACAGCATCGCTAGCTTGCGACCCGGCGCATAGTCGCGCCAATGCGCATACTGCGCGCCCATCGTGACGACGCGCCGGATCATCGCGTTCGACGGCGCGAGCCCGACGACAACGCCGCCGATGCTGTGCGCGACGACGTCGACCGGTTGGCCCGGAAATTCGCGCGCCGCGTATCGCAACACGGCCTCGAAGTCGAGCTGCCCCCAATCAAGCCACGACGCGCGGAAACCTCGCAGCGACTGCGGCCGCGACTCGCCGATGCCACGATAGTCGTAGACAATCGCGTCGCAGCCGTGGCTGAAGAGGAATGCCGCGAAGCGAAAGTAGTAACGGCAACGCACGGAGGTCGCTGCGTTGACGATCACCACGGGCCGCGCGCTCGCGTTGGACCTGTGCACGACGCCCCAGTCGCCCGCATGGCGTTCGCCGTGACGCCAGACGAAGCCACGAATCGGGCAGCCGTCCGCCGCGACGAGCGCGATTGCCTCAGGTGCGGGTGCGGTGGTTTTCCTGTCCTGCATCGTATCTCCAGATGAGTCGATTCCCGATTGCCCGAATCCATACAGATCAATATTCCACTTGACTCACGCGACTGGCTCAACCAACCTTCTTGCATCTTTCGCATGAGGTGCACGCATGCCAGTACCGCTTGTCCGGCTCGCGCCGCTTGATCTGATTCGCGGCTTTGTCGCGGTCGGCCGCCGCATGAGCATCACGCTCGCTGCACAGGACCTCTGCCTCACGCAGTCTGCCCTGAGCCGCCAGGTTCGCGCGCTCGAGGATTGGCTCGGCTTCGTGCTCTTTCAGCGCGGCTACCGGTCGATTTCCTTCACGCCCGAGGGCGAACGCCTCTTTCGCACCGCCGATGCCGCCGTCCAGCAATTGCAGGAAGTCTTCGAAGTCCTGGGCCACGCGCAGGAAGGGCTGCCCGTGACGATCACGGCCAGTATCGGCGTGACGGGCCTCTGGCTGCTGCCGCGGATCAACGGATTTCAACGACGTTACCCGAATGTCGACCTGCGTATGGCGGCGATCGACAGAAACGTCGATTTGCGCGCCGAAGGGATCGATCTCGGCATCCGCTACTGCCCGGCCACGAACGCGCCCCCGGGCGCCGTGCGCCTCTTCGAGGAGGCCGTCGTGCCCGTCGCGCATCCCTCGCTCGGGCTCGTGCGGCTCGACGAGTCCGCCGTGCTCGGGCCTCACGCGCTGCTCGAATTCGAGGGGCCGCGCAGGCCGCTCCTGCGTTGGTCCGATCAGCTCGCCGCAATGGGGCTCGCCCACGCGCAGCCGATGAGGATGCTACGTTTCAACCAATATGACCAGGTCATCGCCGCAGCGCTTGCCGGCCAGGGCATCGCGCTGGGCCGCATCGCGCTGATCGAGTCCCTCCTCGCTGACGGACGGCTCGTCGCGCTTGCCGAAGGTGCCGCCGTCCGCACAAGTACCTACGGTTACTGGCTCTATCAGGCTGAGACGCAGCCGCGCCAGGACGTGCTCGACGTCGTCGAGTGGATCAGGTCGGAGGCCCGCACCGTGGAGACGGTAGTCAACAGAGCGCTGGCGGCGCAGGCCGGCAGGTAGTGTCCCCTCTCGCATGCACTGCGTGCATGCGAACGCGTCCAAAACATTGATTGAAGCGCGCCGCGCACCGGCATTTAATGGCCGGCATGGTGTGCGGACGCGCGGCATCCGCACCCGTCACGTGGGGCTGCGCCGTGCGGCATGCGCAGTGAAGGCGCGACGATGGCAAGCGCGCCACCCACACTACGCGGAGGAGCGGCAGTGAGCGGACAACAGGACATCTGGCGCAAGCGCTGGCAACCGGTGATTGCCGGCGGCATTGTAATGGGCGCCGCATTGGGCGTGCGGCACGTCCAGGGGCTCTTTCTGACACCGGTCACGATCGACCACGGCTGGTCGCGCGAAACGTTCGGCCTTGCGCTAGCGCTACAGAATCTGCTCTGGGGCATCGCGCAGCCGTTCGCGGGGATGATCGCCGACCGCTTCGGCTCTGCGCGGGTGATACTCGCCGGCATGCTTGTCTATGCGCTCGGCCTCCTCGTCATGGCGTATGCAGGCACGCCTGGCGTCTATACGCTTGGCACCGGCGTGCTGGTCGGCGTCGGACTCTCCGGCTCCGCATTCGGGGCAGTGTACGGCGCGCTCTCGCGGCTCTTTCCCGCCGAGCATCGCAGTTGGGCACTCGGCGTCACGGGTGCGATCGGCGGCCTTGGCCAGTTCTGCACCGTGCCATTCGTGCAAAGCCTGCTGAGCGGCATCGGCTGGGTCTCGACGCTCCTCGTGCTTGCCTCGGTGATGGTCCTGCTCGCGCCACTCTCGGCCTGGCTGCGCGATCGCCCCGTGAGTCACGTTGCCGGCGACGCGTCCGCGCAACCGATGGGCGCGGCGATTCGCGAAGCGCTCTCACATCGAGGATTCTGGCTGCTGAATTTCGGCTTTCTGGCATGCGGCTTCCAGCTCGCATTCATCGCAGCGCACATGCCCGCGTATCTGCTGGACAAAGGCTTGAGCGCACGCAATGCGAGCGCGGCGCTAGCCCTGATAGCGCTGGCCAACGTGATCGGCACGTACGTGTGCGGATACGTCGGTGACTTCATGCGCCGGAAGTACGTGCTCTCGGCGATCTACTTCATCCGGTCCGCGGCGATGGCGGCGTTTTTTCTCGCGCCACTCACACCAGCAAGCGTGTACGTATTCTCGTTCGTGATGGGCCTGATCTGGCTCGGCACGGTGCCGCTGACAAACAGTCTCGTGTCACAGGTCTTCA
>Ga0302232_10000374_pt1 | contig 33806 bp, 30 predicted proteins | sample II_Palsa_N2_3_FD_193575 | JGI IMG/M metagenome (GOLD analysis project Ga0302232, IMG submission 193575) | Peat permafrost microbial communities from Stordalen Mire near Abisko, Sweden - II_Palsa_N2_3 | ecosystem: Environmental > Terrestrial > Soil > Palsa > Peat permafrost | place: Sweden...
AGCCGCAACATGCAGACGGCTATTCGGCAGGCTGGGGTTTGCGGCGGCGCTCATGCTGCCACAGCACTTCGCCGTGGCCGCTGGCACGCGCCAGTACGCGAGAGATCACGAACAGCAGGTCGGATAGCCGATTAAGGTATCGCTGCGCCTGCGGCCGCACGTCTTCAACCCGTGCCAGGGCGATCACCTCGCGCTCGGCGCGACGACAAACCGTACGTGCCAGATGACAGCAGGCCGCGGCCATACCGCCGCCGGGCAAGATGAAATCCTTCAGCGGGGGCAGAGAATCGTTGAAGCCGTCGAGCACCTGTTCCAGCCGATCTATATCGGCGTCCTCGATCATCACCATGCCGGGAATGCAAAGTTCACCGCCGAGGTCGAACAGAGCGTGCTGCACCTGGCTGAGTACGTCGGCCACGGCCGTCTCGACCCCGTCCGCAGCCAGCACCATGCCGATCGTGCTGTTGAGTTCGTCCACGGTGCCGTAAGCGGCCACGCGCAGCGAGTCCTTGGCTACCCGTGAACCATCGCCCAGGCCGGTACTGCCGTCGTCGCCGGTGCGGGTGTAGATCTTCGAGAGTCGGTTACCCATGGCTCATCGTCACCCAGCTGCTTCAACGCGGCGAATTGGGTTGGTCCGCCTGCTTCACTGCGCGTGTCAGCTGGATTGCGAGTACATGCAGCACGGCGCCGACGACCACATACACGACGGTGGTCTCCAGGAACGGCAGGTACCAGTCGCCCAGATTTGCCGTCCATGCGGCGACGCTGCGCGGCAGCGGCACGCTATTGCTGAGCCAGTAGAAACTGCCGTTGGAAATCAGATAGCACGCGCACCAGCTGATCAGCAGCGCCGCAACGCCAAGGCCCAGCGTCTTCAGGCTCAGGCCATTCTGGCGTTTTGCCAGCCAGCTGCCACCCAGCCACAGGCTGAAATAAGAAGGAATCAGGAACCAGTACGCCACCGAAACGCAATAGTGGCTCCAGAAATCGAGACCCTGGCCGCTGATCACCAGATAGTCGATCAGCACCGCCTCAGCCATCAGCAACGGGAACGCCCAGCGGCCGGCACCGCGCAGCCAGAACCCGGCCAGGAAGAAGATGGCCCAGGAAGCATCCGGCAGTGCATCGAAGTGATGCAGCACGGAATGGTGCTCGCGGGTGACCGCCATCAGCAGGGCGAGCACGGCAAAGATGCCGAGGCGTTCGGTCAGCGTCTTGACCATGAGGTGCTCCATGTAGATGTTCTGAATAGAAGGCTAGTTTAGCCCAATGCGCTGCAACGCAGGCCGGGTCAGCGCGTATTATCGGCAGATGACTGTCCCGGATTCTCCCGAAGTGAACAATCACAACGTCCTGATCATCGGTGGCGGCCTGGTGGGCGCCAGCCTGGCCATTGCGCTGGATGCGGCCGGCATCGCCGCCACCCTGGTCGAAACCGCTGCGCCGCGCGCCGACGCCCAGCCGAGCTATGACGAACGCAACCTGGCGCTGGCGCGCGCTACCGTCAATGGCCTCGACGCGATCGGTGTATGGCGGCACGCCGTCGCTCACGCCACGCCGATCCGGCATATCCACGTCAGCCGCAGCGGGGAATTCGGCACCGCGCGGATCGATGCGGAGAAGCACGGTGTCGACGCACTGGGCTATACCCTGCCTGCGCGGGAACTCGGTACGGCATTGTTGCGACGGCTGGACGAATGCACCCGCCTGACCCGGTTCGCACCTGCCACGCTTGCCGCGTTGCAGCCATTGGCCAGGGGCTGGTGGCGTGCGCAGATCCGAACGGCCGACGGCATGCGCGAGATAGACACGCCGTTGCTGGTGGGAGCGGATGGCACCGAATCGTTCGTACGTACTCAACTGGGCATCGACGTCGAGCGACACGACTATCGGCAGACCCTGTTCGTCTGCACTGTCACGCCGGAACGCGACCATCGGCAGCGCGCTTACGAGCGCTTTGCTGATGGTGGTCCGATCGCGCTGCTGCCGCTGGCCGAGCGTCGCTGCGGGCTGGTGCTTACCGTATCTGCCGACGAAGCGGATGCGGTCGTCGCGATGGACGATGCAGCATTCCTGGAACTGGCTCAGCGCCGCTTCGGCTGGCGCCTGGGGCGGCTGAGTAGGCCGGGCAAGCGATATCCCTATGCGATCCATCGCGTGGCTGCGCAAAAGGTGACGGGGCCGCGCGCGGTGCTGGTCGGCAATGCCGCGCAGACCGTGCATCCGATTGGTGCGCAGGGCTTTAATCTGGGTTTGCGCGATGCGTTGACGCTGGCCGAACTGGTGGCCGCCGCCGCCGATCCGGGCGCCACCGATCTGTTGGCGCGCTATGCCGCACGCCGCGCTGCGGACCGGGAAGGCACCATGGCGATGAGCCATGGGCTGGTGCGCCTGGCCTGCCTGCCCCAGCCGCTGCTGGCACCGCTGCGCTCGCTGGCGTTGCTGGCCTGTGATCGCGTGCCGCCTTTGCAGCGCGCACTGGCGCGGCGCGGCATGGGGTTTCGCGGTGAGCCACCGCTGGCCGTCCTGGAGCGATTGCCATGAGTGTTTCCATGCAGGAGACATCGATCCGTCGCCGTGCGCCGGCCGTGGATGTGGCTGTCGTTGGCGGCGGTATGGTTGGCGCCGCCGCTGCGCTCGCGCTGGCCCGCGCGGGCTTCGCCACGGCGTTGCTGGAGGCTCGTGCACCCAAGCCATGGAACGTAAGCGACGAAGTGGATCTGCGCGTGGTCGGGCTGGCTCCATCCTCGCTTTCCTTGCTGGATGATTTGGGCGTCTGGACGTCCATTCGTGAATCGCGTTCGGGTCCTTACAGCCACATGCACGTGTGGGATGCCGAGAGCGGCGCGGCCATTGATTTTGATGCTGCTACCGAGGGCCATGATTTGCTCGGCTACATTGTCGAGAACAATCTCGTGCAATGGACGTTGTGGCAGGCGTTGGAAGCGGCGGGTGTACGCCGCATGTGTCCGGCCGAAGTGCGTGCCTTCGATGTGCCCGCTTTCGACGGTCACAGGGATCGCATCCAGATCGAATTGACGGATGGCGAAACGTTGTCGGCACGCCTGTTGGTGGCCGCCGATGGCGCGAGCTCGCCGTTGCGTCAGCTTGCCGGCATCACCACACATGGTCGTGACTATGCGCAGCGCGCCGTGGTGGCACACGTCAGTACCGAGCGGCCTCATGAGGGCACCGCCTGGCAGCGTTTTCTGCAGAGCGGACCGCTGGCATTGCTGCCGCTGGCTGACGGTCGTAGCTCGCTGGTCTGGTCGCTACCGGAAGCCGAGGCACAGCGGGTGCTGGCGCTGGGCGATCAGGCATTTCTCGATGAGCTCGGCTTCGCCAGCGATTATCGGCTAGGCCGGATCACGGCCACGACTTCGCGCGCGGCATTTCCGTTGAAGCTGCAACTGGCCGAGAGTTATCAGGCCGAGCGTCTGGTATTACTCGGTGATGCCGCGCACGCGGTGCACCCGCTGGCAGGGCAGGGCGTCAATCTGGGTCTGCGCGATGTGGTCGAGCTTCGCGACACCTTGATCACCGCGCGAGACGCGGGTCGAGACATCGGCGCCGCGCACGTACTACGTCGCTACGCACGGCGTCGACGCAGTGCCGACACGCTGGACGCACTGGGCTTCGACGCGCTGGCGCGTATTTATGCTGGCCGGTCGCCGGCCTGGGTCGCTGCGCGCGGCCTGGGTGTGCGATTGCTCGACCGCCTTGCTCCGTTGAAGCGGCGCCTTGCCGAGCACGCCGCCGGACTTTGACTTGAGATCGTGAACAGGCTCTAAAAACCCCACTGGAGAATTCAACATGCGCTTCGCCCGAGTCTGCTGTCTATTGCTGCTTGCAGGTTGTTCGTTCGCCACGCAGGCGAAAATGGTGCATCGCCCGGTCAATTGGACCCAGGACGGCACCAGCTTCCACAGCGTGCTGGTGTATGACGATGCATCGAGTACGAAGCGTCCCGGCCTGGTGATGGTACCCAACTGGTACGGCGTGAACGACGCCGCCGTGCAGAAGGCCGAGATGATCGCCGGCAAGGATTACGTCATCCTTCTCACCGATATGTACGGCGCCAACGTCCGCCCACAGCAAGGTAATGCCGAGCAGGCAGGGGCCGCGGTGAAACCGCTCTATGGCGATCGCGCGCTCATGCGCAAACGGGTAAACGAAGCACTGGCGCAGCTCAAGGCGCAGGCTTCGACGTCACCGATCGATACCGGCAAGCTGGCCGCCATCGGTTTCTGCTTCGGTGGTTCGGCGGTGCTCGACCTGGCGCGCAGCGGCGCTGACGTGGCCGCCGTCGTGTCTTTCCACGGCGGTCTGACCACCGATGATCCGGCGATGGCGAAAAATATCAAGGCGCGCGTGCTGGCGATGAATGGTGCCGACGACAAGGGCACCATGCCGGACGCGGACAAGTTCATGGATGAAATGCGCGGGAGCCCGGCTGACTGGCAGTTCGTGGTCATCGGCCATGCGGTGCATTGCTTCACCGAAGTCGGTGAAAATTCGGCGGGTTGCCGCTACGACGCGCGTGCCGCGGCACGCAGTTACCGGCTGATGCACGACTGGCTGCATGCGGCGTTTACCAACACGCCCTGACCGCAGCTCATCGGATCGACATGCCCGCGGCTCCCTCTTGAGAGGAAGCGGCGGGCATCCGCCATTCCTCGCAGCATCGTCACAATAGTGTCATCACAATCAGGTCATCAGACTCTGCGGCGTCGTTGGGCAGCTTGCGGCGCCTTATGCCCATGCCGTCCTCAGCCATGAGTCTCTCTCATCGCCAGGACAACCATGAAAAGCAGTCGAGGCGCAGTGCGCGTGAAGGACCGGGCAGCGCTGCTGCGTGCGTTGCAGAATTCGAAGATGGCGCGATCCGCCCATGCCTTCGTGCGCGGCAACACCGTGCAGTTCTACGAGTGGCTGGAGGCCAAGCACAGTTGGGCGATTCCGCAGGGGCCGGCCATATGGATCTGCGGCGACTGCCACGTCGGCAACCTGGGGCCGCTCGCTGACGACAAGGGTCGGGTACAGGTGCAGATTCGCGATCTTGATCAGACCGTGATCGGCAATCCTGCGCATGACCTGATCCGGCTGGGACTTTCATTGGCGACCGCTGCGCGTGGTTCCGATCTGCCCGGCATCACCACCGTGCGGATGATCGAAGCGTTGATGGTCGGATACGAGTCGGCGTTTCCCGAAACCGACGAGCCGACGCCGAAAAAGCCGGAGGCGGTCACGCTGGTCATGCAGAAGGCGCTGGAACGAACCTGGAAGCACCTGGCCCACGAGCGCATCGACGGTGTCGAGCCGAACATTCCCCTGGGCAAGCGCTTCTGGGGATTGGACAAGAACGAGCGCCATGCGATCGACACGTTGTTCAGCACGCCGGCACTCACTGAACTGGTCACGCAACTCAAGAGTCGTCCCGACGATGCGCACATCAAGGTGGTCGACGCGGCTTACTGGCGCAAGGGCTGCAGTTCGCTGGGCCGACTGCGCTACGCGGTGCTGCTGGAAGTGAATGGCGATGAAGAAAAAGGCAGCGACCTGTGCCTTATCGACATCAAGGAAGCGACGGCGGCAGCTGCGCCGCATGCGCCGCGAGTGGTGATGCCGCGTGACCACGGCAAGCGGGTGGTGGAGGGGGCGCGGCATCTGTCGCCGGCGCTGGGTAACCGCATGCGAGCAGCGACTCTGCTGGATCGCCCAGTGTTCATTCGCGAATTGTTACCGCAGGATCTGAAGCTGGAGATCGAGCAGCTGGGTCGCAGCGAGGCGCTAAAAGTGGCGCGCTTCCTGGCCATGGTGGTGGGACATGCGCATAGCCGGCAGATGGACAGCGCCACGCGTCGCGACTGGCGCAAGGAGCTGCAGCGCAATCGATCGAAGTCGCTGGATGCGCCGTCCTGGCTGTGGTCAAGCGTGCTGGATCTGATGGGTGAGCACGAGCGCGGGTATCTCGAGCATTGCCGAAAATATGTATTGCAGGGCGATCGCTGAGAGACTGTTCAAAACCTCCGCAAGCAGCAAGCAGACCCGGTGAGGCGGAGACGTAGATTGGGGTGAGCGTTATAGCAAAGCCCAACGTTACCTCGGCGTCATGTTGGGCATCGCTGCGCTCAGCCCAACCTACGGACTTCCGTCGCTGTGGGCGATCAGTACGTGCGATTGACCGCGTACGAAGCCAGCGTGAGAAGTGCTTCGCGATACACCGAGTCGGGTAGGTTGGTCAGCGCGTGACGTGCCGCATCTGCATGCGCTACAGCACGCGCATGCGTGCGTTCGAGTGCTCCGGAATCCCGGATCGCGCCGATGATGTGGTCCAGCGAATCAAGGCCGCCATGTTCGATCGCGTGGCGTAGCGAGTGTGCTTGTTCCGGCGTGGATTTTTCCAACGCGTAAATCAGCGGCAAGGTCGGTTTGCCCTCGGCCAGATCGTCACCGATGTTCTTGCCCAGCGTGTCGGCGTCGCTGACATAGTCGAGCAGGTCGTCGGCAATCTGAAACGCGTAGCCGAGCTGCATGCCGTATTCGCGCAATGCTTTCACCTGGGTCTCCGGTAGACCGCCGAGCAGGCCACCGAGTTCGGTGGCGGCGGCGAACAGCACGGCCGTCTTGCGCTCGATTACCGCGAGATAGGCTGCCTCGCTCACATCGGCGTTGCCGATGTTGAGCAGCTGCAACACTTCGCCTTCGGCGATCGTATTGGTGGTGTCGGCGAGAATGCGCATAATGCGCATGTCATCGAGTTCCACCATCAACTGGAACGAACGCGAATACAGGAAATCGCCGACCAGCACGCTTGCGGCATTCCCCCACAATGCGTTCGCGGTTTTGCGGCCACGGCGCAGGTCGGATTCATCCACGACGTCGTCGTGCAGCAGGGTCGAGGTGTGAATGAATTCGATCACCGCAGCCAGCTTGATGTGCTGCTCGCCCCGGTAACCGGCAGCTCCGGCAGCCAGCGTGTGCAGCATCGGACGTAACCGCTTGCCGCCACTGGCAATGATGTGATCGGCAATCTGGTTGATCAGCACCACGTCGGAGGACAGCCGTTGGCGGATCAGGACGTCGACGCGCTGCATGGCGGCGGCGGCGAGGTCGCGCACCTGGGCGAAGTCGGCGTGGCGTCGGGCGTCGGCTGGCATCGAGTTCATGGACACTTCAAGGCGGCGGTATATCCGTCGGATTATAGGGCTGCGCGGCGGTTTGCGTCGTGGCGGCTTGCTGCAAACCCCGCGATAGCCGCGATGGCCGACTGCGGGGATTTGCAATAGAGCACAGTCGGCCCAATGATGGGCACCTGGGGTTCGTGGAACCGTGCATCGAGTACCGATCCGATGGCACATGAAATCATCGCTTTGATCGCCCAATACGGCTTGTTGCTGGTGTTTTTCAATGTGCTGGTGGAGCAGGCCGGCGTGCCGGTGCCTGCCGTACCGACCCTGGTGGTGGCCGGCGCGTTGGCGGCGAGCGGTCATTTGTCCGTGGTCGACGTGCTGCTTGCCGCACTGGTCGCGTGCCTGCTGAGTGATCTGTTGTGGTACTGGGCCGGCCGACACTATGGGGCTGGCGTCATGCGCATGCTCTGTCGGATCTCGCTGTCGCCCGATTCGTGCGTGCGGACATCCGAATTGCGCTTCCAGCGCTGGCGTGGGCAGGTACTGCTGATCGCGAAATTCGTACCGGGGCTGTCGACGGTGGCTCCGCCGCTGGTCGGCGCGATGGGGCTGCGGCTGCCGGTGTTCGTGCTGTTCGACGGGCTGGGTTCACTGCTCTGGCTGGGTGTCGCGGTCGGTCTGGGTTATGTCTTTGCCGCGCAGATTGATGTCTTGCTGGCCGCACTGGCCAGTGCCGGCACGTTCGCATTCGATCTGTTGCTGTGTCTGCTTGCGCTCTACATTCTGGCCAAGTGGTGGCAGCGCAGGCGCTTGTTGATGACCCTGCGGATGGCGCGCATCACCGTGCAGGAGCTGAGCCAGGCGGTCGCCAGCGCAAAGCCTCCCGTGGTGGTGGATGTGCGTTCGGATGCATCGCGCCAACTCGACTCGCGGATCATTCCCAGCGCGTTGCTGCTTCAGTCCGGCAATATCGATCGAACCGTGTACGACATCCCGTTCGATCAGGAGCTGGTGCTCTACTGCAACTGCCCCAACGAGATATCCGCTGCCAAGGTCGCCAAGGTCCTCATGGATCAGGGTTACCGGCGGGTGCGTCCACTGCTCGGCGGGCTGGATGCATGGGACGCTGCCGGCTATGGGATCGATCGGGTGCCGGCGGCATTGCCTCCTGCAACAGACACTGCGACCACACGGGCAGTCAGCTAAACACTGACGAGGCAACTATTCCAACGGGCGCAATGACTGCCCCACGGCACCGTGTTTGCGGGCATTGGCGGACAACCATCGCCATCTGAACCGATCTTTACGCTTTCTATATGGGGTGGCGGCAATTCGCTACCCCCTTGTTATGCGCGACTTCTTACGATGCGCCTCATTGCTGCGCCCTATCGTTTGAGGAGTCCATTCATGGATGCCATCTACCTGCTCCTGCTGATCGTGCTGTCTGCCGCGATGATCGGCTTCCTGCTGCTTTGCGACCGGTTGGGTCAGCGCAAATAACGCGCTCGGGCGCCCTTGCGCCTGTCGTTGACCTGTCTCCCATGGAGCTTTTGTCGTGAACATCATCTATGTGTTGGCCACCGTGATCGCGGTGGTGCTGGCTGGCTATCTGTGCGTGGCCCTGCTCAAGCCGGAGTGGTTCGAATGAGCACCAATGACTGGATGCAGATCGCCCTTAGCGTGGGCGTCCTGTTGCTGCTGGTGAAACCGCTGGGCAGCTATATGGCCCTGGTCTTTGCCGAGGCATCGGACCATGTTGCTCCGAACAAGGTCCTGCGCTTTGGCCACGGCACCGAAAAGCTGCTCTATCGCCTGTGCGGAATCGACAGCCGTGAAGACATGGGCTGGCGCCGCTATGCAGTCGCCATGCTGATGTTCAACCTGATCGGTCTGCTGGTGGTCTATCTACTGCAGCGTGTACAGCCGTGGCTGCCGCTCAACCCACAGCATTTTCCGACGATCACGCCAGACTCGGCGATGAACACCGCGATCAGCTTTGCCACCAATACCAACTGGCAGGGTTATGGCGGCGAGTCGACCATGAGCTACCTGACCCAGATGCTCGGGCTGGCGGTGCAGAACTTTGTGTCGGCGGCGACCGGCATGGCGATCCTGCTGGCGGTGATCCGCGGCTTCACCCGCCGCAGTGCAAAGACGGTGGGCAACTTCTGGGTCGATATGACTCGCAGCACGCTCTACGTGCTGGTTCCGCTGTCGCTGGTGCTGGCACTGCTGCTGGTATCGCAAGGTGTCGTGCAGAACTTCAAGAGCTACGTTGACGTACCCGTGGTGCAGACCACCACGATGACCGAGGCCGTCAAGGACGCCGCTGGCAATCCCGTGCTTGATGCCGCAGGAAAACCCGTTACGAAGGATAGCCCCGTCACGACGCAGACCTTGCCAATGGGCCCGGCTGCTTCGCAGATTGCGATCAAGCAATTGGGCACCAACGGTGGTGGTTTCTTCGGCGCCAACTCGGCACATCCGTACGAGAACCCGACGCCGCTGAGCAACTTCTTCGAGTTGCTGTCGATCCTGCTGATTCCCGCGGCGCTGTGCTACACGTTTGGTTCAATGATTGGCGATCGTCGGCAGGGCTGGGCCTTGCTGGTGGTGATGTTGCTGATCCTGGTGCCACTGTTGATCGCTTGCACGAGTGTGGAGCAAGCCGGTAATCCTGCGTTGTCCGAACTGGGTGTCGACCAGCACGCTACGGCGATGCAGGCCGGCGGCAACATGGAAGGCAAGGAAACCCGCTTCGGTATCGTCAATTCCACGCTGTGGGCAACCTACACCACGGCCGCGTCGAACGGCTCGGTGAACGCGCAGCACGACTCGTTTACTCCGTTGGGCGGCATGATCCCGATGTGGTTGATGCAGCTGGGCGAAGTGATCTTTGGCGGTGTCGGCTGCGGTCTCTACGGCATGCTTGCGTTCGCGGTGGTCGCGGTGTTCATCGCCGGTCTGATGGTGGGGCGCACGCCGGAATACCTCGGCAAGAAGATCGAAGCGCACGAGATGAAGATGGCCAGCCTGGCCGTGTTGATTCCCTGCATGCTGGTAGTGGTCGGTACGGCCATCGCAGTGATGGTGCCGGCCGGCGTGGCTGCGGTGGCGAACCCGGGTCCGCACGGTTTCAGCGAGATCCTCTATGCGTTGAGTTCGGCGTCGAACAACAACGGCAGCGCGTTTGGCGGTTTGTCAGTCAACACGCCGTTCTGGAATGTGTTGCTCGGCATCTGCATGTTCGTCTCTCGCTATGCCCTGGCCATCGCGATGCTTGCCCTGGCCGGATCGCTCGCAGCGAAAAAGCATGTCCCGGTATCGGCCGGCACGCTGCCGACGCATACCCCTCTGTTCGTGGTGCTGTTGGCCTGCGTGGTGATCGTGGTGGGTGCGTTGACCTTCCTGCCCGCGCTGGCGCTTGGCCCCATCGTCGAATCCCTGATGTCTGCTGCAGGACACTGATCCATGAATTCCTTATCCAAAGCGGAACGATCTGACGTGGAGCGGCCCGATGTGGCGCGTTCCCCAGTGGACCGCCCCCAGGTGGCTGCCCGTTCCGGTGCGGTTAGCAGCTTCGGGCGCGAGCTGATCCTCAAGGCGATGGCCGATTCGTTCCGCAAACTGTCGCCGCGGACGCAGTTCCGCAATCCGGTGATGTTTGTGGTGTTCGTGTGCAGCGTGCTGACCACCTTGTTGTGGGTGCAGGCGCTGAGCGGCCATGGTGAAGCGCCGACGAGCTTCATCTTCTGGGTCAGCATCTGGCTGTGGTTTACCTTGCTGTTTGCAAACTTCGCCGAAGCACTGGCGGAAGGTCGCGGTAAGGCGCAGGCCGCTGCTTTGCGCGGCTCGCGCAAGGACGTGGTGGCGAAGAAACTTGCTGGTCCCTATCGCGACGCGGCCATCACGTTCACACCGTCGAACGAATTGCGTACCGGCCACTTCGTGCTGATCGAGGCGAATGAGCCCTTACCCGGCGACGGCGAAGTGGTGATGGGTGCAGCCAGTGTCGACGAGAGCGCGATCACCGGCGAATCTGCACCGGTAATTCGCGAATCCGGTGGCGATCGCAGCGCGGTTACCGGCGGCACCCGCGTGCTGTCGGACTGGCTGGTCGTTCGCATCACCAGCAATCCCGGCGAAAGCTTCCTCGATCGCATGATTGCTATGGTCGAAGGTGCCTCACGACGCAAGACGCCAAACGAAATCGCGCTGACCATCCTGCTGGCCAAGTTCACGCTGATCTTCCTGCTGGCCTGCGCCACCTTGCTGCCGTATTCGATCTACAGCGTCCAGGTAGCGGGTAGCGGTCATCCGATTACGCTGACCGTATTGATCGCGCTTTTGGTCTGCCTGATTCCCACCACGATCGGTGCGCTGCTTTCCGCGATCGGCATTGCCGGCATGGATCGGATGATTCGCGCCAATGTGATCGCCACCTCGGGCCGTGCGGTTGAGGCGGCAGGCGATATCGACGTGCTGCTGCTGGACAAGACCGGCACGATCACCCTGGGCAATCGGCAGGCAGTAGCCTTCGTGCCGGCGCCGGGCGTGGAAGAGAGCGCCCTTGCCGACGCCGCACAGCTGGCTTCGCTGGCTGACGAAACACCGGAAGGCCGCAGCATCGTGGTGCTGGCGAAGGAAAAGTTTGGGATCCGCGAGCGCGAGCTGGAAGCGACGGCCGCGCAGTTCGTGCCGTTCACCGCGCAGACCCGCATGAGTGGCGTCGACATGACGGGTCGCAGCATCCGCAAGGGTGCGCTGGACGCGGTCGAAAAATACCTCGATAGCGTGAACAGCCATCTGCCGCCGCTGGTCAAGCGCATGGCCGAAGAGATCGCACGCCGCGGTGCTACGCCCCTGATCGTGACCGAAGGCACCATCGCACTGGGCGTGATCGAGCTGAAGGACATCGTCAAGGGCGGCATCCGCGAGCGTTTCGCGGAAATGCGCCGGATGGGCATCAAGACGATGATGATAACCGGCGACAACCCGCTCACCGCAGCGGCGATTGCGGCCGAGGCAGGGGTGGACGATTTCCTCGCCGAAGCCACGCCCGAGGCCAAGCTCAAACTGATCCGCGATATCCAGGCCGAAGGCCGATTGGTGGCGATGTGCGGCGACGGCACAAACGATGCGCCGGCATTGGCGCAGGCCGACGTGGCGGTAGCGATGAACACAGGCACCCAGGCGGCCAAGGAGGCCGGCAACATGGTCGACCTGGATTCCAATCCGACCAAGTTGATCGAGGTGGTCGAGATCGGCAAGCAGATGCTGATCACCCGCGGCTCGCTCACCACGTTCTCGATCGCCAACGACATCGCCAAGTATTTCGCGATCATTCCGGCTGCGTTTGCGACGACTTACCCGGCACTCAACACACTGAACGTGATGCATCTGGCGACGCCGCAGAGCGCAATCCTGTCCGCGGTGATCTTCAACGCGCTGATCATCATTTGCCTGATTCCGCTGGCACTGAAGGGCGTCGCTTATCGCGCGCTCGGCGCTGGTGCACTGCTGCGCCGCAATCTGCTGGTTTATGGACTCGGTGGCGTGGTGGTGCCGTTCCTCGGCATCAAGTTGATCGACATGTTGCTGGTTCTTTGCGGACTGGCTTGATTACCCCTCAACGTCTTCCCGACGAACCCCGGAAAAGGGGGCAAGGGTCGGGATCCAGTCAAGAAAGCGCGTCACCTCAATCGGAGTCACTGCCTTGCAAACGCTCAAGCTTTCAGTATCGATGCCCGACGAAACCCACCCGGATATGGAGCTGCGGCTCTCGGCAAACGAATCGTCGTGCGACGTGGTCATCGCGCTGCCAGTGCGTTCACGCACCGAGGCCAGCGCGGGGACGATCCCGGTGGTCACTGTCCAAGACGCGGCATCGAGTACGACTACTGATTCTTTGCGTGGTACCAGCGCCGAAGACGATTACGTGCTTGGCGGATACGCCGGCATTTGACAGCCATATCGCACGATTCCCATAACCATCTCAACCAAAGAAAGTCCGGCAGATGCCGGAGTGCAAGGACAACCCATGCAGTACAAGAAAACACTGGCCGCCGCTGTTTTAATGGCGATGATTCCGACCGGGCACGCGATGGCAGCAACCACCGGCATTGAAAGCGCGGGCGCAGCAGCAGCGCCACAGTCGGCGGTCACTGCGCCGGCGGTGTCTTCGGCAACCGCTCGCGGACCCAGCGGCAATTGCGACCCCTACAGGAATTTCGACTGCCTCGATGACTACCTGGGAACGGGTTTCTGGGAACGCCTGACGAACTACTACAAGCTCGAGTGGGGCCAGGCAGCGGCTCCCACGGACCCGAAGGCACCTGCAGCGAGGCGAGCAGATTGGGCGCCAGCCGCGCAGTCCACGCCCCCGATGCCGTTTACCGAGTGGCCCTACGGCGGAACCACATCACTCGGTGTGACGCGCCCGAATTCGGTCGACAGTCCGTTGATGACGGCATTGGGCAACACCGCTTTCGGCAATTGGCTCACCCGAAACAATTTCCAGCTCTATGGCTGGGTCAATGGTGGCGGCAACCTGAGCACGAGTACGACGAAGCCCGGTGGCAATGCGCCCGCGGCGTATGCGTATACGCCCAACACATTGGAATTTGACCAGTTCGTGCTGTATCTGGACCGTTTCCCCGACACGGTTCAGACCGACCACATCGATTGGGGTATGCGTATTTCAATGTTGTATGGCGAAAACTACCGCTATACCACGTCGTATGGATTCGCCAGCTACCAATTGCTGAACGAAAACAAGGTCAATGGTTACGACTTCCCGATGTTGTACGGCGAGGTCTACATTCCCTTTGTCGCCGACGGTCTGATGCTGCGTTTCGGACGCTTTATTTCCATACCGGATATCGAAGCACAGCTCGCGCCAAACAACTACATGTACACGCATTCGATGACCTATTCGTTCGATAATTATACGAACACTGGTCTGGAAGGCACGTTGGCTGTCAACAAGAACTGGACCGTGCTACTCGGCGTGACGGACGGTACCGAGGCCTTTCCGACGCACTTGAATCAGCGGGAGAACAACCCGTATCCGAACGTCCCAGGCACCGGCCCCGGCCAGGTTGGATACAACCCGCTCTATCCAAACGCGAACTTCAAGACGGATCCGGGTTCCATGCCGTCGGTGTCGGCATGCGTTCGCTATCTCAGCGACGATGGCAAGACCGCCATCATGCCGTGCGCGGATGCCATCAACTCAGGACGATATGGTTACAACAATCTGCAGTGGTATGGCTTCACGGTCTACCATACGTTCAATGAGCATTGGCATATTTCTTACGAGGCCTATGACCTTTATGAGAACCGCGTTCCCAACTCGCTCAATAGCGACGTGCAAACCATCTATGCCAATGGGGGAGCGCCGTTCTCGTCACGATTCATCCAGTACAACGCCCCCGATCTGGCTGTCTGCCGCAACGCTACGGAGCTGACGTGCCGAGCCAGCACGCTGGCCAGCGTTGCGTATCTCAACTACAGCCCGGATCCCATGAACAACTTTTCGTTCCGGCCGGAGTATTTCTGGGACAAGAATGGCCAACGTACAGGCGTCGCAACTCGCTACGTGAACTTCGCGCTTGGTTGGCAGCACTGGTTCTCCCCGCAACTCGAAGTGCGGCCGGAAATCGCGACGTACCATTCTCTGAATGGGGATGCATTCAACGGAAATTCAAACGCGGGCATTCTTCCAAACAAGTCCCGCGAGACGATTCTGTCGGGTGACATTATCTTTCATTTTTGAGCAGGTTCTGTTTGCGCGACAGTGCTGACGATCCGTTAGCTTTTTTTGATTTCCCAACTGATGGTGCTGCCATGAGCAGGTTGTTACGTAATTCACTAATGATGTTGCTGGTGATGACGGTCATCACCGGCATCGCCTATCCGTTGCTGGTTACCGGACTGTCGCAACTGCTCTTTCCGTCACAGGCCAATGGCAGCTTGATCGCAAAGAACGGCCAGCCGATTGGTTCCAAGCTGATCGGCCAGTCGTTCACCGCGCCGAAGTACTTCTGGGGCCGGCCGTCGGCGACTTCGCCGCAGGCCAACAACGGCATGGCCTCCGGTGGCTCCAATAGCGGCCCGACCAACCCCGCGCTGACCGATGCGGTGAAGCAGCGGATCGCCGCATTGCAATCGGCTGATCCCGGCAATCATGCACCGGTACCGGTGGATCTGGTCACTTCATCGGGCAGCGGCCTCGATCCGGAAATCAGCCCGGCCGCGGCGCAGTATCAGCTTGGCCGTGTGGCGAAGGCACGTGGCCTTAGCGACGCGCAGCTGAGTGCTCTGATCGCCCAGGCTACGTCGGGACGTCAGCTGGGCCTGCTCGGCGAGCCACGGGTCAATGTGCTACAGCTCAACCTTGCGCTGGATGCCTTGCCAGCGCACTAGACTTTGGCGCTAAGGTAGCGAGCCCCAATCATCTGCGACTCCCATCGGCGATCCTGCATGAGCGAACCATCCAGAGAAGCGCGTGCCGATGCCCTGCTGAGCACCGAACGTGACGAGCGCAACCACCGTCTCAAGGTTTTTCTCGGCGCCGCACCCGGCGTCGGGAAAACCTATGCGATGTTGTCAGCGGCACGTGAGCTGAAGCGCCAGGGTGTAGACGTGGTGGTGGGCCTGGTCGAAACCCACGGTCGGGCGGAAACCGCAGCACTGGTGGACGGACTGGAGCAGCTGCCACGCCGGCCGGTAAATTATCGTGGCCGCGATTTCAGCGAATTCGATCTGGACGCCGCGTTGGTGCGCAAGCCCGCCGTGGTGCTCGTCGATGAACTGGCCCACCGTAATTTACCGGGTGGTCGCCATGAGCGGCGCTGGCAGGACATCGCCGAACTGCTCGACGCCGGCATTGAGGTGTATACCGCACTCAACGTGCAGCACCTGGAAAGCCTCAACGATCAGGTGCGACGAATCACTGGCGTGACTGTGCGCGAGACGGTGCCAGACGCGTTCCTCGATCGTGCGCGTGACATCGTGCTGATCGACCTGCCTCCGCGCGAGCTGATCCAGCGCCTGAAGCAAGGCAAGGTTTACGTGCCGGAGACCGCGGCGGCCGCGCTGGACGCGTTCTTCTCGCCGACCAACCTGGCAGCGCTGCGCGAACTGGCGGTGGACACCATCGCAGGCCATGTCGACAGCGACCTGCGCGAGCACATGCTGGCGCGTGGCGGCGTGATGCCGGTACGCCGGCGCGTGCTGGCCGCCATCGACGGTCACGCCCAAAGTGAATACCTGGTACGTGTGGCACGTCGCATCGCCGAACGCCGCGGCGCGCCCTGGAGCGTCGCGTTCGTCGATACCGGCTCGACCCTGGATCAGGGTCGTCGCGAGCGACTGGAGGGTGCCATGCGGCTTGCGCGTCGGCTCGGCGGCGACACCGTGGTGCTGCGTGGTCACGCGATTGCCGATGAGCTGATCGCCCATGCCGATCGCGAAGGGGTCGGCCAGATTATTCTCGGCCGCACCCGTGAACGTGTCGTGGCGCGCATGCTGGGTCGATCGTTGACCCAGCTGTTGCTGCGTCGCGGTGCGCATCTCGAATTGACCATCATCGCCACCCCTACCGAACGCGCGCAGGCACGGCGCAAGTTGCGTCTGCTGAATCTGCCTGGCGGTGTGGGGCGTCGCGGCGAATACATCTATGCCACCTTGGCGACGCTGGTCGCGTTCGGCTTGTCTTTCGTCGCCGACCGCTATCTGTCGGTTGCCAACCTGTCGCTTATTTTCCTCACCGCGGTGCTGGTTGTCGCCGTTCGCACGCGCATGGCAGTGGCCGTCTATACGGCCATTCTATGTTTTCTTGGGTACAACTTCTTCTTCGCGCCGCCACGCTACACGCTGGAGATCGCGAACTTCGACGACGTGCTGGCCGTCAGTCTGTTTCTGATCGCCGCACTGGTTTGTAGCCGGCTGGCAACCCGGCTGGCCAGTCAGGTTGAATCGCTGCGGGCAGCTCATGTTTATACGCGCGCCTTGCTCGCACTGGGCCAGCGGCTGGCCACCAGCGCCGACGCCGACGGCATTCGCAAGGTAGGCGCCGATGCGCTGGCTCACGCCCTGCGCTGCGAAGTGGCGATCCTGTCGCGAGCTGCTGACGGCAACCTGCAGGTCGCCGCCGCCGTGCCCCGTGAGATGGCCCTCATGACGCAGGATCTGGCGGCGGCCGACTGGTGTGAGCGGCACGCGGAGCAGGCTGGTCGTTACACGGACACGCTCAATGCGGCGCCTTGTTGGACCTTACCCTTTGGCAGCGAGGAAAATCGACGCGGTGTTGCGGCGTTGCGGTTCCCCAAAGGCAACAATGAACCTGATCCGGATCAGCGCAGCCTCGCGCTGGCGATGGTGCAGGATATCGGCCAGGCGCTGGAACGCGCCAGGCTCGGTGATGAACTGGAAGGCGCACGCGTCCAGGGTGAAACCGAACGACTGCGCAATGCGTTGTTGTCCTCGGTATCGCACGATTTGCGTTCGCCACTGGCATCGATGATCGGTTCAGCTGGCACCCTGGCGAGCTATGGCGATCAGCTGCCGTCCGGCGAGCGGCGTGAGTTGCTGGAGGCTATTCTCGGCGAAGGCCAGCGGCTGGACCGCTACATTCAGAACCTGCTCGACATGACCAAGCTCGGGCACGGCACGCTGAAGTTGAATCGCGACTGGACCGACGCGACCGAAATCGTGGTTGCCGCGGTCGGCCGGTTGCGCAAGCTGTTCCCCTCACTGCGGGTTGAAACGGCTTTGCCACACGACACCGTGCTGCTGTTCGTGCATCCAGCACTGATCGAGCAGGCGCTGTTCAATATTCTGGAGAACGCGGCGCGTTTTACGTCGGCCGAAGAAGCGGTGCAGGTCGTCGTGCACAGCCGTGATGGAAAGCTGCTGATCGACGTCAGCGACCGCGGGCCGGGCATCCCGGAAGCGGAGCGGGCGCTGATCTTCGACATGTTCTATTCCGTATCGCGTGGCGATCGCGCAACCCAGGGTACGGGTCTGGGCCTGGCGATTTGCCGGGGCATGATCGGCGCCCACGGGGGCAGCGTGGAAGCCTTGCCACGCGACGGCGGCGGCACCACGATTCGTATTACCCTGCCACTGCCGCCACCGCCCGATACCCAACCTTGATCAGGCCGTCATGAACTCATCCCCTCGCGTGCTGGTGATCGACGACGAGGCGCAGATCCGTCGTTTCCTCGACATCGGCCTGCGCGCCGAAGGCTATGAAGTGCTGCTGGCTGCCACGGCCACAGAAGGCCTCGCGTTGGCCGCAACGCGCACGCCGGACCTGGTGATTCTCGATATCGGACTGCCCGACATGGAGGGCCATGCGGTACTGGCCGAGTTGCGTCAGTGGAGCCAGGTGCCGGTACTGATGCTGTCCGTGCGCGATGCCGAAAGCGAGAAAGTACGCGCGCTCGATCACGGTGCGAATGATTACGTGACCAAACCGTTCGGGATCCAGGAGCTGATGGCGCGACTGCGCGTTCTGCTACGCAACCGGCCTGACGAACCGACGCTGTCCCCGCGTTACGACGACGGCCATCTGGCGATCGATCTGGCGCGGCGCGAAGTAACCCTGGAAGGTGCTCCGCTGGCGCTCACTCGCAAGGAGTACGCGGTATTGGCCATGCTGCTGCGTCATGCGGGGCGTGTAGTCACCCAACAGCAACTGCTACGCGAAGTGTGGGGCCCGACGCATACCAGCGACAGTCAGTATCTGCGCATCGTGCTCGGCAAACTGCGGCAGAAGTTGGGAGACGATCCCGCCACGCCACGTTGGCTGAAGACGGAGCCCGGTGTGGGCTATCGTTTCCTCGGCGGAAGCTGAGTCGCGCACCGCGATCGACTGGAGCGCAACGATCAATCAACCATGAGCAGTTGACGCGTGTCTTCGTCGAAGAGCGGTGCGTGCGGATAAGGCGCGGGTCTGGATCCGCGATGTAGGTTGGGGTGAGCAAAGCGAAGCCCAACATGGTGGCGACGGATATTGGGCTTCGCGTTGCCCACCCCAACTTACGGCGCTGGCGAAACCGGGTGCCCAGGCCTAAATGGGAATCGCATTGCCAACCTTGTCACGGGCCATCACTACGCTGGTGGTGAAACGTCGGATGTTCACATTGTCGAACAGCAGGCGCCGGGTGAACGACTCGAAGTCGTCCATGTCGCGTGCCACCACGATCAGGATGAAATCCGCTTCGCCGGTGACGTAGTAGCACTGTTGCACGTTGGAGTCGGCACGAGCAGCGCTGCGGAACGCGTCGAGCATGTCAGCGCGCTCGCGCTCCAGCTCTACCCCGACGATGAAGGTCATGGCTTGTCCGACGGCGGCGGGATTCACCACCGCCACCTCAGCGACGATGATGCCCAGCTGGCGCAGGCGTTTCAGCCGACGTTGGACCGCCGCGGCGGAAAGGCCGATGTCGGCACCGATATCCTCGCCGGTTGCGCGAGCATCGAGTTGCACCCGACGGAGAATTTCGCGGTCGAAGTCATCGAGAGAGGCGTCTGGCGTCATGCCGCATGAATACGCGAAAAAATGCGGCCGAGCAACCTTGGTGGACCGTAAAAATGCGGCTCATCCGCGCCGCCTGTCGCCAAAATGCATGCATCTTTCGATCGGGCGTATCGCGTGTTTCTCAATCCCCACCGCTCCGTTTATCTGCCCTCGGACCGCGAGCTCATCGGACGATCACACGCTGAAGATGCGCGTCGCTTCTTCGATCTTTGTCCTGCGTATCACGCCACGCCGCTGCTATCACTTGCTGATCTGGCGGCGGAACTGGATCTCGCCGGCGTATATCTCAAGGCGGAATGGAGTCGGGTGGGGCTGTCCAGTTTCAAGGCGCTCGGCGGTGCCTACGCTGTCGGATGGCTGGTAATGGCGAGAGCGGAAGCCGCACTCGGTCGGTCGATCGGGCCCGAAGAGCTTTGCTCTCCATCGATTCGATCGATCGCTGGTGACATGACGGTTATCTGTGCCAGCGCTGGAAATCATGGTCTCTCGGTGGCGGCGGGGGCTCGTGCCTTTGGAGCCAGGGCCGTCGTCTGGCTGGGCGACACCGTGCCGGAAAGTTTCGCTGCAGCATTGCGCGAACAAGATGCAACGGTGTCGCGTGGCGGCGCCACGTATGAGCAGTGCATGGCCCTGGCTCAGGCGCAGGCCGAGCAGCAGCATTGGGATCTGGTGTCGGACAGCTCCTGGCCCGGATATACGGCGATACCGCTCGCCGTCATGCGCGGCTATACGGTCATGCTTGAAGAAATCGCGGAGGTCATGGAGGCGGCGAATGGACCGGCCACGCATGTCTTCGTGCAGGCAGGCGTAGGCGGCCTCGCCGCGGCGGTTGCGGGGTATCTGCGAGATCGCTGGGGCGAAGCATTCAAGTTGGTTGTCGTCGAGCCCGAAGCGGCGCCCTGCCTTTTGGAAAGTGTCCGTCAAGGTCGCTGCGTGCGGGTCGCGGGCCCCGCAAGCCGGCTTGGGCGCCTCGACTGCAAGGAGCCTTCGCTACTTGCGTTCCAACTGCTCTCTCATCTGGCTGACGCTTTCATGCTCGTGTCCGATGCGGATGCCGACGATGCGGCGGATCGGCTTGCTGAACGAGCTGCGCCTGTCTCTGCGTGCGGTGCAGCCGGTGCAGCGGGACTGATGGTCGCCTGTGCTGATGACAACGCTCGACAACAACTCGACCTCGATAGTCACTCGCGCGTGCTGCTGATCGGTACCGAAGCGGCCAACCACTTCATTGAAGGAATCCAAGCATGAAACTCTTCTATCAGACGCATTCACCTTACGCGCGCAAGGTGCTCGTTCTTGCGCACGAAATCGGACTGGCGGACCGAATTGAAGTCATCCATCACGAGACCAGCCCAACACGGCGCAATGAGGAGGTCTTTCGGGTGAATCCACTCGGCAAAGTACCTGTGCTGTTACTCGACGACGGCACGGCGTTATTCGATTCGAACGTGATCTGCGAATACCTCGACGGACTACACGACGGCGCCAGGGTCATACCAACTGAGGGTCGCGCGCACTTCTCCACCCTGCGGATTCAAGCTCTCGCGCAGGGTTTATGCGAGGCCGGCATCGCCGTGCGCCACGAGACCGATCGACGTCCCGAACCCTATCGTTATCCCGCGATGCGGGACGGCCAGATCGAGAAGCTGCTGGCGGCCTACGATTTCCTGGAGCGCGAGGGTGTAAGTATCGAAGCCGACACCCACCACATCGACATCGGCCAGATCGCCCTCGGCACCGCGCTGAGCTGGCTCGAGTTTCGCGAACTGCCCGCTTTCGAGCGCGGCCGGCCCCGTTTGTCCGCGTGGTACCGAGCCTTCATTCAACGGCCATCCATGCTGGCAACACCGTTGACAGGCGAAACCGTCGATTGATGAGTCTTGGTGATCCACGCGATTCATCGCGTCGCTGAAGAAACCGAACCTGATATCGAAAGCCCGCCGGCATCGTTGACCTGCTGTGGCTGGATCGCTCAACGCCGACGCTCCCACCATTCATCCAACCGGAGGCTCGCATGAGCTCGCTCTGGACCGACATGCTGTTCCTGCATGGGTATATCAGCGACCTGGAACTGGTCCGTCGATTGACCGATGCGCCGATTCAACCATCGCCCGATACGAAAGAAAACCGACGCACCTGTTCGCTGCGTGACCTGCTTCTACCAAGGCTCGGCCGTTTATGTCTCGGCATCGGCGATGGTCACGTGAGCGTGCAGTAATCGCGTTAGTGAACGCACTGTGCTTCGACGCCGCGAACCGTCTGGGCAAAGCCCTTCGTGCTTTTCCCTGCAGAGCTTGACCGATCAGATTGAGGAGAAGGCCTGACGTTGCCTGCGCTTTTTCCGGCGACGAAGATACCAGTGCAGCAAAAGGCCCAGCGCAAACAACACGATGATCGCCACCAGTCCTAGTAGCCACAGCTCCTGAGGCTGGTCGATGATCGTGAAGCCGGCGTTTTCTGCGTATAGAAAGTGGAAGCCGCTCAAGATGGTTGGCAGTCTAAGCAGGTCCTGCTTCGTCATCTGCAAGGGACGTTCATGCGGATGGTCATTCGAGCCCCACGCATAGGCTTCGCCCTGAAGATTCATCTCGACATGCCCGCCCAGTACGTAACTGACGGGGCGGTCTCTGACGAAATCGGCCGCACGTTTTGCGCTGGCCATGTCTTCATGGATGTTGTCGATGAGAAGACGGCCGGGCAGCAGAAAATCGCCCGAGAAGAAGAGTCCCGTGTTCCGATCGTAAAACGAAATGTGCGACGGATAGTGGCCCGGCGTAGGGATCACATCGATCGTCCGATCGCCCAGATCAACCTGGGCAAGCCCGTTCGGCCAATCAGCAAAGCCGAAGTACTTTTGCACATGATCCAGATCGGCAGGTATCACCTGGACATTGGGCAGGTGCTGAAATTGGGAATCGCCAGCGCGGTGGTCCAGATGCCCATGCGTATGCACGACGATCAGCGGCATCTTCGCCGGCCCTATTGCGGGCAGCAGATCCATCACCGTCCGTGCCAGCGGCATCTGTTTGGGATCCGTGACGTCGCCGGTATCGATGAGAAGCGCCTTGGCTGAGCCCACCAACAAATACATGAAAGGCGCCTCGAACGTGGCGCAGGGGTTTTCGCTCAGGACGTAGGTGTGATCGTTGTATCGATGCACCTGGATGGCGGGTTGCGGATGCGCGGCACAATCCTCGGCGCCTTCGTTCCAGCGTACGTCCATGGAGCCAGGCACAAGCTGAGGCCAGGCGGAGCCGGAAGCCATCAGCAGTCCGATCGCGAGCAAGCTGGCAAGCAAAGGTTTCATCGAGTTCCCTTGATAACCTGAAAGATGGGGCGAACGACCTGCATCCGGCATCTGATGCTGTTCGGCCGGCCAGGGTTTAGACCGTCGCCACAGTTCTGCATGAGTGTGTTCGCGACGCCGGAAAGATGCGGTGAACAGGCCCAGCTCTGATAAACGCTTTCACACTGCCGTTCCGCACATCGTGGTCCCATCGACGTTGTATGAATCGACGCCTAATGTGAGTTGCCGATTCACACCGGTATGAACGTCGCCTGCGCAAGCTGACGACACCTTCGCTTTGACACTCAAGGAGTTCCTCATGATCAAGCGCATGCTTCCCCTGTTGATTGGCCTATCGGTTTTTGGCGCTGCCCTCGCACAGGACATGCCTGCCGCCGCTGCGTCGACGACCAGCACGTCGCATCACACCACCACGGTAACGACATGGGGCACTCAGCCGCCCACAGGCGGTTCGACCGAGGATGCGGTCAAGACCGCTATCGCCAACGCTGGCTACAAGGAAGTGAAGGACCTGAAATTCAAGGATGGCGTGTGGCGCAGCGAGGCGCGCGGCGGCAACAAGCAGTGGGTCAAGCTTGCGGTCGGACCGGTGAACGGCAAGGTCTATCCCGCCGATGCGCCGTCCAAGCTCAGCAAGGACGAAATCAGCGCCAAGTTGGCTACGGCCGGCTTCCAGAACATCAAGGACGTAAAATTCGACGGCGGTCTGTGGGCCGCTGAAGCAAAGACCGAACATGGCACTGACGTCGATCTACTGGTCGATCCGGATGACGGCAGCGTGGTAGCCAAGTCACACGATTGATCGTTTGCATGGCGGTCATGGAAGCCCGACGCGAGGTGGCGTCGGGCTTTTTTATGTTGCCGTCTGACAACGGTGGTCAGGTGCGTGTGCGAAAGTGTGTTGACTATGGTCGGATGCCGCGTTCTTGATCGCAGGTCCAGCGAGGCCAGTGGGCATGGTGTCGAAACGCGCCGAGCCATGCCCTGACCGATGCTCAGTACAGCGGTGTGCCCGCTTTATACGCACTGACGAACGACTGCCAATCCAAATTGACCTGGGCCGCATAGCTGAAGGCAAACGTGGAAATCTCCGACTCCAGGCCGCTGGTGCTGCTGACGGCGCTACTGACCTGTTTGTCGATGCTGTAGGGGACAATTGCGCTGTTGTAATCCTGGTCGGAAATGGCGTGGGCGGACGCGAGTGCCTGACCCAGATAGGTGGCGGCGGTGTTCAATTTGCCGGCGCTGGTCAGCTGGGTGAAGTCGAAGTCTTCTTCAAACGGGGATTTTTCATGGAAGAAATAAGTCAGCCCGTTGATCGTGGCGTAGCCGATCAGAACATCCGCGTTCAAGGTCTGCGCCTTGGCCGTCATCGCCACACGGTTGGCTTCATTGTTGTTGTAGTCGGCGGCTGGTAGCTGACCATTGTTTACTTCGGCCACGGCGCTGGTCGTTTCCTGTTTGATCTCAAGGATCACGTCGTCGGAGGTGGATGTAGAGGGGCCTTCGATCAGGATGTAATAGCGCAGCTTGCCGAGGCTGCCAACGCCGGAGCCGAGCTTCTGGCGGATGTCCTTCACCTGGTAATAGCTGGCGCTGTACTGCTTGGAGGATGCGATGGTGCTGATGTAGCTGTTCATCGCGGCGGCGATGTTGTTGTACGTGGTGCTGTTCACCGTGACCAGGGTATTGGCGATCGTCTGGAACTTGCGCACGCCACTGGTGACCTGCGTGTACTTGCTCAGCAGGCTGGAGCGGGAGTCACTTTTGGAATCGCCGATGATGGTCTGCACCGCGCCGGACGTATTGCCATTTTTCAACTGGAAACTCAGTTCGGCGCTACTCCCCATGAAGGTATTCATTTCGCTGACATAGGCGCCCACCATCGTGTTGATGGCGGTGGTGATGTCGCTGTCCGCGATGCCGTTGGCGCGACCGGCCAGCACCATGCTCGTGGCCAGGCGGCGCAGGTCCCATACGTATTGGCCGAGGTAGCCTTCGTCGAAGTCATCCACGGAGAACACGTTGTTGCTGCCGCTGTCCTGCCAGGCGCCGAAGTTGTCGATGTGGGCATCGCCACCAATCCAGGTGTAGCCGGTCTGCGTGGTGACGTAGTTCGATGCCGGCAGGGTTGCCATGTCCTGATAGAAAATATGGTCGGTGCCGCGATAGAAATCGAACGCATCGCCAGCCATGGTCGACATCTTGGTGGCGAGGTCGGTGCTATCAGTGGTCGCGAAAGGATGGTTGTAGTTATAGACCTGCGACACCACCCAACTCGTACGCGACGTGGCAGCCTGCGCAGCGGACATGCAGAGCAGGCCGGCGAGGGACAGGACGATCAACGCTTTCTTCATGGCTGGTTTTCCCCTGGGCAAAAGAAAGGCACGACTGAGCCGTGCCTGATGAGTTGCCGGCGATTCAAACAGCGCGGGATGACAAGCGGATGACTTGCCTGCGCCACCTAGTCGGCATTGCCGTCCCTAGTAGCACGCAGCCGTTCCAACTTCCTCCATCCCACGGTTCGCCCCGAGCGTAGCCGCGGAGCGGCGAAGTCGAAGGGCGAACCGTGGGATCACTTCGGTTGTCGAAGCTACGGTTAGCGCGCCTGAAGCGTGCGCCGATAGCGGACTTCATCCACCATCACGCCCCACACCGAAGCGCTGCGGCGGAGGCCGTCGGATACCCATTGGTCGTTACGATAAAAACGTTCCGCGCGAATGTTTCCCGCCATTACCCAGGGCAGTGCATGACGGAATCCGAGATCCTGCAAACGGGTGCGGGCCGCCGTTAAAAGCGCCGCGCCGATACCCACATTCCATCGATCGGGGTCGACGTAAAGCGCGCATAGTTCGCCACAGTCTGGCGCATCCGGATCGTGCGCCGCTGCCGTGGTGGCAAACCCCTGGATCACACCGGCCTCGACCGCGACAATCGTGCTCGGCTGGCGAGGATCCGGATGAGCGAAGTTGTAGCGTTGCGCCCGTTCCTCAGGCCTCAGGCGATCGAGATAATCATCGGAAAGCAGGTGTCGGTATCCAACCTGCCAGGAGCGCACGTGAACACGTGCAACTCCCATTGCATCAGCAGGTTCGGCTGTTCGCAGAATCATGTCGCCGTTTGGTACGTTGAGTTATACGGGTCGGGTGGAGCAGCCAGCCAAGCTCGAGTTGTCGCTTGATAAGGCGCGACGATATCAATCCCAAGTGCTGGGTTGGTGCTGAGCCGCGGCGGACGTCTGAATCCGCAAAAGCCCGTCATACATGCCGAATTCCGTGCTGTTGAAATATACGGTTTCACCGTCGGGCAACTTCCAGTCCGCTTGGATGGTTTGATAGGACTGGTTGAGCTGGCTGGAGGAAAGGTAATGCGGATGCGACTTGCCGAACAACTGCTCGAGATCCTCCAGATCCAGGGTGTCGCCTGTCGCGCCGTGGGTCTTTGCTGAAACGCTGGCCACGACACCGTTGCTGAGCCCGACCACGACGTCAGCTCCATTCATGAACGCAGGACGGTCTTCCAGTGGCACGTTCACGATGATCTGCCCATGGGCGGGGATGCTTGACGATCCTGCTGCGCCGTTGGGTGACTTGAAGCACTGGGAGTGATCGTCGGGAATATAGTCGCCTTGGCGTGAAGCGCACTCCTGAATGTGGATCGGCTGGTGCAGTGCGATCCCGAACAAGTCGTCCGCTCGGCACAAAGGGCTGCAGGCAAGGGCGGCGAGGGTGGTTAGTGTGCCAAGCAGGAAGCGTTTCATCATGATGACGGTGCCGAAGGTCCGGGTCGTTCAACTCTAGCTGATCGGAAAGTGCCTGGGCGACCCTGCGAAGGAAGCCTGGAAAGGGCTGGGGATGTCATCCGGTTCCCGCCTTCTGGATGCGCGAATGTCTCCACGGTTAGCTGGGTATTTACCGGAAGGATGTGGGTGTCCAGGTCGTCACCCGGCGGTTGAGCGAGGCTATCAGGATCAGCAGCAGGGCGGTGGCGCCTCGAAGGCCATCGGTCGGGCACCTGCGGGCTAAGGGGCTCGCGGACCCTGCTACGGCAGGGGACAGGTGATGCTGCGGTGCGATCTGGGCGGCGGGAGCCCGCCGTGGCACATGGCAAGCGCCAGATCGGCAGCAGACCGCTATGATAGGAGGCCGACAGGCGCCCCCGGAGACGGATGGCGACCGGCAAATCTAACGACAGCGGCCGATGCTTCAGCATCGGCCAAGCACAGCGAGGTAGACACATGGCACGCGGCATCAACAAGGTCATCCTGGTTGGCAACCTCGGCGCGGATCCGGAAATGCGCCACACCGGTGGCGGGACGGCGGTAACCACGCTGAACCTGGCCACCTCGGAAAGCTGGACCGACAAGCAGAGTGGCGAGAAGGTCGAGAAAACCGAGTGGCACCGGGTGAAGTTGTTTGGCCGCCTGGCCGAGATCGCCGGTGACTACCTGAAGAAGGGCCGACAGGTCTACATCGAAGGTTCGCTGCGCACCGACAAGTACACCGACAAAGCCGGCGTCGAGCGCTACAGCACCGACATCATCGCCAGCGAAATGCAGATGCTCGGTGGCAACGAAGGCGGTGGTGGCGGTGGCGGTGGTCAGCGCGAGCGCCCGCAGAGTGCCAGCGGTGGCCAGCGCCAGGGTGGCGGCAACTACGGTGGCCAGTCGCGCGACAACGACGACCGCGGCAGTCAGCAACGCCAGGCACCATCGCCAGCCGACAGCGGCTTTGCGGACGACGAGATTCCGTTCTAGTCGTAATGTTTTCAACAGCTCCAACGATCGAGGCCCGCATCATGCGGGCCTCGACGTTTTCAGAGATCACCGTTCGCGTTGATCACGTCCGAGTGATTCGGCCTGTCACTTCACGGTAAACGTGTTGTTGCTGCGATTCACGTCGGGGATCGCGTGGGCTGGATCGATGGTGGCGGACTTCACTGGCTTGTTGCCATCCACGCGGACAGTGAAGCTGTGATGCTGCATCCAGGTTTCCACGGGCACGCGTACGTCCTGTTTGCTGCCGTCGGTGTAGAGCACTTCGAGTGTGGCGGGCAGCACCAGTTGGTCGAGGTTTGCCACGGTGACTTGTGCGCCTTTGTGCCAGTCGCCCTCGACCGGCGTCACATTCTGCACGGCCATGTCCAGCTTCCAGTTGTGCTGGTACCAGCCACGCCAGAACCAGGAGAGATCCTCGCCGGTTTCGCTGCTCATGAAGCGGAAGAAATCCGATGGGCTCGGATGCTTGTACGCCCAGCTCTGGATGTATCTGCGAAACGCCGGATCGAAACGTTCCGGGCCGATGATCTGCTCACGCAGCAGGATCAGGCCATAGGCGGACTTGAAGTAGGTGACCGGGTGGCGATATTTCTCCTTGGTCTGATCGGCAATGGTCAGCACCGGCGGCGCGTCGGGATCGGTCAGCACCTTGACGATTTCATCGGCCGGATTGCCGCCGCCAGGCGCGTATTCCGGGTCGCGTTTGGGCGCGAATTCGCCGTGGTTGAAATGATCGGCTTCGTAGACGTCGATGAAGGTGTTGAAGCCTTCGTCCATCCACGCATCGCGGCGCTCATCGGTGCCCACGATCATCGGAAACCAGGTGTGGCCGATCTCGTGCGCGATCAACGGCTGCAGTTCTTTGCTGTGCGCTGTCTTGTCATCGAACGTGATACTTGGATATTCCATGCCGCCGGCAGTACCCGCTTCATTGATCGCGACCGGATAGGGATAGGGATACCACTGCTTCGAAAAATACTCGACGGATGCCTTGAGGTATTCGGTAGCGCGGCTCCAGGCGTCGTTGCCGGCGCTTTCCACCGGATACGCAGACATGGCCAGCGCAGTCTTGCCGTCGGGCAGGTTGATCCTTGCGGCATCCCACACGTAGGCCTTGGATGCGCCGAACGCGACGTCGCGGCTGTTCTGCATGCGGAAGTGCCAGGTCAGCGTGCCATCCTGTTTTGGACGGCTGGATGGATCGTTCACCTCGGTGGCCGAGCGGATCATCACGGTGGCGTCGCTATGCCTCGCCTGGTCGAGTCGCTGCAACTGCGTGGTGGTGAGTACATCCTTTGGATTGAGTAGTTCACCGGCACCGACGACGATTATGTCCGATGGCACGGTGATCGAATAGTCGAAGTCACCGTAGTCCAGATAAAACTCCTGATTGAGATACGGAGCGGTATCCCAGCCGAGCAGATCGTCGTACACGCACATCCGCGGGAACCATTGCGCGATCTCGAAGATGTCGCCGTTCTTGCTTGAATTGACGTCGGTGCGGCCACCGAATTCGCCGGGCACGGTGTAGCTGTAAGTGATATGAAGGCGCAGCCTGCCGTCATGGGCCTTCAATGGCGTAGGCAGGGTCACCTGCATGCGTGTGTCGGAAACCAGCCAGTCCGCTTTCTGCAGCTTGCCCTCGGAGCCCTCCACTTGCACCGAGGCGATGGTGTAGCCGTCAGTGAATTCGGTGGGGAAGCGATCGTCGGCAAATGCGCCGCGGGCATCCTTGCGGTAACGGTTCTGATCGAGCTGTAGCCACAGCACGTCCAGTTCGTCAGGGCTGTGATTGGTATAGCTGAGCACTTCGTCGCCACTCAGCTTGCGGCTGGCCGGATCAAGCGAAGCCTTGATCTGATAGTCCGCACGGTTCTGCCAGAACAACGGTCCGGGTTTGCCACTGGCCGAGCGATAAGCGGTCGCCGGTTGTGGGTAGTCGAACGGAGCAAACGTTTTTAGCGGATCGAAATTTGCTGTGGCTTGAGGTGCGGCCGCTTGTAGCGGCAGGGCCACACCGCAGAGCAGCGACAAGCCAGCGGCGAAACAGGAAAGTGTCAGGATTCGCATGCATCGGTTCCGGGGAAGGGAGTGTGTGGCATCAGGTACGTGGCGGCGCAAAGGATGGTGGTGCGTTGTCGTCCGCGCTGCCCCATGACTTGTTCGGCAGGGTGGTCAAGGTGAAGTGCAACTGGCCGCCGTGTTCGACCACTTGCGGCGACAACCAGGGGCGATCATAAGGCTTGCCGTCGACGCTGAGCGCGTTGACGTAAAACCCGGTGGACGATGCGGCTGGTGCATCGACTGCCACGTCCCCACCCGAGCCATGAATCACCGCGTGCGTAAACAACGGGCTGCCCAGCAGCAATTCTGCGCGGCCGGGAATTTCTGGATACAGGCCCAGCGCCGACCACACGTACCACGACGACATCTCGCCGAGATCGTCATTGCCCGGAATGCCGTCGGGTGCATTTTTCCATAGCGTGTCGACGACGGTGCGCACCGTTTGCTGGGTCTTCCATGGCTGGCCGGCGAAGTCGTACAACCAGGGCGTGGCCACGGATGGTTCGTTGTTGAGTTCAGCATGTAGCGGGCCGGCGTTGGTCAATGCCCAGCCACCGTCCGGCTGGTGGAAGAACGCGTCCAACCGCGCAATCGTCTTGTCGCGACCACCCAGCGTATCGAACAGGCCATGCACATCGAACGGCACCATCCACAGATAGATCGATGCGCTGCCTTCGACAAAGCCTTCGTCGGTGCCGGGCGTGAACGCGGGCCAGCTGCCATCGGCGTTGCGATTCTGGATATAGCCGCCTTGCGGTGTGGCGTTCGGGTTGAACAGGTTGCGCCAATATCCGGCACGGGTCAGGAAACGTTGCTGGTTGTCATTGTCGCCAACGCGATGCGCCAGTTCGGATAACGCGAAATCCGCGCTGACATCCTCCAGCGTTTCGCCGGCGCCGCCCCATGCATGTGACTTGCTGGCGATGTAATGCAGACGCAGCCACTGGTCCAGCGAGGGCCGTTGCCCCACGCATTCGGTATTGCAACCGTCATCGCTTAGATCGTTGTCCGTAGTGACGGTCGCGGCTTTGAGCAGCGATGCATACGCACCGCGCAGGTCGAACGCGTTGCCACCGAATGCTGCGATATCGGCAAGCGCAGGCACCGCCGGATCGCCGCTCATCACGTGAGTGGCGCCGGAGTTGTGCGTCCAGCGATCCCACTCGCCATGGTTTTGCTGTGCCTGCTGGTACAGCGATTGTGCGATGTCGCTGCCCACTTGCGGTCGTAGCCAGGTCACCAGTTGCAGATGCGAACGGTAGATGTCCCAGCCAGAGAAATTCGCGTACTGCGCCTTCTGACGGTTGTCGATCCGGTGGGTTTGTTGATCGAATCCACGGTATTCCCCGTTGACGTCGCTGTAGACATTCGGGTGCATCATCACGTGGTACAGCGCGGTGTAGAACGTGCTGCGCTGATCGTTGCTGCCGCCATCGATGACGATACGACTCAGCGCTGTATCCCATGCGTCATGCGCACGTTGTCGCAGTTGTTGCAACGTAGTTGCATTGGAAATTTCGGCCTGCAGGTTGGCGCGTGCGTTCGCCAGGCTGACGTAAGAAATGCCCACGCGTGCATGCACGCTGCTGCCGGATGGGAAGCCGACCCACACGCCGGAGCCTTTGCCCAGTGGAGGGAAACCCTTGGCGGCGTAACTGGTACCACCACTGGCTGAGACAGCGCCGCGGTGCACGCTCGCATCGTGCCAGCTTCCGCTCTGGGTAAACGGCTGGTCGAATTCGGCGACGAAATACAGCGTGTAGTAACTGCGCTGATCGGCCTTGGCCAGATAGCCGCAGAAGTTGCCGCTGGCAACGTCGCCAGTGACTGTGCGACCACCGCGATCGACACGAACGTCCGCGGCACTGCTGCCTACCTCGGAGTCCGAAACGCGCAGCAACAGATTTGCCGGCTTGCCTGCGGGGAAATCGAAGCTAGCCATGCCGCTATGCATGGCGGCGCTCAGTTGCACGTTTGTACCGTTGTCCAGCTTGACCTGGTAATAGCCCGCTTCGGCCTGCTCGTCGGCATGACGGAAGTCGCTGGCGTAGCGGGTGTCGTGGTCATCGGTGGATGGCGATGTGGTGATCGCGGTGGTAATCGGCATGAACGGAATGTCACCGCTGGCACCGGCGCAACCGGTACCGGAAAGATGGGTCAGGCTGAAGCCGCGAACGCGCGTAGCGCTGTACAGATAGCCGCCCGGTGCCGCCGTGCGATTGTGCTTGCCACGGGTATTTTCGGGACTCCACTGCAGCATGCCAAAGGGCAGCATCGCGCCAGGAAACGTATTGCCACCGTTGCTGCTTCCGATCAGCGGATTGACTGCGGAGGCGGGCGATGACGGCGCGTCCTGAGCGATGGCGCCACCACTGACGAGCAAGGTGGCGAGCAGTGCGGCAAGCGCGGCGGATCGTAACGGGCGTGGCATGCAAATCTCCTTACAGCTTACAGTGAGGCGACTGGCTTACAGTGGGGCAACTTAAGCCGCGATCGGTCTTCTCTTCACCTCGTCATCCCTGCCTTCGCAGGGATGACGAGGTGAAGGGTGAGGTTTTCCACGTCGCTTGCAACACTCCAGCTCTAACGGGATGGCAGCACGTTCAACAACTCATAACATGCGCCCATCGTGTGATAGTCGGTCTTGCCTGCGGGACTTTTCTCATCGTCGACCTTTTGATTGTCACGGGTGAGGATGCGATACCAGGCCCCGTAGCGGTGGTCGATGAAATGCTGCCATGCATAAGTCCACAGTTTCCCGTACCAATCGTCATAGACGGCCAAACCAGTGCGCGCATACAGCAATGCGGCGGCGGCCAGTGACTCGGCCTGCACCCAGAAATATTTGTCGTCGTCACATACGCTGCCATCCGGAGCGAAGCCGTAGCAGATGCCGCTGTACTCGACATCCCATGCGCGCAACAGCGCGGTGTCGAACAGATGCCTTGCGGTTGGCAGCAGCCAGTTTTCTTCGCGGCCGCGCTCGAGCAACAGGGGTTCGAGGATCAGCAGCAGCTTGGCCCATTCGGTTTGATGGCCCGGCTGAAAACCCCACGGTCGAAACAGATCTTTCGGATCGTCGCGGTGATAGTCCCAGTCGATGTTCCAGTCGCTGTCGTAGTGCTCCCACACCAGCCCGTCGGCCTTTGCGGCCTCGCGACGGGTCATGTGATCGGCGAGTGTGAGCGCGCGCTCCAGGTAGTGCGGTTCATCACTGGCCTGATAGGCAGCCAGCATCGCCTCACACATATGCATGTTGGCGTTCTGGCCGCGATAGCTACTGAAATGCCAGTCGGCATCCGCTTCGTCGCGATACAGGCCGGCGTCGGCATCCCAGTAACGCTGCTCCAGCAGCTGCCAGGTTTCTTCCATCCACGCCGCGGCCTCTGTGATACCTGCCTTGCGCGCCGTAGCGTAGGCAAGCAGCACGAACGCCACACCGTACGCATGGTTGGTACGGTCCTGCGGCTGGCCATCACGAATCGTCCAGGCGTAACCACCCGTGCGCGCGTCACGGTGCACGTCGCGCAGATAGCGCAGGCCGTGCCGGGCAGCATCGAGGTACTCGGCGTTGTTGAACTCGATAGCCGCCATCGCATAGTTGAAAATGAAGCGCGTGCTGGAAACCAGGTGCCTGTGATCGCGATCGTAGATCGTGCCGTCGTCCTTGAAATAATGAAAAAATCCACCCGCAGGATCGATCGCACGTGGGTGATAGAACGCCATGGTTTGCGCGATGTGTCCGCGCAGAAATTTCTCGGAGTGGAAGTCGGGCAATGCTGGTGTCATGGTCATGCGTGAGTGTCCATGAAGGCCAGCACTTCGTCCTCGCTGGGCATGGCGGCAAACGAGCCCTGACGCGTCACAGTCAGCGCACCGCAGGCGGCGGCATAACGGAGAATTGCATGCAGGCGCGGCAGCTCGGTCACCAGTTGGTCGATCCGATCGGAGGCCGTTCCAAGTTCGGCCAGT
>Ga0302232_10000376_pt1 | contig 33793 bp, 19 predicted proteins | sample II_Palsa_N2_3_FD_193575 | JGI IMG/M metagenome (GOLD analysis project Ga0302232, IMG submission 193575) | Peat permafrost microbial communities from Stordalen Mire near Abisko, Sweden - II_Palsa_N2_3 | ecosystem: Environmental > Terrestrial > Soil > Palsa > Peat permafrost | place: Sweden...
CGTGATCTGATTTGCACCAGACCCTGCCGCCAATTCAATGTCTCTCAGCAGTACGTCTCTCGTCTGCCCAGGAAAATTAAAGATGATGTCCACATTCAAAGACTGAAACATTCCCGCCACACTATGAATTCGTTTTAGTATCTGCTCGCCATCCCCGAACCGCTCCAGCCGGCTGACTTTATGAAGCAGCGTGTTATCAAAACTCTGCACCCCCACCGACATCCGCTGAACTCGCCCAGCCAATCTCTCAGCCAGCGACGGATCCAATTGATTTGGATTGGTTTCACACGAGATGTCTTTAATTCCAAATAATTGCTTCGCCAAATCTATGGTCGTTATCAATTCATCCAGCAGAATCGTGGGCGTCCCCCCGCCAAAATACAAAGACTGGAACGTGTAACCCAACACCGCCGTCATGCGCATCTCTTCGCGCAAGCTTACGAAGTAAGCTCTCGCTGCCGGTTCCTTATAAGCGAAGCGGTTAAAGGAACAATATGGACACAAAACATCGCAGAACGGAATATGGATATACAGCATGTAGCGTCGATCTGCCTTTGGACCCGGCAGGCCGATCGCGCCGCCTTCCTCCAGTTGAAACGCATCTCGCGTGACAAACCGAAGCAATGGCGTGAGAATCTTTTCCGATAGCATAGCGCGGGCTCCCAGCCCTTCCAGCAGACTGTCCGCCTCTCAGGCCGAAGCTTCTGTCTTGATTGAGGCTGCCATGGATTCTGACAAGCTCTTCGTTCTAATCCTGACCCGAATGCATGCTGTTTCTTCGTGACAGCCATCACAGCAGTCCCCCAATCTCCGCTTGTAGGGTTACTTCCAGCACGATGACGAAGGGAGTAGTGTGTGGACTCCAGTTCAAGTGTCGGTAAAAGATACCTCACGTCGAGCAGTCCCCGATCTTTCAGCGGCTCCCTATCTGTTCCTGCACCTCTCCCACTTTCCCATGCACCACAGCCACACGGCTGAAGATTCGCACATTTCAGCTTGTTCACAGAGCCTTACCCGCGCGCTCCTTCCACAACAGCGCGCGCATAGGCGAGAGGAAGCATCATGAACTACCCCATCTGGGACGTATCCTTTGGCGCTGGTCTACTCATCGCGCTCGTAGCCGGACTCCACGTGTTCGTCTCCCACTTCGCCGTCGGCGGCGGCCTCTTCCTCGTCCTCACCGAGCGCAAGGCCATCAAGACCAACGACCACGCCCTTCTCAACTGGCTCAAATCCCATACCAAATTCTTCGTCCTCCTCACCGTCGTCTACGGAGCCGTCAGCGGCGTCGGGATCTGGTTCACCATCGGCCTCATCAGCCCCACCGCCACCAGCAACCTCATCCACATCTTCGTCTGGGGCTGGGCCATCGAGTGGGTCTTCTTCTTCCTCGAGATCACCGCCGCCCTCCTCTATCTCAGCGGCTGGGACAAGCTAAGCCCCAAACTCCACCAGTGGTACGGCTGGATCTACTTCTGGGCCGCCTTCGCCAGCCTCGTCGTCATCAACGGCATCATCACCTTCATGCTCACCCCGGGCAGCTGGCTCGACGTCCACAAGTTCTGGATCGGCTTCTTCAATCCCACCTACTTCCCCTCCCTCTTCTTCCGCACCGCCATCTGCCTCGCCCTCGCCGGCATCTACGCCCTCATCACCGCCAGCGTGCAAAAGGACAAGGACCTCAAAGCCCGCATCGTCCGCTGGGGCGCTCTCTGGACCATCCCTTCGCTCCTCGCCCTCATACCCTTCGGCTACTGGTACATCCGCGAAATCCCCGCCGCGCTCTTCCTCAGCGCGCGCGGCCCCATGCCCACCGCCACCCACTACGCCTTCCTCGCGTGGAGCCTCCTAGCCGTCACCTTCATCTTGATGCTGCTGGCCCTCTTCACCCCGCGCCGCATGCACCTGGCCTTCGCCCTCGTCATCGGCCTCGTCGCCCTCGGTGCCATGGACTCCTTCGAGTTCGTCCGCGAAGACGTTCGCAAGCCCTTCGTCATCGAGAACTACCTCTACGACAACTCGCTCTATGCCAACACCATGCCCGGCGATGGCGGCTTTACCGTCGACAACCTCAACACCATCGGCGTCCTTAACTCTGCCGCATGGATCGACCAACGCACCATCACCCCCGACAACCAGGTAGTCGTAGGCCACGAAATCTTCCGAGTCGAGTGCCAGGCCTGCCACACCGCCAACAGCTATCGAGGCATCCATCAACTCCTCGAGCAACGCCAGTGGGATCCCGCCACCACCCGCGCTATGCTCAGCAGTCTCGCCCTGATGCACAACGGAGTCATGCCGCCCTTCGCCGGCACCGACCCCGAGCGCGACGCACTAGCCGCCTACCTCAACACTCTCCAGACAATCACCCCAACCGCCGCCACCGACGGCAAACTGCTCTACCAGAACAACTGCTCCATGTGCCACCAGGACCATCCCAACGCCCAGTTCTTCTCGGGCATCGTCACCGATCCCACCGCCGCGGCCGACTCCTTCAAGGACCTCACCAGCATCTTCCCCCTCATGCCCGACATCAAGCTCAACCCAGCCCAGCGCACCGCCCTAGTACAGTACCTCAACACCCAGCGCCCAGCCGCTCAGCACGCACAGCTCAGCCCCGCCGTCGAAGGAGGCAAATAAATGATCGACCCAAGCATGGTTCCCACGATCGACCCCAATCCGCTCCCCGCCCCCTACTGGCTCTTCAAGACACTGCTGCTCGTCACCTTCACCCTGCACATCATCGCCATGAACTTCATGCTCGGTGGCGCCTTCCTCGCCGTAATCGCGCGCTTCACCTCCAAGGGCCCGCTTAGCTCCGAGAACAAAGCGTTCCGCAACCGCATCTTCCTTGACCTCGCCAAGAAGGTTCCCGTCTTCCTCGCCGCCACGATCACAATCGGCATCGCGCCGCTGCTCTTCGTGCAGGCCATCTACGGCCAGTACTTCTATACCTCGACCATCCTCATCGCGTGGCCCTGGTTCCTCCTCCTCGTCATCCTCTGCATCGCCTACTACGGCTTCTATTACGTCGTGTACAACGGCCAGCGCCGTCCCGGGCCCGCCAGCGTCGTCTCGTTCATCAGCCTCGTGCTCGTCCTCATCGTCGGCTTCATCCAATCCACCAACGTCACTCTCATGCAGACGCCCACCCACTGGGCCGCAAAATACTTCGCCAGTCCAACCGGCTGGAGCAACAACCTCTCTGACCCCACCCTCATCCCGCGTTACCTGCACTTCGTCACCTCGGCCATCGCCGTCGGCGGCATCCTACTTGTGCTCCTCGCCCTCGCCCGCTGGAAGAGCGATCGCGAGTATGCCATCTACCTCTTCCAATACGGCGGCAAAGCCTTCATGTACGCCACCATGGCCCAGTTCATCATCGGTACATGGTTCCTCATCAGCATTCCACGCAACTTCCGCATGATCTTCATGGGCGACAGCCCGCTCGCCTCCGCACTCCTCATCGCAGGCATCCTCGGCACGATCGCCGCCATCTTCCTCATGTCCAACGCCCTGCGCAAACAAAACATCCGCGTCGCCGCCTACGGTGTCTCCGGGCTCCTCGCCGTCGTCACCATCACCATGATCCTCATGCGCGACATCCTGCGCGACGCCTACCTCGAACCCTACTTCCACCCCCACCAGTTCGCGGTCAAGACCCAGTGGGCCGTTCTGCCGGTCTTCCTCCTGCTCTTCATCGCAGGCGTCGGCCTCTGGCTCCTCATGCTCCAGCGCTACAGCCTCTTCAGCATCAACAAGCCTCCTCTGGCTGACGCCACCCCAACCGCAGACGCGGCCGCCGAAACCGAAGTCGAGCTAGTCCACTAAAACTTCCTCCTGGAAACAGAAAAAAGAGCCATCACTGGCTCCTTCTCTGTTTAACCTCATCGCCCTCAGGCAAATCGCCCAATCCCGATCCCGATCACGTACGTCACCACGCCCTCCAGCAGTCCAACAAACGTCATCTCCAAGCCGCTGCTCCACCACGACCGAATCGTAATCAGCGACTTCGCCGCGCCCACCGCAAAGTGCGCCAGCAGCGAAACAATCGCCGCCACCAAAATCGCCGGATATCCCGCCAGGAAGAAAAACGGAATCACCGGCACCAGCGCACCCACCGCGGTCGACAACGCAGCCGTCGTCGCCGAGACCCACGGCTTGCTCAACCCCTCTTCGCTCACATGCAGCCGCTCCCTCGCCAGCGCCTCCACCAGCTGCTCTTTTTTCTCCGCAATGTGCCCCACAAAATGGTCCGCATCTTCAGCCGACAGCCCCCGCACCTGGTACGTCAGCGACAGCAACTCCCGCGCCTCGGCCTCATTGTTCTCCACCGCATCCCGCTCGCGCGCAAACTCCGCCTCATAGATCTCCCGTTCGCTCTTCGCCGCCAGGTACGCGCCCGACCCCATCGAGAGCGCACTCGCAAACATTCCCGCCAGCCCCGCAATCAGAACAAACTTACTGTTCCCCAGCGTCGCTCCCGACACGCCCGACACAATCCCGAAGATCGCGCCCAACCCATCGTTGACTCCATAAATCGCATCGCCAATCCAGCTCGCCGCCCTCGGCTGACCTTTCTCCCGCTCAGCCACCAGCTCATCCAGCGCCTGCTGCGCCGCCTCCGGCTCCAACGGCTCCGCCGGCAGATGATGCCGAATCAACCCACCCAGCGTAAGGTAATGATCCGCCTCGTCCGAGATCACCTCTTTCAGAATCGCGATGCTCTCCTCATCGCCCAGCTCGCGAATCTGCTTCCCATAGCGCGCAATATCGCGACTCTCATCCAGCTCCAGCCGCCGCAACGCCAGATCCTGCCCGCCAACCCTCGTCGCCAGCGATCCCGCCTCACCCGTCTCTGGCCCGTCATACTTCGGAATTTCCGCGCCCAGCACCGTCAGCCGCGTCGCCCACAAATCCGCATGATGCTTCTCCGCCAGCGCCAGGTTGCGCAGCGTCCGCCGCCGCTGCAAATCGCTCTCCTGCTCGCTCAGCGCCTGGTACGTGTGAAATCCCCGCATCTCCGCCTGCCAGTTGCTGGCCAGCGCTTCAATTAAATGTGCAGCGTCCTTGCTATTCATGAAAGTCTCTCAGTCGTTTTCCCAATTCTCGCTTAACCCTCCGCTTCACGCTGTGACGGCCGTTCACGCTCTACCCTTCCCCAACCCCGCAACCGGCGCCCCCGCCATAGACGACCGCTTCACCAGCCGCCTAACCTTCTGCGGCGACATCGCCAGCTTCTTCGCCACCCGCGAAATCTTGCACTCCTCCCGCATCCACACTCGCGGAATCACCAGCTGCGCAAACTGCTCCGTCACCTCCTGAAAACTCTTGCCCGTAATAATCCCCTGCGACCACGCACGCAGCGTATCTTCGATCCCCACCACCTTCAGTAGCCGAGCCTTCAACACATTCAACTCATCCACCGCATAGTCTGCATCCTGCGGATCCAGCAGTGCCGACGCCGCATCCACGCATCGCTGCGCCAGCTCATAATCATGAAAGAAATTATTCGCCGCCGTCTCCCCCAGCGCCACATAGGCATTCAACAGCACGCGCTTATTCTCCATCGACTGCGCCAGCGCCACCGCCTCCATGCAATGCTGCTTCGCCAGCCGCGCATACTGCGGAATCTCCTCAGCCGATCCCAGCAGTTCCTCCACCCGCGCATTCTCAATCATCCCCATCAGCGTGCAAGCCCTCGCCCGCAGCACCACATTATGATGTGCCTCCGCAATCTCCAGCGCCTGCGCCGCCTCACGCGCCGACATCCCCAAATCCCCGACATCCAAATGCAGATACCCCGCATTCAACAGCGCCGACCCCAGCCCGCCATGCTCCCCATGCAGCGTACAAATCTCCTTCGCCCGCTCCAATTCCAAAATCGCGCTCCGATACAGCTCCTGATACTGCCGATGAAACTCCCTCAGCCGCGACTCCCCTGTCTTCCCCCCCTCGCCCTTGCCTGCCTTCCGCGCCGCCGTCACATCAATATGCTTCTTCAACTGCGCAGCAAGCAGCCGCTTCACAAAACTTAAGTTCGTCACCGCGCGCGCCAGGTTCGTATGATCTGGATGACTGATCTCATACAGCGCCACGGCCCGCTCAAAGTGTGTCGCCGCCAGCGCATAGTCGCCATGCCGGCGCACAATCCTTCCCCGTGCACTCTCGATATTCCCCAGCGCAATCCAGTGGTCCGTTTTCTTCAGCTCCTTTTCAGCCTCGTTCAGCATCTGCAGCGCGCCCGCACTATCGCCATTCTGAAACACAATCCACGCCTGCTGAATCTTGATAATCGCCACCAGCGCCTCCGAGCCCGGCATCGCATGTGCAATCGTGAGCGCCGCCAGCAGATGGTCTCGCGCCATGTCGTAGTCAGCCTTCTTGCGATGCGCGCGCGCCTTCCAAAGATTCGCCAGCGCCTTCAACTCTGCATCCTGAAACACATCCTCCATCTGCAGCAGCCCACCCAATATCCGAATCGCCCCGTCCGCATCGTTGGTCGACAGCCCATAGAACGCCTCCGTCATCCTCACCCGCACATACGCCGCCACGCCCATCTGCTCCCGCTGCGCCGCCGTCAGCCGATCCAGCCTCTCGCGCAACAACTGCGGCTCGCGATACCCCACATCCACCCACTGCGCCAGCATCAACAACACCTCTGCCCCATGCCGATCATTCAACTCCAGCACCTTCCACGCCGGCTCCGCCCGATCCAACAGCTTGATCCCCTCCGCAATACTCCGCCGACGCAGGCAATCCATCATTGCGATCAGCCAGTCCCCATTCGCCGGATGCATGCCTGCCGCAACCGTCTTCACCGCACGCCGCACGCTCTTCACACTCATACTGCCTCCGCTTGCTCACCAGTCTCCAGCGCCCTCTTAACCTCTGTCTGTGTTCTGGCACACTTCGTTCACTAGCACGATTCGTACCACCCCACCTTGCCATCGCGCTCGCAATCCACTCTACTCCGAAATAAGGCAACCACCCCATCCGAACCAAGGAGTAGAAAATGACCAAACAACAGCAGATTCAGCAGATAGAAACCAACTGGAAATCCCCCCGCTGGGCCGGCATCAAGCGCGGCTACACTGCAGAAGACGTCTACACGCTCCGCGGCTCGGTCCACATCGAATACTCCCTCGCCCGTTCCGGAGCAGATCGCCTCTGGAACGAACTCCAGCAGCCCGGCCACATCGCCGCCCTCGGCGCCCTCACCGGCAACCAAGCAGTGCAAATGGCCCAGGCCGGCCTCAAGGCCATCTACCTCAGCGGCTGGCAGGTCGCAGCCGACGCCAATACCGGCGGCCAGATGTACCCCGACCAAAGCCTCTATCCCGTCAACAGCGTTCCCCAGGTCGTCAAGGCCATCAACAACGCCCTGCTACGCGCCGATCAAATTCATCACTCCGAAGAAGGCGACACGAAAGACTGGATGCTCCCCATCGTCGCCGACGCAGAAGCCGGCTTCGGCGGAACCCTCAACGCCTTCGAGCTCATGAAGTCCATGATCGAAGCCGGTGCCGCAGGGGTCCACTTCGAAGACCAGCTCTCCTCCGCGAAAAAATGTGGCCACATGGGCGGCAAGGTCCTCGTGCCCACCCGCGAAGCCGTCCAAAAATTAATCGCCGCTCGCCTCGCCGCCGACGTCCTCGGCGTCCCCACCCTCCTGGTAGCCCGCACCGACGCCAACGGCGCCCAACTCCTCACCAGCGACTGTGATCCCATCGATGCCGAGTTCGTCACCGGCGAGCGCACCATCGAAGGCTTCTGTCGTATCAACGGTGGCATCGACTGCGCCATCGCCCGCGGCCTCGCCTACGCCCCCTACGCCGACATCGTCTGGTGCGAGACCTCCGAGCCCAACGTAGCCGAAGCCGAGAAGTTCGCCACCGCCATCCACAAGCAGTTCCCCGGCAAGCTCCTCGCCTACAACTGCTCCCCCTCCTTCAACTGGCGCGCCAAGCTCTCCGAGCCCGAGATCCACGCCTTCCAGAAAAACCTCGCCGCCATGGGCTACAAGTTCCAGTTCGTCACCCTCGCCGGCTTCCACGCCCTCAACCTCTCCATGTTCGAGTTAGCCGAGGCCTACAAGCACGACGGCATGCTCGCCTACTCTCACCTCCAGCAGCGCGAGTTCGCCCTAGCCGACCAGGGCTACGGTGCCGTCCGCCACCAGCGCTTCGTCGGCACCGCCTACTTCGACAAGGTCGCCACCACCATCTCGCACGGCGAAACCTCCACCAACGCCCTCCCCGGCTCCACCGAAGAAGAGCAGTTCGAACCCGAATCAGCCGCCGCCTAAGCGACAAGCAGTGTGCCCCGATCCACAGGGGCGCACTTGCTTTTAGTTTGCCTTCGCCTTTGCTTCTGCACTCGCTGTTGTCCTTGCAAGTTTTTCGCCGTCATCCTGAGCGCAGCGAAGGACCCCCGCATTTGCATTTGCATTTGCATTGCCTTTGCCTTTGCTTCTGCCTCTGCCGTTGCCGTTGCTTTTCTGGCTGTCATCCCGCAGGGATCTGATCCTTCCTTTGCCTTTGCCTTTCTTTGACAATTTCTAAAAGAAATTGTCATTCCGAGCGCAGCGAGGAACCTGCTTCCTCCCGTTCTTGCTCTTACTTTTCTTTCGACCTCCCAAGCACCCTCGGCCCTCACACCAAGGGTGGCGTCTTACTCACCCTCAGCCAAGATCTCGAAGGGGCACGGCTTCAGGCGTGCCATAAACCCACTCCGGCCCGCCGGCTTTAGCCGCTATGGTAAGCCCGGCGGGCCCCACAAACTCCCCCTCCCCCAGATAAATTCCCCCGCACCCAAGTAAAATAAGTGGTGTGAAGAAGATCGCCGTCCTCGGCTCAACCGGCTCCATCGGCCAGAGCACCCTAAGCATCTGCGAGTCCCACCCCGACCGCTTTCATCCCATCGCGTTCGCCGCCGGCGCCAACCTCGACGTCGTCTTCGCCCAGTGCCGCCGCTGGCGCCCCGAAGTCGTCTCCGTAGCCACCGAACCCCTCGCCGGCCAGCTCTCCGCCCGCCTCTCCGCAGCCGGCATCAACGGCATCGAAGTCGTCCACGGCACCGCCGGCACCGTCCGCGTAGCCACCCTCCCCGCGGTCGACTTCGTAGTCGCCGCCATCGTAGGAGTAGCCGGCCTCGAAGCCACCTACGCCGCCGTCCTCTCCGGCAAGACAGTCGGCCTCGCCAACAAAGAGTGCCTCGTAGCCGCCGGCGACCTAATCCTCGCCGCCGCCCGCGAGCACAGCGTAGACCTCCTACCCATCGACTCCGAGCACAACGCCATCCACCAATGCCTCCGCGCCGGCACCGCCGCCGAAGTCAAACAAATCTGGCTCACTGCATCCGGCGGCCCCTTCCGCAACACCCCACTAGCCGACTTCGACCGCATCACCCCCGCCCAGGCCCTCAAGCATCCCACCTGGGTCATGGGCCAGCGCATCACCATCGACTCCGCCACCATGCTCAACAAGGGCCTCGAAATCATCGAAGCCTGCCGCCTCTTCAACCTCCCGCCCTCGCGCGTCAAGGTCACCGTCCACCCCCAATCCACCATCCACTCCTTAGTCGAGTACATCGACGGCAGCATCCTCGCCCAAATCTCCGTCACCGACATGCGCCTCCCCATCCTCTACGCCCTCTCCTGGCCCGACCGCGTAGCAAGCGACCTCACTTTCGACCTCGCCCACCTCTCCCAGCTCGACTTCCAGACCCCCGACCTCACCCGTTTCCCCTGCCTCCGTCTGGCCTACGAAGCCGCCGCAGCCAGCCAGAATCATTGCATCGCCCTCAACGCCGCCGACGAGATCGCCGTAGCCGCCTTCCTCAACGGCCAACTCTCCTTTAACGGCATCCCGCGTACAATCGAAAGAGTGTTGGCGCTAACCACCAGCGGTTCTCCCGCGTCCATCCCCGAGGTCCTCGCAGCCGACCTTCTCGCCCGCGAACAAGCCGCCGAGCTCGTCGCGAATTCTCAAGTTTTTTCATCCTGAGCTAAGGATTTTGCCCCATCCAGCCGATACTCTCCCCTAAGGTTCCCGCGTACTCCGAATGCATATTCTCCTCGTCGTAATTGAATTCGCCATCGTCCTCGGTTTCCTTGTCCTCATTCATGAGCTCGGCCACTTCATCGTTGCCAAACTCTGCGGCGTCCGCGTCGAAACCTTCTCCATCGGCTTCGGAACCCGACTCTTCGGCTTCCGCTACGGCGATACCGACTACCGCATCTCCATCCTCCCCGTCGGCGGCTACGTCAAAATGGCCGGCGAGCTCGGCGGAGACGGCTCTCCCCTCGACGGCACCCCCGGCACCGGATCCCCCGACGACCTCACCTCCAAGCCCCGCTGGCAGCGTGTCCTCATCGCCCTCGCCGGTCCCGTCTCGAACTTCCTCGTAGCCTTCGCCCTGCTCTTCTTCGTCGCCCACTACCACCACGAAGTCGACCAGTACCTCACCGGCGCCGCCATCGTCGACTACGTGCCCCAGGGAACCCCCGCAGCCACCGCCGGCATCTCCGCAGGCGACGTCATCACCCGCTATAACCGCGTCTTCAATCCCAACTGGGAACAGATCCTCGAAGAGTCCGCCCTCAACCTCAACCGGCCGCTCCCCATCACCTTCACCCACAACGGCCAGCCCCGCACCGGCACCCTCACCATCACCGTTCCGCCCAACACCGAGTTTGGTCTCGACGACGTAGCCAATGTGGGCCTCATCCCCCGCATGGATCCCGGCCCCATCAATGTGCTCACCGTAAGCGGAGGCACTCCCGCCGAACGCGCCGGACTCCACGCCGGCGACCAGGTCGTCAGCATCAACGGTCTTCAGCTCCACTCCGTGCCCGCCCTGCTCGCCTTCCTCAAAGACAACAAGGGCGCCACCGACACCCTCGGCGTCCTCCGCAACGGCCAGCCCCTCACCCTCACCGCAATTCCGGAAAAAATGGAAACCCCGGGCGCCGGCGATCAATACCGCCTCGGCTTCACCTATCGCCCGCCACCGGCTGACATCGAACGCCTCCCCGTCGGCCAGGCCATGGAGCAGTCCCTCAAAGACAATCGCGAAGGCTCCATGCTCATCCTCCGCGTCATCAAGGGCCTCTTCACCCGCCACGTAGCCGTCAATCAGATGATGGGCCCCGTCGGCATGGCGCAGCAGATCGACATCGCCACCCAGATGGGCATCTGGCCGCTGCTCAACCTGGTCAGCATCATCTCCCTCAACCTCGGCATCTTCAACCTGATGCCTTTCCCTCTGCTCGACGGCGGCATGATCCTCTTCCTCATCGTAGAAAGCATCATGCGCCGCGACGTCAATCAGCAGTTCAAGGAAATCGTCTACCAGGTAGCCTTCGTCTGCATCATCCTCTTCGCCTTCTTCGTCATCTTCAACGACATCACCAAGCTCCACCTCCACTAGCTTTTAGCTTTTAGCTTTTAATTCGACGGCTAGCACCCACCGCAGCCGTCATCCTGACCCTCGAGCATAGCGAACGGAAGGAACCCCTGTAGTTGCCTTTGCTGTTGTTGTCGCGGTTGCTTTTGCTGTTGCCCTTGTTTTAGCTAAAAGCTAAGAGCTAGCAACTAATAGCTGCTCTTCTCCAACTCCACCACAATCTCCCGCGCCGCCGCCCTCGCCTCATCTTCCCTATCCACCGGAAAGCTGATCGCCCCAACGCGCGCATGTCCCCCGCCCCCAAAGCGCTCGCAGATCGCCGCAATATTCGCGAGCTCTCCCGCAGGCTTGTCGGTCCACGGATTCGTTCCCACGCTCACCTTGGTCCGAAAGCTCGACTTCGACAGCCCCACGTTGTACGTTCCCTCGGGAAACAAATAGTACGGAATAAATTTGTTGTATCCCTCCGTGGGCCGGTCCGTAATATCAAAACGAATCACGCCGTTCTCACACACCGCGCGATCCCGAATCAATCCCACCATCGCGAAATGCTGCTCCAGCAGCGGCCCCACCAGCTCCTGCACAAACGGCTGCTCCAACACCTGTTGCAAAGGCATCTCCGTCAGCAGCGGAATAAACTTCTTCGAGACCGACTCGCCATCCTCATCCGGCGCGCTCTCAATCACCATCGTCAACTTCATCGCCGGTGCAGCCATCTCCACCGAAGCCTTCGCGCTCTCATACTTCGCGCCGTCCACAATATCGGCCCAATAGATCAACTCCGCGAACGGCGCCACATCCATCCCGAACTTCGTCTCCGCCACATGCGCAATCAAGCCTGTACAGCTCGTATACGCTGGATCGAAGAACTGCCGCATCGTCTCGGACCCATCCATCTGTCCACGCCGAAACGTCTCCTCATCCTTCACCGTCATGAACGCCGACAAGTGATGATCAAACCACCACGTCAACCTCGGTGACGCCGAGTACTTGAAGTCAACAATCGCATTCTCGCCCCGCGCATCAAACCAGCTCTCTTCAAACAACGATCCCGCACGATGCACCAGCCCCTGGTACGCGTAGCGCCACCCGGACCCATCCGCCGTCGTCGCGCACTCGGTGTGAAACCGTGTAAACATCGCGGCCGAACAAGCGCCGTCAAAACATTTATCGTGATAGAAAACTCTGCAGTTCACGTTGGGCCGTCCCTCTTGGTTCCCGACTACAACCACAGCATATCTGACCTGCCGGGAAACCATCGCGTTGCCCCTCGCGTATCCTCTGCAACAAGCACACAGCCTCAAACATCACCCAAGGACCTCGCCCCATGGACCCAAAGCCGCAAGACCCTTCGCCGGACCTCTCTCCATCAACAACAATCCCACCCTCACCCTCGGCGCAGGAGCCAGCGCACGACGTAACACTCGCGCCCAGGCCGAACACGTTCTTCTTTGGCCGCTTCGGCCTTCGCGCCGGATGGTCGATCACGATCTTCGTCGTCATCGTCGCCATCATCGTCGCCTTCAGCGGCTTCTTCTCTGTCGCCGCCACCGGCCAGCTCAAGGAGATGATAGCCGCCCGCGCTCAAGCCCATGCGCATCCCCAGGCGCCTCGCCCAACGGTCCCCTTTCAACCAATGCTGGTCATCGTGAATGACGGCCTCACCTTCCTCGGCATGCTCGGCCTCTGCTGGTTCTTTTCCCGCGGCGAGCGCCGCCGCCTAGGCGTCTACGGCATCGGCACCTCCCGCCGCAGCGACTTCTTCCCCGGAGCCTTCTGGGGACTCGTCGCTCTCTCCGCCCTCGTCCTACTCCTGCACTCCCTCCACCTTCTATACTTCGACGCGCGCCTCCTCACCGGCACCGCCGTCTTCCTCTACGCCGTCAAGTGGCTCTTGGCCTTTCTCCTCGTCGGCTTCTCAGAGGAATACATGCTCCGCGGCTACCTCCAGTTCACCCTCACCCGCGGCGTCTTCGGCCTCGCCCAAAAAATCTCCCCAAACCACGCGCGGCTAGCGGCCTTCTGGATCGCCGCCGTCATCATGTCGTTTGCCTTTGGCGCCCTTCACCTCGCAAACACCGGCGAGAACCCCCTCGGTATCGGCCAGGTCGTCCTCTTCGGCCTCATCTTCAGTTACACCCTCTGGCGCACCGGCTCCCTCTGGTGGGGTATCGGCTTCCACATGGCATGGGACTGGGCACAGAGCTTCCTCTACGGTGTCCCCGACAGCGGCAACCTCTCCGTCGGCCGTCTCTTCCAAACCCACACCGCCGGCACGCCTCTCCTCTCCGGAGGAGTCGACGGCCCCGAAGGCAGCGTCCTCTGCATCCCCGTCCTTCTCATCGTCGTCCTCATCGTTCGCTTCACCACCCGGCCCGGCCCACAGCCTCCCCTCGAACCCGATTTCGACCCCCTATCCATGCCCGTCCCACCGTCCTTCTAAAGCACCACCGCTCCCAACTCTCGCCGTCCGCGCAGGACCCGCGCGCTCTTGCGCGGCGCAGTGGAGAGACCCCTGTATTTCGTTCTTGCGCTTGCCCCTTGTCACCCTGTGCGGCGCAGTACCCCGTTCGCGCAGGACTAAAATCGCTCTAGACCATGTATCCCGAAAATCCCGACGACTCCGCACCCCTCCGTCACCGCACCACCCCAACCGATCGCGCCAACCCCGAGTCCCAACTCTCGTCGTCCGCGCAGGACCAAGACGCTGACGACGCCCGCTCGCTCAGGACCCAGCGCCTCAAGCGGTGGCTCGGCCGCGTCGCGTTCACCTTCAGCATCCTGCTCGTCCTGTTATTCATCACGCTCGCGATCATCGCCGTCGCCCTCCGCCGCGATATGCGCGCCAACCTCCTCGACAACCAGCACCTCCTCGACGGCAGCGTCCCCGTCTCTGGCCTCTCCGCGCCCGTCACCGTCACCCGCGACGCGCAGAACGTTCCCTCCATCCACGCCGCCAATCTCGACGACCTGCTCTTCGCCCAGGGCTACATCACTGCCGCCGACCGCCTCTTCCAGATGGACTCCCTCCGCCGCCACGGCGCCGGCACCCTCGCCGAAATCCTCGGCCCCTCTCTCATCCAGCACGATCGCGAACAGCGCATCCTCCAGCTCCGCGCCGCCGCCGACCGCGCCGTAGCCACCCTCCCCCCCGACCAGCTCCACCAGCTCCAGGCCTACGCCAACGGCGTCAACGCCTACATCAACTCCCACACCAACCCCAACACCCTTCCCATCGAGTTCCACATCCTCCACTACTCCCCCGAACCCTGGCAGCCCCGCGACTCCCTCCTCATCGGCATCGTCATGGCCCAGGACCTATCCACCGAGTTCCCCACCAAGCTCAATCGCGAAGTCCTCTCCTCCAGCGTTCCACCCAACCTCGTCCCCGATCTCTACCCGGTAGGCTCCTGGCGCGATCATCCGCCAACCCAGCAACCCCCCGATCTAACCGCCCCCTCCGCCCCCGTAGAGCAAATCCCCCTCGACCCCACCCAGTCGCGTCTCGTCCAGCCCACACACCGGGTGCCCCATCTTCGCGACGGCTCCATCGTCGCTAAGGTGGGAGGAACAATCCGCAATCCACCGCACGCGTCCCCGCAGGACCTCCTCCGCATCTACGCCAACCTCCGCGCCCACCAATGCAACGGCTGCCGCGACGGCTCCAACAACTGGGTCGTCGCCGCCAACCACTCCGCCACCGGCGCCCCACTCCTCTCCAACGACATGCACCTTGGCCTCACCGCCCCCGACATCTGGTACGAAGCCGCCCTCCACGCCGACACCCTCCCCGATGCCATGTACGCCCCCAACAACACCGCCACAAATGCCGCTTCTACGCCCGCCGTCCGCGCAGGACTAGCGGTCGAAGGCTTCACCCTCCCCGGCGTTCCCTTCGTCATCGTCGGCCGCAACGCCTCCATCGCCTGGGGCTTCACCAACTCCGGCGCCGACGTCCAGGACGTCCTCATCGAACACTTCCGCAAATCCGGCTCCACCACCGAGTACGAGCGCCCCGACCACACCTGGCAGCCCGTCGCCCACCACACCGAGCTCATCCGCGTCCGTGCCGGCCGCGACGTCACCCTCGACGTCCTCACCACCACCCACACCATCGGCTCCGCCACCATCCAGACCCCCATCATCTCGCCGCTCTATCCCTCCGAGCGCCGTCCCCTCGCCCTCGCCTGGACCGTCTACGATCCCTCCACCCAAACCTCGCCCTTCCTCGCCATCAACTCCGCCACCGACGCCGCCTCGCTCGTCGCCGCCTTCGGCAGCTTCGCCAGCGTCTCGCAAAACCTCGTCTACGCCGACGCCCGCCACATCGGCTACCACCTTCTCGGCCGCATCCCCATCCGCGGGCCCGCCACCCAGCGCCCCCGCACCATCCAACCCTTCGTCCTCCCCAACACCACGCCTCTACAAGATGAACAAGACGAGTCCGGCGACAACCCCTCCGCCTCCATCCCCCACCCCAACTTCACCCTCGCCTCCTTCTCCCCGGCATTACCGTCATCTGGACCGGAGGCCGCAGGCTCGCCCAACTCGCCGTCATCTCGACCGGAGCGCGCAGCGCGTAGTGGAGAGACCCCTGTATTCGCACTCGCCAGCACCAGCAAAAATGCTGTCATCCTGAGCGCAGCGCAACGCAGCCGAAGGACCCGTCCGGAGCCTGCGGGAGCAACCCCGAAGGTCCAGATCCCACCCACACCCTCCGCACCTTCTACCGATAAACTCCCGCCGTCCGCGCAGGACTCCGCGCAGGCCTACACCATCGGCTCCCCCCTCTCCCCCACCCCCGTCGACGCGCTCGACCTCTCCCAAGCCTGGTCCGGCTACATCCCCTACGACGCCCTCCCCTCCGTCCTCGACCCCACATCCGGCATCATCGCCACCGCCAACGCCCGCATCACTCCCGCCGACTACCCCTACTACATCTCCAACAACTGGGCCGACCCCTACCGCGTCGAGCGCATCAACCATCTCCTCGACACCAGCGTCACCGCCAACCACCCCCTCACGCCCGCCGACATGCTGCGCATCCAGATGGACGTCCACTCCGAGTTCGACCTCCTCGTAGCCCAGCGCCTCGCCTACGCCCTCGACCACAGCGCCCTCACCCACAAAGACGCCCGCCTGCTGCAGGCAGCAAACATCCTCCGCGGCTGGAATGGCGACGTCTCCGCCAACTCCCCTGCCGCCGCCATCACCTCCGCCGCCTATCACGAGATCTGGCCCATGCTCCTCGCCCCCCAGGTCCGCGACTACGCCAACGCCCGCTACCACATCAAGCTGAACGACCTGCAGCTCACCCGCATCCTCAACCTCTACACCTGGGACGAAGACCGCACCGCCCTCGAGCAGCTCCTCCAGAACACCCCCGCCCGCTGGCTCCCGCACGCCTACGCCAACTGGAACGACCTCCTCGCCACCGCCGTAGAACGCGGCCTCCACCACCTCAACGCGCCGCGCGATCTCTCCAAACTCGCCTACGGCACCGAACACCCCATCGACATCGCCCACCCCATCTTCGGCAGCCACTCCCCGGTCAGCACGCTACTCGGCGTCGCCACCGGCACCGGCTTCCAACCCAACGGAGGCGACTCCACCACCGTCAAAGCCGCCGGCCTCCACTTCGGCCCCAGCGAGCGCTTCACCGCCGACCTCGCCGACCCCGACAACACCCACGCAAACCTCCCCACCGGCGAATCCGGCAACCCCGCCAGCCCCAACTTCCTCGACCAGTTCCAACCCTGGATCGAAGGCACCACCTTCACCCTCCCCCTCAACCACCCCACCATCCAGCACACCATGACCCTGACGCCGCAATAGGTTCTTAGTTGTCAGTTCTTAGTTTTGGTTCACTGACAACTGAGAACTGACAACGAACAACTTCGCAAGTGCCACAATACCTAATGCCCGCCTCCGCTCCATCCCCCGCACCGAAGCGCGCATTCATCCTCATCCCCTTCGCCGTCCTCCTGGTCCTCCATCCCCTCCTAATCCACGGCCCTTCCAGCGGCCAGGACCTCGCCTTCCATCTCCAAAGCTGGCTCGACGCCGCCCAGCAACTCCGCCACGGCACCCTTTATCCCCACTGGGATATCACCGCCGCCTGGAACGCCGGCGAACCCCGCTTCCTCTTCTACCCGCCGATCTCCTGGATGCTCGGCGCCATCCTCACCCTTATCTTCCCCATCGCCCTCTGCCCCACGATCTTCATCGCCATCGCGCTCCTGCTCTCCGGCTTCACCTTCCACAAACTAGCCAGCGAGTTCACCAGCCCCAACGCTGCCCTCATCGCTTCCACCCTCTACCTCGCCAACCCCTACATGCTCTTCACGACATTCGAGCGCTCTGCCCTAGCCGAGCTCCTCGCCGCCGCCTGGATCCCCCTCCTCCTCCTGGCTCTCCTCCGCCCCGCCCCCACCGACACGCCCTCCTCCCTGCGCACCATCCGCAACATCGCAATCCCGCTAGCCCTGCTCTGGCTAACCAACGCCCCCGCCGCCGTCATCGGCAGCTACACCCTGGCCCTCCTCGCCACCCTCCGCATCGTCTTTTCTTTCGCGACAAAGAAAGCCCGTCATCCTGAGCGGACCCTGAACGCAGTGAAGGGGGAGTCGAAAGACCCCGAAACCTATAGCCAGCCCCTGTCGCCCATCTCTTTTCAACCGCGATCACCCTCGCCTCTCCATCTAGCCCTCACCTACCTCGCCGGCACCCTCCTCGGCCTAACCCTCCCGGCCATCTACCTCCTCCCCGCAGCCTACGAACGCCGCTACATCCAGACAGCCATGGCCATCCTCCCCAACATGCGCTACCAGGACAACTTCCTCTTCACCCACACCCCCGACGCCGCCCACAACACCGTCAACCAAACCATCAGCCTCCTCGCCCTAACCCTCCTGCTCATCACCACCCTTTCGCTCATCGCCATATTCCTCACCCGCCAAAACCTCACTCATAAAACCCTCACCCACGAAAACACTGTCATCCTGAGCGAAGCGCGCAGCGCGCTGCCGAAGGACCCCGAAGAACTCCACGCCACCGACACCGCCCGCCCCTTCCCAACCAACACCCCCCTACCCCCAACCCTGGCCCTCCTCACCATCCTCATCGCCTTCCTCCTCATCTCCCTCTCCGCCCCCATCTGGCACCACCTCCCCAACCTCGCCTACCTCCAATTTCCATGGCGCCTCCTCACTCTCCTAACCCCCATCCTCGCCCTATCCGTCGCCCTCCTCCTCGACCGATTCCCCGGCACTATAAAACCCTCGCCGTCCGCGCAGGACCTGGGTGCCCCATCCGTACGCGCCTTTGCGGACGGGTGGGATGCGAATCCTCGAGGTCATACCCTCACCACCGCGCTCACCCTCCTCCTCCCGCTAGCCCTCGCCATCCCCGCCTACCGTCTCTACCACCAACCCTGCGATCCCACCGACGACCCCACCCACCTCGGCCAACTCTTCGCCACCCACCACGGCTTTCCCCCCACCGACGAGTACACCCCCACCCTCGCCGACAACGACCCCCTCCGCTCCAACAACCCCGCCTACTGGCTCGCCGCCCACCCCAACGATCCCGCCCCCAACACCACCCCCACCGCCGTCGAACTCAACCCCTCCCTCGACACCGACGACACCCCCGTCCCCGACACCCAAACCCTCTCCACCCCCGCACCCCACCACCTCACCGTCAAAACCACGGGGCCGCGCTACCTCATCCTGAACCTCCGCGACTACCCCAACTGGCAAGTCACCGAAGCCGACTCCGCCGCGATGGAACTGCATTACCCCACCCACATCACGCGACCGGACGGCCTCATCGCCATCTCCCTCAATCATGTCGGCGACTACACCATCGACGTCACCTGGCACCGTACCCTCGACCAGCAACTAGGCCTCGCCCTCACGACCCTCTCCCTCATCGTCCTGGCCTTCATCTTCCGCCGCAAACCGAACACATAAATTAACCCGCCACCGAACGTCGTCCTCTCGACCAAAGCGCGCAGCGCGTAGTAGAGAGACCCCTGTATTTGACTTTGCTTTTGCCTTTGCTTTTGCCTTTGCTTTTGCCTTTGCTTTTGCCTTTGCTTTTGCCTTTGCTTTTGCTTTTGCCTTTGCCTTTGCCTTTGCCTTTGCTTTTCTAGCTGTCATCCCGTAGGGATCTGCTTCTTCTTTTGCTCTTACTTTTGCTTTTGCATTTGCCGTTCTGTCTGTCATTCCGAGCGCAGCGAGGAACCTGCTTCTCGCTCGCAACGCGAGCGCCGGTTCTTGCCTCTAGCTAAGAGCTGGAAGCGAAGAGCTAAAAGCCCAACCCCCGCCGCGCTCGCAGGACGACGTAGAATCAACAGTGACCATGAATTCTGAAGTGCAAGACATCCTAACCTCCGGCGTCACCCTCACCGACGCAGCGCTCGAGCGCCTCCTCCCCTCGGCCACCACCGAACCCCACTCCATCCACCGCGCCATGCGCCACAGCACCTTCGCCGGCGGCAAGCGCCTCCGCCCCATCCTCTGCATGGAAGCCGCCCGCATGGTAGCCGGCACCGGCCAGATCCCGGCCGGCGCAGCAGATCTCGGTGCCGCGATAGAAATGGCGCACACCTATTCCCTAATCCACGACGACCTCCCCGCCCTCGACAACGACGACCTCCGCCGCGGCAAGCCCACCTGCCACGTCGCCTTTGGAGAAGCCATCGCCATCCTCGCCGGCGACGCCCTCCAGAACCTCGCCTTCCAGGTCATCTCCAATCTCCCCGCCCCGCCCGCCACCATCGTCGCCATCCTCCACGACTTCGCCCTGGCCATCGGCACCGGCGTAGGAGCCCCCACGGGTATCCCTCCCGGCATGATCGGCGGCCAGGTCGTCGACATCGAGTCCGAACACCACAAGCCCACCCCCGAACTAGTCGAGCAAATACACCGCGCCAAAACCGGCGCCCTCATCACCACCAGCATCGTCTGCGGCGGCCTCCTGGGCCTAGCCACAAAATCGGGTGCCCCATCCATACGCGCTTTTGCGGATGGGTGGGATGCGAATGCTCCAGGAAACACCGACATCCTGGCCCGCCTCCGCACCTTCGGCCAAAGCGCAGGCCTCGCCTTCCAAATCGTCGACGACATCCTCGACATGACCCAAACCTCCGCCGAGCTAGGCAAGACCGCCGGCAAAGACACCGCCTCCGACAAAGCCACCTGGCCCGCCGTCTACGGCATCGAGCAATCCAAAAAAGACGCAGCCTCCCTCATCGCCGACGCCTTCGCCGCCCTCGAACCCTTCGGCCCAGCCGCTACCCCCCTGAAATCCCTGGCCCACTACCTGGTAGACCGCACCCACTAAACTGATAGTTGTCAGTTGCCGGTTGTGAGTTCTCAGTTGAACTGCACCCACAACTGAGAACTCACAACTGAGAACTGACAACCATGAGCCTCCGTCCCCGCCACTACGTCCTCCTCGCCGTCATCCTCGGCCTCTTCATCTTCAACATCGTTCGCCATCGCCACGACGCACGCAACGTCATCTCCAACACCCCCGCGCCCGTCATCGTCACCAAACCGCGCATCGACACGCCCGCCTGGGCCGCCTTCGACCACGCCGCCGCCCTCCGCGACGAAACCCCCGCAACCTTCGATCCCGCCCTCCAGGACCTGAACAAGCTCATCCCCCTCGACGCCAATCAGAAGGACGGCCATATCGAAGACATCCACGGTTGCAGGATCTGGCTCGAGTTCTATCGCCAGGGCGCCGCCCAGACCCACCCCGACCCCAAGATGAAAGACCGCGCCATCCACCACATCGACAACTGCGTAAAATACCACCTCGACACCGGCGTCTAACACCCTTGCCTTCTGCTTTTGCCGTTGCTCTTGCTTTTCTGGCTGTCATTCCGCAGCGCAGCGGAGGAATCTGCTTCTCTACCCTACGGCTGCGTACTCCCAGCAGCGGCTGTACCGCCCGTTGGGGCTGTACCTCCAGCTGACCCCGTACCCCCCGGCAGCGTCCCCCGGATCGCATCGTCCAGCTCCACGTGATTCTTCTCCAGCAAATCCCCCAGCGCATAATCCAGGCTGATCCGCGCCTTCATCCAGTTCGACCGCGCCGCAATCTCCGTCGACTTCGCCTGCGCCAGATACGCCTCATTCTGCAGCACCAACAAATCCGTCGACTGCCCCACCGACAACTTATCTCTCTCCGCATCCAGCAGCTGCGCCTGGTACTCCCTGCTCTCCGACGCCGACTCATACGCCGCCTGCGCCGTCTGCAACGCCACCACCGCCGTCTCCACATCCTCGCGAACCTGTTGCGCCACCTTCTCCGTGCGTGCCTGCACCTGCCGCAGCTGCACCGCATCCCGCGCCGCATCCGCCTGCGCCACCCGGTTGCGCAAAGGCAGCGTCAACTGCAGCCCGCCTTGATAAATTGTCGACACCCTTAGCCCGCCCAGCGCCAAATCCTGCGGCGTCGTCGGTAATCCCGTCCCCGGCGACCCCAGCTGCTCATACGGCTGCTCACTCGCTCCCCGCGTCTCCGCATTCGCATACAAATTCAATTGCGGCCGCGCATTGTTGCGGCTCGCCTCCACACTGATCTTCCCCGTTTCCACCTGCAACTTCGCCTGCGCCAGATCCGGCCGCTGCGTCAACCCCTCCCCCACCAGCTCCGGCACATTCAAATCCTCCAGCTTCTCCGGCACCACAATCCGATCCGTCGGCACAATCTCGTCGAACTGCGCCGTGAACACCGGCGACGCCGTCCGCAGCAACTGGTTGCGCAGAATAATCTCTTCCTCCTTGTACAGCCCCTGCGCCTGGATCAGCGCAAACCGGCTCGAACTCTCCAGCGCCTTCGCCTGCGTCAAATTAATGGGCGCCAGCGTCCCCATCTCTTCCTGGTTCTCATAATCCTGGCGCTGGGTCGTCGCCGCGCGCAGCGACTCCGCCTTCACCAGCACATCCTCACCCAGCGACACCAAATCAAAATACAGTCGCGACGTCCCATAAATTGTCTGCAGCACCTGCTCCTCAAACAGCAGTCGCGAAATCTTCTGGTCCGCCCGCGCAATCCTCAGATAGCGCAGATTCACTCCCCGCCCAAACCCCCGCAACAGCGGCTGCGTCAGCGTCACCGACGTGCTCGGCGTTGAAAACGGATTCAGCTGCGACGCCGACCCATACTCCACCGACGACGCATTGTTCCCAATCGCCGTCAACTGCAACCCCGTCGAAAACCCCTGCATATACGCCACATTCGCCGCCACAAAATTCACAGCCCCCGCGCTCGCGGTCGTCCCAGTTCCTGCTACCGTCCCAGTCCCTGTCGTGCTTTCCAGCGTCACAGAATCCGACCGCCGCAAATATCCAACATCGCCAATCAACTGCGGATCGAACAGCGGCACCGTAGGCCCCAGCGAATACGTAAACCCCGCCCCCAACTGCGACAGCGACTGCTGCGTCTGCGTCGTCGCGTTCAGCGACGTCAAATCCGTCACCGTAGGCGTCGTCGGATTGCTGTTCACCGTCACCGCATTCAACAGCGGCGACCCCGGCCCACCCACGCCATTCTGCGGCAGCTGCACCGTGAAGTCGACGCCACGCGTGCTCCCGCCCCCCGCCGCTCTCACCGCATCCGTGCCCGCCATCGTAATGTTGTAGCGCTCCGTCTCTACATCCAGATTATTTTCCAACGCCAGCGCAATCGCATCCTGCAATGTCAGGTAAAGCTTCCCATCGCGGATCAACTCATCCAACCGCGTCGCATCGCCCTCAAACAGCGGCGGCACCGTTGGCCGGCGATACGGTCCAAGGAACCCCAGAAAATCCGGCCGCAATCCCGTCACGCTCTCACGCTGCGGCTCCACCTTCGAGTCCTCCGCATGCTGCAACTGCGGCTGCGGCGCATCCGGCGGTGGCACATGCCCATTCAGCGGCGAGATCTGCGGCTCCGCAGTCGGCGGCACCGACCGCTGCGTCGGCTCAGGACTCAGCGCCGGAAGATTCTGCTGAGGCAGCGACAACGTCGGCGACAGCGACTGCCCCCGCACCACTCCCGCAGCTGCCAGTAGCAGCACCGCAACTCCCTCGATCCCGCTCCGCCTCGCCCGCCTCATTGTTTACTCTCGCTACTCTTCTGCTTAACAGAACCCTGCTTCTTGCCCCCTTGGTTCTGCTGGCCCTGCTGCCCTTGCAGATTCTGGTCCGTGATACCGGCATTGCCATACTGCGTACTTCCGCCGAGCGGCACATTCTGCTTCGGCGGAGCCGCCTGCTCCGATCCTTTTGACGTATGCGTCTCCACCGCCACACCCTCGACCACATCGTCCGTCACATCCGTCACGATAACGTCGCCTGCCTTCAACCCGCTCACGATCTCCGTCTCGCTGCCAAAGTCGCGCCCAATCGTCACCGGCACCCAGTGGATCGTTCCATCCACCACCGTCGCCACCTTCGACGTATTCCCGCGAATCGCAATGGCGTCCCCATTAATCACCAGCGGCGCCTGCACCCCGACCGCCGGCGGGAACGTCACCACCACGTACATTCCCGAAATTAACTTGTTCGCCGAATTATCAATCTGCAGCTCCGTCAGCATCGTCCGCGTATTCGCGTCAATCGAATTCGCCGTCCGCGTCACCTCCGCAAACAACGGCGCGCCCTGGTACTCCTGCACCTCAATCGGCGCCTTCAACCCAACATGGATCGCCGGCGCATATCCCTCCGGCACCGACACCAGAATCCGCAGCCGCTGTATCTGCGAAATCCCGAACAGCGGCCCGCCCTGCCCCGGCGACTGCGCCGACACCGCCGACGTCGGCCCACTCCCCGAGCTGCCCGCATTGTTCGACGCTCCCGCCTGCGTCGTTCCCCCCGCACTCGAGTTCTGCCCCTGCGGCGCAGGCCCGCTCTGCGCTCCCGAACTCACCCCCGCCGCCGAAATCAGCGCGCCCTCATCCACATCCCGCTCCGTAATCACGCCCGCAAACGGAGCCCGCACCTGCTCATAACTCTGCAGCGCCAACTGGTGTTGCAGATTCGCATTGAACGCATCCACATTGCGCTGTGCCGCCTGCACATTCGCCACCTGCGACACGTAGTTTGCCTCTTGCGTATCGCCATCCTGCCGCGAGAACACACCCTTCGCCACCAGCACCCGATAGCGCTGCACCGTCACCGTGTTCAACGCCAGCTGCGCCTTCTGCTGTTCCAACTGCCGTTCCGCCTGGAACACCTGCTGCCGCGCCTGCGACACCTGTGCATCCAGATCTGGCGCATCGATCACCGCCAGCAACTGTCCGTTCTTCACGCGATCGCCGATGTCCACATACCGCTTTTTCAAATACCCGTTCGCCCGCGCATACACATACGCCTGCGTCAAAGGAATCGTCGTCCCCGGCACCGCCAATCCCGCCTGGTCCTTTGGCTGGACCACCGTCATCGTCTCCACCATCGGCTTCGCGGCCTTCTCCTGCTTCGACAGCTCGTCAATATCCCTGTTGCGGAACAGTCGCGGCAGCCCACCTGCCAGCAGCGCCACAGCCACCAGGATCACAAACGCAATCAGAAACCAATACAACGGCCTCCGATTCTCCGGCCAGTGAATCCTCTCCTTCAGCGGCTCGTGGGGATGCTCCGCGCGGCTGGAGTTCGTCTCCTCAAACCGCTTGCCCAGCCGCCGGTCGTCCCCCGAGTTCGGATCGGCAAACTGCTCACCAACGCTCGCCGGGTCGCTCTCCTCCGGCCACGGCAGCTCGTGCTTTGGATCAATCGGATCGTTCCTATCGTCGGCCATTACGCTGGTTGCTCCTGACTTCCTTGCGAGGGATTCGGTGGTGGCTGACCGTGCCCACTCAACGCCGGGCCCGCTTCTTCATCAATCTCTTTCGAGTAGTCAATCGGTGGATGCGTCTTCAGCAACGAATAAATCGTCGGCACCAGGAACAGCGTGCCCATCGTCGCGAACAACAGTCCCCCAATCACCGCTCGCCCCAGCGGCGCATTCTGCTCACCGCCCTCGCCAAACGCCAGCGCCATCGGCAGCATGCCAATGATCATCGCCAGCGCCGTCATCAATACCGGCCGCAACCGCGTATGACCCGCATTCAGCGCCGCCTCGCGCTGGTCTTTCCCCGCCAGCCGCTCATCATTCGCAAACACCACCAGCAAAATCGAGTTCGCCGTCGCCACGCCAATCGTCATAATCGCGCCCATCAGCGATGGCACACTGAACGTCGTCTGCGTCAAAAACAGCATCCACAATATCCCGCAGAACGCGCAAGGAATCGCCATCAGAATAATCAGCGGATCAAGCCACGACTGGAAGTTCACCGCCATCAGCAAATACACCAGCATGATCGCAAAAATAATCCCGACGCCCAGCCGCACGAACGACTCGTTCATCGTCTGCACCTCGCCGCGCAACGATATTTGCGTCGTCTTCGGCAGACCCTTCTTCGTCTGGTCCATGATCTTCTGGATCTCGCTCGCCACGCCGCCCAGGTCTCTCTGATCTACATCGGCATAGACGTCATACACCGGTTGAATGTTGTAGTGGTCCGCAACGATCGGCGACAGGTCCCGCCGAAAGTCCGCCACATTCCCCAGCAACTGACTCGTGTTCCCGTTCGGCGACGTAATCGGTGTCCGTGCCAGCGTCTGCAAGCTGTCGACCCGATAAATCGGCGTCTGCGTCACAATCTGGTAGTTCACCTGCGTTTTCGGATTCAGCCAGTAATTCGGCGTCGTCTGCCCCGACCCCGACAGCGAAATCAGCGTCGAGTTCGCCACGTCCGACTGCGTCAGCCCCACCTGCCGCGCCTTCGTCCGGTCCGCATTGATCTGCATCGTCGGATAGTCCACTTGCTGGTGCAGGTGCACATCCACCGCTCCGGGAATCCCCGCAATTTGCTTCGCCAGCTTCGTCGCCAACTCATAGTTTCCCGGATCGTGCCCAATCACCTGCAGATCAATCGGAGCCGGCAAACCAAAGTCCAGGATCTGGTTCGTCATGTTCGCCGGCGTAAAGAAGAACGTAGCAGTCGGAAACTTCCGCCGCAGATCATCACGCAAAATTCGCGTATACATCTGCGTATCTTTCTTGCCCGGCTTCAACGCAATCTGTATATCTCCATCCGAGTTCGAGATCGTCGACGTCCCGCCGAACGCCAAATTAATTCCACTGTTCGGCAGCCCGATATTATCCAAAATCAGCTCAACCCGATCTGCCGGAATCTGCGTACGGATCTCCTTCTCCACCGCCGCAAAAAACTGCTCCGAATCTTCCAGCCTCAGCCCCGGCGGAGGATTCACATGCAGCTTCATCTGCCCCGAATCCACGTACGGAAAGAAGTCCTTCCCGATAAATAACGTCAGCGGCAAGCTCACGATCAGCAGCAGCACAAACAGCCCCAGCGTGATGGCCGCATGTTCCAGGCACCAATCCAACAAATCTTTATAGTGATGCTGCATCTTCTCAAACTGGCGATCAAACTTCGAATGAATCCGCCACACAATGCTGCGCTGCTCCTCGCGCTCGCTCTCGCCCGGATCCTGGTACAGCGCAATCTCTTTCCCCAACAGAAAATGCATCATCGTCGGCACCAGCGTACGCGATAGGAAATAGCTCGCCATCATCGCGAACGCCACCGCCTCGGCCAGCGGCGTAAACAAAAACTTCGCCGCGCCCGTCAGCAGCACCACCGGCACAAACACGATACAGATCGACAACGTCGACACAAACGCCGGCGCCGCCACCTGCTGCGCGGAATGCAGAATCGCCTGCGTCAGCGGCCGCCGCTCCGCCATGTTCCGATGCGTGTTCTCAATCTCCACCGTCGCGTCATCCACCAGGATGCCCACGGCCAGCGCCAGCCCACCCAGCGTCATAACATTAATTGTCTCGCCCAGCGCGCTCAGAATAATCAGCGACGTCGCAATCGACAGCGGAATCGAAATACAAACAATCAGCGTCGACCGCCACGACCCCAAAAACAGCAGGATCATCAACCCCGTCAGCGCCGCCGCAATACACGCCTCGCGCACCACCTCGTTAATCGAAGACCGCACAAAAATTGATTGGTCAAACAACGGCGTGATCGTTAGGTTTCCCAGCCCCGCCGACAGCTGCGGCACCATCGCCTTGGTCTGCGACACGATATCCAGTGTCGACGTCTCGCCGTTCTTGAGCACCGTCAGCAGCGCCGATCGCTTTCCGTTCTCGCGCACAATGTTCGTCTGCTCAGCGAACCCCATGTGCACCTGCGCCACGTCCTTCACATACACCACCGCCCCGTTCGCCGCGCGGACCGGCAGATCGTTCAGCGCCGACAGATCGTCCGGACTCGAGTTCGTCTTCATCACGTACTCGCGATCGCCCATCCGTTCCGTTCCCGCCGGAAGAATCACGTTCTGTTGCGAGATTGCCGCCGATACGTCGCTCGCCGACAAATGCCGCGCATACATCAGGTTCGGATCCGTATCCACCATCACCTGCTTTACCTTGCCGCCCCATGGCAACGGAACGCTAGCCCCCTTCACATTCGCCAGCCGCGGCCGAATAAACTGCAGCCCATCGTCATACAGATCGGCCTCGCTCAAGCCCTGCCCGCTCAGCGCCAGCTCGAGGATCGGCACCGAGGAGGCATCGTACTTAATCACAAACGGCGGATATGTCCCCTGCGGCAACACCCGCAGAACCGTCTGCACAATTGACGTCACCTGCGCCAGCGCCTGCGATACCTGCACCTGCGGCTGGAAGAACACCTTGATCACCGCGACGCCCTGGTAGCTCTCGCTCTCCGTGTGCTCCATGTCGTTGACCGTCGTCGTCAACGCGCGCTCGCACACCGTCACCACGCGCCCTTCCATCTCCTCGGGCGTCAGTCCGGCGTACGTCCACACAATCGTGATCACCGGAATATTGATGTTCGGAAAAATATCCTTGGGCGTTTCAATCGCCGACCCGATGCCCAGCAGGGCAATCAGCATCGACAGTACAACGAAGGTATAAGGTCGGCGAAGTGCAAGCCGGACTATCCACATAGACGCCTCAGGGGAGTGTAGTTCGCAGTGGAGTGCGTTCAGTTATGAGACGCACAAAACCTTCTCCAAGACTCCTGACTTTCACCCGCTAAACATTTGCATCCGAAGATATTTCGGTTACATCAAATCGGTTTTCACCGACAGTCCTCCCAGGCCGACCGATTGAAATACCTCCCTCAAAAATTCCTGAAGAATTCCTGAAGAATTAAAGTTCGCCTGCAAATCAATACTCCGATTCGCGGCCGCCGAGTGGAAGAATTCGCCCGCCACCGCTTTCGATTTCACAAACAGCGGAGTCTCCAGCAACCCACCGACGCGGCCAGGTTCACACGGTTGAACACCTCGTGCGCCATCGCCGAAAACGTCACCAAAAAACGTCGTGGCACCGTCTGATCCAGCTCCGGCGGCCCGTCGTTCCCACTCAAACCGCCCAGCCCAGCCCGCCCCTCCGGACCACCCGGTCTACCGCCCTCTGCGCCACCAGCATTTTTGCCGCGACCTATTTCAGCGCACCGCAAAAATCTCAATCGATAGAATGGGCCATGCTCAAACGCTTCAAGTCTTCCTCCGTGAGAGACGCCGCCGCCACCCGCACGCGAAAATCACCGTCGCTCGTTTCGCAGTACGCAATCTGCGCCGCTCTCTCGCTCTCTGGAAGTCTCTTCGCCCAACAGCTCCCCACCTCCACCGACCTCGCCTCCGCCCACATCTCACCCACCTTGTACTTCTCTTCTCCCGCCGCCGAAGCCGCTACCCGAGCCGACCTCCACAACCAAGTCGCACCCACCATCAAAGCCATGGCCATCGCACCCACCACCGCTCTACCCACAGCCCTCGACAACACCGAGGCCCTCATCGCAGCGCTCCAAACCCACGCGGCCTACATCAAAATTCAAACCCTCGAAGACACTCAGGACCAATCCGCCAAGACCGCTCGCGACCAGATCGATACCGACCAGACCGTCCTCGAATCCGCCATCGACGCTCGCCTGCGCCAACTCCCCGCCAGCGCCATCCCTTCGCTCGGCAAGTACGCTCTGCTCGCTCAACACGCCCAGCGCGACGCCGCCCACACCCTCTCCCCGCAAGCCGAACAATACCGCGGCGCCGTCGTCCCCCCGGCCGAGCAATCCCTGGCCGACGCCTACGATCTCCTCGACTCCAATCTTCCCAACCCCAAGGGCCTCTCCTCACCAGACACCGCAACACGCAAAGCCGCCATCGACGAACGCAACGCCGCCTACAACGCCGCCGCGCCCGAAGCCGCAACCCTCTTAGCCGAACTCATCGAGCTCGAAAATCGTGACGCCGCCGCGCAAGGCTACAACAACGCCGCCGATCGAAAATATCATTCCCTCGGATTCGACGACGCCCAGGTGGCCACCATCCTCGCCGCCGTCAAGCGCGAAGCTCCCGCCTACCAGAACTATCAGCGAGTCCTCGCAGAATACGCAGCCGCCGTTCTCAACGTGCCGTCTGTCCATCCCGCCGAGCTCGACCTCGCCGCCGGTCGCGCCGCACCAATCACCCTCGACGACGCGCGCTCCATGATCCTCTCCGCCCTCCAACCCCTCGGCCCCGACTACACCCACCGCTTCGCCGAACTCCTCGACCCCGCCAACGGAAGACTCGATCTCTCCGGCGGCCCTCACCGCAAAAACGCCGGCACCTCCATCGCCGCCTACACCGCACCCACCGCTCTCTACTACAGCGGCTACAACGGCTCACTTCGAGACGTCAGCAAAATCGCCCACGAAGGCGGCCACGCCATCCACCGCGAGATGATGAACGCCTCCGGCATTCCCATCTACCAGCGTTCCGGCCCCAACTACCTCTTCGAAGGCTTCGCCATCTTCAACGAGCTGCTCCTCCTCGACCACGCCGCCCGGACCGCGCCCACTCCGCAAACCAGACAAGTCGCCCTCGAGCAACTGCTCTCCAAAATCTCACTCGAGCTCTTCGTCTCTGCAGAAGAGACCACCTTCGAGCGCGACCTTTACACCCAGGCCGCCGGTAAATCGCTACTCGATCGCCCCACCATCGACGGAATCTATCGTGCCTCCATCGCACCCTATGAATACTGGCCCATCGACGACGTCGGCCAATCCCGCGACTGGATGCGAAAGTCTCTCCTCTTCGAAGATCCCCTCTACCTCGTCAACTATCTCTACGCCTCGGTCGTCGCCGTAGCTCTATACGACAAGTCCCACACCGACCCCGACTTCGCCGCAAAATACGCCGCCCTCCTCCATCGTGGCTTCGATGCCGAACCCCAGGCCCTGCTCTCCACCCTCGGCATTCACCTCGACGATCCAAATCTAATCCAACCCGCCGCTCATCTTCTCGAGCAGAAAACCGCTGAACTCCAGCGCCTCTTCTCCCAGAAACCGTAACCTGTCTCAGGGCTGCAACGTCCCCGAATACCCCGCCGCCACAATGTTGCTCTGCACCGTCGCCAACGCCGCCTTCGTAGGCATGCCCCGCGTCATCACCCCTTCAAAGAAATAGCCCGTAGCAAAGTTGCTGTTATCCCCGCCTATCCCCAGAATGATTGCGCCTTCCTGTTGCATCGGTTGATACCCACTCGGCAGCGCAAGCACCCCCGTCGTCGTCAGGCTCCCGCTCTGCGCGTTGCCCTGGTAAATCGAGTACGAATGCTGTCCATCGCTCGCGCCCATGTCCGTCACAAATGTCGTCCCGTCCGGCACCGGAAGACTCCCGTAAATGCCATTCTCCATATCCAGCCCCGCAGTCGGAGCGCAAGGCGATGCTCCCTGGCACATCACATTGATGGCATCCATGTGCCCCTTGTCGTTGTCCAGATTGTTCACCTCGGCATTGCCGAAATCAAAGCAGCACTTCGTGTTCAAATCAAGCGCCGAGGTCACCATGTACACCCCCTCCGGCTCACCGCGAACCGCCGTCCCCTTCGCGTTGTCGTTTCGATACCCCATCCCCGCAGCGATCGCGATCCCATACACCTTGTGTCCCGCAATCATCACGGGAAGCCCATTGGCCACAGCCGGCAGATCATATCCATTCGGCCCAGGCCCTCTCGCCGCTCCCCCCGGAGGCGCCGGCGTCAAATCATTATGATTCGCCGACTGGTCATAAATCTTCGTGATCGTACACGTCGTGTTCGCGCAGAAGTTGTCCTGCGCCGCCGCATTCGCATACCCATCCGACAGCAGCCCAATATCCGCCGTCGTCTTATCGGATTGCCGCGTCACCTGGTACAGCGCTCCCGTATACGCCGCGTACAACGCCCGCGTCGTGCTCATCGCCGCCACGCACGGTGTCGCCGACGCGAGCAGGTCACACGGCCGCGAACCCGCCCCTTGCACCGGAGTCGCCTCTGGCACCGAAGCGACGCAGCCCGTGTTCATCGCAAACGCGGATAGAAGAATCGGCAACGAAAGAATCTTTCCAAACCATGAGTTCAATTGCTTTGCCATAGGCTGCCTTGGTCCTTTGCTTGATCTGTCTTTCCCCGGCGAACAGCGCTCGCCGTACCGGAACATTTGTCCCCGAGAAAACGTTTAACCCGACACCCATACTTACTCCTCACGCCCACCAGATGCAACCGCGGGCGCGCATCTCTCGCCACCGCTCCCACTGCATCTGAGGAATAAACGAAAGGCGGAATCCCTAGTGCTCAACGATCTCGATGTCCTCATCCTCGGTGCCGGCATGGCCGGCCTCTCCGCCGCACGAGCCCTCGCCGAACGCGGCATCCGCGTCTGCGTGCTCGAAGCCAAACCACGCGTCGGCGGACGAATCATGTCGCAGAAAGTCGAAGGCGGCGGATTCGTAGAGCTCGGCGCCGAGTTCGTCCACGGACGCGCCCCCGAACTCTGGGCACTCATCGACGAAGCCGGTGCCACCACCGTAGAGCGCCACGGCTCCATGCTCCGCGAACAGCAGCCCGGCCATCTCGTCGAAGACGACCCCCAGGACAACGCCATGTTCGAGCCCCTCGAGCAACTCGAAAATCCTGACCAGCTCGAGAAGTTCGCCGCCGAAGACCAGACCTTCGCCCACTGGCTAGCCGCCAGCAACGTTCCCACCCATCTCCGCCCCGCGCTCACAGCCTACGTCGAAGGCTTCAACGCCGCCGACGCGCAACGCATCAGCGTCCGCTCGCTCGGCATCCAGCAGAAGGCAGAGGACGCCACCCAGGTAGATCGCTCCTGGAACCTCCCCAACGGCTACGCCCAGCTACCCGACTATCTCGCCGCCCGCGTCAAAGAGCTCGGCGGCGAAATCCGGCTCGACTCCGAAGTCCTCAACATCCGCTGGACCCCGGGCAACGTCCTCGTAACAACCACGCACGGCGATCTCACCGCGCCGCGATGCATCGTAACCCTTCCGCTCGGCGTCCTCCACAAAGTCAACCGGCCCAGCGGAATTCCCATCACTCCCGAACCGGCCGCCATCCCTCACGCACGACGTCTCGCGATGGGCCACGCCGCCCGCTTCACTATGGTTTTTCGCCGCCCATACTGGCAATTAACACAGTTGTTCGACCCGCAGACGATGCGTACCCTAAATTTCTTGTTTACGCCCAGCCACAACCCGCCCGTGTGGTGGACATCCCACCCCGACCCCGCTGCGCTCCCTGCCCTCACCGGCTGGGCAGGCGGTCCGCGTGCCTCCGCGCTCGAAGGAAAAACTCCAGACGCATTAGGATCCGACGCCTGCGCCACCCTCGCCGGCATCTTCGCCCTCGACGAGCACCTCGTCCGCTCTGACCTCATCGCCACCTACTCGCACGATTGGTCCGCCGATCCCTTCGCCCTCGGCGCCTACAGCTACGTCCCGGCCGGCGCCGTCGATGCCTCCTCCGCCATGACCCAGCCTGAGGCCGACACTCTCTTCTTCGCCGGCGAGCATACCGACATCACCGGCAACTGGGGAACCGTCCACGCAGCCATTCGCAGCGGTCTCCGCGCAGCCGCCCAGATTCTCAAAGAAACCGCAGCAACATAAAGTTCGTATCGCAGGAAGGAGGTACGCCATGCCCTCCGAAATTGGCCCCGCTGTCCCCAAATACACCCATCCAGGCCGACGTGCGCTCCTCGGCCAATTCATCTGCCTCCTCCTTCTCGCATTCATCCACTCCGTCTCGGCTCGTTCCCAGGGTCCCGCTCCCATCACGTCCCTCCCCGACCTGCCCGCTCTCTCCGACCTCCCAAACGCGCCCTCGCCACAAATCGCCCCCATCGTCGAAGCCACCCACGCACCGCCTCTGTCCTGGACCAACGACACGTCCGACTCAACCTACGAGCCGCCTCAGGTTCCCAATCAGTCCGGACCGCCCCGCTGGTGGAAGCAAGAGAGTT
>Ga0302232_10000379_pt1 | contig 33633 bp, 30 predicted proteins | sample II_Palsa_N2_3_FD_193575 | JGI IMG/M metagenome (GOLD analysis project Ga0302232, IMG submission 193575) | Peat permafrost microbial communities from Stordalen Mire near Abisko, Sweden - II_Palsa_N2_3 | ecosystem: Environmental > Terrestrial > Soil > Palsa > Peat permafrost | place: Sweden...
TGGCTTTCTCGCGCGACAGCTTGGTTTCGCCGAAACCGTCTTCCAAAGCTTCGAGGGCAACCTTCACCTCGTCGCCTACCTGCACCTCAAGCACGCCCTGCTCATCGCGGAACTGCTCGATGGGGACGATGCCTTCGCTCTTCAGGCCGGCGTTGATCACGACGACGTCATTGCGGATTTCCACAACGATGCCGGTGACGATGGCGCCAGGCTTCAGCTTGGAGATGGCCTGCTGGCTCTGTTCAAACAGTTCGGCAAAACTTTCAGTCATGTTGATTCCATAATGGGAAAAGACCGCGGCTCGCTGCGCTTTCGTTATGTCTGCGCACGTACCGGCCGGTCCACCGGTTGAGGGTGGGTTCGGGTGGTTCCCGCAGGAACAACAACCCTTGTCACCGTTGGCCAAAACCCCGCTTGCGCGAGGACGAGAAACCGTGCTGCCGCCCTCTAAGGCTGCACTACGGCGAATACTTCCGCAACGACGTCGTCGATGCCCATGCCTGTCGTGTCGATCAGCAAGGCATCTTCGGCAGGCTTGAGCGGCGCGACCGCACGCGACGCATCGCGGCTGTCTCGCGCTTCAATTTCGCGCTGGAGGCCGCTAAGTGTAACGCTGAGTCCCTTTTCCTTCAACTGCTTATAGCGTCTTTGCGCTCTTTCCGAGGCGCTGGCGGTGAGGAACACCTTGAACGCCGCATCCGGAAAGATCACGGTGCCCATGTCACGCCCGTCCGCCACCAATCCGGGCATGCGACGAAAGCCAAGTTGGAGCGCTACCAGAGCTTCGCGTACGGAAGGAACCGAGGCGATAGCCGAAGCCGCCGCACCGGCGGTTTCAGTACGCAGTTCATCGGTAGCGTCATGCCCATTAACGATAACGCGAGTCTCGCCCCCATCCGCCGCCGCGCTGAACTTGATGCGCGTACTCCGCGCGCAGCGGGTTATCGCGTCGACGTCGGAAAGGTCGAGCCCGTCCACGCCGGCGGCATAACCCACGGCGCGATAAAGCGCACCGGAATCGAGCAAGCGCCAGCCCAGACGCTGCGCAACCAGCGCGCTGATGGTGCCCTTGCCCGAGCCCGATGGGCCATCAATGGTGAGTACCGGTGCGAGCAACGCATCGCTCATGGAACTTCCTGATTCGAATTCGAGAGGCGGCAGTTTACTGCCTGCGGATCACGTTGACCGCGGCCAGGGTGCGTGCTATCAAACGCCTGCGCTTGACTCGCAAGCCCTTCGACTTTTGCTTTATGACCGATCTTCGCCGCGAGTTTGAACAAGCCGCCGAGGAAATGCAGCGGCTACATCCGGACAATGACACCCGGCTAAAGCTGTATGCGCTCTTCAAACAGGGATCGGAAGGCGACCTCAGCCGGGAAAAGCCAGGGTTTTTCGACTTTATTGGCACCGCAAAACATGAGGCCTGGGCCAAGTTGTCCGGGTTGAGCCAGGAAGAAGCCATGCGTCGCTACATTGCCCTGTCGCATCAGCTATTGGCCTAAAAGCTCATCCCGCATGAAATGATGCTTGCTTTCATCCCTCAAACCCCGGCACATTCATACGAATGTTTGAACCGGCCTTGATCGCATGAATTATCCGCACCTCTTCGCACCGCTGGATCTCGGGCACGTCACCCTGCCCAATCGCATCCTGATGGGCTCGATGCATACCGGCCTGGAAGACAAGGCAAGCGACTACGACAAGCTCGCCGCCTATTTCGCCGAACGCGCCCGCGGCGGGGTCGGCTTGATGGTGACCGGCGGCATTGCCCCCAGCGTGCGCGGGTGGCTCAAGCCTTTTGGTGGGCGCCTGTCCATGCCCTGGCACAAGCCACGCCATCGCAAACTGACCGACGCAGTACATGCCGAAGGTGGCCTTATCTGCATGCAGATCCTGCACGCCGGCCGTTATGGGTATCACCCGCTGTCGGTGGCGCCCTCGAAGATCAAGTCGCCAATCACGCCCTTTACGCCGAGTGCGCTCTCGTCGCGTGGCGTGGAGCAAACGATCAAGGACTTTGTTCGCTGTGCCCGGCTGGCGCAGGACGCAGGCTATGACGGCGTTGAAGTCATGGGCTCGGAAGGCTATCTGATCAACCAGTTCATCGCCGCGCGCACCAATCAGCGCAGCGATGCCTGGGGCGGCGATGCGGCGCGGCGCATGCGCCTTCCGGTTGAAATTGTTCGGCGCACGCGCGAGGCAGTCGGCAAGAATTTCATCATCATCTACCGGCTGTCGATGCTCGATCTGGTCGAAGGCGGCCAGGACTGGAGCGAAATAGTCACGCTGGCCAAGGCCATCGAAGCCGCGGGCGCCAGCATCATCAATACCGGCATCGGCTGGCACGAAGCGCGCGTGCCCACGATCGTCACCAGCGTGCCGCGCGGTGGCTTTGCCTGGGTCACCAAAAAGCTCAAAGGTGACGTCGCGATCCCGCTGATCACCACCAACCGCATCAACATGCCGGACGTGGCCGAAGACATCCTGGCCAACGGCGCGGCAGACATGGTTTCAATGGCCCGCCCACTTCTGGCCGATTCCGCCTGGGCAATAAAGGCCAAGTCTGGACGCGCAGATCGCATCAACACCTGCATCGCGTGCAATCAGGCCTGCCTTGATCATGTATTTCAAAACAAGCGCGCCAGTTGCCTGGTCAATCCACGCGCCTGCCATGAAACCGAGCTGGTCATCGCACCCACGCAAAAGCGCAAACGCATCGCGGTAGTCGGCGCAGGCCCCGCAGGACTGGCCTGTGCCGCCACGCTTGGCCAGCGCGGTCACGCCGTGACTTTGATTGACAAGGCGGGGGAAATTGGCGGTCAGTTCAACTATGCCAAGCAAATTCCAGGCAAGGAGGAGTTTTACGAAACGCTGCGTTACTTCGGCCATCAACTCAACGACACCGGCGTCGATGTCCAACTGGGCCAGGTCGCTGATGTGGTATCGCTTATCGCCGGCAGTTACGACGAAGTGGTGATCGCCACCGGCATTACGCCTAGAACCGTAAACTTTCCTGGTAGCGACGATCCCCGCGTGCTCAGCTACCTTGACGTTCTTGACCGCCATGCGGCGGTAGGCCCGAAAGTCGCCGTTATCGGTGCCGGTGGCATTGGCTTTGACGTGGCCGAATTTCTGGTCGAAAACGCGCCCTCACCTGCCACCGATATCGCTCGCTGGACCCATGAATGGGGCGTGGACATGCAGCTGATTCATCGCGGGGGGCTGCAGAATCCGCAGCCGGAATCGCCAACCCGCCAGATATGGCTGCTTCAGCGCAGCGAAGGACGCCCGGGCGCACGCCTGAACAAAACCAGTGGCTGGGTCCATCGAGCAACGCTGAAGGCCAAGCGCGTAACGATGCTGGGCGGCGTCAGTTACAACCGCCTTGATGCGGATGGCCTGCACATTGTCGTCGATGGCGACGCCCAAATCCTTCCGGTCGACAATGTGGTGGTTTGTGCTGGTCAGGAGCCCAATCGCCGGCTGGCCGACGAATTGCTCGCCGCAGGCATGAAGGTTCACGTTATTGGCGGAGCCGACATCGCCGCCGAGCTGGATGCCAAACGAGCCATTGCCCAAGGGACCGAGCTGGCAAGCGGACTTTGATCGTTAGGTTACGCCGAAATTGACCGGCGGCTGCGAAATGATGCGCTGCGCCTGGACAAGCAAAAAAAGAACGCCCCGCGATTGCAACGCATCAACATGGGTCAGGGGGGGAGATGACCAAATGTCGTATTTAGCGTCGCCGCGGGGCGAGGGCCACTGCCGCCAGGGGGAGGGGAGGCGACAGGACGAGCGGAATTATGAGTACCATGGACCCCAGTATCCAATATATATTTAGCGCCTTACTTATTTGATATCGCTATATGTCCGCGCTGCCCTTGCATGTTTGACTTTCGACAGTTGCGCTACTTCGTCGCTGTCGCCGAGGAGCTAAGCTTCACGCGGGCGGCGTTGCGGCTGCACCTTTCCCAGCCGCCTTTATCCCAGCAAATCCAGTCGCTGGAACAGGATCTTGGCGTGCGCCTGCTCGAAAGAAACAAGCGTAATGTCGCCCTGACTGAACCAGGCAAGATTTTTCTGGAGCAGGCGCGCCAGATCCTGGCCAAGGCGGATGAGGCGCGCAGCCACGTTGTGGCCGCTGCAGCCGGCCATACGGGACAGTTGCGCCTGGCGTATACCGCTTCAGTGTCCTTCCATCCGGCGCTGCCCCATGCCCTGCTCCGCTACGGGCAGATCGCTCCCAACGTGCATCTGCAACTGAGCGAGATGTATACCGAGCCACAGTTTGTGGCATTGCTGAACGGCCAGATCGACATAGGCTTCGTTCGCAGTGTGCCGTTGCATGCCCAGGACGAGCGCGCGTTGCGGCTGCAGATCATCGATCGCGAACCACTGATGCTTGCCCTCCCCGCCGGCCACCCTTTGGCAGGCCGCAACAGTTTGCGGTTGATCGACGTCGCGAATGACGCTTTTATCTCGCAACCGCGTGAACTCGCGGCCACGATTCACGACAAATTGGTTCAGTTGGCCAACCGTGCCGGCTTCGAACCACTGATCATCCAGCAAGCCCAGCAGATCAACGGCCTGCTGGCGCTTGTGGCGGCGGGCCTGGGTCTTGCGCTGGTGCCAGCAAGCATGCGCGTGGTCCGACTCGCTGGCGTCAGCTATGTGGCGCTGGAAGAGCCTGATGCCTATCTGATTCTGGGAGTGGCCTGTCGCCACGATGATGAGTCGCCGGCGCTGCGCCAATTCATGTCGACCGTTGCACAATCCGCGATGCCACAAGGCTTGTGACGAAGCGCTCAAGTCGCTACACTTGCGGACTTAACTTTTGAATAGTGTCAGGAGCTGGCCGTGAAGGTGCTTAACTCTTTGAAGTCCGCCAAGGCGCGGCACCGTGACTGCAAGGTTGTTCGCCGTCGCGGCAAGGTATTCGTGATCTGCAAGAGCAATCCTCGTTTCAAGGCTCGTCAGCGCTGAATCCGAAAGGTTTCATTCGTTGAAGATGCAAAAAAGGCCGCGCAAGCGGCCTTTTTTATGGCGCAGCCCGTGCCGGTATCAGCTGTAGCGAACGCCGGTGATCTCATAGTGTTTCACTCCATTGGGCGCGGTGAACTCCAGGCTGTCGCCCTCGTGTTTCCCAATCAATGCGCGGGCAATCGGCGACGAAACGGCAATCATGTGCAGTTTGATGTCAGCCTCCAGGTCACCGACGATCTGATACGTTACCGCCGTACCTGTGTCCTCGTCCTCCAGATCAACGATGGCGCCGAATACAACGCGAGTGCCGGGGTTGAGCTGGGTAACATCGATAACTTCGGCGTTGGACAGCAGCGATTCGAGCTGACCGATACGCCCCTCGGCAAAGCTCTGCTGTTCCCGCGCGGCATGGTATTCGGCGTTCTCCTTCAGATCGCCATGCGCTCGCGCCTCGGCGATGGCCGCGATGATGCGCGGCCGATCGGTGAACTTCAGCTTTTCGAGCTCGCCGCGCAGGCGCTCCGCACCTGCCTTGGTGATCGGTGGACGACTCATGCGCTCAACTCCTTGTGCAGTTCCTGCAGGCTGTGCACCTCGCCATCGCTGGCGAAATCCAGCGAATGGACCAGCGCGCGTGCGCCTGCCACGGTGGTGGAATACGTGACGCGATGCTGCAAGGCCTCGCGGCGGATCGAGAACGAATCGGCAATCGCCTGCTTGCCCTCGGTCGTGTTGACGATATAGACGATCTCGCCGTTCTTGATCAAGTCGACAATATGCGGTCGACCTTCCAGCACCTTGTTGATGCGTTCGCAGATCACGCCATGCTCGGCCAGATAGCTGGCCGTGCCCGATGTCGCCACAAGGTTGAAGCCGCGCGCGACGACCTCTTTCGCCACCTGCAGCAACCGCTCCTTGTCGCTGTCGCGCACCGACAGAAACACCTTGCCGACCTTCGGTGGCTTGATGCCGGCGGCCTCGTGGCCGCGCGCGAACGCTGCGCCAAAACTGCGGCCCACGCCCATCACTTCGCCGGTGGAACGCATTTCGGGACCGAGGATCGGATCGACATTCTGGAATTTGAGGAACGGGAAGATTGCTTCCTTCACCGAGTAATAGGACGGGATCACTTCATGCGTGGCGCCGAGGCTAGCCAGTGTGCGACCGGCCATCACGCGTGCGGCGATTTTGGCCAGCGGCACGCCGATCGCCTTGGAGACAAACGGCACAGTACGCGAGGCGCGGGGATTTACTTCGAGGATGAACACCGTCTCGCCCTGGATCGCGAATTGGGTATTCATCAGTCCGATGACCTTCAGTTCGCGCGCCATCATGGTGACCTGCCGACGCATCTCGTCCTGGATTTCGGCCGTCAGCGAATACGGCGGCAGCGAGCAGGAAGAGTCGCCCGAATGCACGCCGGCTTCTTCGATATGCTCCATGATGCCGCCGATCAGCACGTTGCCTTCGGCGTCTGCGATGATGTCGACGTCCACTTCGACCGCGTGGTCGAGGAAGCGATCGAGTAACACCGGCGAATCGTTGGATACCTGCACTGCGTCGCGGATGTAGCGCGACAGGTCGGCGTCGTCGTGCACCACTTCCATCGCGCGGCCGCCGAGCACATAGCTCGGGCGCACGACCAGCGGATAACCAATTTCGCGCGCCAGCGCCAGCGCCTCGTCGGCGCTGCGCGCGGTGCGGTTGGGCGGCTGCTTCAAGCCGATTTTTTCGATCATCTGCTGGAAGCGTTCGCGATCCTCGGCCAGGTCGATGCTGTCCGGGCTGGTGCCGATGATCGGCACGCCGGCAGCCTCAAGCGCACGCGCCAGCTTCAGCGGCGTCTGCCCGCCGTACTGCACGATCACGCCCTTGGGATTTTCGACGTGCACGATTTCCAGCACGTCTTCCAGTGTCAGCGATTCGAAGTAGAGACGATCGGACGTGTCGTAGTCGGTCGAGACGGTTTCCGGATTGCAGTTGACCATGATGGTTTCGTAACCATCCTCGCGCAGCGCGAGTGAGGCGTGCACGCAGCAATAGTCGAACTCAATGCCCTGACCGATGCGGTTCGGGCCACCGCCGAGCACGATGATCTTATTACGATCAGTCGGCGCCGCCTCGCACTCTTCCTCATAGGTCGAATACATGTAGGCGGTGCTGGTGGCAAATTCGGCGCCGCAGGAGTCCACGCGCTTGTACACCGGCCGCACGCCGAGCGTATGGCGCAGATGGCGCACTGCCGCCTCGTCGGTGTTGAGCAGTTCGGCCACGCGCGCATCGGAGAATCCGAGACGTTTCAGCTCGCGCATGCGCGGCTCGTCAATCGCCGTGAGCCCCTGCTCGGCAATCTCCGTCTCGGTCAGCACGATGTCCTCGAACGCAGCGAGGAACCATGGATCGACACGGCTGAGGTTATGCACCTCTTCCAGCGACAGGCCGGCACGGAACGCATCGGCCAGATGGAAGACGCGGTCCGGCCGCGGCTCGCGCAGCTCGCGCTTGAGCACGGCAAGGCCGTCGTCGGTAGTGATATCCAGGCCCGTCGGGTTGAGCCCGGTCTTGCCGATCTCCAAACCGCGCAGCGCCTTCTGCAGGGATTCATGGAAGGTGCGACCGATCGCCATCACCTCGCCGACCGACTTCATCTGCGTCGTCAGACGCGCATCGGCGGAAGGAAATTTCTCGAACGCGAAGCGCGGAATCTTGGTGACGACGTAGTCGATCGAGGGCTCAAACGAGGCCGGGGTCAGACCACCGGTGATGTCGTTCTTCAGCTCGTCCAGCGTGTAGCCGACAGCGAGCTTGGCGGCGATCTTGGCGATCGGAAAACCGGTCGCCTTCGACGCCAGCGCCGACGAACGCGAGACGCGCGGATTCATTTCGATGACCACCACGCGGCCGTTCTCGGCATTGATACCGAACTGCACGTTGGAGCCGCCGGTATCCACGCCGATCTTGCGCAGTACCGCGATCGAGGCATCACGCAGGCGCTGGTACTCCTTGTCGGTCAGCGTTTGTGCGGGCGCTACGGTAATTGAGTCGCCGGTGTGCACACCCATCGGATCGAGGTTTTCGATCGAACACACGATGATGCAGTTGTCCGCGGTATCGCGTACCACTTCCATCTCGAACTCTTTCCAGCCGAGCACGGACTCCTCGACCAGCACTTCGCCGACCGGCGAAAGCTCGAGCCCGCGCTTGACGATTTCCTCGAATTCTTCGCGGTTGTATGCGATGCCGCCGCCGGAACCACCCAGCGTGAAACTCGGCCGGATGACCGTTGGAAAACCGACTTTCGCCTGCGTGACCAGTGCCTGCTCGAACGTTCGCACGACCTCGGCCTTGGGGCAATCCAGGCCGATCTCCGCCATGGCCACGCGAAACAGCTCACGGTCTTCCGCCATGCGGATCGCTTCGCGCGAGGCGCCGATCAGCTCGACGTTGTATTTTTCCAGCACGCCATGGTCGGCGAGATCCAGCGCGCAATTCAAACCTGTCTGGCCACCCATCGTGGGCAGCACGGCATCCGGGCGCTCCTTGGCGATGATGCGCTCGACCGTTTGCCAGTTGATCGGCTCGATGTATACCGCGTCGGCGGTCTCCGGGTCGGTCATGATGGTGGCGGGGTTGGAGTTCACCAGAATCACCCGGTAACCCTCCTCCTTCAGCGCCTTGCAGGCCTGGGCGCCGGAGTAATCAAACTCGCAGGCCTGGCCGATGACGATGGGGCCGGCGCCGATGATGAGGATGCTTTTTATGTCGGTACGCTTGGCCATCTCAGCGGGCCTCCTGCATGGTCTTGTCTGACATGAGCTGGGCAAATCGATCGAACAGGTAGCCGATATCAAGCGGTCCGGGGCTCGCCTCCGGGTGACCCTGGAAGCAGAACGCGGGGCGATCGGTCAGCGCGAAGCCCTGCAATGATCCGTCGAACAAGGACGTATGGGTCACGCGCACATTCGACGGCAGCGTGGCCGGGTCTACCGCAAAGCCGTGGTTCTGCGAGGTGATCAGCACGCGGCCGTTGTCGTGGTCCTTGACCGGATGATTGGCGCCGTGATGACCGAACTTCATCTTCGAAGTCTTGCCACCAACCGCCAGACCCATGATCTGGTGTCCGAGACAGATGCCGAAAAGCGGAATTTTTGCATCGAGGAATTCGCGCGTAGCGGCAATCGCATAATCGCAGGCTGCAGGATCGCCAGGTCCGTTGGAAAGAAATACGCCATCGGGCTTCATCGCCAGGACATCGGCAGCCGAAGTCTGCGCCGGCACCACGGTCACTTCGCAGCCCTGCTCGGCCAGCAGCCGCAGGATGTTCAACTTGGTACCGAAATCGTACGCAACGACTTTGAAGCGTTTCGTCGGTTGATGGAATGCGGTGTTGTCGAGGTCATAGACGCCCTCGTTCCACACATACGGCTTGGTAATGCTGACGACCTTGGCAAGGTCCATACCGTTCAAACCGGGGAAAGCGCGCGCCTTGGCCAGGGCCGCTTCGGCATCGGCGTGATCGCCAGCCATGATGCAGCCGGCCAGCGCGCCCTTGTCGCGCAAAATGCGCGTGAGGCGGCGCGTGTCGATATCCGCGATCGCCACCGTGCCATGGCGCCTAAGATAGTCTGGCAGGCTTTCGCTATTGCGCCAGTTGCTGGCCCGACGCGGCACGTCGCGGACGATCAGTCCAGCGGCGTATACGGCGCTGGATTCAGCATCTTCGGCATTGGTGCCGGTGTTGCCGATATGTGGATAGGTGAGCGTAACGATCTGGCGCGCGTAGGACGGATCAGTGAGAATTTCCTGATAACCGGTCATGGCGGTGTTGAAAACCACCTCACCAACGGTATCGCCGGTCGCGCCGACGGCACGACCATGAAACACACTGCCATCTTCGAGGGCAAGCAGAGCGGGAATAGGCATACGGTAACCGCCTTTTGGATGCAGCAAGGTCCGCAAGCCGCGCCATGGCTGGCTTGTGGAACTCGTGAGAGAAAGTATCGGGGCGGGTAGAAATGATAAGCGGCGGCGCGGTTTCTGTCCACCTTACCAAGCATGAACCCGGCTTTCTGACCGGAATGTTTCCGGCACAAGTCAGCGTTACACTACGAGATATTTTGACGGAGTCAGCAATCCAATGAGTGCCGCCGTTTTGCTGGATCCCGCCCGCCTCGATCGTCCGGACACCACGGTTAACCAGCAGCCGTTTCCTTTTCTGGTGGCCCATGGCCAGCTTCCAGACGAAGCACGGGGCGACCTGGAACGCGATTTTCCACAGTACGCCAGTGCCGGGTTTTTCCCTTACGACCCCAGCGACTGCGGACCCACCGTCAATGCGCTGATTGAGAACATGACGTCGCCCGGCTTCGCCAAGGCGGTTGGCGAGCGCCTCGGTATAGATAATCTCGGCCAGTATCCGACGCTGGTAACCCTGTGCCGACTGCTCAACAAGCGCCACGGCACCATCCATACCGACAGCAAATCAAAAGTGGCCACCGCGCTGATCTATTTGAACGGTCAGTGGCCCGACACCAGCGATGGCTGCCTGCGGTTTTTGCACAAGATCGATGATATCGACAGCATGGTGGCACCGGAACTTACCCCGTTGTACGGGGAGTTTGCCGTGTTTAAACGTTGCGAAAATTCGTTCCATGGACACCTTCCGTACGAAGGCGAACGCCGGGTCATCCAGGTCGCATGGCTCACCAGCGAAGAAGAAAAATTGCGCAAGACGAAGCGCGGAAAGTTTTCTCGCGTGTTCAAGAAGGTGTTTGGCCGGCTGGACACCAGACTGGGTGCCAAGCGCGACCGAAACGCATCTCACCCGGATTGAACCCGCGCGACCACGACCAATCGGCTCGATAAGCACAACCCGCTCAACTATCGAGCGGAGAAATGCCATGCTACTAATGCGGCGAACGCGCCGTATAGCAGACCCACCGGCAGCAGCCAGCGCGCATCCACACGCCCGCGATGAAACAGCCACCACAGATAGCCGATCGCCGTCATGGTGATCAGGCCAGCAGCTTTCAGCGGTGCATCAAACAACCAAGGCGTGGCAAACAACCCCAACGAACTGGGAATGGTGGCCTGAATCATCATGGCACCTGAAATATTGGCCAGAGCGAGCCGCTCCTTGCCCTGTCTTACCCAGATCAGCGCATTGACCGTTTCCGGCAATTCAGTGGCCACCGGGCTCAGCACCAGCGCCACCAGATGCGCGGGCCAGGAAAAGAACACACCGATCGCCTCCAGTTGACCGACAAACACGCGCGATGCCACGGCGATCACCGCGAGGGCAATCAGCGTTTGCGCGGCCACCCAGCGCATCGTCGGGACCGCGTCGCGCGGGCGAAACTTGAGCGGATCGAGCTCGCCCTCGTCCTCCAAAACCGCCGCCCCGTCCTCGCTGCGCATCTCGCGCCAGACATACATGCCGTAGGCGGCCAGGAACAGCAGGCCCAACCAGGGCTTGATTGCAAAAGCGACCAGGCCGAGCCCTACTTTCACGACAAAGATCGCTAGAAACCAGGACTGGTCACGTGCAAGGCGGCGATGATCGACGCGGACCAGACGGTCCGCGCGATTCAGCCGACGCCGATTGAACCAGAGTGCCGTACCGACCACCGCATAGGCAATCGTCGCGAGCACCAGCGGGCCACCCATCGCGGCACCGACGCCAATATCTCGCGCTTCGGGCGTCTTGCCGAAGATCACCGCCACAAAGGTCACGGCGCTCTCGGGCAGCGCCGTGCCGAACGCCGCTAGCACCGTGCCGGTGGCGGTTGAACTCAGGTCAAGCTTGCGCCCGAACCATTCAACGCCATTGACGAAATATTCGCAGGCGAGATAAATCGTCACCGCGGAGCCAATGAATAAAACGAGCGTAAGCAGCATGGAATGCACAGGGCCGAGCGAGCAGAAAACCGATGGCTCACCGACACCGCTCGCCCGGCCGTGTAAGCATGTCGATGGCCAAAGGTCTCGCCGGGCAGGATCGTCACTCGCGGTGACTGCTGCTGTCCGCACCACGGTTCGTCAAAACACGAAACCGATTGTGTTGATGCGGACGCCTCTGGGTACGAGGCTGGCTACTCCCCAATGACTAGGCGGACGATGCTAACCAGAGCCGAGGCCAATCACAAGACGCAATCGAAAGAATCGCATCGTGAACAACGCTGCCAAGCGAAGTTTCAGCGCGGCGCGGCGATCACATCTTCAAGCCGCCACTGACCCGGAGCGCGGCCACGCAGCCAGTGCGCCGCCTGCAATGCACCGCGGGCAAAGATGGACCGATCCGTAGCGCGGTGCGTCAGCTCCAGGCGCTCGCCCTGTCCAATCAGCATCGCCGTATGTTCGCCGACGATGTCGCCGCCGCGCACCACGGCAAAGCCGATTGAGCCATCGACGCGCTCGCCCGTGTGCCCTTCGCGTGCGTACACGGCAGCGGACTCCAGCGTTGTTTCGCGTGATGCCGTCGCAGCGTGGCCCAGGGCCAAAGCGGTTCCCGATGGCGCATCCTGCTTGCGCCCGTGATGAGCCTCGACAATCTCGATATCCCAATCCGGCAGCGTTGCGGCGGCTTCGCGCAGAAGATGGGTCAGCACGGCAACACCCAAGCTGAAGTTCGCAGCGCGCAGCAGGGCAATGTTTTCCCCCGCTTTGAGTAGGCGGGCTTCCATATTCGGATCGATGCCGGTCGTGCCCGTTACCAGTGGCGTGCCGTTGGCGAGACAATAGTCGAGTACTGCGGCAAGACCGATCGGCCCACTGAAATCGATCACCACATCCAGCGCGGGCGCGCTGAGCCAATCGTGTGCATAGCGCAGCGAATGAGCCATACCGGCGAAGACCGGCTGATTATTCTTTAACGAGCCAGGCGACACAACGGCGTGGACCAACTCGAAGCGCGCGTCACCGTCAAGCAAGCCCAGTAGCGAACGTCCCATGCGGCCCGAGGCACCGTTGATACCAAGGCGAAGATATGGGGTCACCGGCGCACTCCCGTGCTGTCTGTTGATCGGTTTATCCTAACGCGAGCGCCACCGATTAAATATTCGGCGAGCGCGAACGTTGCGAGCACCGATTTACGCCGTAACCCGCGACCAGAATTCCTTGACGCCATCGATCCAGCCCTTGGCGCGTGGCGTATGCCGATCGCCGTCGCTCGCCTCGAAGGTCGCTTCCAGCGATTCGAACAGCTCGCGCTGCGCCTTGGTCAACCGCACTGGTGTTTCAACGACGACGCGGCAGATCAGGTCGCCGTTGCGCGTGCTGCGCACCGATTTGACGCCACGGCCACGGAGACGAAACTGCGTGCCGGTCTGGGTCTCAGCCGGAATGCTGATCGGCACCTCGCCTTCCAGCGTAGGCACCGGCAGCTCGACCCCGAGCACCGCCTGGGTAAATCGTATCGGCAATTCGCAGTAAAGATCGTTACCCTCGCGCTGGAAAATAGCGTGCTCGCGCACCTGCACTTCCACGTAAAGATCCCCCGCCGGCGTGCCGCCAGGGCCTGCTTCACCCTGCCCGCTCAGGCGGATGCGATCACCGTTGTCGACACCGGCAGGAATCTGCACCGACAGCGTGCGCGACTCTTCGATGCGGCCTTCGCCATGGCATTTCTTGCACGGCTTTTCGATGGTCTTGCCGGTGCCACCGCAGTGCGGGCAAGCCTGTTGCACGGAGAAGATGCCGTTCTGCATGCGCACCTGCCCATGACCACGACAGGTTTTGCACTGCACTACCTTGCCGTCTTCCGAGCCGCTGCCGTTGCAGTGATGACAGTTGACCTGGGTGGGTATCTCGATCTGTCGACTGACGCCGAACACGGCCTCTTCCAGATCCAGCTCCATGATGTAACGAAGATCACTGCCGCGGCGCTGACGACCACCGCCGTTACGGCCAAAGATGTCGCCGAAGATGTCACCGAAAATATCGCCCACGTCACCGAAGCCGGCACCCCCACGGCCGCCCGCGCCTTGCTCGAGTCCTGCATGACCGTACTGGTCGTAGATTGCGCGTTTCTGCGCGTCGCACAGCACTTCGTAGGCCTCTTTGGCCTCCTTGAACTTGTCCTGCGCCGCAGGGTCATCCGGGTTGCGATCCGGATGGTATTTCATCGCCAGCCGGCGGAAGGATTTCTTCAGCTCGACTTCGGTGACGCTGCGCTCGACACTCAGCACTTCGTAGTAATCACGCTTGCTCATTCATGCATCCACACGGCTTGTTTCTATGTCTGTGGGAATCGAGCGATAACGCTCAAAACTCCCGCGGCTTGTTCAACCTGTCACCCCTTCAAGCACGAAGCCCGTGACGGGATAATCCCGGCACGGGCTCGTGTACTCGACCCTGGCCTCATCAGTTTATCCGATGGACGGCTGCCGATTATTTCTTACTTCTTTTCGTCTTTCACTTCGGTGAACTCGGCATCGACCACGTCGTCCGGCTGAGCCGAACCACCCGGTGCCGACTGCGAACCGGCGTCGGCATTGCCGCTGCCCTGAGCCGCGGCCTGCAGCGCCTGGGCGGCCTGCTCCAGCTTCTCGACCTTGGACTCGATCGCTGCCTTGTCTTCGCCGTCCTTGACCTTTTCAAGATCGGACAACGCGCCTTCGATGCTGCTGAGCTGATCGGCCGGAATCTTGCCGCCGTGCTCTTTCAGCGCGCTGCGGGTCGAATGCACGAGTTGATCGGCCTTGTTGCGGGTGGCGACCAGCTCATGGAACTTCTTGTCTTCTTCCTTGTTGGCCTCGGCATCGGCAACCATGCGCTGGATCTCGTCCTCGGACAGACCCGAGCCTGCCTTGATCTCGATCTTCTGTTCCTTGCCGGTCTTCTTGTCCTTGGCCGACACGTGCAGGATGCCGTTCGCATCGATATCGAAGGTCACTTCGATCTGCGGCTGGCCGCGCGGCGCCGCGTCGATGCCGGAGAGGTCGAACTTGCCCAGCGACTTGTTACCGCTGGCACGCTCACGCTCGCCCTGCAGTACGTGCACGGTCACGGCGGTCTGGTTGTCATCGGCGGTGGAGAAGGTCTGACCGGCCTTGGTCGGCACGGTGGTGTTCTTCTCGATCAGCTTGGTCATTACACCGCCCATCGTCTCGATGCCGAGCGACAGCGGGGTCACGTCCAGCAGCAGCACGTCCTTGACGGTACCGCCCAACACACCGCCCTGAATCGCAGCGCCAACGGCGACGGCTTCATCCGGGTTGACGTCCTTGCGCGGATCCTTGCCGAAGAACTCCTTCACCGACTCCTGCACTTTCGGCATGCGGGTCTGACCACCGACGAGAATCACCTCGGTGATGTCGGACACGCGCAGACCAGCGTCATTCAACGCGGTGCGGCACGGATCGATGGTGCGCTTGACCAGCTCTTCAACCAGCGACTCGAGCTTGGCACGGGTCAACTTGATGTTGAGGTGCTTCGGACCGGAGGCATCGGCTGTGACGTACGGCAGGTTCACGTCGGTCTGGTGGTTGGAGGACAGCTCGATCTTGGCGCGTTCGGCCGCATCCTTCAGACGCTGCAGCGCGAGAGGATCTTTGCGCAGGTCGATGCCCTGCTCCTTGTTGAATTCTTCGACCAAATAATCGATGACGCGCATGTCGAAATCTTCGCCGCCAAGGAAGGTGTCGCCATTGGTCGCCAGCACTTCGAACTGCTTTTCGCCGTCCACTTCGGCAATCTCGATGATCGATACGTCGAACGTGCCGCCACCCAGATCGTACACGGCGATCTTGCGGTCGCCGCCCTTCTTGTCCATGCCATAGGCCAGCGCAGCCGCGGTCGGCTCGTTGATGATGCGCTTGACGTCGAGGCCGGCGATCTTGCCCGCGTCCTTGGTCGCCTGGCGCTGGCTGTCGTTGAAGTACGCAGGCACCGTGATCACGGCTTCGGTGACGGACTCACCCAGATAATCCTCGGCGGTCTTCTTCATCTTCATCAGTACTTTGGCGGCGATTTCCTGTGGCGCCATTTTCTTGCCATCGGAGGTCTGCACCCACGCGTCGCCGTTCTCATGCGCCACGATGCCGTACGGCACGATGTGCAGATCTTTCTGGACTTCGGCGTCGGTGAACTTGCGGCCGATCAGGCGCTTCACCGCGTAGAAGGTGTTTTTGGGATTGGTGACGCTCTGGCGCTTGGCCGACGCGCCCACCAATACTTCGCCATCCTTGTTGAAGGCGACGATGGAAGGCGTGGTGCGATCGCCTTCCGAATTCTCAATGACCTTGGCCGTGCCGCCTTCCATGACGGAGACGCACGAGTTGGTGGTGCCCAAGTCGATACCAATGATCTTGCCCATGTCTGTTACTCCAAGTTTTTTGCTTGCGGCCCCCGCGGCCGCGACTGTTTATCAGGTGGGGGTGTGGCCCGGCGATTCAATGCCAGCAACGCCCCGGATGCGATTTCACTCGATTTGCCGGCCTGCCGTTCAGGCAGGCGCCAGCAAGAAAAACGTCAGTCCTTTGCGACCGCAACCAGTGCGGGACGCAGCAGGCGATCGTTCAGCACATAGCCTTTTTGCAGCACGCTGACAACAGTGCCTGGCGTATTGCCCGGTGCTTCAACCATGCTCACCGCGTGGTGACGCTCCGGATCGAGCGGCTGACCGAGCGGGTCGATCTGCGCCATGCCGTTGTTCTCGCCGACCTTCAGCAACGACTTCAAGGTCAGGCTGATGCCTTCGCGCATCGAAGCGACATCGCCGCCTTCGACAGCGAGTCCACCCTCAAGCCCGTCGTACACCGGCAACAATTCGTTGAGCAGTTTCTCGTTGGCAAAGCGCCGCGCCTGCTCCAGATCGCGGTGCATGCGGCGGCGCTGGTTCTCCAGCTCGGCGCGCTCGCGCAACACCGTCTCACGCAGCTCGGCGTGGCTGGCTTCAAGCGCGGCGAGCTGACTGTGCAGCGCTTCGAGTTCGGCGTTTTCCGAACCCAAATCGCCGGGAAGATCACCTTGTCTATCCTGCGCGTCGTTGGGTACGTGCGGATCGTTGTTATGCATTGGAAACTCCAGAGACTTAAATCCATGGCCGGCAAACGTCGAAGTCCGCCAGGCCGTCAAACCGTTTGCGGGAAATCCCGCCCCCGCAGCGGTTATAGGGTCGTGGCGGCGCGATTCAAGGCGTCACTGAGCAATGCAGCGGTTGCCTGCACCACGGGGATCACCTTTTCGTAGGCCATACGCGTTGGGCCAATCACGCCAACGGCACCGAGCACGCGCCCCTGCGCGCCATAGCTGGCCGTGACAACACTGCAGCCATCCAGCGCGGTAAAGCCGGATTCCTCACCGATGAAGAGCCGCACGCCGGGCGCCCTCGCACACACTTCCATCAGCTGCAGCAGCTCATTTTTCTGCTGAAACGCATCGAACAACTCGCGCAAGCGCTGCAGGTTCGACAGCTCCGAATAGGCCATTAGATTGGTCTGGCCGCTGACCAGCACATCGTTGCCACCGGCCTGCGGCGCAAACGACGCCGTCGCCAGCTCCATCGTGCTGGACAGCAGCCGATTGAGTTCGCTGCCGGCTTCACGTAGTTCGGTCAGCAGATGCGCGCGAATATCGTCCACCCGAAAACCGGCGAACTGCGTATTGAGATAATTGGCCGCCTGTTCCAGCTCGCGGCTGTCCAGCGGCTTGACCAGCTGCACGATACGGTTCTGCACCTGGTTGTCGGTGAACACCAGAATCACCAGCACGCGCGCGTCCGGCAGCGGTACGAAATCGATATGTCGCAGAGGAAAATCGACCTGACGCGGCACGGTCACCACCCCGGCAAATCGGGTCATTGCCGACAGCAGGGTCGAGGCGTTGCCGAGCAGATCCAGCGTGCTGGTTTGATCCGGTGGTAGCTCGCGCTGCAGCCGGGCCATCTCGTCCCTTGGCAGCGGCTGCAGTTCGATCAGGCTATCGACGAACAGCCGCAGCCCGCGTGGCGTGGGCACGCGCCCAGCTGAGGTATGCGGTGACGACACCAGCCCGGCATCTTCCAGGTCCGCCATGATGTTGCGAATGGTCGCCGGGCTCACATCCAGCCCCGACGATCGCGATAGCGTGCGCGAACCCACCGGCTCGCCATCGACCAGATACTGGGCAATCAGCGTACGCAACAGGCGTCGCGTGCGGGCGTCGAGATCGGGGCCGTGCGGATTGATCATGGGCTGTAGCAGTCCTTGAGACGGGACAGTAATAAGGTCGGCGTATGCCGCTTGCAAGTGCACGCTATTTCCGTGCTGCCGGTATTTCGTGCTGCCGGTGTCCCGCTACAATCCCCCGACTCCTCTATCGTTCTGACCATGCTCACTTCGCTTTACGTTCGTCATTTTGCGGTGGTCGAAGGCGCCGAGATAGCGTTTGGCCCCGGCCTGACCGTCGTCAGCGGCGAAACCGGCGCGGGCAAGTCGTTGCTCGTAGACGCATTGATGCTGCTGGCTGGTGCCCGCGCCGACAGCGGCATGGTGCGTGCGGGCAGCGACCGGGCCGATCTTACCGCAGAGTTCGATCTGGCCGATCTCCCCGAAGCGCGCGAGTGGCTGCAGCGTGAGGAACTCGATGAAGAGGGCCAGTGCCAGCTGCGCCGGGTCATTCGCACCGAGGGCAGTTCCAAGGCATGGATCAACGGCCGCCCCGCCAACGCTCGTCAGCTCGGTGAACTGGCCACGCTGCTGGTCGAGATCCACGGCCAGCATGAGCATCAGGCGCTGCTTTCGCGCACACATCAGATGGCTCTACTCGACGCCTACGCCGGTCACGAGACGCTGTTGGCCGAGGTGCGCAACGGTGCCTTGCAATGGCGGGAACTCGGCGCGCGGGTGCGCAAGCTGAGCGGCGGCGAAAATCGCGATCAGCGCATCGAGCTGCTGCGCCATGAAGTCGCCGAACTGGAAAAATGGACCTTGCCCGCGGTCGAACTTGCCGAGCTTGAATCCAGTCACAAGCGTCTGGCCAATGCCGGGCGATTGGCCGAAGGTGCCTCCGGCGTCGTCGATCTGCTGGACGGTGACGGCGAATTTGCGCTGCGTCGCGCGCTCGGCCGCGCGCATACCGAACTGGGGAAACTGGCCGTCATCGACGACCGGCTGGCACCCGTGCTCGAGTTGCTCGACAACGCCGAAATACAGCTGGGCGAAGCCGCCGATGGGCTGGGACGATACGCGCAGGATGTCGATCTTGACCCGGAGCGCTACAGCGAAGTGGATTCGCATCTCGCGCACCTGCATGAACTTTCACGTCGTCATCGGCTACCGATCGCCGAACTGCACGACAAGCTAGGCGCGCTGACAACCGAATTGGCCGAACTCGAAGGCGCCGGCGAGGTGCTCGAAAAACTGGCTAAGGAACGCCAACAGTTGCAGCAGCAATACGCCGAAGCATCCGCCAGACTCAGCGCATCGCGCATCGCCGCCGCCAGCCGGCTGGATAGCGAAGTCAGCGCGCTTATGGGCGAGCTGGGCATGTCCGGCGGTCAGCTGCATGTCGAGCTGGAGCCCCACGACGACGACGAACCGGACCCGCTAGGCCAGGAGCGCTGTGAGTTGATGGTCAGCGCCAATCCGGGTCAGCCATCGCGACCGCTGCGCAAGGTCGCTTCCGGCGGCGAGTTGGCGCGCATCAGTCTTGCCATCGAGGTGGCCACGCTGGGCAAGGACACCGTAGGCAGCATGATTTTCGATGAGGTCGACACCGGCATCGGTGGCGCCGTGGCTGAAGTGGTTGGCCAAAAACTGCGGTCACTGGGCGCACAACGCCAGGTGCTTTGCGTCACTCACTTGCCGCAGGTCGCCGCCCAGGGGCACGCCCACCTGCGCGTCAGCAAGCAAAGCGACGGCGAAGCCACGCGCACGCATATCGAAACGCTCGATACCGCGGGTCGTCGGGATGAACTGGCCCGCATGCTCGGCGGCGTGGAGATCACCCGCGAAACGCGCGCGCACGCCAAGCAGATGCTGGAGCGCGCGCAGAGCAACTGACTCGCTGATGTGGCATGCCGCAACTGGACCTCATTGCGACACCCCGAGCGTCTATTGAAAGAAAACCAAGCTCAGGTGTTGACCGGCAACAGGCCCCGGTCGCTTGCCATGCGGTACAGATCAAGCTCGGAACCCGCGCCCAGCTTGCCCATCAGACTCGCGCGATGGATATACACGGTCTTCTGGCCGATCCCCAGCTCCGCGGCCACCTGCTTGGGCGTGAGGCCGCCGGCCAGCAGCAGAAAAACTTCGCGCTCGCGGGCCGTCAAGCGGCTGATCGGATCCAGTCCCGCAACGGAGCGGCCTGCGCGACGTTCCTGTAAATCCGAACTTAAAAACACGTCGCCCTGCATGACCGCGCGCAGCCCGGCGACCAGCTCTTCCGGTGCCACGCCCTTCGTCACATAGCCCTTGGCACCGCGACGAAGCGCTTCGGAAACATAGGGATCGCCGTCATGCATGCTCAATACGACGATGCGCGTATTGGCCGAAACGCTGAGCAGGTGCTCGATCAGCGGCAGTCCGCTGCCATCGGGTAGCGAAAGATCCAGCGCCACCAAATCAGGGTGCCACTGCCCAACCGCCTCCACCGCCTCGTCGGCGTCTCGGCATTCGGCAACGACATCAAGATCGGGCTCAAGCTCGATCAAGCGCTTGAACCCTTCTCGAACAATGGCGTGGTCATCGACAAGAACAATGCTATGCATCCCGCTACTTTACACAGTGAAATGAAACTTAGGCAGGTCCCAAGAGAATCATTCTGCAAACGACAAGGCCGCTGCCCTGTACCATCGCGTTATGCATCTGAAGTCACTCCGCCCGCCCGATTCCGGCCCGCTGCTGGCGGTAGGCTATGTGTTGCTCTGGCTGGCGCTGTGGATGACGGTGCAGCCGTACTGGATGCTTCCTTACGGGCTTCGATTCGGCGCTTTGCTGCTGACGCCGATGCGCTACTGGGGCTGGCTGCTGGGTGCCGAGCTGGCCGCGACTACCGGCATCAGCCTGAGCCAGGGCTTGCCGCTGGGCTGGAGCGGTCTGCTCGTCAACGAGCTACCCGAACCGCTGACCATGGCCGCGGGTCTTTGGCTGCTGCGTCGCCTCAATCTCCACGCCAGCCTTGAAAGCCCGCAAGAGGTAACCCGGCTGCTGCTGTCGGTCGTACTGATTGTCTCGGTCACTACAGCCGTCGACGCCGCTCTGCTTGATCTGATCCACGAACCCGGCTCGCCCGAATTGATCATGGGCATTCTCGGTGAAGAGTTGCTAAGCCATTACCTCGGCATTTTGATGATCGTGCCGCTGATGATTTTGCTGCTGCGCACGCGTTTCGATAACCGCGCCTTGGCAAGTCTGGCGATGGATGGCCTGCTGGTGATGCTGCCCTCGATGATGATCTTGATGGTGCTTTCCGAGCAGGCGTGGCCGCAGCCCGAATTTGCACGGGTGCTTTCGCTGGCGCCGGTGCTGTTTTTTGCTTTTCGTCATGGCTGGCGCGGCGCCAGTCTGGCCATGCTTATCTCCAGTCTGGGCATGAATCAGGTCGAGCAACACTGGGGACATGCGCCAACGACAGCGGCCGCCTATCTGTTTCTTGCCGTGGCCGGAACGGGTGCCATCATGCTGGGCTCGGCTACCGACGCGTTGCGGCGAAGCAGTACGCGCGTGGCCGAACAGAACGTCTATCTTGGCGCCGTCAACCGCCGACTTGATCAGCTCGCCCAGCAACTGCGGAGCGCCGCGCGCGGCAATCTGCAAGCTGACGAAAATCAGCGACGCCACCTGGCTGCCGAGTTGCACGATGAGCTAGGCCAGAACATCACCGCTATTCAGACGCACGTGAAGCTGGCACAAGCACGCCTGCGTCTGGCGGGCATGGAAGACATCAGCACGTCGATCAATACCATTCTTGGTCATATGCGGCGTGCGCTGCACCGGCTGCTGGATGATCTGCGGCCCGCCGTTCTTGACGAGTTCGGCCTGGTTCGCGCGCTGGACGAAGGCCCGATCCGAGACCTGCTGAACGCTGCAGGCATTGCGTATTTCACCGAGCTGCGTGGAGATCCGCGACTGCTGGACGACGATACCCGCACGGCGATTTACCGCTTGGTGCAGGAAAGTGCGACCAATGCGGTGAAACACGCTCAGGCGCGAGAATTCAGGGTTCGCTTACGTGTTGGCGAACGTCACGGAGTTGCGCTGGCGCTGCTCGATCTGCGCGATGACGGCGTTGGTCTGCCCAATCGCCTGCCGCGTGGCGGGCGGGGACTGCAGGGCATGCGTGACCGCGTAACGTCGCTGGGCGGTCAATTTCGCCTGAGACCGGACCATGTCGGCGTGCACCTGCGGATTTTGTTGCGAGGCAACAACCACTTGGGCGATATTCAGCTGCCAGCCTAAGAATTTTTCCTATATCGGAAAAATAAAGTCTTCATTACGATTTATTCACAGATGTGGGGGAGCCACCATCGTGAGATGGTGGATCAGAAGTACCGTGGGGACGGTGCTTCTGGAAAACGGCAGGATGCCGTTTCGCCGTTTTCAGGCGACGACTTGGGCGAAGCGAGTAATCGTTTCAGTGGGTCGTGAGTCTGATCACGGAGCAGCCGCGGGCGGACAGGAGTCCGTTTCGCGGCTTTTTTATGGGCGTCGTCTGGCCCATTGGCTACAGAAAACAGGCTGCCGCGCCGTAATATCTTGGCAGCGGCCTCGATCAGCCTTTTTTTGCGGAATTTTTTGGCCGCACGTAAATGACCAAGCTGTGATCCTCGATTACATAGCCGTGCCGTTCGGCAATTTCATGCTGAAGGCGTTCAATGTCTTCGCTGACGAACTCGATCACCTTTCCGCTGTCCACATCAATCATGTGATCGTGGTGCTTGCCGCGATCCAGTTCGTAAACGGCCTGGCCGCCCTCGAAATTGTGCTTGACGATCATGCCCGCCGCTTCGAACTGGGTGAGCACGCGATAAACCGTGGCGAGGCCGATATCTTCATGATGTGCCAACAGCTTTTTATAAACGTCTTCCGCCGTGAGGTGCTGCACCCCCTCTTCTTCAAAAATTTGCAGAATTCGCATCCGCGGATGGGTGACCTTGAGGCCGACCCTCCGCAGTTCTTTGGTTTCCTGTTCCATAACACACCCTATATCGCACGCGGCGCCGCCAAGCCTGTAGTGTATCATCCGACACCTTTACGATCTGGACGCAACACGCATGCAAAAGCTGATCAACCTGCTGGTTTTCGCCATGCTGGCGCTCTCCATCGCCGGCTGCCATATCGTCTACACGCCCGACGTGCAGCAAGGCAATTTGCTCGACAAAAAAGTGGTGGACCAGCTCAAGCCCGGCATGACCAAGCGTCAGGTACTGGTACTCATGGGTACGCCATCCGTGAGCTCGCCGTTCGATGCGAGCCGTTGGGATTACGTGTCCACCCAGTCCCATCGCGGCGAAGCGATCAAGCTGCGGACGTTCACGCTGACGTTCAATAACGACACGTTGGTCCGCACGGAAGGCGACTTCTTCGCCCAGGATGCTCAGAAGCTGGTCAACGACAGCAAGAAATATCACTCCGGCTATCCCGTAAACGAAACCAAGGGCGACAAGAACACCTCAGCCGATGACGACAAAAAGGATGGTGGTTTCGGTTCGGGAGCCGGTACTGACAACGGCGGCACTAACGGCGGTGACAGCAGCGGCGGCACTAGCGGCGGCGCCAACAGCGACGGACATTAAGCCTCTTTTCCGTCACTGATTTGCCGTCAACGGGCGCGTCGGCGGCGCGCTTCCATCGGATCGATTATCAAAGGCCGGTAAATTTCGATCCGATCGCCGGCTTGAACGATGTGATCGCCCGAGACACGTTTGGCGAAAATCCCCAGCCGGTTCGGGTCGATTCCACGGGCCGGCAAAAGCGCTGCAATACCCGATGCGTCAATCACTTGCATCACCGTGCTTCCAATGGGGACTTCGAGACGTCGCAAGCACGGCTTCTGCGCGTCGGCATACACCACTTCAACCATCATTGCGCTATCAGCCATAAACCCGCTCGGCTTCGCGGCAGAAATCGTCAACCATTCGATTGGCCAATCCCTGAAACCCCAGTTTCAACGCGCTGCCGCCTAAGCGGCTGGCGTAGTCGAAATCCAACGCCAGCGAAATCTTGCAGCCGGCATCGCCGAGGGCAATAAAATTCCAGACACCATCCAGGCTGCGGAACGGTCCGTCCACCAAAGACATGTGCAGGCGCTTGGGCGGATCGACCGCATTGCGCGTAGTAAAGCTCTGGCGCAAGCCGGCAAACTTGAGATCCAGCCGTGCCACCAGCACATTGTCACCACGTTCGACAATCGCCGACCCGGCACACCAAGGGAAACGCTTTGGGTATGCTTCGATGTCATTGACCAGGTCGAACATCTGCGCCGGTGAATAATTCACCAAGGCGCTGCGCCGGATTTCGATCATGGCAGCCTCTTTCATATCACGCTGAATTCAACCCGATATGCGGTTGATCCGGCATCAGGGCAACAGGCCCGAGTTTAACGGACATGGCTAAAGCAAAGGATAAAGATTCCAACGGCGGCGGCACCATCGCGCTCAACAAGCGCTCACGTTTTGAATATCACATTGATGAGCGTTACGAAGCGGGCATTGCTCTTCAAGGCTGGGAGCTTAAAGCCCTGCGCGCCGGCCGCATCAACTTTGGTGAAAGTTACGCGGTCGCCAAGAATTCGGAGGTCTTCCTTGTCGGCGCGTCCATTCCGCCACTGATTAGCGCATCGACCCACGTGATCGCCGAAGACCGCCGCTCCCGAAAACTGCTGTTGCATCGCAAGGAAATCGACCAGCTGATCGGCGCCGTCGAACGCAAGGGCTACACACTGGTTCCCACGGCGATGTACTGGAAGGGCAACAAGGTCAAGGTTGAAATCGGCCTCGCCCGCGGCAAGCAAGAACACGACAAACGCAACACCGAAAAACAGCGCGATTGGCAAATCGAAAAACAGCGCACCATGCGCTCGCACAATCGCGGCGCCTGATGATTTGTACCCAATAAAAAGCCCCTGGAAACCAGGGGCTGGGATTGGTGGAGGTGGCGGGAGTCGAACCCGCGTCCGAGAGCGTTCAACGCCCGGATCTACATGCTTAGCTCAACGTTCGATCTCGTTCCGCGACAAGCACGATGGGCAAAGCGCACCGCGGAACCAGCCTGATTGATTTGACCTAGTACCGCCAGGCGGCAGTCTTTGGCGATCCCGTGATAATGACCCTACACCGACGAGCACGAGCACAAGTGGGTTCGGGGCTTACGCCTTAAGCGGCGAGAGCGTAGTTGTCGTCGTTGGCAACTAGAAGTTTGCTGCTGGATTTACGAGGAAAGCTGCCCCCTCGGCATGCACCAAGTCATCTCACTACCCCCGTCGAAGCCAGAACACCCCCGGGGAAAACGATTTAACCTCCCGAGTATATGGGGACAGCGACCCGATCATCAATCTAATCCGTCACATTGCCTGATTCACTACCTGGCCGGTAACTCGAAACCACGACGAAATGTAGCTAACGGCAAGTTGTTCGAGCGAGCGCGCAAGATCGATGACGCAATGCAGAGATGGCACAAGCCCGCGTGGGCAGCATGAAAGCGGAGTGTTGTTCGGGCCACGATGCAACCTCTATACTCAGCCGCTTACATGACCGCGACTCCGCCGCAATCGTGAGAATGATCTCGATGACTCGACTGCAACTGCTTGGCATGGCCGCGGCCACTGCCCTATTTGCCACTGCCGGTGTGCATGCCGAAGGTGACAAGGCCGCCGGAAAGAAACTGATCTATACCTGCGCTGGATGCCATGGCGTGCCTGGTTACAGCAATGCTTACCCGCAGTATCCGGTGCCGAAAATCGCCGGGCAGAACGAGCAATACATCATCAACGCTTTGCATGGCTACCAGAGCGGTGACCGCACGCATCCGACGATGGGCGCGCAGGCGCAGAGTCTGTCCGACACGGACATTCAGAACGTCGCCGCTTACCTTTCCAGCCTCGCCCAGTAGTCGCCAAGGACTCTCCGCATGAAACGTGCGCTTACCCTGCTTTCATTCGGCGCCATCCTGGCGTTTGCATCTACGCAACTGCTTGCAAGTGGCAATGCCGAGAACGGGAAAAAGAAAGCCGGCACCTGCTTTGCCTGCCATGGCACCGATGGCAACGCAGTCGACCCGCAGTATCCGCGTCTCGCCGGTCAGTACGATGAGTACATCCAGCAGGCGCTGCATGAGTACAAAGACGGTCGACGTAACAACGCGATCATGAAGGGGATGGATGCGACGTTGTCTGATCAGGATATCGAGGACATTGCAGCCTACTTCTCCAGCCTGCCGACCAAGCTGGATACATTGCAAGGTCATGTCGAAGGCGACAAATAATCTCGCGGCGATTGCATAAAAAAGCCCGCGATTGCGGGCTTTTTTATGGGGATAGAGCGCTATCAAATCAACCAAGCGCGGATTTGCCTTCGGTCTTGCTGTAATAAGGCTTCTCGCCACCTGCATGATCTGTCGCGTCACGAACCGCGGTTATCTCGGGCACGCGTTCGCGCAAGGTTTTTTCGACGCCTTGCTTGAGGGTTACATCGACCATGCCGCAGCCGTGGCAGCCGCCGCCGAACTGCAGCAACACAGCACCGCTGGCATCGATTTCCAACAGCGTGACCCTGCCACCATGCGAGGCGAGCTGTGGATTGATCTCGGCATCGAGCACGTAGCGGACACGCTCGATCAAGCCGGATTCCGCGCCAGGTACATCACCCTTAATCTTCGGCGCGCGGATATTGAGCTGGCCACCGGTGGCGTTGGTTTCAAAGTCGATGGTGGCGCCTTCGAGCCAGCGAGCGCTCTCACCATCGACATGGAAATCAAACCCTGTGCATTCGATCGTCCACTCACCGCCAGCTAGGTCAGCCGGCTCGCAGAACTCCAGTTCGCAATTGGCTGCTGCCGTTCCGGGCTGCGTTACGCGCAGGCGGATGCTCATGCCATCACTACCCTGCTGCGAAAGAAGTCGCAGAAAATGCTGCTGCGCGCGTTCCGAGATGTCGATCATGCCTGCTCCGAGAAGTCTGACTCATGCCTGCGATTTGACGCAGGCGAAACAGCACCATTTTAGTCCTGTTTCGCTTTCGATGCGCGACTTTGACTTTCAGACATTCACGCTTGACGCTTGAACAACTATTTCACTGACCGGAACCATCCATGACCACAACTGACCTCGCCAGCCAGCACTGCAAGCCACTGAAGGGCGAGCAGCACCTGCTGAATGCTGAAAAAGTAACCACTTTTCTAAAGCAGCTACCAGGCTGGACGCTGAGTGACGACCAGCAAGCCATCGTCAAAGACTTCAAATTCAATGACTTTCGCCACACACTGGGATTTATCAATGCGGTGGGGTTTATGGCCAATCACGAGGATCATCACCCGGACATCGAAGCGGGCTACGGTCATTGCCAGCTGCTGTGGTCAACCCACGACGTGGGTGGCTTATCGATAAACGACTTTATCTGCGCCGCTCGTGTCGAAGGCCTGCTGGCGCGCTGAGGCAGCGCTGACCGCTTCGTGCACCGGTGATTAAAAATCGGTGCGCGACTTTTCCTTGAGATACAAAAGCCGTTTGCCTTTCACCGACAGCACATCGAGGAAATCCTTGAGATCATCTGGCAACGGCGCGGAAAAACTGTACGAACGATCCTCAAGTTCAAAGCTCAGATGGGCCGCATGCAGAAACATCCGCTGCAAGCCCATATCGCGAAAACGCTTGTTCATCTCGCGATCGCCGTATTTCGGATCACCCGCCAGCGGATGACCGATGTGGGCCGCATGAACACGGATCTGATGGGTTCGGCCAGTACCGAGTGTGGCCTGCATCAGGCGTGCGCTCGGGTACTGCTCCATTTCCTTGAAAAAAGTCAGCGAAGGCTTGCCGTTATCGGCGACCCGCACCATCCGCTCGCCGCCCTGCAGCACCGATTTGAGCAGCGGCGCATTGACATCGAACTTGGCCTTGGACGGATGCCCCAGCATCAGGCAGAGGTACTGCTTGGTCACTTCACCAGCCCGAATGGCCGCCTGCAGGCCGGTGAGTCCAGCCCGCGTCTTGGCAAATACCAGCACGCCGCTGGTGTCCCGGTCCAGCCGATGCACCAGCTCAAGGTGCTCCTGCGGTCTGGCCGCGCGCAATAGCTCGATCGCTCCGTGGCTTACGCCGCTGCCGCCGTGGCTGGCAATACCCGAAGGCTTGTCGATCACGAGAAAGTGCTTGTCTTCGAAGATGATGGCATCGGCCACCTGAGCGACCATGCCCGTGGCCGGCCCCTTGCCTTCGGGACGTTCAGCCACGCGAACCGGCGGAATACGGAGCATATCGCCGTCGGCGAGACGGGTATCGGGCTTGGCCCGCTTGCCGTTGACGCGCACCTGTCCGGTACGCAAAAGCCGGTAGATCATGCTCTTGGGCACGCCTTTAAGCAGGGTTACCAGCGCGTTATCGATGCGCTGACCATCCCGTTCAGGACCGATCGCGACTTGACGTACACCTTGAGGTGCGTCGGGGGAAGTTACCGTCTGCATTGAAAAAAACCTGATGAAATAGGATACTCGGCGAGCGCCACATTCTTCCCACCGATGTCTGGATCGGGTCGAATGACGGCCCGTCACGTCGGCGAGGATTGCGGCGGTTGCCCTTTGGCATCCAGCCTCGACTCCCTTTCATCGTAACGGTTCGGGTTGCTGTTGTCCGGTGCCATAGGGTATCGGGGCAGCAGGCGTAGTTGACCGAATCATCCCGACACCGGCAACGGTGCCGTTCATTTTGCCGCTTAACCGCAGCGGCGCGATCCCCGGCAGGCCGCCATCACAGGCGCCACCGAGGCACGCGACGCGCGGCCAAGCCGAGGAAACCACCATGAAACGTATGTTGATCAACGCGACTCAGCGTGAAGAGTTGCGTGTGGCCATTGTCGATGGCCAAAACCTGTACGACCTTGATATCGAAATCCCTTCACGGGAACAGAAAAAATCCAATATTTACAAAGGCCGCATCACGCGGGTCGAGGCTTCGCTGGAAGCCTGCTTTGTCGAGTACGGCGCCGAGCGACACGGCTTTCTGCCGATCAAGGAAATCTCCCGCGACTATTTCACGACCGGACTTGACCCCCACAAGGCGAGCATCCGTGAGCTGCTGAAGGAAGGCCAGGAAGTCGTCGTTCAGGTCGAAAAGGAAGAGCGTGGCAACAAGGGCGCGGCGCTGACCACGTTTATCAGCCTCGCCGGCCGCTACATGGTGCTGATGCCGAACAACCCGAAAGCCGGCGGCGTCTCGCGGCGCATCGAGGGTGAAGATCGGCAGGCACTGAAAGAAGCCCTGGACCACGTTACCGTACCCGACGACGTCGGCCTGATCGTGCGCACCGCCGGCCTTGGCCGCGATGCCGAAGAGCTGCAGTGGGATCTCGATTACCTGTTGCAACTGTGGAAATCGATCTCTGCTGCAGCTGTTTCGCAGAAGGCACCATTCCTGATCTACCAGGAATCGAAACTGTTTATCCGCGCTCTGCGCGACTACCTGCGCAGCGACATTGGCGAAATCCTGATCGACGAAGAGTCGCTCTACAACGACGCGCGCGATTTCATGCAGCAGGTCATGCCGAACGCGTTGCGCAAGCTCAAGCTGTACCGTGACGACACGCCGCTGTTCACCCGCTACCAGATCGAAACGCAGATCGAAAACGCGTTTGACCGCCAGGTGCGTCTGCCATCCGGTGGCTCGATCGTCATCGATCAGACCGAAGCGTTGACTGCAGTCGATGTCAACTCCTCGAAGGCCACCAAGGGCAGCGACATCGAGGAAACCGCGTTCAATACCAACTGCGAGGCGGTGGTGGAAATCGCCCGCCAGCTGCGCATCCGCGATGCCGGCGGCCTGATCGTGCTCGATCTGATCGACATGGACAGCCCGAAGCATCAGCGCGACGTCGAGGATCGTCTCAAGGACGCCCTGAAACACGATCGCGCGCGCGTCCAGGTCGGACGTATCTCGCGCTTCGGCCTGCTCGAGATGTCGCGCCAGCGCCTGCGGCCCAGCCTTGGTGAGGCATCGCAGATCGTCTGTCCTCGCTGCGAAGGCCATGGTCATATCCGCGGCGTGGAATCGCTGGCACTGTCGACGCTGCGACTGATTGAAGAACACGCCATGAAGGAAAGCACCGGCCAGGTGCTGGTGCAGGCGCCGTCGAGCGTCGTCAATTTCCTGCTCAACGAAAAGCGCGCCAGCGTGGTCGAGATCGAAATGCGCCACAAGGTGCATGTGATGATCATCGCCGACGAAAAGCTGCAAACACCCCATATCGAGATTCAGCGTATCCGCGAAGCGGACATGGGCGATCACAGCAAGCCCAGCTACGAACGACTGACCGCCGTAGAGCCGACCGATCTGCCCAAGATGGGCCAGGTACTGGGCAGCAGCGAACAGCCCGCGGTGAGCGGTATCATGCCTTCCAGCCCTGCCCCGATGCGCGAAGAAATTGCCGCGAGCGCCGCTGCAAAAGCGCCGGTCACTAGCCGCCATCAGTCCACAGCTATCGCTACACCGTCATCCGGTGGATTGATGTCGCGTCTGCTGGGTTGGTTCCGTGGTTCAGAGGCCACGGCCCCTGTTCCGGTCGCCAAGCAACGGAATGAAGACAAAGATAAAGACAATGCGCGTGGTGGTCGCCGCGATGAGCGATCGGGTCGCGGCGGTAGCGGCCAGAATGGATCGGCGTCGCGCCAGCAGCAGCCTCGCCGCGAATCGCCGGCGCAAGGTGCAGCGAAATCCGGATCGCCGCAGCAACCAAAAAACAACCGTCAGCGCAACAACGACGGTCAGCAACCACGCCAACCCCAACAGCCGCAGACGCAGACGGCGAAGGCCGAGCGTCAGCCCAACAAGCCTGCAGCGGTTGATGGCAATCAACCACGCGCCGAGCGTAAGCCCAATCCGCAGCAGCCCAAGGCCGAGCGTCAGCCGCGCCCTGCCGCCGTGAATGATCGCCCCTTGGGCGAATCACCGGAAGACACGGCGAAGGAAGCGCAGCTCGCCGCTACGCCGGTTCAGTCGGCTGCGCCAGAATCCGCTGATAGCACGCTAGACGCCGATGGCAGCCAGTCACGTCGTCGTCGCGGCCGTCGGGGTGGCCGTCGCCGCCGTCGTCATGACGAAACCACTCCGAACGGAACCAACCTCGATGCTTCACAGACGGAAGGTCTCGATGACGAAGATCGCAATGATCCGATGGAAAGCATCGACTCATCGAAGCTGGCGGCGCGCCGCGAGTCATCGCCATCATCGGTTGCGGTAGCGACTGAAAGCGTTGTACCGGTTGAGCAAATCACTGAGCACGCCCAAGCCGAGACACTCCAGCGAGTGCCGTCGTCAATTTCGTCTGATGTCCCCGAATCGGCTCCGGTCACTGTAGAAAATGCGTTTGTCGCCCATAGCGAATCGCCCAAGCCGAGCCATGATTTGTCAACGGATAGCCTCGTAGGCACGACCTTGCCTGCTCCTACCAGCTTTAATCTGCCAACGCTTCCGCCTATCCCTGATCAAGCCGGATCGTCAGCGGTTGATGCAGACGCCGGGCATTCAGGCGAACTGACAATTGCAGCTCCGTCAGAACCTGCCTATGCCAGCCAGCCGGAAACGACATACGCAGTTGCCCGCGTCAGTGCGGCGGTCGAAATACCGCAGACTCTGTCGGTGCCGACTATCAGCACTGAAGTCGCCGCATCGCCAGCTGCGACTTTCAATGACGTTGACAAAAACGTGGAGCATATCTCGTCGGCAAATGCCGAGACGAAGCCCGAATCGGCAACGTTGTCCAGCCAGACAATCAAACCCATCCCTGCGTCGGTTGTATCTCACTTGCCGCATGCGGAAACGTCTGATGAGGTCAGGTCTGATGAGGTCAAGGTGAACGTGCCGGTCGCCCCGCTGCCCAAGCAAGGTGACCTGCTGGCTCAGACAACACATTCCGACTCCACGTCTCTGAGCAGTCATGCGGATGTTCCTGAAGCAGCGCATTTGGATCATGAGAAGAAAGATTCGAACGTTTGATCAGCAGTTCATGAAGTAATAAAAAACCGGACAATTGTCCGGTTTTTTATTACTTGCGATCTCAGAATTTTCTTCTGCAACAGCTCGACATCAGCTACCCACTTGATGATTTGAAGTGTCGAGCAAACCATGCACCGTCATCAGATGAGCCAGGCTGAGGACATGATCGACGTGCAGCTTTTCCATCAGCCGTTGCTTGTACGTCGACACGGTTTTCGGGCTCAGATTCAGTTGTTCACCGATAATCGTCAGCGGCTTGCCTCGCACCAACATCATCGCCACTTCCAGCTCACGACTGGACAAGACGTCGAACGGTGACATGCTTCCATCAAGCGTGGCGAGCGCCAGCTGCTGGGCGACGGACGGAGCCAGATAACGGCGGCCGGTTGCTACTTGGCGCACAGCAGATACCAGCTCATCGGCCGTGCAACCCTTGGTCAAGTAACCAAGCGCACCGGCATCAAGAAGTCGCTTCGGAAACCGCGCATCGTCAACAACCGTAACGATGACGACGTGGGTAGACATTTTCCCACGACACACCCGCTCGGTCAGCTCGACACCGCTCATCCCCGGCATATGCACGTCGACCAACGCGATATCGGGCGACAGCGTACGGATAAGTCGCAGCCCTTCCTCGGCGTTGCTTGCCTCACCGACAATGCTGATATCCGACTGCTGCTGCAGAATCATGCGAAAGCCGGTTCGAACCAGCTCGTGATCATCCACCAAAACGACATTGATCATTTCATCCCTCCTTGAATAGCTCGATTAAATCCCTTTCCAGAGTGCATTGCGCCAAAGGCCGCGCACCATCGCGTCGAACAAGGCTTGATTTGGTCAAATCGGGGCATCGATCAAAATCCAACCATCGGTAATATTCAAGATTGCCAAGCTCGATGATTCAACTGAGTCCATGACCAGCATGACTCAAGCTTCCATCACATCGTTGGCAGAAGCCTCGGGCGTGTCCAGATATCTTGCGAGCACCAATGTAGATGCATGCCCAGGCATTTCAACGCGGATGGGGCGACCGGTACGCAGGTGCTCGTCATGCGCCACTTCTTTGGCCAGCGCGATGGCAGCATCAAGCTGAAGATCGCTGAACAGTGTTACGTGGGCGCGGCTAACACTCCAGCTACCCTTAGGCCCCTGCTTCAGCGAAATAATCACCATTGCAGCAATCCCATCCTTGAAACATTCAATATTGAAACGACGAACGGCCGTTTATCTACGTCGATCCAAGCACGCAATGTGCCACTTTGCATACGTGCGATATGTCAGCCAGCGCCCACATACGTTGTGCGGGAATTACCGCGAGACTGCTGCTCAAAAAATTAGCCCATGACGCCTGCCCCCAAAGGAAGGAAAATTCCGGCCCACCTCTTAACACGGTCGAAAGTACCCAAAGCCGACTGATCCTGACCAAACGCGGCGCATAAAAAAACCGTCAGAAGACGGTTTCCTTATTACTACAAATTCCAGTGCAATTGATTATGCACTGAAACTTTTGTTGGTGCCAAGAGGGGCAAC
>Ga0302232_10000394_pt1 | contig 33140 bp, 27 predicted proteins | sample II_Palsa_N2_3_FD_193575 | JGI IMG/M metagenome (GOLD analysis project Ga0302232, IMG submission 193575) | Peat permafrost microbial communities from Stordalen Mire near Abisko, Sweden - II_Palsa_N2_3 | ecosystem: Environmental > Terrestrial > Soil > Palsa > Peat permafrost | place: Sweden...
ACAACATCCGTGGCGAGCTGGACCAGGCGTTCGACATTCACGCCGCCGCCGGTACGCGATTGGGGGGCGTGCACCTGGAGCTGACCGGTGAAGACGTCACCGAGTGCATGGGCGGCGCGCGTGACCTGTCCGAAACCGATCTCGACCGTGCTTACAAGTCGATGGTCGATCCACGCCTGAACTACGAGCAGTCACTGGAGTTGGCGATGCTGATCGTGCGCAAGTCGGTGAGCGGGCAGGGCTGAGCCTGCGTTACATCACTTGAATGAAAAGGCGGCCATCGGCCGCCTTTTCATTGGATGGCTCAGCGCGTGGCTGCAACGGGCGTGCCGTCCACCGTATCGAGGAACTTCGGTGGCTGCCAGGCATGGCTGTGCTGCTCGAAACCGTAGGCGATCGAGATCAGCGTAGGCTCGCTCCACTTCGCGCCGAACAATACGATCCCGACTGGAAGGCCATGTGCCCAGCCGGCGGGCATGGTGATTGACGGATAGCCGGCGACCGCGGCGGGTTGCGAGGCGCCGCCGATGTTTGGGTCACCGCTGACGATATGGTCGCCAAGCACCAGGTCGGTGACGAAGGCCGGTCCCCATGATGGTGCAAACAGGGCGTCGAGATGATCCTTCGCCAGCGCGGCGTCGATGCCCTCCGGGCCGGCCAGCTGCTTCGCCTTGGTCTGCGCATCGAGATAGGCTTTGTCAGTGAGTGGACCCTTGGCCTGAGCCTGCTCGAACAGTTGCTGGCCGAACCATGGCATTTCGCGCGCTGCCTCGCGTTGATTGAACGCGATCAGGTCGGCCAGCGTATGCACCTTCAGTCCGGTCCGCGTGGCCAGGTAGGCGTTTAGATCGTATTTGAGGTCGTATTGCAGCACCGTGTTCTCTGGCGCATTCAATTCGCTCAGATGCGGCAACGTGACCGGATCGACGATGATCGCGCCTTGCGCCTTCATGATCGCGATCGCCTGCTCAAGCACGCGATCCGCGTTCGGCTCGTCGCCGGCCAGCTGACGCACCACGCCGATGCGCTTGCCCTTCAGGCCATTCGGATCGAGGGAGCGGGTGTAGTCAGTGGCGTGCTTGTCCGCCTCGGCAGTGGCGGGGTCGCGCGAATCGCTGCCGGCGATCACGCTCAGCAGCGCGGCGGCATCAGCCACGTTGCGCGCCAGCGGGCCGGCAGTGTCCTGGTTGTGGCTGATCGGCACGATGCCGCTGCGGCTGACCAGCCCCAGCGTGGGCTTGATTCCGACGATGCCGTTCATCGAGGCAGGACAGATGATCGAACCGTCGGTTTCAGTGCCGATCGCCACGGTGACGAGCCCGGCCGCCACCGCTGCGGCGGAGCCTGAGCTCGAGCCGCAGGGATTGCGATCGAGTGCATATGGGTTTCGCGTCTGGCCGCCGACTCCGCTCCAGCCGCTGCTGGCGTGATCGGAGCGCATGTCTGCCCATTCGCTGAGGTTGGTCTTGCCGAGGATCAGCACACCGGCCTGGCGCAGGCGTTCCGCCACTGCGGAGTCGTGTGTTGCCGGAGCATCCGTGAGCGCGAGTGAGCCGGCGGTAGTGAGCATGCGATCGCCGGTGTCGATGTTGTCCTTCAGCAGAACCGGGATGCCGTACAGCGGGCCGTGTGCTTTTGTGCGTTTCGCATCGAGTGCGCCAGCAAGTTTCAGCGCATCCGGGTTCGTCTCGAGTACCGCGTGCAACGTGGGTCCCGATTGGTCGATGTGCTGGATGCGACCGAGGAACTGTTTCGTCAGTTGCCGGCTGTCGAGCGTGCCGGTGTCCATGCGTTGCTGCAGTTGTGCGATCGATGCGTAAGCGGTAGCAGGCGATGTTGAATCAGCGGCGATGGCCGGGACGGTAATTAGTGCAGTAGCGAGTGCGGCAAGACAGAAGGCGGAGCGGCTCACGATGACCTCCGGGTTCGACGAATGCGGCATGTTGTCGCGAAGCGCCAGCTTAGCGCCATGCGCGTCCGGTCATCGCGTTGCGCGCGCCTATAATCGAAGGATGAACACGAACACCCGCCTGCATCATGCCAAGCCGTTCGGTGCGGCGGTCCTTCTTGTCGTCGCCATCCTGTTCAGCACCGCCAGTCGCGCGGCCGACGCGCCATCGATTCCCGATACCTTGCAGCAACGCATCATGGCCTGCACCACCTGCCATGGCGTGCATGGCGAAGGCACGCCGGGCAGCGGTTATTTTCCGCGCCTGGCCGGCAAGCCGGCCGCCTACCTGGCGCGGCAGATGCAGGATTTCCAGAACGGCCTGCGCAAGTACGCGCCGATGGAATACACCGTGCGCCAGCTGAGCCCGGCGTACATGCAGGAGATTGCCGAGTACTTCGCCGCGCAGCAAGTGCCGTACGGCCGCTCGCCGCTGCCGCCGGTGTCCGCGGCGACCTTGCAGCGCGGCGAACAGCTGGTCAGCAAGGGCGATCCGGCGCGCCAGATTCCCGCCTGCGCCAGCTGTCACGGCAGTCAGTTGACCGGCGTGCAACCGTCGACGCCGGGACTGGTCGGCCTGCCGTATGACTACCTCAGCGCCCAACTGGGCTCGTGGCGCACGCACACACGCGGCACGGTGGCGCCGGATTGCATGGCGGTGGTGGCCAACCGGCTGAGCGCATCGGATATCACCGCGGTGGCAGCAGCGCTGGCCAGTCGCCAGTTGCCGGCCGACACGCATGCACAGGCCGCCGGCTCGGTGACGCCGCCGTTGCCGTGCGGCGTCCTGGGCGCGACGGGAGACGGCACATGAAATGGCTGCTTCGACTGCTGCTGTTGATCGTGGTGCTGGTCGCGCTGCTGCTGGGCTGGTTGTTTTTTGGCGGTGCTCATCAGCCGACATCACCAGCCATGAGCAAGGTGACTGCCGCAACCCTGCACGATCCGGCCTTGATCGCGCGCGGCGAATATCTGGCCGCGGTCGGCGATTGCGCCGGCTGCCATACCGCGCAGGGTGGCGCCGCGTTTGCCGGCGGCCGCTCACTGGCCACGCCGTTCGGCAATATCCCGGTACCCAACATCACGCCGGATCGTGAAACCGGTCTGGGCAACTGGAGCTTCGAGGATTTCTGGCAAGCATTGCACGGTGGCAAAGGGCGGCATGGCGAATGGCTGTATCCGGCGTTCTCGTACACCTCGTATACCAAGGTGACGCATGACGATGCGCTGGCGATGTTCGCCTACCTGCAATCGTTGCCCTCGGTGCATCTGCCGCCCACCACGCCGACGCTGGAATTTCCATACAGCGTGCGCAACAGCCTAGTGGCGTGGCGCGCGTTGTACTTCAAGGAAGGCGTGTACAAGCCTGATCAGAACCAGTCGGCGCAGTGGAATCGCGGTGCTTATCTGGTGCAGGGGCTCGGGCATTGCAACGAGTGCCATGCGGCGCGCGATTCGCTGGGCGGTATGCCGCAGGACATGCATCTGACCGGCGGCCAGATCCCGCAGCAGAACTGGTATGCGCCGGATCTGAGCACGCGCCAGAACGGCGGCCTGCAGGGCTGGAACGAACAGGACATCGTCGACCTGCTGAAAACCGGTCAGTCGCCTAAAGGCACGGCGTTCGGTCCGATGGCCGACGTGGTGGCGACCAGCACCCAGCACATGACCAATGACGACCTGCACGCCGTGGCAACTTATCTGGGTTCTTTGCCAGCGCGGACGCTGGCACCGGAGGAACCGTCACCATTCAATGCGAAGGCGCTCGTGCAGCAGGGCGAGAAGATCTACACGCAACAGCATTGCGTGGATTGTCACGGCAAGGATGGCAACGGCGTCGCCGGGATCTACCCACCGCTCAACGGCAACTCCTCGGTGACCGAACCGAGCGGCATCAACGCAACCCGTGCGGTCCTGCTGGGCGGCTTTGCACCGCTGACCGCGGCCAATCCACGGCCGTATTCAATGCCGCCGTTCGCGCAGCAACTGAACGATGCCGACGTGGCTGCGGTAGTCAGCTATATCCGCGACTCATGGGCGAACAAGGCGCCGGTGGTACTGGAGCGTGACGTCAGCAAGTATCGGCAGACGCCGATTGATTGAGGTCCTGCCCGATGTGATGCACTGCACTCTTCATGGGTCACCCGCCGAGGTGGGTCAGGATGAGCGGATAGCCTCCACCGGTGCAATCCGTGCAGCGCGCAGTGCGGGTGCGAGGGCGGCTCCCTGGCTTAGCAGCAATAGCATCACCACGCCGATCAGGACATAGACCGGTGAAAGCCGTGTCAGCTCGAACTGCCTCATCAACCATCCGTTGAACTCGAAGGTCAGAAGTATTCCAACGATGACTCCGGCAACGCTGATAAGTGCGTTTTCGATAAGGAAGTAACGAACGATGTCGTGCCGGGTCGCGCCGAGCGCACGGCGCACACCTATATGTCGCCGGCGCTGGCCAACCCAGAAGCTGGAAAGTCCCGCGATACCACAGCCGGTTACCGCCAGCAGGATGATGCTGATGATGCCCATCAGCATCGCCAGTGTGCGATCACCTTGGTATGCCTCGGCACGAATCTGCGCGAATCTGCGCACACCGGCTTCGTCGCCCCCTGAGCCGTCAGGAATTACGCGCTGCGGATCCTGGGCATACAGGGCTGCCGGTACGCTCTGCATGGCAGCGGCCAGCCGACCTGATCTAGTGCGCACAACGTAGTGGCGGGAAGGGGTCACCAAGCGCATGGGCACCAAGGTCGAGTCCCACGTCCTGTTATCGGTCCCGCTGTAGGTTGAACTTGTTTGCATACGTTCGACGATGCCGACGATGGTGCTGGGTTTGGTGGCGCTGGTGAAATAGACTGGCTTGCCCAGAGCGTCACCGCGCGGAAACAGATTGTCAGCCAGGTGCTTGGACACGATGATGACCGCCGGCTGCAGAACACCGAAGTCATCATCCTCGCCAATCTCGTCGCTGCGAAAATTGCGCCCCGCCACTAGTCGCAGGCCCAACGTTGCCAGGGTGTGCTCATCGGCGTCGAAATAGGTGGTGTGCGAGCCGTAGGCACCGCTAGGCATCATCCTTATTCCAAGCCCCCAAAGGCCGCCACTCAATGGAATCGAACGGGTTTCGTAGGCATCGATCACATCTGGCAACTGCCGCAGGGCGGTCAGGTCAGCCTTGATCGATGCGTCGAGTGTTGCCTTGCCGGCGTCCGTGCTGCTGTTGATGCCGGATTGTGTCGTTGCGGCCATGAGCAGATTGCGCTCATCGAGCCCGGTGGGGCGGCCCATCTGCTCGAACTGCGTTCTGATGATGAACAAGGCGTTGCAGACGATCGCCAGGGTCAGCGCGATCTGCAGAGCAATAAGTGTTGTGCCCGTCTTCTGCCGGCGCAAGGCGGAAAGTATGGGGTGTATGGACATGAGTGGCTCCTCAATCTTCCTTGAGCCGCAGCGCCGGGCGCACATACATGGCGCGCCAGATCGGATACAGGCCCGCCAGCACGGTAGCGACAACGGCCAGCAGCAGCGTCTGCCATAGCAGCAACAGATCGATGTGGGCGAGGGCGGCGAACTGCCTGGGTAGGGAACCGTGCATCACCTGCACACCAAGCCAGGTCAGCATTAACCCAAGCACGCCTCCAGCCATGCCGATCGTGCCCGCTTCCACGCCGAACTGGACAGCAATGGCGAGGCGACTGGCGCCCAGTGCTCGGCGTACCCCGATTTCGCCCGAGCGTCGCAGAAACTTGGCCAGCAGCAAACCCACAGTGTTGACCATGCAAACCAGCAGAAGGCAAAGCGCAACCACAAAGGAAATCTTGGTTTGTGGTGGAACAACATGCTCGAAATCCAGCCACGCGGAAAAATCGCGCAGGCGATTATTGGGTACCCAGCCGAAGCGACCAGAAGCCTGCTGCTCACGTGCATAGCCTTCCAAATAGGTGCGATAGGTACTCACCTGAGATGGCGTATCCAGCTCGACCATATAGCCGATCCAGACGCAACTTGAGTTCAGCGTGGCGGCCCATCCTGGGCCGGGAAGTTTGATACAAAGAAAACCGCTTCTGGTAGCGAGTTGAGCATCGGTCGCTGTAGTAAATGGGAGGAACACTTGATCGGCTGTGCCAAACGCATCGGTAGTGGCCAAGTCATAGAACTTTGGCTGCGGATGCCAGTCGTCCAGCACACCGCTCACCCGATAACTATGGCTATCCAGCTGAATACTTTGTCCCACACTGTTCGTTCCCTCGAATAGCCTTTGATTCAGGCTCTTGCTGATGACCGCTACCCTCGCATGCTGTTCGTCATCTGCCGCAGTCCAGCCACCACCATACAGAAATGGCACATCGAGCATGGGAAAGAACTCGCTATCTACCGCTTGCCCAGGCGCCGTTCGCGACTTCTGCGTCGGATCGTCAGAATGGACAGTCGGTGCAATCGGATAAAGCGCGGACTGCAGATGCGCACGATGATCGCGCGTCAATGAAACAGCATCGATATACGTCATGGCATCGGCAGGTTCAGTGCCGTTCCGCGGATTGGGTCCCCACGCGTCAATCTGGGGAAAGAACAATTTGTCCGACTTCCATGGGATCGGGTCGCCCGACATGGCACGAAATACCGTATATGTCGTCATCGATGACGCCACGCCAAAACCGATCGCCAAGACCATCAGCGCAGTAAGCACCGGGTTGCGGCGCAGGCTGCGCAGGCCCAGCTGCAGGTAGTACTTGAACATGTGGTACCCCTGTTGTGCACACATCCCATGCCACGACAGAGGAGAAATTAATTCAACTCACCGGACGACATGAATAACGATGCAGAAACGTGGATCTCCGGTCAGACCGACTATCTGATTGCCGGTGATGCTTGCATTGGATTGTGCAGGGTGAGCAGGACAGCAACAAGCGACTTGCCGAGCTCATCTTGCGCACACTCTTCACGTTCAACGATCAAAGTTTTCTGACACGCTCCGACAACATCAGCCATGGCGCAAGAATCCAATGGCCACGTGCCTGTCCCGAGGGTGACGGCAACACGAACAACTGGGTGGTGCCGATGACTTCAGTCTGCAAGCCGTAGTGGACGGTACGCCCCAGCACTGCGCGTGCTGCATTTTTGCTGGTGAACGCGAGCAGGCGTGGCGCGTGGCGTTCGATCTTGGCGATCAGTGCCGGTACATCGAACGCATCGCGCGGCAGCTCGTCATCGTTGCCGCTGTGACGCTTCGCCAGATCGGTAAGGCCGATGCCGTAATCAGGCAGTTGCGGAAATTCCGATGGTGACAGCTGACGCGGAGTGAGCCCGGCCTCGTGCAACGCGCGCCAGAACAGATTGCCAGGATGCGCGTAGTAGGCGCGCTCGGCGGCCGAACGCTTGCCGGCGGCAGTACCGCAGAACACCAGCTTCAATCCGGGCCGCAGCACGTCGGGCAGGATGTGACTTTCAGCTTTTCGCGGCATGTTCATCGAGCAGGAAATCAGTGAACTGGAAACGTCCGTCGCGCAGCACCGACTCGCCGCGGCGCAGCTTGAGCGGCTGACGGAACAGCGGGCCGGCGTAGCTCAAGGTGTGGAATTCGCCGCGTTCGCCGCACGGATCGACGCCGGCCGGCAGCGTGTCGAGCAAGGCGGCATCGTAGTCGCGGCCGCAATAGCTGGCGTCGAGCTGCTGGGTATCCACGCAGCACAGCACGGCGCGATGGCCCTCGCTGACGAAGCGTCGCGATAGCGCAGCGGTGTCTTCACCCCACAGCGGAAACACCGCGCGCCAGTTGTCGCGGCCGAGCTGGCGCACGCGGTAGTCGCGTACGTCTTCCAGGAACAGGTCACCGAATGCGCAGTGACGGATGCCCGGCCAGCGCATCCGCGCCTCGATCAAGGCCTGCGCATGAGCTTGCTCGTAGGCTTCGTTGCTGCCCGGCCAGTCCAGCATGACCTCGACCAGCGGCAGGCCGAGCGCAGCCGTCTGCGCCAGCAGCACCTCGCGCTGCACGCCGTGCATCGCCACGCGCTGGTAGTTGCGGTTGACCGTGGTGAGCAGGCCGACGACCTGCCATTGCGGATCGGCGAGCAGGTGCTGCAGCGCCAGCAGGCAGTCCTTGCCACCGCTCCAGGCCAGCAATATCGGCGTGGTCATGATTTCTGAACTCCCGAGTTTTTGACTGGTCACGATTGTGCGGCAGGTGAAGGCGGTAAATCTGGCCATCACCACCAGAGGTGCTTCCGCCAGCAGAACATCATTCGTACAGACAGCTTATTTTGCGGTATCAGGCACGGGAATGCCGATTCACCGTGATGGTTCATCGACAGTTCGTGGTCGCAGCCGCTATAAAGATCACCTGTCTGGGGAGTATGTGGTGAGCGAAGAAATACTGATCAACGTGACCCCGCGCGAGACACGGGTCGGGGTGGTCGAGAACGGCATGTTGCAGGAGGTTCACGTCGAGCGGGCCTCCAAGCGTGGCTATGTCGGCAATGTGTATAAAGGCCGGGTTCAGCGGGTGATGCCCGGCATGCAGGCGGTGTTCGTGGAGATCGGGCTGGAGCGGGCGGCGTTCCTGCACGCTTCGGACATCGTGCGCCCGGTGCCAGCGGCCACTGCCGAAGGCGTGGAATCGAACGGTAACGGCAACGGTCACATTCCCTCGATCAGCGAACTGGTGCACGAAGGCCAGGAGATCGTGGTGCAGGTGGTGAAGGATCCGATCAGCACCAAGGGTGCGCGGCTGTCGGCACACCTGTCGATTCCCTCGCGCTACCTGGTGCTGCTGCCGTACGCGCGCACGCTGGGCATTTCCGCGCGCATCGAGGACGAAACCGAGCGCCAGCGGCTGAAGGACGTGCTGACTCCGCTGATCGGCGACAACCCGCTGGGCTACATTGTGCGCACCAATGCCGAGGGCCAGAGCGCCGAGTCGCTGGCGTTCGACGTGGCCTATCTCACCAAGGTCTGGCGGGTGGTGCAGGAGAACATCGCCAAGGCCAAGATGGGCGAACGCGTCTACGAGGAACTGTCGCTGCCGCTGCGCAGCCTGCGCGACATGCTCAACGACGACATCGAGAAGGTGCGGATCGATTCGCACGCGACGTTCGAGAAGGTGGTCAAATTCGTGCACAAGTTCATGCCGAGCCTGGACGACCGCATCGAGCACTACGACGGCGAGCGGCCGATCTTCGACCTGTACGGGGTCGAGGACGAGATGCAGCGCGCGCTGAAAAAGGAGGTGCCGCTGAAATCCGGCGGCTACCTGATCGTCGACCAGACCGAGGCGATGACCACGATCGACGTCAATACCGGCGCCTACCTCGGCTCGCGCAACCTCGAGGAGACGGTCTACCGCACCAATCTGGAGGCGGCGCAGGCGGCGGCGCGCCAGCTGCGGCTGCGCAACCTGGGCGGCATCATCATCATCGACTTCATCGACATGAACGATGAGGAGCACAAGCGCCAGGTGCTGCGCATGTTGGGCAAGGGACTGGCACGTGACCACGCCAAGACCACCGTTTATCCGATGTCGGCGCTGGGACTGGTCGAAATGACCCGCAAGCGCACCACCGAAAGTCTGGCGCGACAGCTGTGCGAGCCGTGTCCGGCCTGCAACGGCCGCGGCGTGCTGAAGACTGCCGAAACGGTGACCTACGAGATCTTCCGCGAGATCACCCGCGCGGTGCGCCAGTTCAATGCCCAGCAGCTGCTCGTGATGGCGAACCCGCTGGTGGTCAACCGCATCCTGGAGGAAGAGTCCGGCGCGGTGGCCGAACTGGAAGAGTTCATCTCCAAAAGCATACGCTTTCAGGCTGAAGAGCATTATTCGCAGGAACAGTTTGATGTCGTCTTGCTGTAAATCCCGTCTGGATCGCCGCGCGTGAACAATCGGTGGCTGCGATGGCCGCATTTTTGCGCTCGTGCATTGGGCTGGGTTGCCGGCGTCACGGTGATCCTGCTGGCCGTGCTGATGGCGTTGGCGCAACTGCTGCTGCCGCTGCTGGCGAGGCATCCGGCGTGGGTGGCTGCTCAGCTCAGCCAGCGCATACAGCGGCCAGTCACGTTCACTTCCATGGAAGGACGCTGGGCACCGTCCGGTCCGCTGTTCATCATGCACAACGTGACGGTGGGAACAGCGCCTGGCGAGCAAGGGACCGTGCTGCAGCTTCCGGAGTCCGAACTGAAACTGGATTTCGGCGGCTGGCTGCTGCCGACGCGGCACCTGCTTAACCTGCACGTGCGTGGCCTGCAACTGGATCTGGCACGGGACGCCGCTGGCTGGCACATCAACGGCATCGGCGTCGCCGGTGGCACCAACAAGCAACCGTTCTCGCCGGGTCGGCTTTCACTGGATCTGTGGCTGGAGGACCTGCGGCTGGATATCACCGACGCCATCCGCGGCAAGCACTACATTTTGCTAGCCCCGCAATTGCGACTGAGCCGGCAGGGCAGTCAGATCCGCTTCGGCGGCCGGTTGCAGCGTGGTGGCGTGGACACCGCCTTGCGCACGGCTGGTCGCTTCCGTGACGACGGCAGCAACGGCCAGATCTGGTTGGGCGCCGCCGATGTCGAGCTCAAGCCGTTGCTGGACGGCATCGATATGGGCGGCTATACGGCCGATCAAGGCCATGGTCGATTGTCCGCATGGCTGGATTGGCACAAAGGCCAGTTGACCAACAGCCTGATCCGCTTCGATCTGGACGCGCTGGCAGTGACTTCGCCGGCCGGCGCCACGGCCAGCGTGCCGAGCCTGCATGGACTGGCTGGAATGCGACAGACCAAGGATGGCTACGATGTGCGCTGGGCCGGCGACGACGGCAGTGCGCTGGCGCTCAGCCTGCATCAACCTGGCAGCCCACAGCTCAGCGTCGGCGTCGCCGCGCGTGAGCTGCAGCTGGCCCCGCTACTGCCATGGCTGGCGTTGGCGCCGGACGTGCCACCGGGCCTGGCGCAGTGGCTCGGCGGCGGACATCCGCGCGGCGACCTGAGCACGGTCGCGTTGCAGTGGAGTCAAGCCAGCGGGTTGAGCGCGGCAGATGTGACCTTCAAGGATCTGGGCATCGACCCGGTCGGCAAACTGCCAGGCGTGGGCGATCTGCATGGCGAGTTGCGTGGCGATGCCGAGGCGGTGTCGCTGGAACTGCCCGATCAGCTCGCCACGCTGCAGTTTCCACACCTGTTCCGCCAGCCATTCGTGCTGTCGAAACTGACGGGCACATTGGCGTTCTGGTCACAGGACGACGGTTGGCATATCGGTGCCGACACACTCGATTTCGTCGGTGCGGGCTACGGCGGCCAGGCTCGTGGCGAGGCGATCCTGCCGGCGCAGGGCGGCGCTCCGTTCCTGGATTTGTATGCCTCAGTGGATCAAGCCGACGTGCCGGCAGCCAAGCTGTTCTGGCCAAGCTTGTTGCCACCGGGCACCGTCGCGTGGCTGGACCGGGCCTTGGTGGCTGGCCACATCGATCAGGCGCAGGTGCTGGTGCGTGGCGACCTGGCTGACTGGCCGTTCCATCACAACGAAGGCCGCTTCGAGGCGCATGCGCAGATCAGTGACCTCACGCTCGACTACGGTGATGCGTGGCCGCACGCGGAAGGCGTCAACGCGGTGGCCAGCTTCGTCAACAGCGGTATGTTGATCGAAGCCAGCGGTGGTCAGTCGCTCGGCGTGAAGGCGGACAAGGCCGTCGCGTTGATCCCCGATTTCGGCGAGGGCTTGCTCGACCTCAACGTGCAAGGCAGCGGCAGCGGTGCCAGCCTGATGAACTTCGTGAGCAAGAGCCCGATCGGCATCCATCAGGCCGACACGCTGGCCAAGCTGAATCTGGGGGGCACCGGCAGCTTCGATTTCCACCTGAGCCTGCCGCTGAAAAAGATCCAGGACGCCCAGCTCAGCGGCACTGCCCAACTCCAGGATGCCGACCTCAGCGCGCCGGTGTGGAACCTCAAACTGGACAAGATCAACGGGCCGTTGAGCTTCGACCTGCATGGGATGCAGGCCACTGCATTGAATGCGGGTTTTCGCGGCCAGCCGTCCAAACTGCAACTGGCGATCGCCGGGGCCAATAGCGCTCCGAACACCGTGTTTTCGGCGCAACTGCAAGGCAGCTACAAGGTAGCCGAACTGGTGCAGGACTATCCGTCGCTGGACTGGCTGGGCCAACTGGCCGGCGGGCGCAGCGATTTCAGCATCGGCTTCGCGATTGCGAAAGTTGCCGGCCAGGACGCGCTGGCGCAGACCCTTACCATCGACTCGCCGCTGAGCGGGACAACCCTGAATCTGCCGGCACCGCTGGACAAGGCGGCATCGGTAAGCCTGCCACTGCACATGACGATGGGCCTGCCGGTCAGCGGCAGCGATCTACAGGTGGCACTGGGGCAGGTGATGCGCGGGCATTTCCGCCTGGCCAGCGCGGATTCGAAACAGCCGCTGGCAGCCACCCTCGCGTTCGGCAACCAGATGCCGGATGTGTTGCCGGCGCGCGACCTGCGCATTCGCGGCCACGCCAACGAACTGGATGTCACCGGCTGGGTGCAACGCGCCGCTGCCGGCAGCGGTGGCAACGGCCCGGGGCTGGAAAGCATCGACGTCACTACCGATCAGGCACAGTTGTTCGGCCAAGCGGTGGGGGCGATGAAGATCAAGGCTACGCCACAAGCCGACATGCTGAGTATGGACGTGGACGGCGCCGCGCTCGCCGGCAATTTCAGCGTACCCACGCAGGACCTGAGCAAGCGTGGCATCACCGCGCGACTGCAACGGTTGTACTGGCCGAAGAGCCCGCCCCCGCCGGCCGGCACGGTGGCTCCGGTTGCCGCGAGTGCGCCCGCACCCACGGGCAATCCCGCCAATACCGGTATCAATCCGGCTGCACTGCCGCCCTTCCATGTGTGGGTGAGTGACCTGCGCATCGGTGATGCGAAGCTTGGCGAGGCACGCCTGGAAACCTGGCCAACAGCCAATGGACAGCACATCGAGCAACTGCGCGCGCTGTCCAGCCAGGTACAGATCAATGCCAGCGGCGACTGGAACGGCAGCGCCATCGACAGCCATACGCACATGAAGATCAGTTTTTCGGCCGGGGACCTTGGTGCGATGCTGACCGCCCTGGGTTATGACGGATTGGTGCAAGGCGGCAAGACGCAGAACCAGCTCGACGCAAGCTGGCCCGGCTCACCCATGGCGCTGTCGCTAGCGACAATGGACGGCACCCTGAGCATCCACGTCAGTGACGGCCGCATCCCGGATGCATCGCCCGGTGCGGGGCGCCTGCTTGGGCTCGTCTCACTGGGCGAATTGCCGCGTCGGCTCAGCCTGGATTTCGGCGACGTGTTCGGCAAGGGGTTTGCGTTCGATTCGATTACCGGTGATTTCAAGCTTGCCAATGGCGATGCCACCACCAGCAATATGGAGATCAATGGTCCGGCGGCGAACATACGCATCACCGGGCGCACGGGCCTGCGTGCAAAGGACTACGACCAGCAGATGCTGGAGACCCCACATGTCGGCAACAGCCTGCCCATCGTCGGTGCGGTAGTGGGTGGTCCGATCGGTGCGGCGGCCGGGTTTGCCGTGCAGGGGTTGCTCGGCAAGGGCCTGAATCATGCGGCGATCCGGCGCTACCACATCACCGGCACCTGGGATAAACCGGTGATGACCCTGGTGGAGAAGCGCGATATCCAGCTCAAGCCACCGCTGGCCGCGCCGTCACTCATGCCGGTACCCGCCTCAAGTGTGCCGCCGCCGCTGGCCGCCCCTGCGCCGGCCGGCAGCGCGGGCAGCCGCTGAGGGAGCTAGGCTCAGGATTCCGTGGTTGAACGGCGCCGCCGGAACGGAAACATCTGCTGCTTGATGAAGCCATCCGGCATGTAGTCGCCGACCACGCCGTAGCGTTCCGGAAAGGTTTTCTTCGATTTCACGGCGGTGCCGAACAGGTAATCGAGAAACGCATAGTGCGCGGCGTAATTCTTGTCGATTGCCTCGTCATCGGAGGCATGGTGCCAGTGGTGGAAATCCGGCGTCACCAGCACGTAGCGCAGCGGTCCCCAGGGCAAATGCACGTTGGCGTGGTTGAACACCGCCTGGAAGCCGACGATCAGGATGTAACCGTTCATCGCCGCCTCGCTGAAACCGAGGATGTACAGCGGCGCCAGCACGCAGACACGGGTGAAGATCAGCTCCAGCATGTGCTGGCGCGAGCCGGCCAGCCAGTCCATCGTCTTCACGCTGTGATGCACGGAATGGAAGCGCCACAGGAACGGCACCTCGTGATACGCGCGGTGCGTCCAGTACTGCGCCATGTCAGCGACCAGCACGCATAAGAGCAGCTGCGGCAGGAACGGGATGTCACGCACGGTCTGCTGGAAGTGGCTGCTGACCAGCCAGCCGAACAGGTGGTGCAGCAGGAAGTTCACCGTCAACAGCGCGAGGCCGACGATGAAGTGGTTCACCGCGAAATGCTTCAGGTCGGTCTGCCATTCCTTGCGGAAGATCGCTTGCCCCTTGTACAGCGGAAACAGCTTCTCGATCACCACGAAGATCAGCGTGGAACCGAGCAGGTCGAGGATGAACCAGTCCAGCCCGATATACGGTGTGTGATCGGGGAAGTTGCCCACCGGCACGCGCGAGCCTCCCAGCGCGACCGCCGCGAACACCAGCAGGAACGCCACGATATTGAGGTTGCGCTGGCGGTTGAGCACGAGATTGCCCAGCGAGATGCCGCCGGCGACCAGCAGTCCAACCAGCAACACTTGGCGCAGCACGTCGACCGAATACTTGTGGCGCAGGTCCGGTGTGGTCAGGTATTGCGGAAAGTGGAACGCCAGTACCGCCAGCAGGCACAGGAAACCCAGTGACAGCGCTATCGTGCTGCTTATCCAGCCCAGCCCCGGCTTCATTTCGCCGTCGTCATGCAGCAACGCGCGGGTTTCCGCGACCGGCGCCTTCACCGCGCGACCGATGGCCTCGCGGGCCGCCCCGTGCCTGGATTGTTCGCTCATGCTGTGACTTCCCCTTCGACGCCGGCTTGTGCTGCCATGCATGGTAGCTCACACATCCTTGCCAACGCTTTAAAGCAGCCGGCGGTAGCCCCATATGGGATAGTTCCAGATCGACCGTAGACGAACGAAACTCCATGGATTCCCTGATCGCACTAGCGCAGAGCAAGTTGCTCACCCCGGGTGGCATCGCCACCGGCGACCTCGACCGCGTGTTCACCCAACTGATGGGGCCGTCGATCGACGCCGCGGATCTCTACTTCCAGCATTCACGCAGCGAGTCGTGGTTGCTGGAGGAGGGCATCGTCAAGGATGGCAGCCATTCGATCGAGCAGGGTGTGGGCGTGCGCGCGATCAGCGGCGAGAAGACCGGCTTCGCCTATTCCGACGAGATCGTGCTGCCGCAGCTGCTGGAAGCCTCGAAAGCCGCGCGCGCGATCGCGCATGATGGCAACGGTGCCGGCAAGCCGCTGGCCCTGAACGGCGCGCGCCAGCTGTATCCGGCGATCGACCCGGTCGAGAGCCTGCCGAACCCGGACAAGATCGCGCTGCTGCGTGAGGTCGATGCATATGCGCGCTCGCGCGACCCGCGCGTGAAGCAGGTGATCGTGAGCTTGGCCGCCACCATCGACACGATCCTGATCGCCGCCTCCGACGGCACGCTTGCCGCCGACGTGCGCCCGCTGGTGCGGCTCAGCGTGCAGGTGATCGCCGAGCAGAATGGCCGGCGCGAGCAGGGCAATTCCGGCGGCGGCGGTCGCTACGGTTATCGCGAGCTGATCGAGAATGGCCGCGCGCTGGCGTTCGCCGACGAGGCAGTGCGCCAGGCACTGGTAAACCTCGACGCCGTCGATGCACCCGCCGGCAGCATGACCGTGGTACTCGGCCCGGGCTGGCCCGGCGTGCTGCTGCATGAGGCGATTGGCCACGGCCTGGAAGGCGACTTCAACCGCAAGGGCAGCTCCGCGTTTTCCGGCCGCATCGGCCAGCGCGTCGCTGCCAAGGGCGTCACCATCGTCGATGACGGCACGTTGCCGGGTCGTCGTGGCTCGCTCAGCATCGACGACGAGGGCACGCCCACCGAGTGCACCACGCTGATCGAGGATGGCATCCTCAAGGGCTACATGCAGGACAAGCTTAACGCGCGCCTGATGGGCATGGCGCCCACCGGCAACGGCCGGCGCGAATCATTCACGTCGCTGCCGATGCCGCGCATGACGAACACCTACATGCTGGCCGGATCACACGATCCGCAGGAGATCATCCGCTCGGTCAAGAAGGGTTTGTACGCGCCGAACTTCGGCGGTGGTCAGGTCGACATTACCAACGGCAAGTTCACCTTCTCCGCCAGCGAGGCGTATCTGATTGAGGACGGTCGGATCACGCGGCCGGTGAAGGGAGCCACGTTGATTGGCTCAGGCCCGGAAGTGCTCAACCGCGTCTCGATGATCGGCAATGATCTGGCGCTGGATGAAGGTGTGGGTGTTTGCGGCAAGGATGGGCAGAGTGTGCCTGTGGGCGTGGGTCAGCCGACACTGAAGATTGATTCGATGACGGTGGGTGGGACGGCGTCGTAAGTCCGGGTACTTGCACCAAACTCCCACCCTCGTCATTCCGGCGAAGGCCGGAATCGCATTTGCTCTTCTACGCTCTGGTATCTAGAGCCAAGAGCTTTCACCCTCCTTCGGAGGGCGAGTCACTTCTCTTTTGCTTGTCCAAAAGAGAAGTAACCAAGAGAAAACGACACCCCGCTTGGCGCTTGCCGGGCATCCATGCCCGGCAAGTCCGTGAGCCGGTGCCGGGCTTTTCGACAGCACATCCCTGTGCTGGCGAAAAGGAATCGACATCCTTGTCGATTCCCCCTGCGGGGCCTGTCGTCCCCGACTCACCGCCGCACAGGGGCCCCGGGTAGAGCAGCGTGCCATCCTGGCCCGCACTCGGTGCGCAACCGCTGCGCGGTTGCGAGAGCTGAAGAGCCGAGAAACCGGACGCTTGACGTGGAGTGTTAGTTTCCGCTGCTACGACGAGTGCTTGCTATCAGCCAGCAACAGACTATTGCTTCTTAACTCGCCGCTTTGGCTTGCTTGCTTTCGGCATCAGTTTCGCTGTTTCTACTGGTGTGCAATGTCTGACAGGCCTTACGTATGCTGCGATGTTTCCCTCACGCGAATATGAGAATTGCTCATAGTTGCTGCGTATGGGACATGCCTTTCCAGATTCAACGTCTTCGGCAGCCTTCTCTGACTTATCAATCGACGACAAAGTACTCCCGTAGTAGTCGGAGAACGCGTTATCGGTGTTCATAGACTCGACAATTTTCTTGAGATCAAAAGGTCGAGTGTTTCGCCAATGACGAGGCCAATCTAAAATCAGTCCACTAGCTTCGTGCACTGAGGATTTCTTCATTTGCTGACTAAACGAAAGGGCGAAGCGCTTAGGGATCGTTTGACTAACAAATGAACTACACATCCCGACCCCAATGAACTTCTGACCATGCTCCAGTAGGTTCGCGTCAATTATTGGCTGGCCTAAGAAGATGCTTCTTTCCTTATCCAAGATGGCATCGCCAACAGCTAGTGCGCCTCGGAGCGGTAACCCCACTTGCAGGCTTCGGCACATCAGTTCGCTGCAAGTTTCCAAAAATGCGTCGCACGGGATTGGCTGAAAAAGCCAGTCATGGTTCGAATCTTTGGACAGTTTCTCCAGCTCATCCTCTGTGCGCTCGTGCAGGTCGGTCCATGTGTAGTTAGCCCAGACCAAGAAGGTATCGCTTGCATACGCAGCGTAGACCTTTGTCATAGGCACAATTTCACCGCCAGCGCACCAGTAAGGCCCTTCTTTCAAATCCGGAAAAAATGTCTTCATCTCTGCCAGATGCTCATCTCGTTTAACTACGATATCGATGAGCGCTCTGTACCGAGAGGTAATTTCCTCTAGACCTAGTTTTTCGAATTTCCTCTTGAAGCCTAGGACGTCAAAGATTCCAACAGCGTAGGGGCGGGCGATGACAGGGTTCATCGCAGAAATTCCACCAAGATTGTCCTGGTTCTCAATCATTATGACGCCCAACACTCAGTAGACCCGAATGCAGGGTATACGAAAGATGGTGCGGACTCTGATTGGCGACCGCAAGGATGGAGAATTCAGTGTTACAGCAATGACTTGATCAGTAGTCGGGATGTTAGTTGTGGGGTGATTTCGCCATTGCATATCTCACCAAGTGAGGCGCTATGTTTTATCGCCTGCGAAACGCGGTGAACCGTCAGTTGAGTCGCTGGCCTGACCCAGATCCTTCAGCCGCTTCCTTGCGTTGCTCTGTTCCAGCTCTTCTGAAAAGTGCGGGCCACGATGGCCCGCTGCTCTACCGGGGCCCCTGTGCGGCGGTGAGGCGGGGACGACAGGCCGCGAAGCGGGAGTCGACAGGAATGTCGACTCCTTTTCGCCAGGACAGGAGTCCTGTCGAAAAGCCCGGCCCCGGCTCACGGACTTGCCGTCCATGGATGGGTGGCAAGCGCCAAGCGGGGTGGCCTTTCTCTTTGGTTAGCTTTCTCTTTGGCCACGCAAAGAGAAAGTAACTCGGCCTCCGCAGGAGGACGAAAGCTCTTGGCTGTAAAGCTCCAAAGTGCAGAGGCGATTCCGGCGTTCGCCGGAATGACGAGCTAAAGCAGAAGCGATTCCGGCCTTCGCCGGAATGACGACCCTGGGGAAGGGTCTACATGCGCTCGTCGCGCAAGGTGCCGCAGATCACTCAGCCCTCGGCCGAATCGTCCGGCTTCGCCAGATCCTTCAACAACTGAAAAATCTCCCGATACGCCCTCGGCGGCTTGTTCGGAACGTCTTTCTCGATGCGCGCCTGCCGCACCAGCGACCGCAGATGCTGCCGATCAACCTGCGGATGCTCAGTGATCAGTTCGGACAACGCGCCCTCGTCCTCGGCGATCAAGCGATCGCGCATCGCTTCGAGGCGATGCATCGCGGCGTTTTCCTGACGCTGCTTCTCGCGGTTCTCGCCGAGTTCGGCGCGCACGGCGGCGAAGTCATCGTCACCGTAGCGGCGCATGACCTTGGCGAGGAAGGCGAGTTGGCGTTTCTTCGCGCCGTGGGAAGGGGTGCGGCGGGTGACATCGATCTCGTGGCGCACGTCGTCCGGCAGCGCGAGCTTGGCCAGTCGGCTCGGTTGCAGATCGACCAGTTGCTGCGCCAATACCAGCACGGCGAGTGCGTCGCGGCGCTGCTGGGTACGGCTGGGGCCGTAATCCTCTTCATCATCGAGTTCGTACTGATTGCGGCTGCGGCTCGGGCTCACGGTTTCAATTCCAGAAGATGGATCGTGGATCAGGTGTGGTCGTCGTCATTGGCCGTTTCGGCCTGTTCGAGCGCGAAACGGGCGATCGGCTCGCCATCCAGTTCGATGGTTTCGCTGAACATTGCTGCCGGGCGTACCCACAGGCCGTGATCGCCGTAGAGCGCCTGATAGACCACCAGCGGCTCCAGGGTTTCGCTGTGATGGGCGGTGCCCAGCACACGGTAGCGCTGGCCCTTGTAGTGGCGATAGATGCCGGCGGTCAGTTGCATGGCGTTCTCCGCAGCTCTTTGCATTTCGTCGCCGCGGCCCCATTTCGGAGGTCCAGCGGTCGCGAACCGCTTATTCTACCCGTCTAACCCCCAGGAAAGCCCAACGTGAGCGAAGTTGTCATCAGCCAGGATCGCAGCCTTCAGGAACTCGACCGACTGGCCGAGCTCGCCGAGGACGTGATCCGCCGCGCCCGCGCCGCCGGTGCCAGCCAGGCCGAGGTGGCCGCCAGCATCGACACCGGGCTGAGCGTCAACGTGCGGATGGGCGAAGTGGAGACGGTCGAGCACACGCGTGACCGTGGTTTCGGCCTCACCGTGTACTTCGGACAACGCAAGGGTTCGGCCAGCACTGCCGACCTGCATCCGGATTCGATCCAGGCCACGCTGGACCAGGCCTGCGCGATCGCGCGCTATACCGAGGCCGATCCGGCAGCGGGTCTGGCCGACGCTGCTCGCATGGCGACATCCTTTCCCGATCTCGACCTGTGGCATCCATGGGACATCGACACCACGCGTGCGATCGAGCTGGGCATCGAGATCGAGGATGCCGGCCGCGCGCATGCCGGTATCAGCAACTCCGATGGTGCCGGCGTGCAGGCCGGGCAGGGCCTGTCGGTGTATGCGAACTCGCACGGCTTCGTCGGGCGCGAGCGTGGTACGCGGCATTCGCTGTCACTGGCGCTGATCGCCGGCGACGAGGACGGCATGCAGCGCGATTACTGGTACGACAGCGTGCGCGCGGCGGGCGATTTCATGAGTGCCAAGGCGCTCGGCGACAAGGCAGCCGAACGTACGCTGGCGCGGATGGGCGCGCGCGGCCTGTCGACGCGGCAGTGCCCGGTGCTGTTCGTGCCGGAGCTGGCACGTGGCTTGATCGGCCATCTGCTCGGCGCGGTCAGCGGCGGTGCGCTGTACCGCCAGGCCAGCTTCCTGCTCGACCACGTCGGCAAATCGGTCATGCCGTCGTGGTTGAACATCATGGAGCGGCCGCAGCTGATGCGCGGGCAGGGCTCCAGCAGCTTCGACGCCGAGGGCGTGGCGACCCGTGATAGCGCCCTGATCGAAGGCGGTGTGCTGGCGCGTTACGTGCTGGGTAGCTATTCGGCGCGCAAGCTGGGGCTGGAATCGACCGGCAACGCCGGCGGCATCCACAACCTGATCGTCGAATCCGGCAGTGCAGATCATTCGCAGGATGATTTCGCCGGCCTGCTGAAGCGCATGGGTACGGGCCTGTTGCTGACGGAAGTGATGGGACAGGGCGTGTCCACGCTCACCGGCGACTATTCACGTGGCGCGGCCGGCTTCTGGGTCGAGAACGGCCAGATTGCCTATCCGGTGGAAGGGATCACCATCGCGGCGAACCTGCGCGAGATGTTCGCGGGAATCGTGGCGGTGGGTACGGATGTCGATCCGCGTTCGCACCTCCTCACCGGCTCGATCCTGCTGGAGCGGATGACGGTGGCTGGCGAGTAGGTCGCCGAAGGCGCCAACCGTGCCGTAAGTTCACTCGGCAAGCCGGTCAGGGCTTGCTAGCATCCACGAAACCGGCGCCGGGCCGGCGATCTGTCGATCTTGAGGAGATACGCATGAGCGTTCCACCCGAGTCCGTCGTTCCGCCCACGCCGCCCAGCGAGCCGCCCTTGGTAGGGGCACCTTCGGCCGGAGAGCGCCAGTGGGCAATGTTCGCGCATCTGTCCGCGCTGATCGGTGCCATTGTCACCGGTCCTTTCGGTCATGGCTGGGGCTGTTTCATCGGTCCGCTGATCATCTGGCTGGTCAAGAAGGACACCATGCCGTTCGTCAATGACCAGGGCAAGGAGGCGCTGAACTTCAATATCACGGTGGCGATTGCGTTCCTGGTTCTGCTGCTGTTGTCGATCATGACCTTCGGCATTGGCCTGTTCATCGCCATTCCATTGTGGATAATCATCGGGATCGCGTGGCTGGTATTGACCATCATCGCAGCCATCAAGGCGAATGAGGGCGTGCATTACCGGTATCCGTTCACGTTGCGGCTGATCAAGTAGTCCGACCTTCCGTGCAACAAAAATGCAGCCGATAGGCTGCTTTTTTGTTGCACGGGCCAGTGAGTTGCCGAAGGGTCATGGGCGGCCGGAGAACCGGGCAGAGAAGCCATCCATTTGGCGTAGGCATCGGATGGCGTAATGCGGTCTGTTTCCAATAGACTCGGCAAGTTTTCTCCGGTCAGCCGATGCGGCGACCGTGGCATGAATTCAGGGGTGTAGACGAAGGCAAGGGGATCCCGTTCGCGGGAGTGGGAATCAATCCATAGGCAAGGGGAAAGACTCATGGGTTTCTTTGACTGGTATCTGAAGTGCATCAAGAACCATTACGCGGACTTCGAGGGGCGTGCGCGGCGAACCGAGTACTGGATGTTCCTTCTGGTCAACCTGATCATTGCCATCGTGGTGTATTTGATCGGCAGGGCCATCGGGTTTCCGGTGCTCTATACGCTGTATAGCCTGGCGGTACTGGTGCCCGGTATTGCGGTGGGCGTGCGTCGTCTGCATGACACCGGCCGTAGCGGCTGGTGGTGGCTGATTGCATTGATCCCGGTGATCGGGACCATCTGGATCATCGTGCTGTTTGCGATCCCCGGCGACCAAGCCGCCAACCAGTACGGTGCAGACCCGAAGGAAAGCGTGGCCTGATTCGGCTTGCAGTTCGGGTTTGAATGAGGGCGGCGCAAGCCGCCCTTTTCAATGCACGCGATGGGTGACGTAACGCGCCAGTTCGGCCAGCAGCGAGCCCCGCTCACCGAATGGTGCGATCGCGTCAAGTGCGGATTCGGTCAACTCAGTCAGCCGGGCGCGCGAGGCGTCGAGGCCGATGATCGAGGGGAAGGTGGGCTTGTCCGCAGCGGCGTCCTTGCCGGCGGTCTTGCCGATCACCGCCGACTCGCCTTCCACGTCCAGGATGTCATCGCGTACCTGGAATGCCAAGCCGACCGCATGTGCATAGTTGTCCAGCGCCAGTAGCGCGCTGGCGTCGGCACCGGCAACAAGCGCGCCCAGTTGCACCGAGGCGCGGATCAGCGCGCCGGTCTTGCACGCATGCATAAGCTCCAGTTCGGCCAGCGTCAGCTTGCGGCCGACCGCAGCCAGGTCGAGTGCCTGGCCACCGGCCATGCCTTCGGCGCCGCAGGCGCGTCCGAGCAGGTGCAACATCGCCATGACGGTAGCCGTATCAAGCTGGTGCCTTGCATCGTCGGCGAGGATCTCGAACGCCAGCGCCTGCAACGCGTCGCCGGCAAGGATCGCCATCGCCTCGCCGTACACGATATGGCAGGTCGGCCGGCCGCGGCGCAGGGCATCATCGTCCATCGCCGGCAGGTCGTCATGCACCAGCGAGTAGGCGTGGATCAGCTCCACCGCACAGGCGGCGGCATCGAGCGGTTCATCATCGGCGCCAAGTGCGTGCGCCGCGGCATATACCAGCAGTGGGCGCAGCCGTTTGCCGCCACCGAGTACGGCGTAGCGCATCGCGCTGTGCAGGTCGGCGGGAGATTGGTCGGCCGGTGGCAGGCTGCGCTCTAGTGCCTGTTCGGCACGGACGATCAGCGCCTGCAGGGCAGCGCCAAGCTTAGAGTTCGGGTTCAAACGGTTCGGCGTGGTCGGGAGCATCGGGATCCAGCAACAGGCGGACGCGCAGTTCGGCCTGTTGCAGCGACTGCTGGCAATGGCGGTACAGGCCGATGCCACGCTCGAACGAGGTCAACGATTCATCCAGGCTCAGCTCGCCACCCTCCATTCGGGCGACCAGTTGCTCCAGCTCATCGAGGGAGTGTTCGAAGTCGACGACGGGTGGTTTTTTACTGGATGCGGAAGCGGTCTTGGCCATGGCCGGCAACGCTAACGCAGCAGCAGCCCGGAATCAATCGGCGCAAGGTCGCGGAGGGTTCCTGGCGCGACCTGGATCAGCGTGCCGGCCGCCAGCGTGGCATGGCGCCGGCCTGCTCGAAAATGGCGGCGCCATGGTGACTGATCCAGCGACCCGCCACTGCAACCAGCTCGTCGCCGGCATACAGCAGTGGGCAGACGTTGCGCTGCCACGGTGGCACTTGAGCCTGCTGGAATAGGTGGCGCAGCTCACGCGTATGCGCATCGCCGGCGGGTTTGATGCGCTCGCCGCCCTGACGCAGGCGCACGCTCAGCGGCTCGGCGAGGCGGGCGTCGGGGTCGCCCAGCAACAGCTCGCTACCGTCGATCAGGGTCAACGGCTCGCCGTGCCAGGGTGCCTGCCAGTCGATGGCGACGGCAGGCTCGGGTGGTAACGCCCACAGCTTGCCTTTCCAGATGTGCAGCTCGGCGCCAGCCCAGCGGATGCAAGGCAGTTGGCCAGCTCGCGCGCCACACTGGCGCTCGATCTGTCGGCGCTGCGCGGTGGTCGGCGCGGGCAGGTTGCGGCCATGCAGCCAGTGGTCGAGCAGTGGGTCGCGCAATGCCGCATCCTGCGCCAGCCAGCCAGCGGCATCCAGGCTGCCGCTGGCTGGATCGTGCAGCTGGTCGAAGGTCGCCAGCCATTGCGTCCGTAGGGTATTGGCGGCGGCACGGCTGAGTGCCGCACTGTGCAGGATCGAATCCGCCGCCTGCGGCCAATGCCGCAAAAGTTGCGGCAGGATCTCGCGGCGCAGGTGGTTGCGCGCGAGCCGGGTGTCGGCGTTGGAGGGGTCGTCGATGCAGTCCAGCGCGTATGTTTCGACATAACTGCGCAGTTGCTGTCGTGACAAGCTCAGCAGCGGCCGCCACAGCTGACCGGGCCCGAACGGGCGCAGGGCACGCATGCCGCCCAGGCCATCCGGGCCGGCGCCACGCAGCAGTTTCAGCAGCACGGTCTCGACCTGGTCGTCGCGGTGATGGCCGAGCAGCAACCATTCGCCTTCGTCCAGATGTGTGGCGAGTGCGTCGTAACGTGCGTGGCGCGCGGCTGCTTCCAGGCCGTCGCCCTTGCCGGTGTCGACCTGTACGCGAAGTACGTCGCATGGCAGCGCCAGGGTGGTGCAGAAGCGCCGGCAGTGCTCGACCCATGCACCGCTGTCGGCATGCAGGCCATGATCGACATGCAGTGCACGCAGGCCCCGTGCACGCGCGGCAGGAAGTTGGGCCAGCGCATGCAGCAGCGCTGTGGAATCCGGGCCGCCGCTGAAGGCGACGCACAGCGGTGCTGCAGGCGCTTCCGCCAAAGCGGCAAGCAGGTGCTGGTGCAGCGCCTCGTTCACTTCGGATCGCTCATTTCTTTGGGATGTGGGGACGCACGTAGATGTGCTTGCCGTTGCCGATGAGGCGTTCCTCGGTATCGAACAGACCGACGCCCTTGATCAGCCCGCTGAGCTTGGCGTAACCGTAATTGCGCGAGTCGAAATCGGGCGACTGCTTGTTGATGATGTTGCCGATCGTACCGAGGCCGGCCCAGCCGGTGTCGTCGGAGGCGGCCTCGATTGCGTTGCGCAACAGATTGAGCAGGTGCGAGTCGCCACGCAGTTCCTTGGCCGACCGCTGCTTCGGCGCCGCCTCGGTTTCGGCGGTGGTAGCGCCGGCCAGCACTTCGGTATAGATGAACTTGTCGCAGGCGGTGCGGAACGGCTCCGGTGTCTTGCGCTCGCCGAAGCCGTAGACGATGCGGCCGGACTCGCGGATGCGCGAGGCGAGCCGGGTGAAGTCGCTGTCGCTGGAGACGATGCAGAAACCGTCGAAGCGCTCGGCGTAGAGCAGGTCCATCGCGTCGATGATCATCGCCGAGTCGGTGGCGTTCTTGCCGACGGTGTAACGGAACTGCTGGATCGGCTGGATCGAGTGGCGCAGCAGCACTTCCTTCCAGCCGTTGAGATCGGGCTTGGTCCAGTCGCCGTAGATGCGCTTGACGTGTGCGGTGCCGTACTTGGCGATCTCCGCGAGCAGGCCTTCGACAATGGCCGGCCGTGCATTGTCGGCATCGATCAGCACGGCAAGTTTGGTGGTGTCGTGGGCCATGGCGTATCCCGACAGCATGAAGAGGTGATGCCGATGGTAGCGCCAAGCACGCGGCAGCTGCCTCGTGGGTATCGACGGTTATTCCTGATACGCGCCGTAGCTGCGCAGGCGCTTGTAGCGCTGTTCGAGCAGGTCGGTGAGCGGCATCGCCTCCAGCTCGTCGAGCTGGTTCAGCAGCACCGCCTTCAGGCGCACCGCCATTGAACGCGGGTTGCGATGGGCGCCACCGAGCGGCTCGCGCACCAGCTTGTCGATCAGGCCCAGCTCGAGCAGGCGTGGCGCGGTCATGCCCAGCGCCTCGGCAGCGTCCTTCACCTTGTCCGCGCTCTTCCACAGGATCGAGGCGCAGCCTTCCGGTGAGATCACCGAATAGGTCGAATACTGCAACATCAGCGTGCGGTCGCCCACGCCGATCGCCAACGCGCCGCCGGAGCCGCCTTCGCCGATCACGGTGCAGATGATAGGTACCTTCAGTTCGGCCATTTCCAGCAGGTTGCGGGCGATCGCCTCGCTCTGGCCTCGCTCCTCGGCGCCGACGCCCGGGTAGGCTCCCGGGGTGTCGATCAGGGTCAGCAAGGGCAGTTGGAAGCGCTCGGCCAGCTTCATCAAGCGCAGCGCCTTGCGGTAACCCTCGGGGCGTGGCATGCCGAAGTTGCGGCGCACCTTGTCCTTGGTGTTGCGGCCCTTCTGGTGGCCGATGATCACCACCGGCCGGCCGTCGATGCGGCCGAGGCCGCCGACGATGGCGGCGTCATCCGCGTACATGCGGTCACCGGCCAATTCGTGGAATTCCTCGCAGATCACGCTGATGTAGTCGAGCGTGTACGGCCGCGCCGGGTGGCGCGACAGCTGGGTGGTCTGCCAGGAGTTGAGATTGCGGAAGATCTCATTCGTCTTGAGCTTCAGCTTCTCGCGCAGCCGGCCGACTTCCTCGTCGATATTGAACGCCTGGCCATGGCTGGCATGGCGAAGCTCTTCGATCTTCGCGTCCAGTTCGGCGATGGGTTGTTCGAAATCGAGGAAGTTTGGGTTCATTCGTTGCATTTCATGGCACAGAAGCGGCTCAGTATACCGTTCCGCAGGAAAAGGCGAGAACGCCGCCGTATGGCTGCAGCTGGCGATGACCGCCACTGGAACCGTCGTCCCGAGCCTCTCCGCGAGGCCGTGGATTGCGTTATCGTCCGCGCCAACAAGTGCTTTCATGCTGGATCCGACCATGCCGATCAAACCATCCATCGACAACGCCAAGCTCGACCGTATCGTTGCCGAGGCGCGGCGCAATGCCGAGCAGCGCGAACTGGGCTACCGCGAGCGCGCGTTGAAGATGTATCCATGGATCTGCGGCCGCTGCGCACGCGAGTTCACCCGCGCATACCTGCAGGAACTGACGGTGCACCATCGCAATCACGACCACGATTTCAACCCGCCCGATGGCAGCAATTGGGAGCTGTTGTGCGTGTATTGCCACGACAACGAACACTCGCGGCATATCGACCACGTGCGCGGAGGCGTGATGGACGCGGAAGATGCGCCGGCCGCCACCGGCAACCCGTTCGCGGATCTGAAGGCGATGATGGAGCGTGGCAAGAAGTGAGGGCCTTTCTTCTCCCCCTTGGCTTTGCAAGGGGAAAGCTCAAAGCGGGTCAATCCTGTTGCTTGACGATGCGCAGTCGCGCGGCCTGCACGCCAGGTAGCGCGCGCACGGCGCGCAGCAACTCGGGGATGGCATCCACGCGCCAGTCCTCGCCCAGCTCCAGGTCGGCCTGGGCGCCCTTGTTGCGATAGCCATGCAGGGTCACGCTGGCGCGGCCGCCGCGATAGCCAGCCAGCGCATGTTGCAGCTGCTCGACGAAGCCGGGACCGATGCCGTTCAATTTCAGTTGCAGCAGGCGCGCATGCTTGCGGCAGGCATCGGCCAGCGAGATGGCGTTGCGGGCGCGCAACTGGAAGCCGCCACCGGAGAAGTCGTCGATCCGCAAGCCACCCTCGACAATCAGCATCTGGTCACGGGTAAGCAGGGGTGCGACCTGCTGGTACAGCTCGCCAAAGAAGCTCACTTCGATGATGCCGCTGCCATCTTCCAGCCGCACGAAGGCGTCGCTGTCGCCACGCTTGCGCACGGCGGTAACCATGCCGGCGACCGTCCACGGCGTGTCGGGGCCGCGGCGGAAGCGGTTGCCGTCGTCGTTGTCGTTCTTGCGCGGTTTCGGCGGCTGGTAGCGGTCGGCAATCTCGCCGAGCGGGCAGGTGGACAATTGCGCCAACTCGTCCTTCCACGGGTCGGTCGGGTGGCCGGACAGGTAATGCCCGAGGGTGTCGCGCTCGCCCTGCAGTTTCTGCTCCAGCGGCCATTCCGGCACGGTTGGCAGGTTGATGTGGACCACCGGTGTGGTCGCCCCCATCGCAGCACCGAACATGTCGTTCTGGCCCGACTGCTTGTCGCGCAGATGCTGCTCGGCGGCCTTGATCGCATCCGGCAGTTGCAGCATCAGGCTGGCACGGTTCGGTGCCAGCGCATCCAGTGCGCCGGACAGGATCAACGCTTCCAGTACGCGGCGGTTGAGCTTGGTCGGGTCGACTCGGCGGCAGAAGTCGGCCAGATCGGTGTACGCGCCATGCACGCGTTCGGCGGCGATCGCCTCGCACGCACCCTGGCCGACACCCTTGATCGCGCCGAGGCCGTACTGGATGGTCTTTGGTTCGATCGCGACAAACATGTATTCCGACGCATTCACGTCCGGCGGCTGCACGATGATGCCGAGCGCGCGTGATTCGTCGAGGAAGGTCACCGCCTTGTCGGTATTGTCCATGTCCGACGAGATCGTCGCGGCCATGAACTCGGCGGGGTAGTGCGCCTTCAGCCACGCGGTCTGGTACGACACCAGCGCGTAGGCGGCGGCGTGTGACTTGTTGAAGCCGTAGCCGGCAAATTTTTCCATCAAATCGAAGATAGTGTCGGCCTTGTCGCCGGGCAGGCCGTCCTTCGCGGCGCCCGCGCGGAACTTGGCGCGCTCCTTCGCCATTTTCTCGACGTCTTTCTTGCCCATCGCGCGGCGCAGCAGGTCGGCGCCGCCGAGCGAATAGCCGCCGACGATCTGCGCCATCTGCATCACCTGCTCCTGGTAGACCATGATGCCGTAGGTCTCTTGCAGGATTGGCTCGACGCGCGGGTCGGGATATTCCACGTCCTCGCGGCCATGCTTGCGCGCGATGAAGCTGGGGATCAGGTCCATCGGGCCGGGGCGGTACAGTGCCACCAGCGCGATGATGTCCTCGAAGCGGTCGGGCTTCGCATCCTTCAGCATGCGCTGCATGCCGGAGGATTCGAGCTGGAACACCGCGACGGTCTGCGCCTTCTTCAACAGCTCGTACGGCTTCGGATCGTCCAGCGGCAACTGCGAAATATCCAGCGGCGCTTCGCCGGTTTTCGCGCGGCGCAGGTTGATCGCCTTCACCGCCCAGTCGATGATGGTCAGCGTGCGCAGGCCGAGGAAGTCGAACTTCACCAGGCCGACCGCTTCCACGTCATCCTTGTCGTACTGGGTCACCACGCCGCCACCGCCCGCTTCGCAGTACAGCGGCGCGAAGTCGGTCAGCGGAGTCGGTGCGATCACCACGCCACCGGCGTGCTTGCCGGCGTTGCGGGTGAGGTTTTCCAGGCTCAAGGCCAGGTCGATCAGCGCGTGGGCGTCTTCGTCGTTCTCGTACGCCTCGCAGAATTCCTTGACGACGCGGTCGGTCTCTTTCTTCGATTTTTCCGAGCGGCCGAGTGCATCGGACAAGGTGAGGTCGAGCGGCCGCGGCGGCACCATCTTTGCCAGCCGGTCGACCTGGCCGTACGGCATGCTCAGCACGCGACCGGAGTCGCGCAGCACGGCCTTGGCCGCCATCGAGCCATAGGTGATGATCTGGCTGACGCGGTCGCGGCCGTACTTGCGCGACACGTAGTCGATCACCTCGTCGCGACGATCCATGCAGAAGTCGATGTCGAAGTCGGGCATCGACACGCGTTCGGGATTGAGGAAGCGCTCGAACAGCAGGTTGAACTGCAGTGGATCCAGGTCGGTGATCTTCAACGCCCAGGCGACCAGCGAGCCCGCACCGGAACCACGGCCAGGCCCAACCGGTATGCCGCTCTGCTTGCCCCAGTTGATGAAGTCCGCAACGATCAGGAAGTAGCCGGGGAAACCCATCTCGATGATGACGTCGAGCTCGCGTTCCAGTCGCGTCTCGTAGTCGGTCAGCGTCTGGCCGGCAGCCAGTGGCGCCGTGCCCAGGCGCTCGCGCAGACCTTGGCGCGAGAGCTCACGGATGTGACTGTTGAGATCGTGGCCTGAGGGCACCGGGAAGTCAGGCAGGTAGTACTTGCCGAACTCCAGCTCCAGACTGCAGCGCCTGGCCAGCTCGACGCTGTTTTCGAGCGCCTCGGGAAGATCCGCAAACAACGCGGTCATCTCGTCGGGCGTCTTCAGGTATTGCTGGTCGCTGTAGTCGCGCGGGCGTTTCGGGTCGGCCAGTACGCGGCCCTGGTTGATGCACACGCGGGCCTCATGCGCCGAAAAGTCGTCCTGTTTCAGGAAGCGCACATCGTTGCTGGCCAGCACGGGCAGGCCGAGTTCGGCGGCCAGCGCGAGCGCGGCGGTATTCCAGTTTTCCTCGCCGTCGCGACCGCAGCGGGTCAGCTCCAGATACAGCCGTTCGGGGAACAGCCGCACGAGCGGACGCAGCTTGGCCAGCGCCGCCTCGGTGCCCTGGTTCATCGCGATGCGGCCGACCTCGCTCTCGCGACCGAGCAGGGCGATCAGCCCGTTGCTGGCATCAGCATTCAGCCAGCCGGCCTCGACCAACGCCCGGCCGCCGTGCTGGCCCTCCTGCCATGCCCGCGAGACCAGTCGCGACAGATTGAGATAGCCGTTGCGGTTCTGGCACAGCAAGGTGAGTCGCCACGGACGCGGGTCATCCGGTGCGGAAATCAACAGGTCGCAACCACCGATCGGTTTGATGCCAGCCGCGCTGCAGGCCTTGTAGAACTTCACCAGCGCGAACATGTTGCATTCGTCGGTCAACGCTACCGCCGCGATGCCGTCGCGCACGCAGGCAGCGACCAGCGCCTTGATGCGGATAGTCGAATCGACCAGCGAATATTCGCTGTGCAGGTGCAGGTGGGTATAGCGGACGGTCATGCAGATTTGCGCGGTGAGTCTGTGCAGGCTAACCGGCGGTCACTCCAGCGGCAAGATTGACTTCCGTGCGGTTTGCGCAATGCATTGCGACAGCTGGAATCAGGCCGCCGGATGACGTCGATGGTCAGTGGCTGCCGGCGACTCCGGCGACGGGTGTGGGCTGCGGCTCAACGAGCAAGTCATTGATCTCGCCCACCAGGCTGTCCAGCATGTCTTCGCCGTAGCCGACATGGATATGCGCCACCGTGCCATCGCGATGCAGCATCACCATCACGGGGATACTCTTGTCGGTGCCATAAGGCTTGCCGATCGCCCCAGTTCGATCCCAGGTGATCAACAGCCCCGGCAATCGTTTCCTGAGCGCACGTGCGCTTTTCACGAACGTATCGTGGTCCTCCTCGGAGTCGATGGCCACGACTTGCAGCGGCAGGCCGCGCTGGGTAGCCAGCGTCTGCAGGCCTGCCAGTACCGGCATCTCCTTCATGCAGTAGCCGCACCAGGTTGCCCAGAAGCTGATCACCACGACCTTGCCGTGCAACGAGGACACACTCACTGCGGGCCCGCCCAGAGCCGAACCCAGTGCGTCCGGCGGTGTGTCGCCGGGCTGCATTTCTGCACTGGCGGCGAAACAGAGCATCAGCCCCAGCAGTGTGGCAGCGATCCTGCGCATTTCATTCATCCCCTGATTGATGCCTGCAGCGTAGCAACAGGAAGGGGGTGGCGAAAGCTCCGATGGATACGCTTGGATACGCTGATCAGCGGGTTCAGTTATTACAGAGTGCTATCGACACGGAAAGATCATGATCCCCAGACCCGTTCAGTGGATGGCGTGACCTTCTGATCCCAGCACGCGCCTGCACCATCAGCGGACATGAAAGCGTTCGTCGTCGTCGCGCTCAACGTAATGGTCGAGTCCGCTCACCTCCAGTGGCAGGAGGTTGTAATCGGCGTGTACCGGATTGTTGTCGCCGGCAGCGGTTGATGCGGGTGCGCTCGACAAGGGTGCCGGGGTGATGACCGGCGTCGGCGGCATGTATGGGCGGTTGCCTGGAAGCATCATGGCAGGGCTCCTGCGGTCTGATCTGTGCGCTGATGGCAGCTGACCGGCTGGGACAGGCCGGTGTTGCTGGCGCGTCCGTGCATGTTGTGATTCCTGCAGTAAATGATGCGCCAGTGCCGGAAAAAGTTGCATAGACGGATGGCCTATACGAGCAAGTATCCGCAGCGACAGCGTGAGCATGTTATTCGCAGGCCGAGGGGTTTCAGCGATGCATGCTCAGAACAAGGTCGCCTGATCCAGCAGCCGTCGCACCGGGGCAAAGCTGCGCCGATGTTGCACGCAGGGGCCAAGCTGCTGCAGCGCTGCCAAGTGCACAGGCGTCGGGTAGCCCTTGTGCACCGCAAAACCGTAGCCGGGGTGGACGGCATCCAGCGCCACCATCAGGCGATCGCGACTGACCTTGGCAAGGATCGAGGCGGCGCTGATGGCTGGCTCCAGTGCATCGCCGCCAACGATGGCGCGGCCGCGGCAGGGCAGATCTTTCGGCAGCTTGTTGCCGTCGATCAATGCTTCGTGCGCGTCCGGCTTGAGGCCGGCCACGGCGCGGCTCATGCCGGCCATGGTGGCCTGGAAGATGTTCAGGCGATCGATCTCGTCCGGTTCGATCAGCACGATGCAGAACGCCAGTGCGCGTTCGATAATCAGCGGAAAGAGTGCCTCGCGCCGGGCTTCGCTGAGCTTCTTCGAATCGTTGAGTCCGGCGATGGGACGCTCCGGATCCAGGATCACGGCAGCCACGGCCAGCGGTCCGGCCAGCGGGCCACGACCGGCCTCGTCCACACCGGCTACGAAAATACTGTTTGCGCTCACCGCTTCTCCCCTTTGAGGAGAAGCTTGTGATTGATGAGGAGTCCCCTTTGTGGGGGATGAGGGCGGCTTGCCATTGGCTTCCTAGCCAACATGTTCTTCATCGATCAGCTCGGCAATCGCCGCCGCCGCACGGTCTCCCGCGTGCCCCTCCAGACTGCCACGCAATGCCTGATGCAGTTGCTCGAATGCGGAGACGATGTGGCCGCGGCGCTCACTGTCGCGAAACAGCGCCAACGTAGCGGCTGCCAGGTTCCCGGCAGTGCATTCATCCTGCATCAGTTCGGGTACCAGCCGGTCATCACCGAGCCCGCTGGCGCGCGCCAGGATATTGGGCAGCGAATAGATGTCGGTTTTCAGCATCTTCATGGCGCGTGCGATGCGATAGCTCATCGGGGTCACGCGATAACCCACCACCATCGGGCGCTTCGCCAGCATTGCCTCCAGCGTGGCGGTACCTGAGGCCAGCAGCACCACGTCGGCGGCCAGCATCGCCTCATGCGCATGGCCATCGAGCAGCAGCGGTGCCGCTTCGTCGTGCGAGCCTTTTGCCAATAGATCCTTGAGCCGGGCGTTTACTTGCGGATTGGCGGCCG
>Ga0302232_10000410_pt1 | contig 32440 bp, 22 predicted proteins | sample II_Palsa_N2_3_FD_193575 | JGI IMG/M metagenome (GOLD analysis project Ga0302232, IMG submission 193575) | Peat permafrost microbial communities from Stordalen Mire near Abisko, Sweden - II_Palsa_N2_3 | ecosystem: Environmental > Terrestrial > Soil > Palsa > Peat permafrost | place: Sweden...
TCCTCTCCCTCCCACGGGCCGGGGTCCTTGGTGGTACCGGAGCCCAGCCCCCAGCACTTGCCGACCTTGTCCGCGACTTCCGGTGAGATCAGGTCGGCGGCCCAGCCGTTCATCGAGTTGTAGCCGGTGGCGTAGACGACCAGGTCAGCGGGCAGTTCGGTGCCGTCCTCGAGGACCACGCCGGTCTCCGTGAGGTGGTCAACCTGGCCCCGGACCAGCTTGACGTCGCCGTTCGCCACCAGGTCGGCCGCGCCGACGTCGATGTAGTAGCCGGACCCGCGGCGCAGGTACTTCATGAACAGGCCGGAGTTGTCGTCGCCCCAGTCGTGGTCAAAGCCGGCCTTCTCCAGCCGCTCGTAGAAGTCCTTGTCCCGCTCCCGCATCTGCTCGTACACCGGGATCTGGAAGATGTGCATGATCCGGTACGGGACGGACGCGAAGGTGAGGTCCGCCTTCTCGGTCGTCATCCCGGCCGCGACCGCCTCCTCGGAGTACAGGCCGCTGAGCGCGATCTCCATCAGCGAGTCCGACCGGGAAATGTGCGTCGAGGACCGCTGGACCATGGTCACGTCCGCGCCGTTCTCCCAGAGCGCGCCGCAGATGTCGAAGGCGGAGTTGTTGGACCCGATGACCGCACACCGCTGGCCCCGGTACGCATCCGGGCCTGGGTGGGCCGAGGAGTGGTGCTGGTCGCCGCGGAACGTCTCCATGCCCGGGAAGGACGGGACATTGGGCTTGCCGGACATTCCCGTGGCCAGCACCAGCTGGCGGGGCCGGAGCACCACCGGCTGGCCCTCCCGCTCGACGGTCACCGTCCATTCGCCGGTCGTTTCGTTGTAACTGGCGCTCTTGGCCTCGGTGCTGGGCCAGTAGTTGAGCTCCATGATCCTGGTGTAGGACTCGAGCCAATCGGCGATCTTGTCCTTGGGCGAGAACACCGGCCAGTTGTCCGGGAACTTCAGGTAAGGCATGTGGTCGTACCAGACCGGGTCGTGCAGGCAGAGGCTCTTGTACCGGCTGCGCCACTGGTCCCCCGGCCGGGCGCGCCTGTCGATGACGATCGTCGGGACGCTGAGCTGCCGCAGCCGGGCGGCGAGCCCGATGCCGGCCTGCCCGCCGCCGACGATCAGCACATACGGCTGCTGCGTGACCCCTAGGCTGGCCGCTTCCTGGTCGCGGTTTTCCAGCCAGGAGGCCCGGTCCCGGTTCGCGCCGTGCTCGGCGCCCCTCGGGCGTCTCGGCCCCTTCGGCTCCTCGTAGCCCTTGAGCTCATACAGCGTGGTCAGCAGGGTCCAGCACTGGCCGTCGCGCAGCCTCAGCTGCCCCTTGCCGCGGCCGTCGGAGGTCTCGAAGTCGATCCACGCCTCGGTGACGCCGCCAGCCTCGGCTGGTTCCTCGCCATCGGTGATTTTCCAGCCGCCAGGCTGGACCCGTGACAAGGTGGCGCCGAGCATGCGGGTGATCTCGTCCCGCCCCTCGAAGGTCCTGATGTTCCAGGTGAACGCGATCAGGTCCCGCCAGAAGGAGTCCTCGGTGAACAGCGCGGCGGCCCGGGCCGGGTCGTTCGCGGTGAGCGCTTCGCCGAACTGCCCGAGCCAGGTGGTCACCGCGGCCGTGGCCTCGTCCGGTTGAGTGACGGTCGTCATCGGCCGGGCTCCCATCGTCGTTGCGGGGTCGCGGGGGCGTGCCGCACCCGCGCTCCTGACCAGCCTCGCTCGCTCAGGACAAGACGTCCAGCCCCGGCGGGAGTCCCTAGGATGTTCAGCAGCCAGCGGCCGGCGCGATACCGGCCAGTCCGATGCAGCCCCGTCGGTACCCGGCCGAGGAGAGGAGCCGCATGCGCCGCAGACGTCGCCGGTCACGGCATTCCGGAGACTTCCGCCCGGGCTATTCGGGACCCTCGCGGCCTGCGCGCCGGGGGGTGGCAGCCCGCCGAAGGCTCTACGGGGTGCTGGGCGGCCTCGCCGTGATCGCCCTTGCGGCTGCCGTCGTCGTGCTGCGCAGCGGAGGCAATGCGGCCAGCGGCGTATCGCTGAATACCGCGAACTGCGGTACCGCACACGCCAGGACGGCTGATACCTCCGGCGACACACTGCTCGGCGTCGACGCGACCAGCCCGCGCCAGCTGAAGGCCGCCACGGCCGAATTCGGGCATCAGCCGGTCCTGCGCGTCTACTACACGGGCATGCCAGATCCCGCTGCCTGGACGACCGGCGCGGCGGCCCTTAACCACTCGGCGGTAGTGGTGAGCTTCCGCTCACCGCCAGCACGCGTCCTGTCCGGCGCGGACGACGCCGCGTTGGCGCACTTCTTCGATACAGCTCCGACGGGCTACCCCATCTACTACTCCTACTACCACGAACCTGAGCCACTGATCGAGGCGGGCGACTTCACGCTCGCGCAGTACAAGGCAGCGTGGGCACATATCGTTGCCGTCGCCGCCAAGGCACATAACCCGTACCTGAAGTCCACCCTGATCCTGATGAGCTGGGACCTGGACCCGGCTTCCGGCCTCAACTGGAAGAACTACCTGCCCGGCGGCCACGTGATAAGCACCCTGGGCTGGGACGCCTACCCGGCCGGCACAGTGCACGACTCGAGCCCGCAGCCGACGCCGCCCGCGGGCTTCATGGGGCCGGCGGAAGCCGCATCCCGCAGCGCCGGGCTGCCATTCGGCTTCGCCGAGTTCGCGCTCGGGACACCCGCCGGCCGGCCGCAATGGCTGACAGAGGTCGCGAACTACCTCAGGGGCAGTGGCGCGCTCTTCGGGGTCCTGTTCAATTCCAAAGGCTTTCCCTGGATGGAACTCAACGACGCAGCCTCGATCAAGGCCTGGCGCGCCGCAGTCGCGGCTTCCGGCGCTTGCGTTGCTGCGAAAAGCTGACTGTCGACCTGACCACGGCTGAGCCGGACTCGTCACCCGCCAGACCCTCACCAGCCAGGACCCGATGCTGTGCAGGAAATTTACGGATCAGCGGGCTTGCGGGCTTCCATGTAGAGCGTCTCGGCTCGTCGGCGCTCGGTGTCCGGCGCCTGGCCCAAGTCGGTGTCACCAAACTCGCGCTGGTGCGGGTCAGGGAATCCGCCGGCCCGGAAGAGCAGGTCCAGCGTCTCGACGTCGAACATGGCACAGTGCCGGTGCCAGTAGAACAGTTCCTGCACGGCCAGGAGCGCAGTGGGACGACCAGGATGCAGTTCCTCCAGGTAGCTCTGATCGCCCGCGTACGACCTGATGAGGCTGCCGGCATCAGGAACCCCGACCCGCAGGATTCCGCCGGGGCGCAGCACCCGATAGCACTCCTGCATGAAGACATCGCTAGCCCTCAGCGGCAGATGCTCAAGCAAGTGCTCGTGGAAGATTGCCGCGACCGATCCGGAGTCGAAGGGCAGCGGGCTGGCCAAGTTCCAGGCCAGGTCGACCGGATCGCCAAGCAGGTCGATGTTGATCCAGCCCGCCTTTCGCTCGCCACCGCAGCCAAGATGCAGCCGGATTTTAGGCTGGCCGGCTGCCGCCCGGGCCTTGCGCCGCTCACGTGGCCGCACCAGGTCGGTGAGAATCATCCTGCCGGTCCCGCGATAGCGCACCGGAACCAGATGCTTTAGCAGCACGCGCGCACCGACATCTGATGGCTTCGTGGCCCGCAACTGGCGCTGCTTATCCTCCGAAGCAGCGAAATACGCATCAAGCAGGTCCCGCGCCTCACCCATACGAATACATCTCCCAGCTCCTACCTCTCCCAGCTCCAAAATCCCACCCATGGATGCCGGTTTACGGGCGCTCAGCCAGACCCGGTCACCTGATCTGCAGGTCAAGCAGGAAGGCAATCCTATTCTGCACCACATGCACCTGCCGGGCAGAGCTAACCGGCGTTTTTCCGGAACCGAAGGGACTTTTGTAATGCGCATCCCGGCACTGCTCCCCGGTGCTGGCCACAACGGACCCGATCTGGTCTCTCGCGGCCCCTACCAGGCGGACCATGAGAAGCTACCCCGCAAAGCGGGCCGGGGCTTCCGCTATTGTGATCCAATGCGGAAAGCGACCATGATCGGGTCGGCAATGCCGGGCCGAGCCGTCAAGCTGGCCGGGGCGCTGGCCGTGGGCGGCGCAACGACGGTTCTGACCAGCTGGGCAGTCGGCAAGCTGATGCAGAAAGACTTGATAATCCGGCCGTCGCGAGAGGTTTATGAGCACGTACGCGCGCGCCGGTCGCCCCAGCTTGCCCGCCGTCTGGAGCAGACGATCACCGGCATGGGCGACTACCCGGTACTCGTCCCGTTCTCGGTGCTGGTCGGCGGCCTCGTAGCGTACGAACGCCGGGACTGGGTGCCGGTACCACTGCTCGCCGGTGGCCTGGCCGCCGAGATCTATTTGCAGAAGTTGCTGAAGACACTGGTGAAAGGAAGCAAGCCGGCGGAGGAGCACTCGGTGGGACCCCCTGGCGACTTTCCTTCCGGCGGCGCGGCCCGGACGGTCATCACCTTTGGCCTGCTGGCGCACCTGCTGGCCGAGCACTGGAACTCACCGGCGGAGCGCTGGGCCGTCTGGTCCATCGTGCTTACGGTAATAGCTGCCCAGGGCGGCTCACGGCTGTACCTGGGGCGGCATTGGCCTGAGGACATCCTCGGCGGCTGGCTCTTCGGCTGGCTGATTCTGCGCTCGCTGATCAGGGTGGCCGAGCTCACCCGGCCGGGTGAGCTCGGCCAGCCGGCCGGGTGACCCCGGATCTGCCCCGAGCTCCACATAACGGGGACGTGGCAGCCTCCCGCACGCTGCCCGCCCCGTTTGATCCGTCAGAATCCGGCCATCGAGGCCAGCGGCGAGTACGGGCGTCAGGGCGAATGGACAGGATCAATTGATCGTGCAGTTCCCGCTGTCCAAGCCGCTCATTTGTGCAGGCGCGCTTACTGACCGTCATAGGTGCCAGAATCCGCGCTACCGTGATGGGCCCAGGGCTACTGCACGAAGCAGGTCCACTGAATTGCGCCGGAAAGAGTAGGCTGGCCAGCCTTGGCCGCGGCGGCGCCGGTAAAGGTGAGCTCACCCGAACCGTTAGCGTGGAACGTCACGGTCACGGTGGCGCCGGCCGCGAGCAGGTTGTAGGACGCGTTGTTGATCATAACGCTCGGTCCGACGGTAACGAGCGACGCCTTGTGATATGAGCCGGAGCCGCGGTAAGGCGATATGTCGGCCGCGATCGCCACGTTGCCGCCTTCTGGCGGGCTGGGAATCCGGAACTGCGGGCCCACGCCCTTACCGGCAGGCGTGCCAGCCACGGCAATGTGCGCGCATGAACTCTCCGGGCTGGTAACGCCGGGAAAGGCAGTGAACGACATATCAAGGCGGTCGGCGCCGGAAACTTCGAGCTTGCCATTAAAGCCAATCAGGCCGGCAATGATGTCCTTCTGGGGCGCTGCGTCGGTGCTGCTGGCCGTCGGGCTGGCCGCGCCCGGCGTCGCAGCGGCGCCGGGTGCGGCCTTCGCCGATTGCGCCGCGGTTGACGTCGCGGCTGGCGTCACGGCGCCGCTCGATGCGGCTGGATGCGACGAGCTGCAGGCTGCCACCCCCACCACGAGCATCAGGGTGGCTGCTGCTGACACGCCCCGCTTGAATAGCGCTGACGTCGCAGGCCGGGCTGGCTTGGGAGTCTTGATCATGAACTTACCCGCAATCTTCTTTCTCGGTAGCTAGTGGCAAACTCAGATCCCGCGGCCGCGGCGATTCGCGGCGCGGACAACTGATTTGGCGGGGACCACGCCCGCGGCCACCGCGAGCGCCAGATAAGCCCGGCGCTCACGGGGGTTGCCGCGCAAGGCGTGCAGGCTTGACCGGCAGGCATCCAGCCGGCGCGCCAGGGCAGCCTCGGCAAATGCGATCTGGCCCTCGATCCTGGCCCGGCCGGCCGGGTCCGCGCTGAGCTCGGGGTACTTACTCAGCAGGAAGCGCAGTGCGTTGGTGATCGTCTGCCACCGCTCGGCGAAGTACGACTGCTCGTGCCAGAACACGTCCACCAGTGGCTGCGTCGCGGCGATGACACGGCCGTGCCTGGCCGCCCGCAGCAGCAGGTCGTAATCCTCGCCATAGGAGCCCGGGATCTCCTCGTCCACCAGCCCTATTGCGGTCAGGGCCGATCGCCGGATGACAAACGTGGACGGGTGCAGCGCCGTTATCCGCTCCCGGACCAGATCGTCAAACCCGACCTCGGCGGGAGGAATCCTGGTGGCCACGTGCTCGCCATGGTGAATGCGGACGCCGCAGGCCGCGAAGTCGGCTGCCGACCGCTCCAGCAGCTCGGCCTGCACGGCGATCTTGCTGGGCTGCCACGTATCGTCGTCATCACAGAACGCGATCAGTGCCCCATCCGTGGCAGCTATACCGGTGTTCCTGGCCCCAGCCAGGCCTGGCGTGCGGGTATTCGTCAGCACCCGCAGCCGCCGCCCGGACGGCACGTCGACCTGCACGTCGGCAGGCTCGGTCTGGTCGAAGACCAGAACACATTCCAGCGCGCCCGGATAGGCCTGGCCGAGGATGCTGACCACGGCGCGGCGCAGTAGCTGCGGCCGGCCCCTGGTGGCGACGATCACGCTTACCTTGGGCCAGGCGTTCCCTGGCGAGAACCCGGTCACCGGGCTGACGTCAGACCCGCTGGCCACGGCAGCCGGCGCCCGAGCAGGCTGGCCAGGTCGCGATTGTGATCGGCGAGGGACTCCTGCAGGCGGCGGCGCGTTTCCGGCGCCATCTCCGGAGCAGGCATGTAGTTATGCCGGACCCGGCTCTGCAGCCGATGCGGCGGCAGGCCGAGGAACTTCCACACCTCGTTCACGTGCTGGTCGGGGTCGGCGTAGAACTCCTCGCTCACCGCGATGTGGATCTGCTCGCGGGGGAAGAACGTGAACCAGCGCGGGAGCATGTCGAGGTAACGTCCCTGTGCCAGGTACGAGTGGTTCTCATGCTCCGCGCTGGTGTAACCGGGTTCAGCGATGATGCGCTCGGCCTCGCCGCGCAGGCGCCCCGGCTCGGCCGCCAGCGCCTCCTCGAAGCTCAGCGTCTCGCCACCGTGGTGGGTTCGCTCCTTGAAATGCGAATACGCCCGCTCCACCGGATCGCGCAGCGCCACAACGATGCGCACATCGGGATAGTCGTGCGCCAGCCGCTCCGCGGCCAGCGGATGGAACAGGTAGTAAGGGCTCGCTTCACCGCAGATGGCCGGGCGCAGCTCCGGACGCGCCAGCTGACGGCCGCCGGCTTCCATCGGGAAATGTGAGCGGTACCAGGTCAGGCCGCGCGCGTACCGGGTGTCGTAGTAATGCGGTCCCTTGATGTGCTGGCGGCTCGGGAACAACGGAACGATGCTCGGATGCTCGAGCACGTAGTTGTACAGCGATGTACTTCCGCCGCGCTTGGCCCCGATGATCACGAAGTCCGGCCCTCGCCGCAGCGCGGCCGTTGCCTCACCGTAACCGCGCAGGGCGCGTTTGGCGGACTCACGGACCGCCCGGCTGACCGGTCCTCTGCCTTCCTGGGTCATAGTCGTCTCCTCTTCGTCAACGTTCGCTCTGCGGGAGCCGTGAACTGCGGTTTAACTGGGGTTTAACTGGGGTTTAGGTGGCCCGTTGCCCGGCAGGGCGGGCGACAGCCTGGGCAAAGCTGGGCGCAGCGCCGCGAAAATGCCAGCGAGCTGGAACGGCAAGCGCGCGAAGTAAAGAGCGATCGCGAACGCGACCAAGCCGGCGGCGAGTGACACGGCCAGTGCTGGCAGGGTCTGGCCGAGCAGGACGCGGGCGATCAGGCCCGGACCACCGAAACAGGCCAGTGCGGTCCCCGCCGCCAGCCAGTAGCCGGGGCCGAACGGGTCGAGGCCCATGACCCACCTGATCTCGACCATGGCGGTGACGTTGTCCACCACGATGCTGGCTGCCCAGGCGATCGCCGCGCCGAGGATGCCGATGCGGGGTACCAGGAGGAGGTTCAGGCCGATATTGACGGCCAGCGCCGCGCCCGCGTTGATCGCACTCCAGGTGCTCCGGCCGCCCATCAGCAGAACCACTGTGACATTGCCGGTGCCCAGGTTGACCAGCATCGCCAGCGACAGCACGGTGAGGGCGGACGCGCCGACGGTGTAGCGCGGCCCGAAAATGCTCAGTACGGTGACCGGAAAAATCGCGAATACCGTGTAGAGCGGCCAGGACGCCAGCATCAGCCACCGGGTGCTGCTCTGGTACAGCTCAGCGGCACGACCGTACTCCCGGCGGGCGAGCAGGGCGCTCAGCCGGGGGCCGATGGCCAGCCTGTTGCCCTCAAGCGTGAAGGTGCCAATAATGGCCAGCTTGCTGACCGCGCTGTACACACCTGCGGCGTAGCTAGAGGCCAGTGCGCCCACGAGCAGGATGTCCAGCCAGAGGATGATCACCTGGAAAGTGGCCTGGAAGGCACGCGGCCCGGTGAAGCCCCAGAACTCTGCGGTGAGCTGCTGGCTCCGGCGGCTGATGGGGCGCCATGGCCCACGATGCCCCGCACGGCCGGGACCGGCCGGGCTTTCGCCGGCCACCTGATCACCGCCCGTACTGGCCGGGCCGGCCTGCACCAGGTTCTGGCTCGCGAGGACCCCAGGGGCGGAGTGGCCGGCAGCGGCGCCGGGTGCGCCTCCGGTCCGGCGCCGCGCTGACGAGGGCGGCGCCTCCTTCTGCAGCAGGCGCATAAAGATGATCGCTCCTGCCGCCAGGCCGGCGGCGACCGGCAGCCCCCAGGCGATCACGGCAAACCGCAGCCCCAGGCCGGCCGCCAGGACGGCGACGACGAGAACGATTCGCACCGTGGGCTTGCCGAGGCCCTCGATCAGCAGGTAGGGCCACATCCGGCCGAATCCCCGCGCGCCGTCGACGAAACACGCAGATAGCGCGCCCAGCGGGATAAGCGGCGCTACGATCCGGATGTCCGTACTGCCGTCGCCGACGGGCAGGCCATCCAGGAAGAGCCGCGCGAGCTGCGGCGCGGCCACCCACGTGGCCGCCGCTGCGGCGGCCCCGATGACGCCGACCGGGACGACGGCTGCCCCCACCACACGCCGGACATGACGCAGCGTACCGATGGCCCGCGCCCGTGATATCCATCTGGTCAGGCCCGTGTCCGCGCCCAGCTCGAACGTATTCGACAAGATCGTGAACAGGGCGATCAGTTCGAAGAACGCACCCGCGCCTCGTGGCTGCAGCCACCGGCTGACGAGTACGACCAGGCCGAAGCTCATGGCGGCGCCGGCCACCATCGCGAAAACGTTGACGACCGAGCCGCGGAAGACGACCGCTGCCGTACCCGAGAGCCCTGCTCCCGGACGGCCTGCCTCCTCGCTCACCGGTAGATCGCCTGGGCTGGTGGCGATGCCAGCGGCGGCTGGAAAGCCCGGCTGCGCCGATCGCGCGCAATCCCCGGCGCGTCGTGGTCACTGGCTCGCCAGCACCGGCGATAGGCCAGTGCCGCGACCACCATCACCACCTGAAGCTCAGCGGGCAGCCACCCGTAAAAACTGATCTGCGTCAGCGCGACCAGCGGCGCCGCATGCAGCCACAGGCCGGCAGTTCCGCTGGCCCGCCGGGTCTGCCAGAGCACCGCGAGGAAGAAGGCGAGGAACAGCGCGGTGGCTATGTAGCCGTTCGAGTACAAGACCATCCACAGCTGGCCTTGGGTACCAATGGGCGGCGTGCCGCCCTGGCCGGTTACCGCCTGCGGCTCGCCATACCCGAAGATCGGCGATTGGTTCGCGCCGTCAAACGCCTGCTGGGCCACGCTCACCCGGGTGGCGTTGCTGTGGCCATGCGTGCTGGACAGGTTGGCCGAAATCAAGTGGCTGAGCGGTGTCAGCGCCACGGCCGCGGCGACCAGCACGATCAGCCCGAGCAGCGACACCAGCGTGGCGACCCGGCCGCGCAGGGCGAGCCGGATCGCCACGTACAGCAGGCCGACCCCGATGCTGAGGAACATCCCGCGATTCAGCGACACGACCATCGGCACCAGCGACGCGACCAGGAAGGCGATGATCAGCTTGCGGCGCGGACCTGGCCTGGTAGCGGAAAGCGCGGCCAGCGCTACCGGGGTCAGCACCGCGATAGTGCCGCCCCAATTATTTGTGTATGGAAACGGAGCCGAAGGGCGTGGATCCGGGAAACCGAGAAAGTTCTCGACATTGGCAAGTACCGGCTGGACGAGTTCCTGTACAAATGGCTGGTTGCGCAGACTGTGGGGCAGGACGAACTCGATGACCGCGGGGAAGGTGTGCGCACCCCCGATAATGCCGGCATAGCCCCCGATGACCACGATCATCCAGAAGGCGATAAGGATGCGCAGCACCTTTACGTCTATCCGCCCTGACCTGGGCATGTTATAGACGTACAGGAACAGGACGCCCGCACCGACGTAGAGCGCAAGCCGATAGCAGAAGGTAGTTATCTTGGTTCCGCTGTCCAGCTGGAGCCCGGACATCAGGACCCAGCTGGAAAACAGGAACCACAGGACGATAGGTGCTGGAGCTCTGGTCCACCGCCGCCAGATCATCGCAACCAGCATGGGCACGGCGAGTACCGGCCAGATAAGGGCACTAAGTCCCAGCACCCACCAGAGCGGAAACGCGACGAAAAGTGTCACCAGCGGCCAGGTCACCGGAAGGCGCAGGTGGCTCTGCGTCAAGCCGGGACGGCCCGGGCCGCCGCCCGAAGCGGCCAGGGCCAGCTGGCCTGACTCATCCGCCGCCGTCACCACAGCCGCGCTGGCCAGCTCCGCCGGGCCACGGACCTGGCCGCGTGGGCAGGTACCAGGTAAAGCGGCAAAGTCGCTCGCGATACTGAATCCGGCTGCGATGTCCGCTCTGGTGCCGCCGGAGCGGGCGGGCCGGCCGGGCCGGCAGCCGGCGAGGTGGCCGCCGGCGCGTGCCGGCCGCGGCCATAACGCGCTTTGCTGATCAGGACACCGCCCACCACGGGAGCACCAATCTGGCTGAGGCGATGGCTCAGCGATAGCAGGTCCTTGGTCCGGGTGTGCGCCTCGCGAGCCAGCACGATCACGCCGTCAACGTGCGGGGCGAGCGAAAAGACGCCCGCACCTGCTCCTGAAGGAGCGTCCAGCAGCACGAAGTCGTGGGCTTCACGCTGCATGCGCAGTGCGGTGGCCATCCGGCCAGCGTCCAGGACCGAGAGCGGATGAGCGCCCTCCTGACCGCTCGGGAGCACCGACAGCCGTTCTGCGATTTCGCCGGGCAGTACCGCGCCCGATGCCTGCTTGGGCGACCGGGCGAACGTTGCAGGATCGCCGCCCCGGGCCAGCAGCTCCTTGAGCCCGGCGTTTCCGGCTAGATCGAAGATCTGCGGCAGGACAGACCCTTGCGTATCCGACGCCACCAGCAGAACTCGCTGGCCCGATTCGGCCAGTGCCACGCCGAGCTCGGCCACGATCAGCCCCGCAGACATACTGGCATCCGCCGCGATCAGCATCAGCACGCGCAAATTGCGTCGCGACGCCAGCGCTACGACGGTGGCGCGGAAGACGCGTGCGGCATCGGCGGCCCGGCTGTCCGGGTCGGCCGCGACAGCCACGGTGACGCTGGCGGGCTGCCGCTTCGGCCGGCCACGGCGGCTCGCCGCCACGGCATCGGCCGACGGCAGTATCCCGAGCACCGGAGCGCCGAGTCGCTGCTCCAGCTGCGCGGCGTCCCGGATACGATCGTCGACAAAATCTCTTCCGAACGCCACCGCCAGGCCGATCAGCAGTCCAAGGATGAGCCCGACACCAAGCAGCATCGAGCGGCTGAAGCCCGAGGGCTTGCTGGGCGGAACGGCCGGGATGACGCTGCCGCCTGAGTCGTTGTAGGTGGGCAGCGCCGCTAGCTGAGCCGCTACCGAGCTGGCTTGACTGCTCAGCTCGTTCAGCCGGACGGTCAGGACCTGGTGCGTGGTCGCCGACGTGGTCCCGGCCAGCTGTGCGGACAGCTGACCGATCTGAGTCTGCAGCGACGAGGCCTGCCGCTGCAGCGTCCCTTGCAGGACGGCGATCTGACCGGCCAGCTCATGATGCCGATAGGACAGGTACGCGCTGGCGAAGGCGTCGGCTCCCTGCTGGGCGGCTAGCCTGCTACTGGCCTTCCAGCCGATCTGCAGCACGTTTGACGTGGTCAGCGTGCTGGCCGGGACGGTGACCGAGAGCTTGCTGGCGGCGGCTGATTCCAGCGTGCTGGCGGGAACCTTCAGCGTCGCGGCGGCCTGCTGGATCACCGGTCCTGACTGGGCAATGGCCTGCTCGGTGCTCATGTTGACCTGGGAAGCGGTCTGGGCCGGCTGGTTCAGCGGCCCCTGGGTGACAGGCTCCACCACCACTTCGGCATTCGCCGTATAGGTAGGCGCGAGTTCGAGCGAGTACGCAGCCCCAGCGAGCACGCCGAGCACGACGAATACTGCGATTAGCCGCCACCGGCGGCGGATGATCGACCAGTAATCGTGCAGGTCCACAGAGGGTGGCTCCGCAGCGAAATCATCTTGCTCTCGAGGCTGCCTAATGGCCATGGGGCGGTCCTTCATGGAGCGGGGTTAGGTGCCGTATTACTGAATCGTTGGCCGGACGCTGAAGTACAGATCGCGCGTCATTGCACGGAATGCAGCCAGAGCCGACGGACAGCGCGCCGATGGGGCCAGTCACCAGATGATTGGCCGCCATCGGCGCGCTGCGCAGCAAGATCCGTTAACCCGTCACCGCCGAATTCATCCTCCCTGTGCGAGCGCGGCGGCAAAGTGCGCCGTCACCTGAGCCGCGGTCAGCGCGGTCGGGTAGACGGCCACGTCGGCGACGGTGCCGCCGAAGTAGTAGCTGTTCGGCTGCGTGGTGCCCTGGCTGTTGCTGCCCCACGGGTCGAGGTTCCAGCCGTTGAGGTTGTCGCCGCCAACGCGCCAGTAGCCGTTGTACGACTGCGCCGAGCTGCTGGTGGTGGTCCCGATCAGCTGGCCGTCGACGTACAGCGCCTCATTCGGCCCGGTGGTGTTGGTGGCGTCGTAGGTGGCCACGACGTAGTGCCACTGGCCGTCGTTGTAGACGTTCGGCGTTTCGATGGTCTCGGTCTGGTTGTTCCACACGCCGAAGACGAGCTGGCCGTCGTTCATCATGTAGATGTGCCGGTCGTAGTTACCGCTCAGGCCGGACGGGCTGCCGCCGAAGCCGATGATCTTGCCGCCGGTATTCGTCGTGGTCTTGAACCAGCCTTCGACCGTGAAGGTCTGCGGTCCTGTCACCGCGTTCTGGGACACCACGTTGCCGGTGCTGCCGCCGAAGGACGTTGCCGTGCTGCCCGTCAGCGGACCAGGCACGCCCTGCGTCGTACCGCCGGAGTAGCTGCCATTGAAGCCGTTCGGTGACGCGTCGGCTGCCGTGCTGCCGGTGTCGTTCAGCGGCCAGAAGAAGGACGGATTGTTCTTCAGGACCGTCTGGCTGTAGGTCGAGGCCGGGCTGGTCGACGACACTGTCACCGACGCCGAGGATGGCGACCGTCCGCTCAGGTGCGTGCCGTCGGTTGCCGCGTAGGTGTAGGTATGCGACGAGCCAGCCGCCAGGCCGGTGTCCTGGTACTGCAGCTTGGGTAGCGCCCATGGCCAGGACGTGGCCGTCAGCGTCGCGATCGGGGTCTTGCCGCCGTCGCGGAAGATCTCGTAGTTGAGCGTGCCGACATCCGCGCTGCTCACTGCGGGGAAGCTGACGGTGACCGTGCCGGCGGAGGTGCTGCTGACCGTCGGTGCGGTGCCCGGATTCGACGGGTAGACCGAGTCGGGCTTCGCCGGGAAGATCGCGAAGCCTTGCTGATTCTTGCCGTTCACCGTGGTGAAGTCGCCGCCCAGGAACAGCTGGCTGCCGTCGGTCGCCATCGCCCGCGGGCCGAGGTTGGTGGCATTGTCGGCCGGCGTCCAGTGGCCGAGTGACCCGTCGGTGAGCGACTGGTCCAGCAGGTGATAGGTGACCCAGCCTGAGCCGCTGTTGACCTGGGGGAAGCCGCCGGGAGCGTAGGCGCAGTCATGCGCGTGCGATCCCTTGAACAGGTATCCGTTGATCACCACCAGCGACTGGGTCGCCCCGAGGCAATCGTTTTGCCAGACCAGGCTGTCACTGGTGGCGCTGAGGCCGACCGCGAAGTCGCCGTCGAAGCAGCCGCCGCCGGTGCCCTCGGAGCCGAGGTAAGCGACGCCATTGCTGATGACGATGGTCTTTACCGCTGGCGGGTAGCAGCTGCCGCTGTCCGGCACGATGTTGGCGCCCCACGGTATGTTCGTGGTGCCGTTGACCGGATCCACCGCGCCGGCGCCAGGCTGGGAAACACCGTTAAGGTTCCCGAAATAGCCCCCCAGCAAGACCTGGGAGTCATCGGGGTCCACCGCCAGAGCCGCGATGGCGTTGTCCAGGACCGGCGCCCACGGCAGCAGGTTTCCTGAGGCGTCCACAGCGCCCGCGTAGGTCCGTGACTGGATCCCGGCGGTCGTCCCAGCCGTGCCGAGCCCGGTGAAGCCGCCGCCCGCGTAGATTTCCTGCCCGTTCGGCGCGACGGCCAGGGCGTTCACCTTGCCGTACGCCGAAGGCGCCCAGCTCGTCAGCGCACCGGTCGAGGTACTGAAAGCAGCCAGGTTGTCCCGGTACTGCCCGTTGACGTGGTTGAACAGGCCGCCCACGTACAGCGTGCTGCCATTCGGTGACACCGCCAGCGAGTAGACGCCGAGCGACGATGAGCTACTGGTAGACGAGATCACCGGATCGAACGAGGTGATGAGCGCTCCGGTCGTCGAGCTGAACGCGGCCAGGTAGGTGCGGGACACCTCTCCCGTCGTCGTCCCGGACGGCACGCCGGGCGGCAGGGCATTCAGGAACTGACCGCCCACATATACGACGCCGTTCCCGTAGGCCACCGCCCACACCGTGCTGTCGGTTTGCCAGGTCGACAGGGCACTGGAGCTTACGTTGCCGTCCGACTGGCCTACCGGGAGCGGCGTCGGTGCAGTGGCCTTCACCGCCGCAACCGACTTCGCGCTCGGCGCCGAACTGGCTCCTGACGCCTGCACGGCCGGAAGCACGGCCAGCATCGCGGCGCTGAGCGCCACGGCTGAGGCCGCGCCGAGGACTCTTATTTTCATTCATGCTCCTCGTGAATTGGTGCGGGGAAGCCATGCGGGCTGTCCTGGGAGCCGTCTGCCGGCCCCGGTGCCGACGTGAGTCCGGCGGACGAATCCCGGTGGCCGGCGAGCACGCCGGCCACAGTCGGAAGGTGGCGGCGGCTCCGCCGGCCGGGGCCAATCAGGCGGAGCCGATGCGGACGGCGGACCAGGTCCTCGACGAGCTCGCCGAATCTCGCGACGGCCACGTCTACATCAGCGGCAGGCAGCCCAGCCCGCAGGCAGCCGGGATCGCGGGTGGCCGCCGCCATGACGCTGACAAACTCCGCTGGCGTCTGCGCCAGCCGGATACGTCCGAGTCCGGCCAGCTTCTGGCTGAAATCCAGCTGATGATCGTCGACATGCTCGCCCAGCTGCGGCAGCCGTGGCACCACGATGGGCAGCAGGCTCCGGGCCCACGCCGCGGCCATAGTCGCCGGACCGCCGTGGCAGACGATCACATCCGCCTCGTCGAGCAAGGCGTCCAGTCGCTGGACCTCCACCGCCCGCGACCAGGGGCACGCCGGAACCACCGACGTAGAGCCGGACTGCATGAAGAACCCGTCAGCCTGCCCGGGATGAGCGGCGAGCCAGTCGTTTACCCAGTGCACGAGCCGGTCAAATGGATGATGGTCCGTGCCGACGGTCACGACGACGCGCAACCTGGCCGGCGCGGCCGGCTCCTGGCCCGCTGCCGCCGTCACAGCAGGCATCCGATGACCGTGCCGCGAGGGTAGCTGGCGGCCTGCTCGAGCCACTGCAGGAGGAAAAGATCCGTGAGCGGATAGCACAACCTGCCGGTCAGCGTCGAGCGCGAAATCCGGTCGTAGACCTCCAGGTAGACGGTGCGGACGCGCAGCAGCCTCGCCACCACGAAGAATGGAAAGGCCAGGCCGGCGCCGTCAGAGATGATCACGTCGGGCCGTTCCGCACGTATCACCCTGATCGCGAGCCCGAGGTTCCGGAGAGCATTGGGGATGTTGCGGGTCGTTGGGCTGAACGCCGTAATGACGCGCTCGCCCGCGAGCAGGGATTCGGCCTGCGGATGGGCGAAGGTGACCCAGGTCCGCTCGTGCCTGCCCCACCATGGGCGCAACTGGTGCAGCTGGGTGAGGTGGCCGCCCGCTGAGCAGACGAGCAGGGCCTTCATGCCGCTCTCCCAGCTGACCGCGGGTCAGTCAGGCCGCCGGGCTCCGCGAGCGCGTGCCGCAGCACGTCCGTCACGGCCGGGTAGAACCGCTTGTCGATCTCACCCGTAGCGCTGCGAGCGTCCTCGTGCCGGATGGCCAGCTCAAGCAGGTGCAGGGTAGCGACCAGCCGATGCGCTTCGGCCGGCACGCCGAGCGCCCGAAGGGCAGCTGCGGCCCGGTCCGCCGCCAGCGCTGTCGCCTCGCCGAGCGGGCACTGCCCGGCGACGAACGCGACCTGAAAGTAGTAGTGCACCGCGTCGAAGCCGAGGGGCGCGTCCTGCGTGCTGTACTCCCAATCCCAGGCGTACAGGCGAGAACCGCACCGGGCGAGATTCCACGGCACGAGGTCGCCGTGCCAGGCCCCGAACGTCAGCGCCACGTGGCCATGAGCCTGCTCGATCCGGTCGACGGCCAGCTGCAGAGCCGACCGGGCCGCCGGGTCGAACCCCGCGGCCTGGATTCGTGAGCGCAGGCTCAGCCACCACGGGCTGGCGGCGAGCTCGCCGGTGAATCCTGGCGCCAGCGCGCTGACCTCCCGGAGCACGCTGGCCGGAGGCAGCCCGCTCTTGCTGCTCACGCGCCTGCTGCGACGGGGCAGCGGACCGGTGATGAGCAGATCCAGGCCACGCCAGACGGAAAGGCCCAGGAAGTCGGGCACGCCCAGATTCATCGGCTGCGCCGCGCGCGCCTGCAGGGCGGCGGCCTCGCGGCTTACTGCCGCACGAGCCCAGTCGTTCCAGCCGACCTTGATATAGCCCAGCGGCGTCCCGCCCGTGCTGAAGACCTGCAGCACCGGCTTGCGGTATGGGCCACTGCCGCCACCGAAGGCCATGACGATCTGCTCACGGCCGAAGAGCAGCCGCAGGTGCTCGCCCAGCAGTTCGCGGGCCAGCTGGGCGTCGGTGGCGCCCGTGGCGATCCCAATGTCTATTTTGTCGCGGACCAGTGGCTGCGCCAGGCCGGTCCGTAGTCCTAGTCCCAGCACCCGGCGCGCAAGCCGGGTACGGCCCGAACGCAGCGAGTTGTAGGACGTCAGCGCGGACGAAGTGCCGCGCCGGTCCGCGAGCGACACCATGAAGCTCCGGCTGCCCGCGGCCGGGAACACGGCGAACCGATCAACGCGCTCAAACCCCGGTGGCAGCGTCCCGGCGACGGCCCACCGCACGGCCGGCGTGCCGGCGAACAAGAGGTCGAACAGCCAGGCTGAACTGAGGCCAGACCGGGCCGACCGTGATGCCTGCACTCTTCCCTCCTTACGGAAACGCCCAGCTCGCGGCAGGCGCATTCCTTCAAGTAGGTGACGCTAACGTGAACACGCAGGTTTACCTGGATGAACCGAAAAAGTACTATTTTCCACTCTTTTATCGAAGAATTCGGAAGTAAATGGACGTCGATCGCGCAGCCTGAGACCTGGGGTGCGCGCCAGCACGGCGACCGCTGGCTCGCTCACCAGACACCGGACGCTGCGGCCCCGCGAACGGGTGGGGATCAGCACCAAGTTGGCGCCCACCCGGCGGACATCAGGCCGATCACCAGGACCTGCAGCGTTGCGGAGGCGGAAGGAGCGTTAGGGGCCAGGCAGCCGAAGTCCCGCCGCCACCGGGACGAGGACCTGGTGTTCCCGCGAGCCGGCCATTAAGTACGCGCCCGACCTTCGGAGCACTGCGGAAGTCGTCTTCCACATAATTTGCAGGTCCAGTGTGAACGACCAATTCTCCACATACCTCAGGTCGAGTCTGACCGATTCATCCCAGGACAAATTTGAGCGGCCATTGACCTGCCAGAGCCCAGTCAGGCCTGGCTTGACGACGAGCCGTCGACGGACATGGTCGGCATACTGGGCCGCCTCGCCCGGAAGGGCGGGGCGCGGGCCCACGAGCGACATATCGCCACGGAGCACATTCAGCAGCTGCGGCAGTTCGTCGACGGACCAGCGCCGCAGCCGCGCTCCGACGGCCGTGATACGCGGATCCTGGCGGAGCTTGAACAAAACACCGTCATTGTCGTTAGCAGGAAGCAACTCCCCCTTCCGCTGCTCGGCATCGATGACCATGGTGCGGAATTTATAGATTCTGAATACGCGGCCGTCCTTGCCCACCCTGACCTGCGTGAACAGCACCGGGCCGCCGTCGTGAAGCCATACCGTCATGCTGACGGCGGCCAGCAACGGGAGGAGCAGGATCAGCGCCACCGCGGCAAAGCACCGGTCGAACAGGCCCTTGAGGGCAACGCGGAGGCCAGATAGCTGCGGGTGATCCACATGCAGCAGGGTGAGCCCGGCCGTCGGCCTGATCGTCGTCCGGGGACCCGCGACGTCGAGCAACGCGGGCGAGACGCACAGGTCAGTGCCGGTTTTCTCAAGTTCCCAGGCGAGGCTGCGTAGCCTGACACCATCCATCTCCGGGCAGGTCAGCACGGCGACGGTGTCCGCGCCGAAGGCCGCTACGGCGGCCGGGATATCGCCGAATCCTCCGTGCACCGGCACCCCGGCGACCTCATCGTCCCCAGCCGGCTGCGCTACGCAGGCGCCAACCACCTTCAGCCCGTGATAGCGGTCCCGCTTTAGCTCCCTGACCAGGCTGGCTACCGTCTGCTCGTGGCCCACCGCCACCACACTGGACATACACCGGCCGGTCCGGCGCAGTTTGTGCAGATGCTTCCTGAGCGCATACCTGGCGAGCAGGTCGAACATCGTGGTGCTCGGCAGGGCAATGAGCAGGTAGCCGCGCGACAATTTGACGTTGACCGCATAGGACAAGATCGCAGCCGCCGCGGTGAGGCCCACCCCGGCGTTCAGCACTTTACGGAACTCGTCCGAGCCGATCCCGATGAAGCGGACGTCGTACGCGCCAGCCATCGTGAGGGCGATGAGCCAGACCACTGGCAGCGAGATGCTCAGGATCAGGTAAGTCGCTGTGACGTCGTCGCCGAACCGGAGCTGGGCCGCCGCGAACACGCCGAGGACCGCACAGCCGAGGTCAGCAACGGCGACTCTGCGCAAGTAGTCCTTCGTCCAGGTGGACGGCCGCCGCGTAGTCCGATTGCCATAGCTATCGCTAGTAACAACCGAACTGGACATACTGCCCCACTCCCGCTGGGAACGCCCAGGACACCCTGGGCAACTCCACTCACTACGGCCCGGTGAGAGTCTGGCACAGTGAGGAACACGTAAGCAGATGTTTCGATTTAAGACGTTTAATCGTAACCTGACGTATATGTCACAGCTCAGAGGCACCTTGCGTGACGAATGTTAAGGAAGTGTCACAGAATGGAAAGAAGTCGCACTTTCGCCCAAACGGCGCGTACGGTCCCGTTGGGCACGAAATCGTCATCGCGGATCCGGCCGGATGACGCACCACGCTCGGACAGGCGGGGTCGCGGGCCGGCCTGCCGCGCCCCGCGCTGCTGACCAGCCTCGCTCCAGCAGAGCAGGACGTTCGGCCCCGGCGGGGGTACAACGTCGGGGCCCAGCACCCGTTCGACCGTTTCCCGTTCGGCCTGCTGACGCTGATCGTCTCGCTCGAGGCGATCTTCCTGTCCACGTTCGTGCTGATCAGCCAGAACGAGGGCGCCAAGCGGGACGACGAACGGGAAAGAAACGACCACCTCACCGATCTGTGGTCCGAGGCCTGGTCCGAGCTGATCGGCGAAAAGCTCGGCATCGATCCCGCGGACGTCCGCAAGCGGTACGAGCGGCGAATGAAGGAAAGCGACCAGCATTCCCCCGGCTGACCGCGGTCACGTCAGGGCGGCGGAACGCGCTCCAGCGCCGGTCAGCTCTTGTGCTGCAGGGTGTAGCGCACGGTCTGCACGCGGATCAATCCGTCGGCGAAGATAAAGGTGTCCAGGCCGTCGTCAACGCGGGTCGCGGCGGCGTCCGCGGCCCACTCCAGGAACAGCACGTCGTCCTCGTAGATCTGCGTCTTCAGATCCCAGGCCGCGTCCGGCACGTCGGCGAGAAGCTGAGTGAACCCCGCCCGGACGCCGGCCTTGCCGCGCTTGGTACCGGACGGCGTGATGAAGATCGCGTCGTCGGTGTAGTCGGCGACGATCTCGTCGAGATCGCCCGCGCCAAGGGCCTGGGCGTGGTGCCCGAATACTTCTTCCGGCGTGCGGGTCATGACGCTCCTCCGTCGCAGCGATGTGCTGGTGATCAGCTTCGCGCGACAGCACGCCCGGCGTCCAGTCCCGCGGCCGCGGTTACTGGCCTGAGCTGCCTCCGGAGGGAAACGCCCAGGCAGGCAGGCTCAGGCGGGCTGGCTCAGGCGGGCTGGCTCAGGCGGGCTGGCTCAGGCGGGCTGGCTCAGGCGGGCTGGCTCAGGCGGCGCCGCGCCAGGCGTCCGCCAGGGCGACGTAGCTGTCCCGGCGGCGGTCGCGGTCCAGGCTGGGGGTCACGACGACGATCTCGTCGGCCTGGGCGCGCTCCTTCATCTCCAGCAGGCGCTCGGCGACGGCCTTCGGCTCGCCGGTCACCATGTGGCCGTCGTCCTTGCGGCCGGCCCGGAACTCGGCCGACCGGGCCACGTCGCGGATCTGCTCCGGCCGCACCGGCTCATGGATGCCGCGGCGGATGTTCTGGATGGTCAGCGTCCACGCGGCCTCGAAGTCGAGCACCGCCTCATCGTCCTGGCTAGCGAAAGCCAGCACCGACATCGCCGAATAGGGCACGTCGCCCGCAGCGCCGGGGGTGAAGTCGCGGCGATACTGGCGCAGCGCCTCGAACGCGAGATCGGGACTCATGTGATGGGCGAACACGGCGCTCATCCCGTTGACGGCGGCGAAGCGCGGCCCGTAGGGGCTGGAACCGAGCACGAACAGCTCGGGCCGCTCGTCGATGACCGGCGCCGCCACCATGTTCCGGTAGGGGTGCTCGTCCGGGAAGCCGTCACCGAGAAACGCCAGCAACTGGCCGACCTGGGCGGGAAACTCGGCGCCGGGGTCGGTGTTGATGCCCCGGCGCAGGGCGTGGGCCGTGAGCGGATCGGTGCCGGGGGCCCGGCCCAGCGCGAGATCGATACGGCCCGGGTACATGGCCAGCAGGGTCCGGAACGTCTCCGCGACCTTGAGCGGCGCATGATTGGGCAGCATGATGCCGGCGGCGCCCACCCGGATGCGTTCCGTGTGCGCGCCGATGTGGGCGGTCAGGATCTCCGGGGCACTGCAGGCCAGGCTGGTCATGTTGTGGTGCTCGGAGACCCAGTAGCGCCGGTACCCAGCCGACTCGACGGCCCGGGCGATCTGCACGGCACCGGCGATGGAGGCGGCGGCGCTCTCGCCGTACTCGATGCCGACGAAGTCCAGCACCGCCAGCGGCAGGGATTCCTCTACAGCACTCATCATTTCTGGCAACCCGCCATGCTCCAGCCGCATTCCCGGGTTCCGGCTGCTGGGCGGGAAGCGTGCGCGACTCTGCCGTGCACCGGAAACCGGTAGCGGCACCATGCTGCCCGTCTGGTGCCGCGGTCCCCGAAGGGGCGGCCAGCTGGACCGCAGCCCGGCCGGCCAGGCCCCCCGAGTCTGGCCGGCCGGGTGATCAGATGAGCATGCCGTGGCTGAGCAGTCCCACAAGCACGATGATCACCAGGGCGATGAGGAAGGCGAAAGAGATGAGCTTGAACAGCAGGCCGATTACGAACCGCAGGAACGGCCCGACGATCCGGAGCCCCACGAGTATGGCCCCGATGAGGACCAGCAGATTGATCATGCCCGTCACCTCCCTACTGCTGCGGCCGGAGTGAGTCGAAGCGGGGATCGCGGTAACGGCGGCTCATTCCGCCGTGCTTTACTTCGACCGTCCAGCCGTATTGGCGGGCTCGTTCATCCGGGCCCTGGAATAGCCGGTTGGTTATCGCGCGCAATCGATCTGCCAGCCAGGTCGGCGTTCTTTTTGGCCGGGCGGGCCGTGGCCTGTTCCGGCTCGCTGCATCTTTCATGGCTTCAGCATGAGCAAGGGCATATGCAAATTGCCCGCATAAATATCGCATTTGTATAGCAAGCCGATATCAGCGGCTGATAACCATGAACGGGCAAGTTAGCCGGACGTTTGGCCGGCTGTTACCGGAGCGCGCGATCTTGACCCAGCACGCATTGTCTGATAGCGCATTGCGGGAGGCCCGGACGTGATCGGCAGCCCTTTTCGGCTCCATCGCTCCGCGGCGCCCCGGCGGCGGCAGGGAGGCCCATGCGGTTCGCGATCATGCAGGAAACAGTCGGCTACCGGCCGGGGGACGCAGACGCGGAAGAAGCGATCACCGGCCAGGAAGGCGAGTTGCTGCGCCTGCTGCTCCTGCGGCGGGGTCATCCGCTGAGCAAGGAGGAGATCGCCCGGCACCTGACGCGGACGGGAAAGAACCGGGTGCTGCCGTCGTCGGTGCCCGGCTACGTCGCCCGGCTGCGCGGCAGGATCGGCCCGGAATATGTGCGCAGCACGGCCGGCTATTCCTCCGGCATAGATCAGGCCGGGGTCGACGCCTTTGTCTTCGAAGGCCAGGTCCGGCAGCTCGGCGTCTGCGATATCGCCGACATCGACGACCTGGATGACGGCATCGGCGACCAGTACGAGCTCCTGCTGGACCTATACACGATGTGGCACGCCAATCCTGCCCTGGCGTTCGCCGATGACCACGATGACGAATTCTCCCGGGACGCATACCTCGAATTCGAGCGATACTGGGACGGCCTCAAGAAGTGCATCATCTACAGCGAGCTACGCAGCCGGCGGAAACCGCGGATCGAGAAGGCGATCGCCCGGATAAAGCAGTTGCTGGAACAGGATCCGTCCGACGAGCAGCTGTGGGCGCTCTGCTACCGCGCCCAGGCCTCACTTCCCGCGCACGACGGTCCGGTGGCTGCCACCTATGCGGCCATCCAGCAGCAGTTCCCCCGCGGCATCCCGGCCGAACTGGGCTATACGATCAGCCGGATCGCCGGCGGCCACCGGGACGCGCTCTTCGACATCGACCAGCACCGCCGGGCACCTGACGATCAGCGCCGGATCGACGGCCTCATCCAGACCATCGGCATCTCCTCCGCGTCCGAGCTTGAACTGCGCCGCTCCAAGCTCGAGCCACTGGAGTGCATGGGCCAAACCGTTTCCCGGCTGCGCTTCGCCGGGATACTCGCGACCAAGTGGGTGGCGGACTCGTACGTACGCGCCGAGTTCGGGCGCCTGCTCGAGCGCCTGGACCACTCCGGCGGGTCCGCCCGGTTCCTGCTGATCAATCCGGAGTCCGAAGGCTACCGGCGGTTCCGCGGTGTGCGGTGGAGCGAGGGCGGTGTTCAGCCGGTCAGCATGCTGCGCAGCCTGAGTGCCGCGCACCCCAGCTTCGAGGTCCGCCTCTACGACGCCCTGCCCACGTTCCGCATCGTCCTCATCGACCAGAGCGTGGTCAGCTTCTCCCCGTATCTCATGACCTCTGGCACGCAGCGGGCCAGAACCGGCTGGGAAGCACCCCATATCGTGCTCGACCGCACCGCCCCCTGGCCGCTGGCCCAGACCTTCGAGACCCTCTTCGAGGAGACCTGGCGGACCGCCACCCCTCTCTCGCCGTCAGACGGGGAGTACGCAGATTCCTTAGCCAGGCAGAGCTTCCGCCGCGGCGTTTAGCTGGTCATGGGCTGCGACGAACGCCAGCGCGCGCTTCGCATGCGGGATGTCGGTGTGGTAAGTGCAGCGCAGCAAGCTCCGGGCCAGGGCCAAATGCCATTCCCAGCGATAGCGCTCCGCCGCGCCGGGCTGCATGACGGGAGTCACCCGGTGCAGGTTCGTTGCGATCCAGGACAGCGCCGCCAGGGCGGCTGATGTGGCTGCTTTTGCCGTAACTGCGATCAGGTCGGGCTCGCCGGTCCCGAAGCGCGCGGCAAGAGCTCGCCAGGTACTGAAACCCGTGAACAACATCGATTCGGTACCGGCGTCCACGCTCCGCATCAGCAGGTCGACCGCCAGCCACGCCGGATCCGTGGCCCAGTGCGCCAGCCCGAAGTGGCTCGTATCGATCAGCTGCGGCTGAGGATGCCGTCCGGGTGGGATGAGCACGTTGTCGGCGTGCAGGTCCCCGTGGGCGTAGCAGACATACGTCTCCTGCGAGGCCAGGCTGAGCAGCCTGCCGCCCGGCAGGCGCCGTTCCGTAATGAACGCCGTCAGATCGTTGACCAGAGGGTCCACGTCGCCGCCCAGGGCACCCCCGTCCTCGCGTTCCAGGACCTCCGTCAGCTCGGCCAGCACCTGGAGGATGCATCGCTGCCGGTATGGGGTGAACGAGAAGCTGGCCAAGGCCTCGGTGCGCTCGGATCGCCCGCGCGCGTAAACGTGCGCCAGGCGGTCGACAAACAGTGATTCCATCAGGTCGTCAACCGCGGGCGGCTCGGGCGGGTGCTCGCTAGAGAGCAGCCATCCGCGCAAGGTGACGGCCCGTTCGACGAACGGGCTGCCCAGCGCGTACCAGCCGTTCACCGGGCCGACCGAATAGGCGGGACGATGCTCGACGAGCAGAGTCGGCGGCAGTACCTCCGCGGCCTGCCTGCCGCGTTCCGCTTCGCGGGCCAGCAGATCCTTGGCCTGGCTCAGCTTCAGGATGTGGCTGACCCGATCGATGCCCTCGACGTGTGCAGTGACGCTGCAGACCGACGCCCCGGACGCCCCGGGCGTCAGGAAACGAAGCTCGATCCGATCGGTCTGCCGCTCCCCGGCCTCCAGGATCTTGGCGTAGAGCCGGGCGACGGTCGCTTCACCAACCTGATTTAGCAGGCCCTGGATACCCGGGTCACGCGGATCGGACGCTACCTCGCAGGTGCGGACGGTGCCGTTGTCCAGCAGATGCTCGCGGATCTTCCTGGCGATGGCGGCCGGGCTGTGCACGGAAGATGCCGTGCTGAACTCGTTGCGCCGCACCACGTGATGAGCCCCGCACTCCCACGCATCGTCGATGAGGTTGAGCATACGTTCGCTGCCAGTTGTGACGGCCAGGATGAAAGTGTGTGTCGAACGGCGTCTGGCGCCCTTGATGAGGTCGAGACCTCGTGGCTCCAGGTCGCCAGGCACGTCTTCCCTTGGGAACAGCAGGTCGGCGATGACCAGGTCGAACGGTGCGGCCGACGATGTCATGAGCCGCTGGCCCTCGTCCACGTCGGTAGCGGTCTTCCAGTCGACGTCCCAGCCGATTTCCCGGCCGAGCCGGACCCGCATGGTTTCGACCAGCCGCGGCTCGTCGTCTACCACCAGCGCGCGTATCCGGGCCACGCTCATCCCCCGTGCCACAGAGGAAGCGTGGCGACCGCTGCGAACGTCCACTCATCGTCGGCAAGTACCTGACCGATGAGCGAACCGCCGAACGGCCGGAGCTTGTCGCTGAGGGCTTTGAGACCGCGCCCGGGCGGCGTGCTAGGCAGGGTGCCGGAGTTACGCACCACCATTTGCGCGGTTCCGCGCGCTGGCCGCAGGTACTCGATCTGCAATCGGCAGACCGCCCCTTTTACGCAGTGCTTCTCGATGTTTTCGAGTAGGTGGGTGATGATCTGATCCAGCAGCTTTTCCGGGCAGAAGACCTCCACGTCACCGCCCTCCGGCTGGTCGATCGCTGCCTGAGCCTGATGCAAGCGCAGTAGCTTTTCCACGCACGGCCCAAGCTTGATGGGTGCCGACCGGACCAGTTCGACCAGCAGCGCTGGCACCTGCTGATCGCTCAGGTGGGCAGCCAGGAAAATGCGATTCCACCAGTTGATGCGGCCGAGCAGCTCGTGGCGGACCGCCTGCCAGGACGGTTCGGCCGGCCGCCACGGACCGTGCGCCAGAGCTTGCAGCCTGTCTGTTACCGCTCGCAGCTCTCCGACGTCCGGGTGAGCCAGCGTGAGCAGCCGACGCTGATCCTTACCCCCGAGCCAGTCGGCTACGAAATCTCCCCCGAGGATGTCCCGGAGCGGCGGAAGATTGGCGAGCGCTCGCTCCTCAAGCTGCCGAGCGCAGGTGTCCCAGTCGGCACTTGCGGCCTGCGCGGCTTCGGGTGACGGCTCGACCTCCTCGATGTCCTCAACGAAGCTGCGGACGAGAAGCAACTCCGCCTCAAGACGGTGCCGGACAACCGGGCGGACCAAGTCTTCGCGCAGGCGCTCCCACGCCGCCTGCGCGTCTTTGGGCTTGTCCAGAATGCGGTAGTCAGCCACCGTCAGCAGGTTCCGGACGGCATGAAGGTGATCTTCGGTCGCCATGGTGTCTGGCTCCGAACGCTGATCCTCCAGATAGTCGCGACAAATCATGAGATTGCGCCGGAGATTGATGACATCAATCGGTGAGTCGCCGGGTGATCGGAGCAGAAGACGGCAGCAGTCGAGAAGCATCTGGTCCACCAGTACCGTCTCGTTTCCCGCCAGGTCCAGCAGCTTCGGTAGCAGCTCCACAAGCCGCTGCGGGACGGCGGCAGACATCACCATCAGGGCCTGGACCCGCAGCCACGGCGGGGTGGTGACCTGCTCTAGGCAGCTGACACAAACCTGCGACAGCAGCTCCGCAGCGATCTCGAAGTGCAGCGGCGGTAGTCGCAGCCACTGCTGCTCCGCAGCCAGCAGGCGAATCAGTCCGGTGCTGGTCCACTCCCGCCGGTGTGATGTTTCTCCGGTCAGTACGCGGAGCCGGTCGATGACCTCCTGCCGCCCGCTGACCTTCCGGAGCGCTCGTAGCAGCAGCCTGCGCCAGCGCAGGTAGTCGATGGCCTCATAGCCGGTGACCGGCACAGTAAACAGGTCGGCCGCCGAGTCGCGGGCAACCTCATCCAGTTCTCGCGCCCGCAGCGTGTCGCGTAGCAGCTCCGCGTGACTGATCAGCCTGGGTGGCGCAGTGTCTTCGTCCAGCCGATAGCGCTCCCGGGTGGCGCAGATGGGGCAGCCGTGTATATCGAAGGCGGTAATGCCACTACCAGCCACGAAGCGGATCGTGACCGGGATTTGCGCTGCAAACGGTGAATCGCCGGTCGAGGGGGTGCCGTCAGCCGCCATTGTCGGCACCGATACGGCGCGCAGCATTCGCAGGGCATCAGCGTCGTTGGCGTCGAGTTGGTTGAGCATGCAGACCGCGGTGATCCAGCTCGCGCCGCTTTTGGCCGCCAGCCTGATCAACTGCAGCAGCGTGCTTCCCGTAATGGCCCACCAGTGGATGATGAGAACACCCGCCGGCCGGTTCACATTGGTCAGACTGGCGGGAAAGGCCCAGCCGTCACCCGCTATCCACCGGGGGACCGGCGTTACCGCGCCGACCTGGAAGCCGTCCGCGGCGAGGTAATCGTGTACGATCCCGGCGAGCGTCTCCGCGTTGCCGTCAGACGCGACATACCAGATGGCAATGGGAACATCCGTCTCCGAATGTGGGCCACCCTGAGCGCGGATCTCCGCAAAAGCGGTTCTGACGTTAGAGAGGACCGACTCGGTGATCTGTAGTCGTCTCCTTTGCTGGCGCATCGCCTGCAGCCGGATGAATGCGCTGTAGTGCCTGCGGGGCGGGTCGTCGATATGGCCGAGGCGGAGCAGGTCCGGGTCGGCGGCGAACCAGGTGAGCAGGTCCGTTTGCTGGGCGCGAGCAGTCTCCCCGGCGACAGCCACCTCGGGCCGGAGCAGCAAGGGATCAATGTCGGTGACATTTTCGTCCCATGATCCTTTGAAAGCGATGTCGATCTCGGTGAGCGATACCACCGGGATGGTGCGGTTCAGCAGTCTCACCGGCCCACGCGTGTCTCTCGCGTCCACGACGCATGCGATGACGAGAGGATCGGCGTCCCGCCCGGCCACGATGGCGACGGCCTGGCGAACCGTGTCCTCACTGCGGATGGTGTCAGCACACAGCACCACCTTCGCGCCGACGGGTAGCTGCTCACCGATCGGGGGCTCACCGATGTTGAGCTCGGACGGCTGCGGATATACGCGCCCGGCAAGGCTCAGGCATTCGCTAAGCTGCCGGGCCAGCAGCCGGGGAGCGGACTTGACCTGGAAAATTGCTGTTGGTGTCTCTGCTCTTGCGGCCGCACGCAGCGCCGCTTCGGCCTTGCGAGCGAGAACAAATGCCGCCAGTTGTACGCCGATGGTCCCGGCCAGCAAAGGCTCCACATAGATCCACCGGTTGGTGACACGCAGGCTGGGCCCCCGAAAAACGCCTAGCTCTACCCCCCTACCGCCACGTTCGACCGCCTCCGCGAGGCTCTGACTTACGACTCGGTCGATCGTCCCGTGGACGACGGCCAGCGAAAGCCGCAGCAGCAGCCGGCTCCGGCCCACGCTCAGCAGGTGCCCGTTGACGCGCAACATCTCCGAAAACCGGGCTGGGTCACCCCCAGCCCGGTGCCAGCAGCGCTGTGCCGCGCCGAAATCCGCAGCGCCCGCGCCTCCGGACAGCTCATTGAGGACCGCTCGCAGCGGAACCGAGCCGCCGCACCAGACCGGATCGCCGTTCCGGCCGAGCACGAGAATCGGGTCATGGACACCCTCGCCGGAGGCGACGGCGAGTTCTTCGTTAAACATCGCCACGCACGGATCGAGCATGTGTGACTCGGCATCCGGAAAAGCGACAACGAAGGTACACGAGCGCGCGATCGAGCTGGCGAACTCGAGGAGCTGATACATAGCGCCGCGCCAGCCGTCATCGACATCCGGTTGACCGGCCTCATGCAGGGGCACCGTGGCAATTAGCCCGTCGACGTGCCGGTCTGCCTGTACGGAGCGCACCTGATCAGCGAGCCGGGACCGGTCAGCATCAGCCAGGCCCCGCCGGGAGTCGAAAGCACAGCTCAGCCAGGACAGACGAGGCGCCGAGCCAAGTGCCGACTGGCTTTCCCACGACGTACGCGGGCGCGGCGGGGAAGGCCCGGTCGGAAGCGTTAGTTCCAGCAGCGTTCCAGGTACGTGGCCGAATCCGCCCTCCGCGACGTCGGTCCCTCCGGCTTCCCGGCCGAAAAGCCTCCCGACGAGCAGGTCAGCGGTGCGCGCCTGGACGCCACCGTGATAGCTACGGACCACCCGGGCCACCCACCAGAGCCCCGTTGTGCCACGTTGCGCGTCCTTAACCTCCACCGACCTCGCAGATAGGTTTCCCAGCGCGTTCAGGATGGTCTCCTGACGGCTGCGATCCGAAAGGGCGCCACGACCGGCGGACTCGCTGTACAGCGGGGCCAGACGTGCGGTGAGATCCGCGCCCGAGTCGGCGACGATCATGCGCAGTACCTGGCTGCCGTCCGCCAGCGCACGTTCGGTGATGTCTGCCATGTGCGGGTGCATGCCGTTCTGGCGGAGCGCGTACGTTTCGGCGCCGACCATAATGGCGCCAACCAGGGCAACGGCCGACCGGTCGCCCACACCGCCATGCTTGGCGACGTTCTCCACCAGCTCGGTCAGGACAGTCTGGCTCAGCGTACGCGCGTCCGACTGGGAGAGGCCGAGGTCCTCCAGCCCAGCAGAGACGGCGAGGAATGACTCTGACTCGCGCAGCTGTGCGGCCGGCATGGGTTCAAGCCACCGGAATGGAAATACCCGCCGGTGCCGGTAGGGAGCGTTTTGCGGATCCTGGTCGGGTGACCCGGGCCAGGACACTGGCTCCCGGCCGTCCATCGATGATCCGTCCAGAATGTGAACGGCGTCTTGCCGCCAGTGCGGGGCGCGAAGCGAGTCAAGGAATCCCACCTGCCGCATGAAAGCGAGGGCGTCACCTCGCGCTCGCGCCTGACGCGCAGTGAGCGAAGGATCGACGCCCTGTCCGCTAGCGGTAGGGGCCGACGCCACGGGCAACGTGACGGTGGCCGGTATCTCTGATCGAACAGCCGTATCGAGCAGCAGCAGCGCTCTGGCTAGCGCTCCGAAGTCAGCGAACTCAACTCTAGAGAAGTCGAGCCTCAGCGGGTCTGCCGCGCTGGGCTGGGACCAAGCCCGTTCGTCCGCATATGATCCATGGCGCAGCTCCGCTTCCCAGGTAAGGAGCGTGAGCATCCGGGGGAAGCGGTAGGTGGCCATCGCGCCTCTCCCCCGTGCACCGGCGATCCCATGAGGTCTATCAACTGTGACCGATTAGTAGCTTTCCTCTGTACGTAACACTTTGAACCGTTTTGCTCAACCTTCTGGTAGCTGCTGGAGGCCCTGATCAAGCTGTCGTCGGTGGCCACCGGCGCCCATGGGCGTGTCCCGCGGCGTGGACGCCGGCGGGACCACCGGCCCTATCCCGGCCATTACCAGCGGGGTTCGCTGCCGTCCCTGGCTGGGGTTATTTTCCAGTCAGATGTCGGCCGACGCCGACTGTCCGTAATCACGGAGACCTGGTTCCTCAACCGCCAAAACCGTACTTTAGGGCGCATTGGGCTCAGGCAAGAACACTTGGGCACCAAATTTCCAGGCCCCTCTGCATGGTCCGAAACCACAAGATCCGATTACACTCTGATAGGGGAGCCAGCTCGGAGGGCCTTTGTCTCGTTGGCGATGCGCTCAACGGACGATCATGGCTTCCACTACAGTTCTGGGGGTAGGCCTACGCCGAGTTCAACGGCCTGGCCTGCGCCAATACCACCATCAGCCCGGGACACCACTTGACGACAGATCAGGTAGGCCTGCTCCGTGAGAGCTGGGACGCGCACGCGCACGAGTGGATCAAGTGGGTCAGAGCACCTGGTCGGCAGGACAGCTACTGGCGGTTCCACCGAGAGCGCTTCTTGTCGCTCGTTCCTGACGCGGGCCAACTGACGGTGGACATCGGCTGTGGCGAGGGCCGCGTTGGCCGAGATTTGCAAAAACTTGGGCACAGAGTGCTCGGGGTCGACTGGTCCTACACCATGTGCCGGGCCTCCGAGAAGCATCCGGAGCGATCCCCGGCCGTTGTCGGCGACGCGGCCGACTTGCCCCTTGCCGATCGTAGCGCAGACTGCGCGATAGCATTCATGTCGCTTCAGGACATTGACGACATGCAGCGTACGGTCGAGGAAATTTCGCGCATCCTTGAAGATGATTGCCCCTTGATCCTGGCGATTGTTCACCCGATGTATTCCGGCGGAAGATTCTTCAGTCTCGGCGAGAGTACAGATAACTACTTCGTACTTAAACGGTCATATTTGAAGCAAGAACGCCTTGTTAGCACGGACGGCGACGGCAGTTTGACGGTGACTTTCTTCCGCGAGCACCGTCCTCTGCAGGCCTACACCCAAGCCCTCATCAAAGCGGGCTTTAATATTGAGCAGCTGATCGAGCTCACCGATGACGACGAGGCCAGGGACCGCGACGGTATCCCCGTATTCCTCGACATCGTGGCGAGACGTCGGCCACGGGAAAAGCCTGCGGATTCCATGCGCATAGACAGCAGCAACCACTCTACAGCCCAAACCCTATCCCGTCGACCTTACCGCAATCATCGGCGGTATCAAACCCGCCCGGGTCGCGCACAGATTACACGCGCTCCGTTGAATTCCCTACCCTTGCATACAGATCCCCCGGCCGCGGCGGTGATACGTTTCGCCAGCCGTTCATGGCCCTACCTCTCTGGGCTGATTGTCATCGCGGCTGCAGCTGCGGCCTTCCTTGTAAATTCGCCACTACGTTGACGAGTGACCTCTCATCGTCGAGATGTCATGGTTAGAGCTTTGATCTGAGGTTCGTACCGTGTCTACAGTTTAGTAGGCCAGCAGGTCCAAGCCTAGGTCGAGGGCGGGGCTGGAGTGGGTGAGGGCGCCGACGGCGACGAAGCCGACGCCGGTCTCCGCCACCGCCCGGGCCGTGGCCAGCCGCAGGCCGCCGCTGGCTTCCAGGCGCACTGACGGGTAGGGCTTGGCCAGGGCGACGGCGGCCCGGAGATCGGCCAGGTCCATGTTGTCGAGCAGGATGAGCTCCGCGCCGGCCGCCAGGGCCTCTTCGACCTGGGTCAGGTCATCGCACTCCACCTCCAGTGGCAGTGCCGGGGCGACCGCGCGGACCGCTTCGATGGCCTTGGTGACACTGCCCGCGGCCGCCACGTGGTTGTCCTTGATCAGCGCGGCGTCGCCGAGGCCCATGCGGTGGTTCAGGCCGCCGCCGCACCGGACGGCGTACTTCTCCAGCTGACGCAGCCCTGGGGTGGTCTTCCGGGTGTCGCGGACCGCGCAGCC